>ERZ1370068.10509-contig-9201_pt1 | contig 23649 bp, 40 predicted proteins | sample MGYA00561227_ERZ1370068 | MGnify/ENA primary metagenome ERZ1370068 (study PRJEB38410, sample SAMEA6850437) | metagenome | study: Metagenomic assessment of the ecological functions of the soil: analysis of the soil microbiota associated with the...
TTGTACTTCGTTCAGTTACGTATTGCTCGCTCGACGGGGAAAGCCAGAAGCCCCTGGCCGACGAGGTCAAGCTCTCAGCCGACTCCCACTTCGTCAAGGAGGCGTAAGGGGAATGAAGGTGTCCTGCGATCTCGGGCAGCCTGCGCCGGGACTCGTACAACACGAAGCTCCTCCGCGCGGCGGAGGAGCTTTTCCCTCCGGAGGTCGATTTCGTCCTCTACCAGGGCGTGAAAGAGGTGCCGCCGTACGACGAGGAGGACGACGTCCAGCCGGCCCCGATGGCGGTCGCGGCCCTGCGTAGCGCAATCGGCGAAGCGGACGCAGTCCTCTTCGCAACGCCCGGAATACAACTCGTCCATCCCTGGCTCGCTGAAGAACGCGCTCGACTGGGTTTCCCGGCCGGTCGCGACGAACCCGCTCCGGAACAAGCCGGTGGCGGTCGTCGGTGCGAGCGCCGGGGCCTTCGGAGCCGTCTGGGCCCAGGCCGAGCTGCGGAAAGTCCTCGCCGCCATCGGCGCACGGGTAGTGGACGGCGAAGTCGCCGTCGGGCACGCGCCGACCCTGGTTCCACGAGAACGGCCGGCTCGAGGACGAGTCCCTTCAGGAGCAACTGGAGGAGACGATCGAGGCGCTCCTCACCGAGGTCAACAGTCGCTCGTTCGGTTTGGCCTGACCGAACATACGTTCGTAACATGCTGGGTCCACTGCAAACGTCTTGTAAAGACGCAGCGGACCTTGCTATCTTCTCCCTCAACTTCAGGGTGAGACTTCTCGTCTTGCCTCCAACCACCGGGGGAGGCCAGGATGGCCGCACGGCCCGCAACCGCTGCGCAGAAGGCCCAGAGGGAGCTCGAAGACCTTCAGCTCGTGCTGCGGGCACGCAACGGCGACGGCGGGGCGCTCGACGTCCTGATCCGTCGCTACAACGGCTTCGTGCGCCTCAAGGCGAGCTCGTACTTCCTCGCCGGCGGCGACGCCGAAGACCTCGTCCAGGAAGGGCTGATCGGGCTCTACAAGGCGGTTCGGGACTTCCGCGCCGACAAGGAGACCTCGTTCCGCAGCTTCGCCGAGCTGTGCGTCACCCGCCAGATCATCACGGCGATCAAGACGGCGACCCGCTTCAAGCACGCCCGCTGAACACCTATGTCTCCTTCAGCCACACCCCTGCCGGCCAGGAATCGGAGGGCGAGTGCACCCTCGGCGATGCCCTACCGGGGCCCGGCGTGGACGACCCCGCGATTTGCGTGATCTCGACCGAGGAGCTCCAGAGCCTCGTTTTCACGCCTGGGCAGCGGCCTTTCCCAGCTCGAGGCGGACGCCCTCCGGCTCTACCTGAGGGTGAATCCTACGAACAGATGGCCGAAGATCTAGAATGCGACACGAAGACCATCGATAACGCGCTCCAGCGGGTAAAGAGAAAGATCCTTACCCACCAGAAGTCCCGGCAAGTCCTGCTTTAAATCGGGAATCCTGGCCGGCTCTTCCGCGTTATAAGAGGTGGGGCCTGAAGGCGCGATCGGATTGACCGCATGCGAACGAGCCCCAGACTGAAACGAAAGGAGAGGAACCAAGCTGACGAACCTTGCTGAACTTGATTTGCAGTCATTTTCTCCACGAGGCCGAGGAACTCGGCTCCGTCGATGAGTCGATCCTCGAGGCGTTCGCCGTGGCGAACGAGCTCGAGAACGACGACCTCGTAGAGCTCCGTAGCGAGCTCGACGGAGAAGGGCATCGAGATCGTCCCGCTCGAGGACGACGCACCCCGGCACCCCGCGTGCGGGCTGCTGCAGAGGTCTCCGGGACAACGGACAGCCTGACGCTGTTCATGAACGCCGCCGGCCGCTACCAGCTGCTCACCGCTGCCGAGGAGGTCGCGCTCGCGAAGCGCATCGAGCGCGGTGACCGCACTGCCAAGGAGCTGATGATCAACTCGAACCTCCGCGCTCGTCGTCTCGATCGCGAAGCGGTACCAGGGCCGTGGCATGCCGCTGGGCGACCTGATCCAGGAAGGCGTGATCGGCCTGAACCGCGCCGTCGAGAAGTTCGACTGGCGCCGCGGCTTCAAGTTCTCGACCTACGCCACCTGGTGGATTCGCCAGGCCTGCCAGCGGGCTGTGTCGAACCAGTCGGCGACGATCCGGATTCCGACGCACGTCCACGAGCGGCGCGTGAAGCTGCGCGCGTGCGCGGTCGCGGCTCGCAGGCTGGCGACCGGTGAGGACGCCGACGACGTGAGGAGCTCGCCGCGGCGACCGGGCCTGACCTCCGTCTACGTCGAGGAGGCTCTCAGCGCAGTGGAGGCATCGGTGTCTCGCTGAACCAGTCGATCGGCGCTGAAGGCGACGGGCGAGTTCGGCGACCTGTTCGCCGACCCGAGCGCCGAGGATCCGTCCGAGGAAGCCGAGAGGCTCTCCGCCGCCAGTTCGTGCGGAACGCACTCGGCCGTCTGCCGGAGCGCGAGCGCGCGAGTGCTCGAGCTGCGGTTCGGATTCGACGGTGAGTCGACTTCGCTGGAGCAGATCGGCCGCGAGCTGAGCATGAGCCGCGAGCGGTCCGCCAGGTGGAGGCGCGACGCACTGGCCAAGCTGCAGGACGAGCTTGCCGGAGTCGTCGAGATCTCACCCGCCGACCTCGTCGACGCGGCCTAAGTCCGAATCAGGATCGGGCGCGTGCACTCGCCACGCGCCCAATCTCGTAATCGCTGCGCATATCTGACCCGGAGCCTCTGTCCGTTTTTGGCTTCCGGTCACCCGAAGCGACCCATTCCACCTAGACGGTCATTTCTTCGATGGGTATCAGGTAGACGCCGCTCGTTTCAGGGCAATAGACCGGCGAAGTACTCGATCTGGCCCAGGTAGTCGCGCGCTACAGATCCCGGGTTCGAATGATGGGCGTAGCTGCTGCACGTCTTGAAATGCACGACACCATTGCGCAGCCGTCCGGTCTTGCACTGAACTCTTGGCAAGTCGGGTTCCATCATCGATGACGAAATCGAGCGCGGGTGTTTTCTCCGAACGGAAGGTAGACCGTGTGGCCGATGCCTTGCAGTGCGATCGCGATGGCTAGAGCGTGAGCGGTCGCCAATGTCCTTCGGATGCTCCATAGCGATCAGCTTGCCGAGCCAATCGGCTGGGCCGTGTCCAAAACCGACAGCAACGAACTTCGCCTACCATGACGGCGCGCGCCGGAGTAGCTCAGTTGGTAGAAGCAACGGCTCTTGTAAAGCGGATGCCGCGGGTTTCGAGTCCCGCCTCCGGCTCTCGTCGCCGACGACGACCGTCACGCCGAGGCTCGGCTCTTCGCTCCGCGAGGAATTGGCCGCGCGAGTCCACCACTACCAGCACCTCCACAACGAGCTCGAGCGGCGAGAAGCCCGAGGGCTCGACGCGCGCGCGAGCTCGAGGACAAGCTGCTGGCGACGTTCGAACGCGCTTCGACCGCCTGCTCGAAGAGTGGGTTCCGGACGAGGAGTTGCGCGAGCAGTGGCAGAGCGAGCACATCCACAACCGCCGGCCCGAGCCTGACGAGCCTTGCGGGCATCGAGCCGCTCGCCTTCCAGGGTGATCACACGACGCGGGCTCGGCCGTGCAGGTGCGCGGAAAGGCGGACGAGTACCAGGTCTGGGTCGACGCCTCGCTGCAGGAACGCATCGCGGCGCGGAAGCGACTCCGTCCGTCGACAAGTCGGACCTGCACTTCCGCTGGGACGGCAAGGAGATCGCGGAGACATTCAACGCGTCGGAGGAGGCGCTGACCGCGCTCGCCCGGCTCCGATACGACCCGGACTCATCGCCGCCGTGGGAGTACGCCTCGGAGCTGCTCGCCGACGGCCTGATCGACGTCCACTTCGACCTCACGCCGCGCGGCAAGCGCGCACTCGCCTCGCGTTAGCCCACCGGAATGAAAGCGCCCCGCCGAAGCGGGGCGCTTTCAGCGAAGCGAGCGGGAGGAGCTAGGCGCCGAGCGCGCCGGCTGGGGGCGGCGTCGGGTGCCCGTCTCCGCCGGAGGCGATGCCTCGTGCTCCAACCTCGGCAGCCACTCGAGCCACCGCGGGAGGTACCAGTTCGCAGTCGCCCAGCAGCTTCATCGTTGCCGGGAGCAGTACCGCCCGGACGATCGTCGCGTCGATCAGGACCGCCGCGGCCAGGCCGATGCCCATCTCCTTCATGTCGAGGATCGGCATCAACGCGAACACTGCGAACACGCCGACCATCACGAGCGCGGCGCTCGAGACGACGCCGGCCGTGGTGCTTGATGCCGTGCGCGACGGCGTCTTCGGTCGTCATGCCGCGGTCGTAAGCCTCCCGCACCCGGCTCAGGATGAACACGTGGTAGTCCATCGAGAGGCCGAACAGGATCACGAACATGAAGATCGGCAGCCATGAGCGCGATACCGCCGTTCGACTGGAAGCCGAGGAAGCTCTCGCCCCAGCCCCACTGGAAGACTGCGACGAGCACGCCGTACGCGGCGCCAACGGAGAGCAGGTTGAGCACGATCGCCTTCACCGCGATCACGATCGACCTGAACGAGACCAGCAGCAGGATGAACGCGAACACGAGGACGAAGCCGAACACGATCGGTGCCTTCTGCTTCAGCAGCACGTTCTCGTCTGCGGACTGCGCCGTCGGTCCCGTGACCGCGTAGGTCGCGCCGGACACCTTGCCGACCGTGGCGGGGAGGATCTTGTTCCGCAGCGTGTCGAGCGCCGCGTTGGAGACGGAGTCCGTGCCCTTGCCGGCGAGCGGAATCGAGACCCGCGCGACGGTGTGGGACGGATTCACCTCGACGACCATGGGGCCGTGCATCTGGCCGCTCGCGAGCGCCTGCGACTTCAGCTCCGAGATCGCCTGCTGGGCCTGTGGCGAGTCGGTGTTCGCCTCGATCGCGATGATCGCAGGCGCCAGGTCGCCGTTCGAGAACGCCTTCTCGATCTTCTTCATCGTCCCGACCGTCGGTGCGCTGTTCGGCATTGCGTCCAACCCGCTCTGCGCGGTGTGGAGCTGCAGAACCGGCGCCGCCAGCACGAGGAGGACGCCGCCCGCGAGCGCCGCAGCGACGACCGGGCGCCGCAACACGGGCGTCAGGATCGCCTTCCAGAACCGGTTCTCGCCGCTGTCGCGGCGGAGCCGGTGCAGGAACGGGATCTTGCCCTTCTCGACCTTGTCGCCGAGCCGCGACAGCAGCGCCGGCAGGCACGGTGAGCGAGCCGAGCATCGCGACACCGACGACCATCATCGTGGCGATGCCGAAGCCCAGGTACGACTTGTCGCCGGAGAACATCATCCCGGCCATTGCGACCATCACCGTGATGCCGGAGATCAGCACCGAGCGGCCCGACGTCGCGGCTGCGGCCTCGAGTGCGGCACGCGGGCTTCGCCGAGCGCCCGTTCCTCGCGCTCGCGCTTCAGATAGAAGAGCGAGTAGTCGACGCCGACCGCGAGCCCGACGAGCAGGATCACTGCCGACACGTTCTCAGTCCATCGGGACGATGTGGCTCGGAAGTGCGACGAGGCAGATCGTCGCGATCACGCTCGAGAGCGCGAGCGAGCAGCGGCACGCCGACGGCCGACGAGGGCGCCGAAGACGAGCAGCAGGACGATGACGGTGATCGGGATCGAGCGCTCGCCGGCCAGCTTGAGCTGATCGGAGAACATCTTGTCGAGCGCCTTCCCGGAACTGACCGAGCCGGCCTCTGCGACGTAGAACGCCGGGATGCCGCTCAGCTGCCTTGACCGACGGCGGACGACGATCCCGTCGATCTTCGGCTTCGCGTTCTCGTACGTTGCCTTTCATGTCCCAGACGACCATGGCTGAGCGGCCGTCCCTGGAGACCTGGTCGGAATGAGCGGGGTCGAGGGGCGAGCGCACGTTCTTGATCGCGGGATTTCCGGCGATCGTGCTCTCGACGTCCTTGACCGCGGCGCGGAAGGCCGGATCCTGCACCGTCTTGCTCGAGCTCTGAACGAGCACGAGTTCGGTCTGAGGATCGACCTGCGGGAACGCGTGCTTGAGGATCTGGTCGGCCTTGTGCGCCTGGCCGACGTTTGCATCCTCGGTCTTGATGTTCTTCGTTGCCGACGAAGGTGCCGACGAAGATTGCGACAATGACGAACGCGAGCCAACCGAACACTGCTGTCTTCCAGTGGCTCGCGCTCCAGCGATCCATGCGGGCCGCAATGTTGTTCGAGCGCTTCAGGGGTGACATTTGGACTTGGCTCCTTCGCTTGGGGGTGAGCTCACACTCGCAGCGGGGCGTCGGAGCGGAAATGCGGCTCGCAGGCCTCTTTGCAGGCGGAAAACCGCACCCGGAAGAGGCGAAAGCCACCGCAGGGAGGGCGGTGACCTAGTTCGAGGAGGAGCTGAGGTACGTGAGCACGGCGAGCACGCGACGGTGGTCCTCGGCCGTGGCCGGCAGGCGGAGCTTCGAGAAGATGCTCGTCACGTGCTTCTCGACGGCGCGGAGCGTGATCACAAGCTTCTCCGCAACTGCCTGGTTCGAGCGGCCCTCCGCCATCAGACTCAGCACCTCGCGCTCACGAGGCGTCAGCTCATCCAGCGGATCGTCACGCCGGCGGCGGCCGACGAGCTGCGATACGACGGCTGGATCGAGCGCCGACCCACCCTCGGCGACCCGCCGTACTGCGGCCGCGAATTCATCCACGTCAGGAGACGCGGTCAGTGAGCAGATAGCCGACGCCCTCGGCGTTCTCGCCGAGTAGCTCCATCGCGTAGGCCGGCTCGACGTACTGCGAGAGAACGAGCACGCCGGTATCGGGCCAGCGTTCGCGAATCTCCTTAGCGGCGCGCAAGCCTTCGTCGGTCTGCGTCGGCGGCATCCGGATGTCGATCAGGGCGACGTCGGGCTTGTGCATCCCGACGTGGCGGAGGAGATCCTCGGCCGTCCCGCTCTGGGCGACGATCTCGAAGCCGGCGTCCTCGAGCAGGCGCGCAATCCTCGCGGAGCAGGACAGAGTCGTCCGCGAGCACTACGCGCAAGCCGCGAAACCCCTTCCGCGCCGTGCTGAGGGGTGGAAAGCGCGAGAGAGCAGGCCCGGGATGTTGAGCTGGAAGAGCCGGACCGGCTCGTCGAGGCCAGGCCAACTCGTGCTCGCCCAGATCGGCGAGCTCGTGCGACGACTCGAGACGTCCCGAGTCCGCTGAGAGAGCGAGGATTTGGCCGCCGCTCCCGGCCTGCGGCGATCCGGGCCGCCTGATGGACGTCCAGGCCGAAGTACGCCCCGTCGCGCATGGTCGGCTCCCCCGTGTGAAGGCCCATGCGGACACGCAGCTCGAGCTCCTCCGGCCAAGGATGAGCGGCGAAGGCACGCTGGGCCTCGGAGACCGCCTCGGCTGCCCGGCCGGCGTCCTCGGAGACGACGAAGAACTCGTCGCCGCGATGGTCGACGACCTGTCCGGCACAGCTCTCCACCGCCTCGCGGAAGAGACGCCGGTGATCCGAGAGCACCGTCGCGTAGCCGTCACCGAGCCGGGCGAACGAGCTGCGTCGAGCCCTCGACATCCGTGAAGACGAGTGTGACGGTTCCATGGGGAGATTTGGGGTCAGAGCCTACTCCAGTGGGATCTCGGCCCGAACGCGGGTTCCCGCGCCCGAGGGGCTGTCGATCGCAAAGCTTGCCGTTTAGAGAGGCGAGGCGGTCGGCCAACCCGCGGAGGCCGGAGCCGCGCGTGGGATCTGCGCCGCCCCACCGTCATCGGCCACCTCGACGACCGCGCATCCGTTCGCCTGCTGCACCGTCACCATGACCGAGGAAGCGTGGGCGTATTTGGTCACGTTTGCAAGCGCCTCAGGAGACGACGTAGTACGCGGCCGCCTCGACCGGAGCCGGCAGGCTCGCACGTGGGCCGTCGATCTCCACGGGGAGCGGCCGCGCGAGAGGCGAGCGACTCGAGTGCGGCCTCGAGCCCGCGGTCGTGAGAACCGCCGGATGGATTCCGCGGGCGAGCTCGCGCAGCTCCTCCAGCGCTCGCAGCCAGTTCTTCTCGCGACGCCTCGAGCACCTCCTGCGCCCCGGCCGGGTCGCTCTCGAGCCGGCCCTGCGCCAGCCGCAGCGACGACAGCGAGATCGAGACGAGTCGCTGCTGCGCGCCGTCGTGGAGGTTCCGCTCGAGCTTCCTGCGCGCATCGTCGCCCTGCAGCGACGATGCGCTGCCGCGACGGCCTCGAGCTCCTGCTGTTGCTGCTTTCGCTGCGTGATGTCGCGGACGATCATCAGGAACTCGTCGTCCCCGCTGGCGGCGAAGCGTCCCTCGTAATGGCGTGTGCCTTCTTCGAAGTCGAGCGCGTACTCGATCACGCCGGGGTGTCCGGCGAGCGCAGCTCGTCCCGCCGTCAGCACGCGGTCGGCGAGGTCTTGTGGCAAGCGGTCCCAGAGCGTTTTGCCGACGACGTCGTGCTCGATGAGATCGCGTGGATTCGGCGCGTTGTAGGAGAGATACGAACCTTCCGCGAGATGAGGAACATCAGGTCGGGCATCGCCTGCAGAAGCGCGAAGTAGCGCTGCGCCCGTGCGCGTACCTCCACGAGCAGCTTGTCCCGCTCAGGGCGATTCGCGCTGCGTTCGCGATCCCATCGAGCAGCTCCGGCTCCGAGCGCAGCGCTGCATCGTGGACGATGGCGGCGACCGGCTCGTCCGCATAGTCGAGCCGCGTGACGACGCGATCGCGCGTATCGGGTGGAAGTTCGAAGCGGTTGCCGTCGACGTCGACGTAGTGCTGGCCTTCCCTCGTACCAGTACGCGACCTGCGCCGTGTCGTCGCGCAAGGCCTGTCTCAGACGCCTTCCTGTACTTCGCCCGGGCTCGCCCGCTCGGGCACCGCTGAAGATGGTGCCCAGCCCGGCGCCTCGCGCCATCGTCGTGCCGAGCAGGCCTGCGAGGAAGAGGAACGGGACCGCCGTGAACGTCACGATCAGCGCGACGCTCACGACGGTGCCGCCGGAGCCGAGAACGGCGTCACGACGAAGCCGATTGCGAGCAGGACAACGGTCAGGCCGCCGGCGAGAGTAGACAGATCGAAGGATGCGCCGCCCAGAGCCGGCGTACCGCGTCGCCAGCGACCGACGAAGCACAAAAGCTGCCACGAACAGTGCCACTGCGGCCGCTGTCCACAAGGCCGTCTGTGCCCAGTGCGCAACGTGGTTGTGCGACACAGAAGACGAGATTGTCCGGGCAGGCGTGCGGCTTGCATGTGTCCCGCTTCGGGAACATCAGAGTCCAACAGCGGTGCGACGAAAGCCGTTACGTACCCTGCGGCCACGAGCGCCCGTGCCTGCCGGCTGATCAGCTCACCGCTCGGATATGCGAGCAGGAGATGGATGAAGATGGCGATGAACAGGCTTCGAAGAGCGCGCCGAGCGTGTACGGGACGGAGTAGTTCGCCTCGGCGAGACTGCCGATGAACACGCCGAAGCCGACGGCGACCATCAGCATCGCCGTCTTGTTCTTGGGACGCCGCGTCCAGCCGATCAGGCCGGCGAAGATAGAACGACCAGCTGACGAAGAGTCAGAGGGCGGTCGCGACGGCAGGGTGATTCTCGTGGTCGCTCGTGAGGATGAGCGCGACTGCGATCGCCCTGCGACAGAGCGCGGCCGGCCCGAAGTAGAGCCAGGGCCGCCGTGCGAGCAGGTCACGGCGATAAGAAGAGCCGCGATCGCGGCTCCGGACAGATCAGCCTTCGGGACGAAGCCGCTGGCGCCGCAAACCTGGATGCAGCGGCCGTAGTCGGCGCCTGTCACGGCTCGACGTGAGGACGACTGCCGGCGGATCGGCGAGCCGGCACAGCTGATCGGCGACCTGGAAGCCGTCCATATCCGGAAGTTGCACGTCGAGCAGAACGAGGTCGGGCTTCAGCTCCTTCACGGCTAGCAGAGCCGCGGCCCCGTTTTCGGCTTCCCCGACGATCTCGTACCCCTCCGCCTCGAGGAGCGTTCGGGCGCTGGCCCTGAAGCTGGGGTGGTCGTCGACGATGAGCACTCTCATGCCCACAGTTTCGTCCCCCGAGGCCTCTGCCGAATACGGTTAGCCACACTCTTTCTAGGCGCTGGCCCGGGCTCTTTTGCGGCGGTTTTGGCCCGCGGAGGGCTCAGAGCGCTGCCGGAATCTCCACATGGAAGACCGAGCCCCGACCCTGGTTGGCCTCGACCCAGATTCTCCCATGCACGCGACGGACGAGCTCGCGGGAGATGTAGAGGCCCAGCCCGGTGCCCCCGATTCCGCCGGCCATGTCGGGATCGACACGGTAGAACTTCTCGAAGATGCGGCTCTGCTCGGCGGGCGGGATGCCGAGACCCTCGTCGGCGACGGTGAACCGCACGTGACGTCCCTGCAGGCTCAGGCGGACGCGCACGTCCCCGCCGTCGGGTGAGTACTTGACCGCGTTGTCGATCAGGTTGGCCAGCACCTGGCGAAGCTGGCCTTCGTCCGCGACCGACCGGCGGAACGTCCTCATGTCCGGAGTCGAGACTGACTCCGCAACCCTTCGGGCAGGTGCGTGCGCGCGGCGTCGAGCACGCTGGCAGCGAGTGCGTGCGCATCGCACGGCTCGACATCGCATCTCGAGCCGGTCGGCGTCGAGCTGGCTGGCGAGCAGGAGGTCGTTCACGATGTCGGCCAGGCGGGTGGACTCTTCGACGATGATCTCGAGGAGCTTCTTGTGCATGGACTCCTCGAGCTGGAGATCCTCGCGCGAGGCGTCAGCGCCGAACCGTAGATCGCAGCGAGGGGCGTGCGCAGCTCGTGCGACACGGTCGAGACGAGGTCTGGCGAATCTGCTCGAGCGCGTGTTCCTCGGTCAGGTCGCGGAACGCGTACACCGTTCCTTCGTCGAAGCCGACTCCCGAGAACGAGAGCCAGCGCTCTTCCCCGTCCAGCTCGAGCGGGAAGGTCGCGGCCGTTGCGGGCCGGTGTGCACCGGCCACTGGAACGCGAGCCGAGAGATCGTCCCAGCCCGGTAGCGCCTCGTCGGCCCGGCGACCCACCACCTCGGTGCGTGCGCGCTTGGTGATCGCCTCCGCCGCGCGGTTCCAGAGGCGCACGATTCCGTCGACGTCGACGAGGAACACGCCGTCGGCCGACGGTCTCGAGCACGCGCGCAGCCTGCGCACGCTCCTCGGCCTCGCGGTAGAGCTGCGCGTTCTCGATCGCGGTGGACGCCCGGCGAGCAAGCTCTTCCGCCAGCGCAAGGTCGGCCGGCCCGTAGCGTCGGCCAGATTCCGCCGCGACGAAAGAGATCACTCCCAGACGTGCGCTCTCGCGGCGGCGAGCGGCACGCCCATGTAGCTCTGGAAACCCAGCTCGCGGACGAGCTCGAGGTGGAGGTCGTCCACGGCGAGCTCGGACAGTCTTTCCTCTGAGATCTCCGTCATGAGCTCGCATCTCACCGGTGCGCAAGACGAGCGGCGGGCCATGAGCGGCGTCGGGATCCTCGGGTACCGGCGGCCTAGCTCGAGCGCAAGCTCGATCTTGCGCTCGTCCACGTGGGCGACGGCGAGGTGCGCAGCTTTCCGTCCTCGACGACGTCCACGCGCGCCCAGTCCGCGATCCGCGGCACAGCCATCTTGGCGAGCGCCGCCAGCGTGGTGCGGTAGTCGAGCGAGCTGCCGAAGCGTTGCGCCGGCGTCGACGAGGAACCTCTGCGCTTCCTCGGCGATCTTACGGTCTTCGATGTCCGTGTTGGAGCCGAACCACTTCACGATCTCGCCACGGCGGTCGCGCATCGGCAGTGCGCGCGTCAAGTGCCAGCGGTACGACTCGTCCGCCGCGCGTCGAAGTCGGAGCTCGTTCTCGTACGGGCTCCCCGTTTCGAGCGCCTGCTGCCAGGTCTGCAGCGTGCGCGGAAGATCCTCGGGGTGCGTGACGTGGGTCCAGCCCTCGGCGACACGCTCCGAGAACGACGTGTCGAAGTAATCGAGCACGCGCTGGTTCACATAGTCGAGGCTCGCCGTTCGGCATCGCGGTCCAGATCTGGTCGGGTTGCGCCTCCGCCAGGAACCGGTAGCGCTCCTCGCTCTCGCGGCGGAGCTCGGCCAGCTCCTGCTCCTTCAGCAATTCCGCCTGCTCCCGGAGCTGCCCCGTCTTCTCGTGCAACTCGATGAAGACGGCGACCTTGGAGCGCAGCACGTCTGGGTTGAACGGCTTGAAGATGTAGTCGACCGCGCCTGCCGAGTAGCCGCGGAAGACGTGCTCCTCGCTCCTTGGAGATCGCGGTGACGAAGATGATCGGGATGTGCTTCGTCGCGCTCGCGCTGCTTGATCAGCTGCGCCGTCTCGAAGCCGTCGAGCACCGGCATCTGGACGTCGAGCAGGATGATCGCGACCTCGTGGAGCAGGAGCTGGCGGAGAGCCTCCTCCCCGGAATGGGCGTAGAGCAGGTTCTGCTCGAGCGGCTCGAGGATGGCCTCCAGCGCAAGCAGGTTCTCAGGTCGGTCGTCGACGAGCAGGACGTTGGTCACCTGATCTCGGCCGCCTCGCGTCATCGCCGGAGCGTGCAACCCACAGCCCGTAGATGAAGTTCCCGATCGCCTCCGACGGGCAAGATCGCGTCGGCCACCGTCGCGGCGATGGCGGCGTCGGGCATGGTCCGGCGAGCGGCGCCGAGCGGGTCCTGGATCACGGCCACGCCGCCGGCGCTCTTGATCCTGGCCAGGCCGAGAGCGCCGTCGGCGTTGGCGCCGGTGAGGATGATCCCGATCACGCCGGCTCCGTACGCGTGGGCGGCTGTCTCGAACAGCACGTCGATCGACGGCCGCGCGTACTGGATGTGCTCGTCGACCGAAAGCGCGAACGAGCCCCGCTCGACCAGCAGGTGGTAGTTCGGCGGCGCGATGTAGACGTGGCGCGACGCGATCGGCATCTTGTCCTCGACGTCGAGCACGGGTCGATCGGTCCGCCGTCTGCAGGAGCTCGGCGAGGCGTTTCCGCCTGGTGAGTCGCGGTGGCGGTGCTGCGCGATTGCGATCGGGAGGTCGAACTCCGCAGGCAAGGCAGCCGAGTACCTGGCCGACGGCTTGCAACCCGCCCCACGACGCGCCGATGCAGACGAGGTCGTACACTCACTCGATCTTTCGGTAGAGCTTCTCGCTCGCGTCGAGGCTCCTCGTAGCCCGCTTCGTGCGGGCTGAATCGGATCGACTCCTTGTGGCCCAGCCCGAGCACGCCGAACGTGACCAGGCTTTCGAAGAAGAGCCGGTGCACGCGGTCCTGCAACGCGCGGTCGAAGTAGATCATCACGTTCCGGCAGATGATCACGTTGAACTCGTTGAACGAGCGGTCCGAGACGAGGTTGTGCTGGGCGAAGACGACGTTCTCGATCAGCGAGCGCTGGAACTGCGCGCCGTCGTACTTCGCGAGGTAGTACTCCGAAACGGCCCGCGTGCCGCCGGCCCTGATGTAGTTCTGCGTGTACTCGCGCATCTTGTCGAGCGGGAACACGCCCGATCGCGCGCGTTCGAGGACGCTTCTCGTTGATGTCGGTCGCATAGATGCGCGTCCGGTCGTAGACCTCCTCCTCCTGGAGCAGGATCGCGAGCGAGTAGACCTCTCTCGCCGGTCGAGCAGCCTGCCACCCAGATCCGGGTGAACGGATACGTGCGGAGGGCTGGAACGACCTTCTCCCGGAACGCGACGTAGAACGCCGGGTCGCGAAACATCGCGGTCACGTTGATCGAGAGGTCGAGCAGGAGCCGCTCCATGCAGGCCGGGTCGTGCAGGAGCTTGTCCTGCAGGGCCGAGATCGTCTCGAGCCCCTCCGCGAGGACGCGCCGCCAGACTCGGCGCCTCAGCGAGGCCGGCGCGTACTCGCGGAAGTCGAAGCCGTACTGGCGGAACACTCCCTCGAGCAGGAGGGAGAGCTCGATCTCTTCGAGGTCGTCGTGGGCCGGCGGGTGCTTGCTCGCACCCGCCGGTTCCCGCGAGGCGCCGACCGAAGCTCATCGTTCTACTTGTACAGCCAGACTCGCATCAGCGAAAGGAGCTGGTCGGTGTCGACCGGCTTCGTGATGTAGTCGGAGGCCCCCGAGGTGATCGACTTCTCGCGGTCGCCCTTCATCGCCTTCGCTGTGAGGGAGATGATCGGCAGCTGCTTGAACGACTCGATCGGTGCGGATCGACCCGCATCGTCTCGTAGCCGTCCATGCCCGGCATCATGATGTCCATCAGGACGAGGTCGACCTCCGGATGTTGCCGCAGGAGCTCGAGGCCGTCCTTCCCGTTCTCGCGCGTAGAGCACCTCCATGCCGTGGGCCTCGAGCACGCTCGTCAGCGCAAAGACGTTCCGCACGTCGTCGTCGACGATGAGGATCTTCCTCTGCTTGAGCACCTCGTCAGCCGAGTGCAGCTGCTCCAGCATCCGGCGCTTTCCTTGGGCAGCTTCCGCTCGACCCGGTGGAGGAAGAGCGAGGTCTCGTCGAGCAGCCGCTCGGGCGAGCTTGCGTCCTTGACGACGATCGACTTCGCGAACTTCTTCAGCTTCGTCTCCTCGCTGCGCGTCAGCTCCTTCCCGGTGTAGACGATCACCGGGATCGACGAGTGACGCTCATCGCTCCTTGAGCTTCTCGAGCAGTGCGAAGCCGCCCATGTCGGGAAGCTTGAGGTCGAGCACCATGCAGTCGAAGCGCTCGAGGTCGAGCGCCTCGAGTGCAGCTTCGCCGGAGCCGACCGCGGTCACCTCGACGTCCTCGTCGCTACCGATCAGCTCGACTACGGCCTGCCGCTGCTGACTCGTCGTCCTCGACCACGAGCAGCCGCTTGAGGCCGCGGTCGATGAAGCTGCGGATCTCGCCGAAATGTGTTCTCGAGCGCCCTCCTTCGAGATCGGCTCCTCGAGGAATGCGACCGCGCCGGCCTTGAGCGCATTCTGCCGCCCGTCGCCTGCCGGAGACGATGTGCACCGGAATGTGACGTGTCTCTGGATGGCGCTTCAGGCGATCGAGGCACGGTCCAGCCGTCCATCACCGGCAGCTTCATGTCGAGGATGATCGCGTCGGGCTTGAACTCGTGCGCGAGGGCGAGGCCCGAGTCGCCCCGAATGGCGACGATTCCCTTGAAGCCGCGGTCGCGCGCGACCTCTAGCTCGGTCCGCGCTAGATCCGGGATCGTCCTCGACGATCAGCACGACGCGGTCTCCGTCCTGGATGTCGTCGCGATCGTCCCGGACGTCACTCGGCAGGAGACGAGGCCGGATCGAGCTCCGGCGGCTCGGTGGCCGACGCGGGCGGGCCGCCTCCGTTGCCCTCGCGCCGGACCACCATGGCCTCTTCGATCGCGCCGGCGACCTGCGGATGCTCGACGGGCCGGTAGCGTGGCCGGCAGGAAGAGCGTGAACGTGCTGCCTAGGCCACTTCGCTCTCGACGTGGATCTCGCCGCCGAGCAGGCCGTGCGATCTCGCGGCTGATCGAGAGCCCGAGGCCGGTGCCGCCGTAGCGGCGGCTCGTCGTCCCGTCCGCCTGCTGGAAAGCCTCGAAGATCAGGCGGAGCTTGTCGTGCGCGATGCCGACGCCGGTGTCCTCGACCGTGAACTCGAGCACGGCCTCGGCGCGTGACAGTGCCTCGCTGGCGAACTGGCGGCCTTCGGCCACGCCGATCCGCAGCTTGACGCCGCCCGACTCCGTGAACTTGAACGCGTTCGAGAGCAGGTTCTTGATCACCTGCTGGAGCCGCTGCTCGTCGGTCTCGATCGTCGGCGGCACGTTCGCGCCGTGCACCTCGATCTCGAAGTCGAGGCGTCTTGTCCTCCGCGACCGGCCTGAACGAACGCTCGACGAAGTCGCGCGAGGTCGGACGAGCTTGACGTCGCTGACGTTGACGTCCATCCGGCCCGCCTCGACCTTCGAGAGGTCGAGGATGTCGTTGATCAGGTCGAGCAGGTCCGAGCCCGCGCCGTAGATCGTCTTCGCGAACTCGATCTGCTTCTCGTTCAGGTTCGCGTCTGAGTTCTCTCCGAGCAGCTTCGCGAGGATCAGCAGCGAGTTCAGCGGCGTGCGCAGCTCGTGTGACATGTTCGCGAGGAACTCGGACTTGTAGCGCGACGAGAGCGAGAGCTGCTCCGCCTTCTCCTCGAGAGCAGCACGGGCGAGCTCGATCTCGCGGTTCTTGATCTCGATGCGACGGTTCTGCTCCTCGAGCAGCTGCGCCTTCTCCTCCAGCTCCTCGTTCGTCTGCTGCAGCTCCTCCTGCTGCGTCTGCAGCAGCTCTTCCGAGGCCTTGAGCGAGGCGGCCTGCTCCTCCAGCTCCTTGTTCGTCTGCTGGAGCTCCTCCTGCTGCGCCTGCAGCTCCTCGGACTGGCTCTGCAGCTCCTGCGTCAGTCCCTGCGACTGCGCGAGCAGCTCCTCCGTCCGCATGTTCGCCTGGATCGTGTTCAGCGACGACGCCGATCGACTCGGACAGCTGCTCGAGGAAGGCCTGCTGGACGTTCGCGAAGCGCTGGAACGAGGCGAGCTCGATCACGGCCAGCACCTGGTCCTCGAAGAGCACAGGGAGGACGATCAGGTTGATCGGCGTTCCTTCGCCGAGGCCCGAGCTGATGCGGACGTAGTCGTCCGGCGCCTGCGTGACGAGGATCGGCTTCTGCTCGAGAGCGGCCTGGCCGACGAGGGCCTCGCCGATCTTGAACTTGTTCGGGACGTTCTTGCGCTGCTTGTAGCCGTAGCGTGGAGATCAGGCGGAGCTCGAAGTCGTCTCCCTCTCCGTCGGGCGACTCCATCATGAAGAACGCGCCGTGCTGCGCGCCGACGAGCGGCGTCAGCTCGGACATGATCAGCCGCGAGACCGTTTCGAGGTCGCGCTCGCCCTGGAGCATGCCGGTGAAGCGCGCCATGTTCGAGTTCAGCCAGTCCTGCTCCGTAGTTGACGCGCGTCGTCTCGGCGAGGTTCTCGATCATCTGGTTGATCGTGTTCTTCAGCTCCGCGACCTCGCCCTCGGCCTCGACCGCGATCGAGCGCGTCAGGTCGCCCTGCGTCACCGCCTGAGACACCTCGGAGATCGCACGCAGCTGCGTCGTCAGCGTGCCGGCGAGCTGGTTCACGTTGTCCGTGAGGCCCTTCCACACGCCGGAGACGCCTTCGACCTGCGCCTGGACGCCGAGGCTTCCCTTCGGTGCCCACCTCCTTCGCGACGCGCGTCACCTCGGCGGCGAAGGTCGAGAGCTGGTCGACCATCGTGTTGATCGTGTTCTTGAGCTCGAGGATCTCGCCGCGCGCGTCGACGGTGATCTTCTTGCGAAGGCTCGCCCTTCGCGACCGCGGTCGTCACCTCGGCGATGTTGCGCACCTGGTTCGGTGAGGTTGTCGGCCAGCGTGTTCGACGTTGTCCGTCAGGTCGCTTCCACGTGCCGGCTGACGCCCTTGACCTTGGCCTGGCCGCCGAGCTTGCCCTCGGTGCCGACCTCGCGGGCGACGCGGCGTGACCTCGTCCGCGAACGAGCGAGAGCTGGTCGACCATCGTGTTGATCGTGTTCTTGCAGCTCGAGGATCTCGCCCTTGACGTCGACGGTGATCTTCTTGCGAGAGATCGCCGGTGGCGACCGCGGTCGTCACCTCGGCGATGTTGCGCACCTGGTCGGTGAGGTTGTCGGCCAGCGTGTTCACGTTGTCCGTCAGGTCACTTCCACGTGCCGGCTGACGCCTTCGACGTTCGGCCTGGCCGCCGAGGCGGCCCTTCGGTGCCCACTTCGCGTGCGACGCGCGTCACCTCGGCGGCGAACGAGCGCAGCTGATCGACCATCGTGTTGATCGTCTCCTTGAGCTCGAGCACCTCGCCGCGTGGCGTCGACGGTGATCTTCTTGCTCAGGTCGCCGGTCGCGACCGCGGTCGTGACGTCGGCGATGTTCCGCACCTGGTCGGTGAGGTTGTCGGCCATGCGCGTTCACGTTGTCCGTCAGGTCCTTCCAGCGTGCCCGGACGCCCTTGACCTTGGCCTGGCCGCCGAGGCGTGCCTTCGGTGCCCACCTCGCGGGCGACGCGCGTGACCTCGTCCGCGAAGCGACGAGAGCTGGTCGACCATCGTGTTGATCGTGTTCTTGAGCTCGAGGACCTCGCCCTTGACGTCGACCGTGATCTTCTTGCGAGAGGTCGCCGGTGGCGACCGCGGTCGTGACGTCGGCGATGTTGCGCACCTGGCTCGGTGAGGTTGCCGGCCAGCGTGTTGACGTTGTCGGTGAGGTCCTTCCAGGTGCCGGACGACGCCCTTGACCTCGGCCTGGCCGCCGAGCATTGCCTTCGGTGCCGACCTCGCGTGGCGACGCGGGTGACCTCGTCGGCGAAGGACGACGAGCTGGTCGACCATGGTGTTGATCGTGTTCTTCAGCTCGAGGATCTCGCCGCGCGCGTCGACGGTGATCTTGCTGCGAGAGGTCGCCCTTGGCGACGGCCGTCGTCACGTCGGCGATGTTGCGCACCTGATTCGTCAGGTTGTCGGCGAAGCTGATTCACGTTGTTCGGTCAGGCTCGCGCCACGTGCCGCTGACGCCCTTGACCTCGGCCTGGCCGCCGAGGCGGCCCTCGGTGCCCACTTCGCTTGCGCGACGCGCGTGACCTCGTCCGCGAACGAGGACGAGCTGGTCGACCATCGTGTTGATCGTGTTCTTGAGGCGGAGGACCTCGCCCTTCACCTCCACGGTGATCTTCCGCGAGAGATCGCCCTTCGCGACCGCGGTGGTCACGTCGGCGATGTTGCGGACCTGATCGGTGAGGTTCGCGGCCATCCCGTTCACGCTGTCGGTGAGCGCCTTCCACGTGCCGGCCACTCCGGCACCTCGGCCTGGCCGCCGAGCTTGCCTTCGGTGCCGACCTGGCGTGCGACGGTCGTCACCTGCTCCGCGAAGACGCGCAGCGTGTCGATCATGGAGTTGATCGTGTCGGCAAGCGCGGCGACCTCGCCCTTCGCCTCGATCGTGAACTTCTGGTTCAGGTTGCCGTCTGCGACCGCGGTGACACACCTTGGCGATGCCGCGCACCTGGGTCGTCAGGTTCGTCGCCATGAAGTTGACGTTGTCGGTCAGGTCGCTCCAGGTTCCGCTGACGCCCTTGACGGTCGCCTGGCCGCCGAGCTTCCCCTCGGTGCCGACCTCGCGCGCGACGCGTGTGACCTCGTCGGCGAACAGGCGCAGCTGGTCGACCATCGTGTTGATCGTGTTCTTGAGCTCGAGGACCTCGCCCTTGACGTCGACGGTGATCTTCTTGCGTCAGGTCGCCGTTCGCGACGGCGGTCGTCACGTCGGCGATGTTCCGCACCTGCGTGGTGAGGTTGTTCGCCATGAAGTTGACGTTGTCGGTGAGGTCGCGCCAGATGCCGGAGACGTCCTTGACGCGCGGCCTGTCCGCCGAGGATGCCCTCGGTGCCGACCTCGCGCGCGACGCGGGTGACCTCCGATGCGAACGAGCTGAGCTGGTCGAGCATCGTGTTCACGGTCGTGCCGATGCGGAGGAACTCTCCGCGCACGGGCTGTCCCTCGATCTTGAGGGACATCTTCTGCGACAGGTCGCCCTCGGCGACCGCGTCGAGACGCGCGGAGACCTCGATGGTCGGGCGCACGAGATCGTCGATCATCAGAGTTGACCGGAGCTGATCGACTCGGCCCACGTTCCCTTCGCGTTCTTCAACTGTGCGCGCTCGGTCATCCGGCCCTCGCGCCCGATGACCCTGCTCACGCGACTCAGCTCGTCGGTCAGGCCCTCGCGCCGTTCCGCCAAGCCGTTGAACGCCTTCGCCACGTCGCCCATGACACCGCTCTTCTGTGCAGACAGCCGCACGCCCGTCTCTCCGTCCCTCGCTGAGCGGAGAGCCTCGAGCAGCTCCTGCAGGTCCTTCTTCTTGATCTCGACCGTCGCGCTGTCCGTGGCGCGACGATTCGTTGCGGGCGCGCGGCTCGGCGCCCTCCGTTTCGGCTTGGTGTCTGGTGCAGCCACAGCTGACTCCTTTGTGCGAGGGATGGGTCCGCCGGAGGACCGTTGGGCGACGCGTCTGCCGGCTATGTCCGAGAGCATTTCGCCCTCGGGGGCGAAAATCTTACTCGCGCGCGGGAAAACCGCCTGGAATTTCCAGGGCCTGAGCCAGATCCGCCCAGAGGTCTTCCACCGGCTCCAGGCCCGACGCTCGAGGCGTGAGCAAGCCGGGCGGGACGCGGTCGCCCTCCCAGCGGGCCCTGGCCTCAGGAGGAGTGGACGCCGCCCAGGCTGGTGGCGTTCGTGATCAGGCTGGAGGCGAGGTCTCGACGTGGCGGGCCTCGTCGGCGCCGGCGACGTCGAAGGAGAGGAGTCCTCCGATTCCGGGCGTAGCGCACGATCTGGACCGCCGGATGGCCCTGCAGCCGCCGTGCCAGCTCGGCCGCGGACTCGGTCTGCCGCCGGACGCGCTGCCTCGAGCGTCTCGAGTCCGCGCAGGAGCAGGGCGCACGGATCCGGGCGCCGCGACGATGCCCGAACGGTGCGGAACTCCTACAGGCCGCTCGGCGTCGTCCTCGCGCTTGCAGACGACCGCGCCGAGCAGCACGTCGTCGTGGCCGCCGAGGTACTTCGTCGCGCTGTGCAGGACGAAGTCGGCGCCGTGCTCGAGCGGCCGCAGGTGGATCGGCGTCGCGGCGGTCGGCGTCGACGACGACGCGGGCCGGATGAGCGGCCGCGGCCTCGAGGTCCGGCATCGTGAGGAACGGATTCGACGGCGCCTCCAGCCAGACGAGGTCGACGCCGTTCGGGCGGCGTGCCCGGTCTGGTCGAACTCGACGACACGCAAGTCCCCAGCGCTCGGAGCTCACGGAAGATGACGCCGGTGTCCGAAGTAGCGCGCCCTCGGCCAGCGGCGATCGTGTCGCCGGAGGAGAGGAAGGTGAGCGAGCGCCGTCGCTGCACCGCTGCCGGATGCGAAGAGCAAGGCATGCCCGCCGTCGAGCTCGCCGAGCCGGCGCTCCGCCTCGACGCCGGCGGGGTGTCCGTAGCGCTGGTAGATGAACTCGCCCCGGCTCGCCGTCGCTTTGTGGCCAGATCGTGGAGCGGTCGACCACGAGGTGACCTTAGCCGTCGCGTTTTGCCGCCGCTTTGCCCGGCCGCGGCTGCTGCCGCCGATGCTGCAGTGACCCACGACCTGGAGGACACGATTGACAACCCGCTTTACCACTCGGCTTCGCTCTTCTCTTCGTCCTCGTTCTGGCGCCTTCCGGCCTGGCGGCCAGGAACAGGGAAGCTGGCACGCAAATCTACCGGCCGCCCCCGATCACTCCGGCTTCAACCGCACAAGTGTCTGGACCGGCGAGGAGATGCTCGTGTTCGGCCGCGACCAGCAGGCGGCGCTCGTGCCAATGGGAACCCGTACGCGACAGAAAAAGCTTGAACGTTGCCGCGGCGTACAACCCTCGCCACTAGACACCTGGCGCAGCCTCAGATCCGCACCGCGAGCTACGCGACTGGTTTCATGAATCTCAGCTCCGCGTGGACAAACGAGCGAGTTGACTCGTCTGGGGTCAGGGGACGCGCGGGGGCCTTCAATCCGGTCACGAACACGTGGCGGGGGCTGCCGGGCTACGCGCCTGCTGTCGATTCACGACGGCTTCGGCGCCGTGGTGTGGGCCGGCCGCAGAGCTGATCCCGGCTGGGGTTGGCGGCTTTGCTGCGGCGACGCCTTCTCCGATAGGTCGCCAGCCGGCGAAGAACACATGGCGGGCGCTCCACGTGCGCCCTGGCGGCAGCCAGCATCCGTTGGAGTGTCTGGACGGGTCGCCGGATGATTGTCGTCTCTGGTGCGCGGGCTGCTTCGTACGATCAGCCAGCCAATAGCTGGGCGCATCGCCCAGCCACCCGCCGCCGCGCGGCAGCAGAGACGAAGCCGTCTGGGACGCAGGCGGGAGGTGCTCGTCTTCGGCGGGACGCGCAACGCGGCTTCTTTACAGCCCGCGGAGCTGTCAGTTGGCGTGCCCTTCCTCACGCCCGCAGGGCGGGTCGGAAGACGTGATCGGACCGGCAAGCTCCTGCTCTTGTGGGGCGGGAATCGCGGGGGCGCGGCGTACGATCGAGCTCAACCTGGTCCGGTTTTCTGAGTGGCCCCCTGCCGGTACGGCTCGGGCGAGCGCAGTCTGGAAGGCCGCTCGTTGATCGTCTGGGGTGGCCTCAGGACTCACGGAGCGTGGGAGTCACTACGACTCCTCCCGTCAGGTGCCGTGTTCACGCCCGCCCGGCTAGAACTCGTTCGCGTTCCACACCCGTCGGTCGAAGCTTTTCGCAAGCGGGTCGAGACGACGAGGAACCGCCTTCCAGGGCCGTTGCGCGCGCGTCCGCCGCGCGCTCTGCTGGCCCGGCGAATTCCGCCGCGTGGACAGTCGCGGTACGAGTGCCGGAGCCAGTCACGGTAGATCCAGTCCGCGAGTAAGGCGTGAGTTGCTCTGGAAGAGGTTGGATGCCTGCAACGCGCCCTCGGGGCCCGGCACGTTCAGGCGGCCACCTGCTCGAGCAGGCTCTGCCTGTTCCTTTGAATCCAACGCGGCGGCGGCGTCCGGCGTCAGGCTGCAATCGAAAGGCGCTGCCCGACTGGCGATCGCGCGCGTGACCTGCGCGCGTCCGTCGATGCGACTGCAGGAGAAGTTCTCGAGCTTGTACACGAACGATCGCACCTGTAGGTCGGCGCTCGCAGTGGTCTGGGTGTTGCTACGACCATCGTGGACCAGAAGTGCTGCGACGATGCTGGCCGCAGCCAGCGCGGCGACTGACACCAACACCCAGAGCGCTCGCCGTCCGCGGGCCCTGGTCTCAGGTGGAGGCGCGCTCGCCGCTCGCGAACTGGAACCGTTCCCAGCAGCTCGCGTCTGGCGCAGCATCGCCTGCTCGAGCTCTCGGGCGAAGCGCCAGGCTCGATCCCAAGCTCGCTCACGAACAGCTCTCGCGTGTGACGGAACAACTCAATCATCACCGCCTGGCGGCGGCGCGAATACAGCGCGAGCATCAAAACTCACGCGGTCGCTCGCGGAGGCGGGTGTGACGCAACGAAGCTCGCGAGCTCCGGCTTTGATGCCGCCGCCTCACCGGCTTCGAGTGCGGCGTGCAGCAGATCCTCGACGGCCGCGAGCCGCAGGTCGCCCAACCGCAGCGCGTCGGCAAACGCCTCGGTCGGAACTCGAGTAAGGCCGGGCCGTGCCAGAGCTCAGTGCCCGGCGCATTCCTTCGACCGCGCCCGCCGCATCGCCCGCGCGAGCCGCGCCCGCGCCTCGGCCGCGAGTTTCTCGGCGGTCTGACGTCAGGCTCGCGTCTTCGCCAACTCACCTTCGTAGCCGGGCGCGCAGGTCAGCTTCGCGGTCGGGCCGGAAAGCTCCTTCCGGAGCTGCGACACGTAGACCTGCAACGCCTTCGTCGCGCGCGCCGGGGGCCTCGTCGCCCCAGAGCTCGTCGACCAGGTCTCGGTCGGGTTACACGATTGCGATTGAGGAGGAGCAGGGGCCAGCGCTGCCTCGGTTTCGCGGCAGCTTGAGTTGACCGAATTCCCGTCGATCAGGGCCTCGAAGTGGCCCGGGCCGGAACTCGGCTGCGCGGAGCCATACTAAGGCTCCTCCCATGGCCACGACCGATGACCCCCGCGCCGATGGTCAAGTTGGACCGCTTCGGCAGTTGCGCGACGAGGCCGAGCGCGAGGACCGACCAGGAGCAATACGTAACT
>ERZ1370068.238-contig-10214_pt1 | contig 23648 bp, 31 predicted proteins | sample MGYA00561227_ERZ1370068 | MGnify/ENA primary metagenome ERZ1370068 (study PRJEB38410, sample SAMEA6850437) | metagenome | study: Metagenomic assessment of the ecological functions of the soil: analysis of the soil microbiota associated with the...
GGCGCTGGATCGTCGCCATCAGCCGCGACAGCCCGGACAGCTCGTGCTCGGAAGCGCGGCAGCGCAAGCCGGCGCAGGTTGCGCAGCACGAACAGGATATGCGCGTCCACGGTGTAGGCGTGGAACAGGTCGTATTGCATGCGGCCGACGACGCGGCCGAAGGCGGGGATGTAGCGCCCGAGCACACCGTACAGGTTCATGCGGCGGCAGCTCGTGCGTCACGCCCGTCCGGCGCGCGCAGCGATCTCGAGGAACAGCGCGGTGGTTGCCGCGGGTTCTGGCGGAACTTCTCGTCGATCAGCCAGCAGGCTGACGGCCGAGCGACGCGCATCGTCGTTGCACGCACGCCGCGGACTTCCGGGTGCTCCTGCATCAGCCGGAACAGTTCGAGGATCGCCGACGGGCTGCGCGCGAACGTGTCGTCCGGCTGTCGACCTTCGAGGTAATCGTTGCGGACCTGGAAGCGCGGGTTCAGCGGCACGATCGGACGGCGGCGCGCGTCCGGCCAGGATCGCCTCGCGGAACAGCTGCAGCAGCATTTCGTTCAGCAGGCTGACGTCCATGACCGTGCGGTAGTAGTCGCTGCATGAACTGCTCGACCGCGAGCGTGTAGCGTCGCGTCCTCGTAGCCGAACATCTGCGCGATGCGGATCTGGTGATCGAACAGCAGCCGATCCTCGCGCCGGCCCGTCAGTACTGCAGCGCGAAGCGCACCTTCCACAGGAACGCCTGCGCCTGCCGCAGCTTGCGCAGCTCGCCTGACGGTCAGGAAGCCGTGCGCCGACCAGTTCGTCGAGCGTCTCGGCGCCGAAGTGGCGCTTGGCAACCCAGCCGATGGTCTGGATGTCGCGCAGGCCGCCCGGGCTCGCCTTGCACGTTGGGCTCGAGGTTGTAGCCGGTGTCGTGGTAGCGCGATGGTGGCGCGCCTGCTGCTCGGCGACCTTCGCCTCGAAAAAGGCCTGCTGACGACCAGACGTTGTCCTGGCCGAGCGCTCGCGCGCATCGCGCCGGAACAGGTTGTCGGTCCCGCGAGCAGCGCGCGCCTCGATCAACGTCGTGGCGACGCTGACGTCGGCGGCGCTTTCGCGCTGGCAGTCGTCGATGGTGCGCACGCTGTGACCGACTTCGAGCCCGATGTCCCACAGGAACGTCAGGAAGCGCTCGAGTGCCGTCCGTGACCGTCGTCACGGTCGCGTCTGTCGGCAGCAGGATCAGCACGTCGATGTCGGAGCACGGATGCAGCTCGCCGCGTGCCGTAGCCGCCCACCGCGATCAGGTCAACGTCTCTGCCGCGCGCCGCTAGTCTCCAGGCACTGCGCAGGATCGAGTCGACCACGCGCGCGCGATCGCGAACCAGCGTCCTGACCAGTCGTCGTCGGCGCTGAAGCGCTGCTGTCGAGGCTCGCATCGCCGTCGGCGAGACGCCTTGCGAATGCGGCGATCGCATCGGCTGCGGTTTCGACGCTGGCGCGATGGCAGCGTCTTCAGCGAGAGGCCACGGCAGCAGGCGATACGCGCACCGGCGGATCGCTCGATTTCTTCGCACGCGCGGCCGATATGGTCAGGTCGACGCGGCGCGCTCGGTCGGCGCCGAGCGTCAGTACTTCGTAGCCCCGTCTCCGTGACCAGAGATCGTGTGCTCCCACTGCGCGGACGAGCGAGTGGTCGCTGCGTGATCGACGGTCCAGCCGTCCGGGCAGCAGCGTCGACGTCGCGCTTGCCGGCGTTGACCATCGGCTCGATCGTGAACGTCATGCCTGCCTGCGAGCTCGAGGCCGGTGCCGGCTGGCCGTAGTGCAGCACCTGCGGGTCCTCGTGGATAGACGCGTCCGATGCCGTGGCCGCAGTATTCGCGCACGACCGAGTAGCCGCTTCGCCTCGACGAAGCTGCTGGATCGCATGGCCGATGTCGCCGAGGCGTGCGCCCGGGCGCACCGTGCTGGATGCCGAGCCACATCGCCTCGGTAGGTCAGTCTCGGTCAGTCGCTGCGCGTGCGCAGGTGGCTTGCCGACGTAGAACATCCGGCTGGTGTCGCCGTGGAACCCGTCCTGATCACGGTGACGTCGATGTTGACGATGTCGCCGCTGCTTGAGTCTTGCTGGTCGCCCGGGATGCCGTGGCACACGACGTGATTGACCGACGTGCAGATCGACTTCGGGAAGCCCCGGTAGCCGAGCGGTGCCGGGATCGCCTTGCTGCACCTCGACGATGCGTCGATGGCAGATCTGGTCCAGTTCGTCGGTGGTGACGCCGGGCTACGACGTGCGGTCCCGATCATGTCGAGAACTTCGGCCGTCAGCCGTCCCGCCACGCGCATGCGCGGCCTGTTCGGCGCGGATTCCTGCCGCTGATTCCGCGTCCGGCGCGCAGTCCGCGCGCCGGAGGAGTTTGCCGGAGCTCGGGCGTGCTGCATGTTCTGGGCGGGTCCTCGCGTCCACCGCCGGGCGGCGGGCGCGCAAGTGTTTGAACGGAAAGGACAGTTATGGTATAAAGCGCGCCCTGTTTTTGCACAACCAAATCCGCACACGCGCCGTCACATGCAGCTGGGTGCCCGAGGCCTTGAGGATCCGAAGGTTGCCGCAATGGGGTGCGTGGAGGTCCAACCCAACAAGGAGATTCTCGAATGCCCGGCGTGTCCATGCGACAGATGCTGGAAGCGGGTGTCCATTTCGGACACCAGACCCGCTTCTGGAACCCGAAGATGGCCCCGTTCATCTTCGGCGAACGCAACCGGATCCACATCATCAACCTCGAGAAGACGCTGCCGCTGTTCAACGAGGCGCCGAACTTCGTGTCAAGCACGTGGTTGCCGACGGCGGCAAGGTGCTGTTCGTCGGCACCAAGCGCTCGGCGCGCGAAGCGATCGCGGAAGGAAGCCGCGCCGCTGCGGCATGCCGTACGTCAGCCAGCGCTGGCTCGGCGGCATGCTCACCAATTTCAAGACACATCCGCCAGTCGATCAAGCGCCTGACGGAGATCGACGAGATGTCGACCGAGCGGCGCGCTTCGACAAGCGCGGCAAGCACGAAGCGCAGATGCTGCGCCGCGAGCAGGAGAAGCTCGAGCGCAGCCTCGGCGGCATCAAGAACATGGAAGGCCTGCCGGACGCGCTGTTCGTCGTCGACGTGGGCCACGAGGACATCGCGGTCCACGAGGCGCAGAAAGCTCGGCATCCCGGTCGTCGCCGTGGTCGACACCAACTGCTCGCCCGACGGCATCGAGCTACGTGATTCCCGGCAACGACGACGCCATGCGCGCCATCCAGCTCTATGCCGCCGGCATCGCGGATGCGGTGCATCGAAGGGCGTTCGACGTTCCGGACGTCGCCGGTCGGCGAGGACGAGTTCGTCGAGCTCGACGAAGAAGGCAAGCCGCGGCCGAAGACCGGCGCCGAAGCGCCGCGACGCCCCGGCCCGCAAGAAGGCCGCGCGCCGTCCGTCGCAAGCCGCGTCGTGGATCGACGCCGCTGCCGAACAGCGTGCCGGAGTCGAACTGGTCGAGGCGCGACCCGGAGGAGAGCGCCGAGGCGTTCATGCGTCGCCGCCGCGGACGGCGGCGCAAGAAGCGACTCCGGTGACGGCTGAAGCCGCTGCGCCGTGCCGCTGCAACCTGTCGCCGCGGCGGTCGAGGCCGAAGCGGCGAGGAGGCGCGTGGTCATGGCCGTCACCGCGGCGAGGTAGTGAAGGCGCTGCGCGAGCGCACCGGCGCCGGCATGATGGAGTGCAAGAAGGCGCTCGTCGAAGACCAACGGCGACCTCGAGGCGGCGGCCGAGATCATGCGCAAGCCGGGCCTCGCGAAGGCCGACAAGAAGGCCTCGCCGCGTGGCGGCCGAAGGCGCGATCGCGATCGAGCGATGCGACCGACCGGCACGGCAGCGCGTGGTCGAGGTCAACTCCGAGACGGACTTCGTCGCGCGGCGAGACGGACTTCCAGCGCGTTCGCGGCAGGCGGTGGCCAAGGCGGCGCTTGCGACCAGCAGCCCGCGCGATCTCGACGCGCTGCTCGTGCCAGGCTGTCGACCGGGCAGAGACGTGTCGACGAGACGCGTCGCGCGCTGTGTCGCCCGCATCGGCGAGAACATCAGCGTGCGCCGCTTCGACGCTGCGTCGTAAGCCGGGACGCATCTGCTGGCGACGTACCGTGCACGGCACGCGGATCGGCGTGCCTCGTGGCGTCGAGGGCGGCGACGCCGGCAGCTGGCGCAAGACCTCGGCGATGCACATCGCGGCGAGCAATCCGCAGTACCTTGTCGGCGGACGACGTGCCGGCAGAGCTCGGTCGCCAGGGAGCGCGAGATCTATCGTCGCGCAGGCGGCCGCAGGATCCAGACAGCGCCGCGGGCAAGCCGGCCGAGATCATCGCGAAGATGGTCGAGGGCAAGCGTGCGCAAGTTCCTCGGCGAGATCACGCTGCCGGCCAGCTGTTCGTGAAGGACGACAAGCAGACCGTCGGCGAGGCTGCTGAAGAAGGCCAACGCCAGCGGTGGTCGCGTTCGTGCGCTACGAAGTCGGCGCCGGCATCGAGAAGAAGCAGGAGAACTTCGCGGCCGAGGTGGATGGCCACCGGTGTGGGCCCTGGAGCACGGCGACGCAGGCACCATTCCAGAACCCCGCAGCGGCGGGGTTCCTTATAATGGCGAAGCCGGCCCGGGGTGATCGGCATCGGCGATGGCTCGCAGCAACGATGAACCAGCCGCGTCCTCCGCCGCATCCTGGTCAAGCTCTCCGGCGAAGCGCTGATGGGCGAGCGCGATTACGGCATCGATCCCGCCGTCCTGAAGCGCATCGCCGACGAGGTCGGCGCAGGTTCGTGCGACCGGCGTGCGAGGTCGCCGTCGTCGATCGGCGGCGGCAACTCTTTCCGCGGCGCGGGACCTGCCGCGCTCCGGCATGGACCGCGTCACCGGCGACTACATGGGCATGCTCGCCACCGTCATCAACGCGCTGGCCCTGCAGGACGCGCTCGAGAAGCTGCGGCGTTCATGACCCGCGTGATGTCCGCGCATCGCGCATCAACGAGGTCTGTCGAGCACTACATCCGCCGCCGCGCCATCCGCCACCTCGAGAAGGGGCGCGTCGTGATCTTCGCCGGCCGGCACCGGCAATCCGTTCTTCACCACCGACTACGGCGGCGGCGCTGCGCGCCATCGAGATCGAGCGCCGACCTGCTGCCTGAAGGCCACCAAGGTGGACGGCGTGTACGACTGCGGACCCGATGAAGAACCCGGACGCGCACGCGCTACGACCGGGCCTCACGTTACGACGAGGTGCTTGACCGGCGAGCTGCAAGGTGATGGATGCCGACGGCGTTCGCGCCTGTGCCGCGACAACGACCTGCCGCTGCGTGGTGTTCAACATGAACAATGCCGGCGCGCTGGCGCGCGTGCTCGTCGGCGAAGACGTCGGCACCCTGGTCACGACTCGAGCGGCGCACGCCGGTCGCCGGAGGACTCATGCTCGAGGACATCAAGAAGGACGCGGCGGAACGCATGGACAAGTGCGTGGAGGCGTACGCAACGAACTCAAGCAAGCTGCGCACCGGCCGCGCGAGCACGGCGCTCGCTCGAGCACATCCGGGTCGACTACTACGGCAGCGAGATGCCGCTGCAGCAGGTGGCCAACGTCGCGGTCGAAGATGCGCGCACGCTCACGGTCGCGCCCTGGGAAAAGCAGATGGTGCCGGTCATCGAGAAGGCGATCATGCAAGTCCGATCTGGGCCTGACGCCCACGACCGCCGGCACCGTGATCCGCATCGCCGCTGCCGGCGCTCGACCGAGGAGCGCCGCCGCGACCTGACGAAGGTCGTGCGACACGAGGCCGAGAACGCGCGCGTCGCGATCCGCAACGTGCGCCGCGACGTCATGCACGATCTCAAGGAGATGCTGAAAGAGAAGCTCGTCTCCGAGGATGACGACCGGCGCGCGCAGGAGGACGTCCAGAAGCTCACCGGACAAGTTCGTCGCGGACGTCGATCACGTGCTCGCGCGACAAGGAAAAGGAACTGATGCAGGTCTGAGGCCGTCGGCACTGCACGCAGCTCGACCGCGAGCGCCGGGCGTGCCGCGCCACATCGCCGTCATCATGGACGGCAACGGACGCTGGGCCGCGCGTCGTGCCCTGCCACGCCATCTCGGACATCGCGCCGGCGTCAAGGCGGTCGCGCGACATCGTCGAAGGCTGCGCGCGCCGCGGCGTCGAAGCGCTCACGCTGTTCGCGTTCTCGAGCGAGAACTGGCAGCCGGCCGGCCGACGAAGTCTCGCGGCTGCATCGAGCTGTTCATCGAGGCGCATGGACCGCGAGGTCGAAGAGCTCGAACCGCAACGGCGTGCGTCTGCAGGTTCATCGGTGATCTGGACGCGTTGCGGGCGGACCTGGTGCGAGCGCATGCGCATGGTCGAGACAGCGCGACGCGCGGCGAACGACCGTCTGGCGCTGCTACGTCGCGATCGCGTACGGCGGGCGCTGGGACATCGTCGCAGGCCGCGCGGCGGCTCGCGGCTCGGCGTGCGGCGCGGGCGAGCTGACCGCCGGCCGCGATCGACGAGACGCTGTTCGCCGCCGAGCTCGGCATGCACGGCAGTGCCGGAGCCCGACCTCTTCATCCGCACCGGCGGCGAGCAGCGCATCAGCAATTTCATGCTGTGGAACCTTGCCTACACCGAGCTCTACTTCTGCGACACGCTGTGGCCGGACTTCGTCTGACGACGATCTCGACGGGCCATCGCCCAGTTCTCGCGCCGCGCGAGCGGCGCTTCGGCCTGACCGCGCGCCCAGGCTCGCAATGTCGCAGCGCGATCCGGCAGCCGCGTCGTCACGGCGCTCGCGCTCGGCGTCGCTCGTGCATCGGGCTGTTGACGCTGCTGCCGCCGGTCGCGGCGGTGCCGGTCATCGCGCGCGGTGTTTCTCGCGGGCGCCGCGGAATGGGCGGGCTTCGCGCGGCCTGCACTTGCGCGCGAGCGGGCGCTCTGTATCGTCGCGATCGGTCTCGCGATGGGCCTGTCGCATGGGCGTTGACGTCGACCGGCGACCGGCTGATCGCGTTCCTGCGGCTCGCGATCGGCTGGTGGGCCTGGTCGCGTGCCTGTGGCTGGCGTCGGCGCCCGCGCGCGGCGGTCGGCGCTGGCCGCCGTGGCCGGCGTTCGCCGGTGCTGGTGCCGGCGGGCGTAGGCTCGCCGGCGACTCGTGACTGATCGAGCCGCGCGGGCCGGAGCTGCTGCTGTTCCTCGTCGTGCTGGTGGCCGCCGCGGACGTCGGCGCGTATTCGTCGGCGGCCGCATGCTCGGGCGGCACAAGCTCGCGCCGTACGTGAGCCCGGGCAAGACCTGGGAAGGACTCGTCGCGGGCATGCGTGGCGCGCCTGCCGCCGCGGGTGCGCTTGGCGCGTCGACTGGCTTGCAAGCCGGTCACGCCGTGGATGCTGCTGTGCCTGGGAGTGGCCCTGGTCTCGGTCGATCGGCGACCTCGTCGAGAGCATGTTCAAGCGCGGCGCGCAGGACTCAAGGACAGCGGGCACCTGTTGCCCGGTCACGGGGGCGTGCTCGACCGCATCGACAGCCTGACCGCGGCCGGCCCGGCCTACCTGCTCGCGCTGCTCGTTTCGGGATGCTCGACTGATGACGAACCGGCTCGCGGTGTTCGGCAGCACCGGCAGCATCGGCGTCAGCACGCTGGACGTCGTCGGGCCGTGCACCCCGACCGCTTTCGTAGTCGTCGCGCTCGCGGCGGCGCGCAATCATCAGCCGCCTGCTCGAGCAAGTGCGTCGCGCATCGGCCGACGCTAGCAGTCATGCAGTGATCCGGCAGCGGCTCGCGAGCGCGGTCTGCAGTCACTGCCGTGCCGGACGTGCGACCGGCGTCGCGTCCGGGCGACGACGCGCTCGTCGACGTCGCGGCGCAGCGACGACGTGTCGACACGGTCATGGCCGCGATCGTCGGTGCGGCCGGGACTGCCTGTCGACGCTCGCCGCGGCCGCGCGCCGGCAAGCGCGTGCTGCTCGCGAACAAGGAAGTCGCTGGTGGTGGCAGGCCCGTTGCTCGATGGCCGCGGCGCGCCGCGAGCGGAGCGACGCTCATCCCGATCGACAGCGAGCACAACGCGATCTTCCAATGCATGCCGGGTGCGCCTGACGACGGGCCTGAGGCTCGGCGGGAGTGCGCAGGATCGATGCTGACCGCGTCGGGCGGGCCGTTCCTCGCGTCACCGCGCGAGCAGCATGGCCGCGGCATACGCCCGACGCAGGCCTGCGCGCATCCGCAAGCTGGCGGATGGGCCGCAAGATCTCGGTCGACTCGGCGACGCTGATGAACAAGGGGCTCGAGGCTGATCGAGGCTTGTCTGCTGTTCGGCATGGAACCCGGAGCAGGTCGAGGTGGTCGTACACCCGCAGAGCATCGTGCATTCACTGGTGGAGTACGTCGGACGGTTCGATCCTGGCCCAGCTCGGCAATCCGGACATGCGAACGCCGATTGCACATGCGCTCGGCTGGCCGGAGCGCATCGCGTCCGGTGTAGAATCGCTCGAACCTCGTGGCCACGGCCCGGCTCGACTTTGAAGCGCCCCGATCGATGGGCGTTTCCCCGGCGCTGCGTCTGGCGGCGACGCAAGGCGGCCGAGTCAGGCGGGACGGCGCCGGTGACCGTGCATTAACGCGGCCAACGAAGTGGCCGTGGCAGCGTTCCTGTCTGGGAGTCTCGGCTTCCTCGGGATCGCAAGCCTCATCGAGGAGGTGCTGGACGGCCAGGCGACCGCGTCGCCGTGAAACCGGACTCGACCGAGCGTGCTGGGCGGACCGCTGGGCCCGCGCGCGTTGGCCGAATCCATGCTGGTCCGCGCCGGCAGGTACGCAGGAGCATGACCATGACTAGTTACGTGCTGGCGCTTCTCGTCGCAATCGGTCTGCTGGTCGCCGTGCACGAGTATGGCCATTTCTGGATGGCGCGCCGCGTCGGCATCCGCGTGCTGCGGTTCTCGATCGGCTTCGGGCGTCCGCTGCTGAGCCGCGCACGGCCGGGACGGCACCCAGTATGCGTTCGCCGCGATTCCGCTCGGCGGGTACGTGCAAGCTGCTCGACGAACGTGAAGGGCCAGTCGATGACGACCGAGCTTGTCGCGCGCCTACAGCCGCAAGCCGCCTGGCAGCGCGTGCTCGTGCTGCTCGCCGGTCCAGTTTGCCGAACTTCCTGTTTGCGGTCGTGGCGTACTGGGTCCTGTTCGTTGCAGGCATCCCTGCGCTGAAGCCGGTCGTCGGCGAGACGTCACAGCCGGATTCCGATCGCCGCGCACGCCGGCTCTGCAGGCGGGCGACCGAGATCGTCAGCGTCGGCGGCCGATGCCGACGCCGACGCCGCGAAGTGCGCAGTGCTCGACGATCCTCGACGAGTTGATGAGCGGCGGTCCGATCCGCATCGAGCGAACGCGCGGCGGCCGCGCAGCGCTGCGCGCCGCGATGTCGAGAGCGGCGTCGCGCGCGCTGCTGACGGAACCGGGTGCGCTGCTGCCGGGTCTGGGGTTCGACTTCTGGTATCCGGTCGTGCGCTGCCGTACGTCGGCGTAGGTCGATGCACGGCAGCGCTGCCGACGCGCGCGGGTCTCGGGCTTGGCGACCGCATCGTCGCGGTCGACGGCCGAGCCGGTGGCCGACTTCGACGCGCTGGTCGCGCACGTGCAGCCGAGCTCCGGGCAAGACCCCTCGAAGTTCGACATCGAGCGCGACGGCACGGACGCTGCGGACTGCCGATCGAGGTCGAAGGCTCAGCGCGACGGCGAGCGGCTCGTCGGACGCGATCGGCGTGCGAGCCGGCGGCCGGTTCGGCGCCATACCGGACGACGATGCGCACCCGCGAGCACTACGGCCCGGTCGAGGCGCGCCGGCCGAGCTGTTGCCAAGACCTGGGGCATGTCGACGCTCACGGTCACGCATGATCTGGAACGTGGTCACGGGCGACGTGTCCGTCAAGAACCTGAGCGGCCCGATCAACATCGCCGAATACGCCGGATTCGTCGGCGCGACAGGGCATACTCGTCGTTCCTGTCGCTTCCTCGCCGTGGTCAGCGTGAGCCTCTTCGTCCTCAATCTGCTGCCGATCCCGCATCCTCGACGGCGGCCAGATCGTCGTACCAGCTTGTCGGAGCTGGTAAAGGGCCGCCCGCTGTCCGAGCGCGCGCTAGGCGCGTGGGACAGCAGATCGGCATCCTCGCTGCTGCTCGTGCCTCATGAGCTTCGCGTTCTACAACGACCTCTCACGGTCTGTTCAGCTGAGTCGTCATGATGCGCTCGAACGATCAGGGCCGCCGTTGCCGGCCGTCCTCGCCGTACCGCACTGCTCGCGCAGACGGACGCTGGCGAGTTCACCGTCGGCGACATCCGCATCGAGGGCGCTGCAGCGGATCACCGAGGGCACGGTCTACAACTACCTGCCGGTCAACATCGGCGACACGTCGACGATCAGCGGCCGCGTCGAGAAGCGTTGCGCGCGCTGTACGCGACCGGCTTCTTCCGCGACGTCGAGCTGCGACGCGACGGCGGCACGCTGGTCATCGCGGTGCTCGAGCGGCCCGTCGATCGCAAGCTTCACGCTCACCGGCAACAAGGACATCAAGACCGAGGACCTCGAGAAGTCGCTGCGCAACGTCGGCCTCGCGCAACGGCAAGACGTTCAACCAGTCGACGCTCGACGAGGTCAAGCGCTTCCTGACGGACCAGTACTACTCGCGCGGCAAGTACGCGCGTGCGCGTCGACACCAAGGTCGAGGACGTCTGCCGGGCAATCGCGTGAAGATCGCGATCGACATCGTCGAAGGCAAGCGCGCGAAGATCCGCCAGATCAACGTCGTCGGCAACACCAGGCCTTACGACGAAGGAACTGCTCGACGGACTTCAAGCTCAAGACGCCGAACTGGCTGTCCTGGTACCGGCAGGACGATCGCTACTCGCGCGAGGAACTCTCCGGCGACATCGAGAAGCTACGCTCGTACTACATGGATCGCGGCTACGCGAATTTCGACGTCGAGTCGACCGCAGGTGGCGATCGCGCCCGACAAGGACGACATCTTCATCACGCTGAACGTCAAGGAAGGCGAGGTCTACCGAGTCTCGGACGTCAAGATCGCCGGCAACCTCGTGGTGCCGGAAGAGAGACCTGCGAGCGCTCGATCCAGGTGCATCGCGGCGACATCTATTCGCGCAAGATGGTGACGCAGACGACCGAGTTCATGGCGTTGCGGCTCGGACAGGACGGTTACGCGTTCGCGAAGATCGACCCGGTGCCGCAGGAGAATCGAGCGAGACCGAAGGAAATCGCGCTGCACGTTCCTCGATCGACCCGGGCAACCGCGCGTACGTGCGGCCACATCGACGTTCAACGGCGTCGACGGGCATCAACGACGACGTGCTGCGGCGCGAGATGCGCCAGATGGAGGGCGGCTACCTCGTCGAACTCGGCGGTCGAGCGCTCGAAGCAGCGCCTGCAGCGCCTGCCCTTCATCGAGAAGGTCGAGGTCGAGACGACGCCGGTGCCGGGCACGCCCGACCTCGTCGACGTCAACTACGACGATCAAGGAAGGCCTGCCGGGTCAGTTCAGCGGCGGCATCGGCTACTCGGAGTCGCAGTCGATCCTGCTGAGCGGCAGCTTCGTGCACAGCAACTTCATGGGCACCGGCAACCGCGTCGCCGCCGAGATCAACGCGGGCCAGTACAGCAAGGTGTTCGAGCCTGTCGCACACGGACCCGTACACGACCGTCGACGGCGTGTCGCGCACGCTGTCGGCGACGTAGCGACGCATCGACCAGTTCACGCAGTTCGTCGTCGGACTTCCAGACCGAGACCGGCACGCTGTCGGCATCGACTACGGCTGGCCGATCTCGAATTCCAGTCGCTGCGCGCGGGCATCTGGCGGCACAGCGGTCGGACCTGTTCACCGGACCCGAACAGCGAGCGCGGACGGAGGCGCGAGTACTGGGTACAAGAACAACGGCAACACGTACACGCGCGACACGACGTACGGCCGGCGTCGCCGCCGATCGACGTTCACGTATCTACGGCACGAAGTTCGACACGTTCGAGCTCTCGCTCGGCTGGGCGTACGACTCGCGCAACCGCTCGCTGTTCGCCGACCGCGGCTGCGAGTCACCGCGCTGGACCTGCAGCTACACGCTGCCGGGCAGCGACGTCGAGTTCTACACGTTCGAACTACGACTACCTGCAGTTCCTGCCGGTCTCGAAGCTGGTTCACGTTCATGGTGAACACCGAGTTCGGCTGCGCAAGGACAGCCTCGGCGACACGACGTCGCTGCCGCCTTACCGGAACTTCTTCGCGGGTGGTCCGGAGTCGGTACGCGGCTTCAAGGAGATGCCGGTTGGGCCCGAAGGACTCGTTCGGCAACCCATACGGCGGCAACATCAAGCTGGCCGGCCAGTCTCGAATTGCTGATGCCAATGCCCGAAAAATGGCGTAACACGCGCGAGATTCAGCGCCTTTTTCGACATCGGCAACGTCTTTCCGACGAGAACATCAATTTCGTGGGCAAGGACCACGTCACGCCCGTCACTTACGATTTCGCCTTTGATAAACTGCGCTATTCGACGGGTCTGGCGGTCCAGTGGCTCGCCCCGCTCGGCGTCTTCCGGTTCAGCTTTGCCATTCCGCTCAACGCCTCCAAAGGCAATGACGTCGAGTACAAGCGACGAGACGGAAGGGTTCCAGCTCTCCATCGGTCAGGCTTTCTGGAGGTATTCCGTTCCATGCGTATCAAGACCGCCATGCTCGCCGTCGTAACTCCTCGCCGCGAGCGCGATGCCGTTTGCCGCCGCCCAGGCGCAGGCCAAGATCGGCGTCGTCAACGTCGCCCGGCTGCTGCAGGAAGCGCCGCAGGCGCAGGCGGCTTCCGCTGCCCTCGAGAACGAATTCGCAGGCGCGCCGTCGCGACCTCGAGAACCAGCAACGCGACCTGAAGGCCAAGGACGACAAGCTGCAGAAGGACGGCGCGACGATGGCCGAGGCCGACCGCCGCAACCAGGAAAAGACCTTTGCGCGACGGACAGCGGAGCTGGCGCGCAAGCAGAACGAGTTCCTCGAAGACCTGAACGTCCGCCGCAACGAGGCGCTCGGCCAGTTGCAGCGCACCGGTGCTGCAGGAAGTGCAGACCTACGCCAAGGCCGCGAACCTCGACGTCGTCGTCGCGGACGCGCTGTACGCGAGCCCGTCCGTCGACATCACGCAGCAGGTGCTCTCCGCACTGCAGGCGAAGAGCGGCAAGGCTCCCCCGGCGAAGCCCTGAGGTCGAAGCGGCGTAAGCGCCCATGGCGGTGCGCCTCGCCGAACTGGCCGTTCGCTTCGGCTGCGAGCTGAGGGGCGACCCGGAGGCTATGGTCGACCGGGTCGCGCCGCTCGACGCGTCCAGCCCGGACGCACCGTCGTTCCTGGCGAACCCGCGTTACCTCAAGCACCTCATGTCGACCCGGGCGGGCGCCGTCGTGCTCGACGCGCAGAGCGCCAGTCGTGTCCGGTCCCGGCCCTGATCGCCGCGAATCCGTATGCGACGTACGCGCAGGATCGCGGCAGGTCCTCTATCCGGCGTCGAATTTCCCACGAGGGACCCATCCAACGGCCGTCGCTCGAGGCGGGCGCTGCCGTCGACCCGAGCGCGTGGATCGGCCCGGGCAGCTATGTAGGCGCGGCGTCCGCGTCGGCGCCGGAACCTACGTCGGTCCGGGTTGCGTCATCCTCGATGACGCGCAGATCGGTGCAGACTGCCGACTGGTGGCGCAGGTCACCATCTGCCACGGCGCACGTATCGGGCGGCGCGGCGTGTTCGCGCCCGGCGTGGTGATCGGCGCCGATGGATTCGGCCATGCGCCGGATCGCGACGGGTACGTGAAGATCCCGCAGGTCGGCACCGTGGTGATCGGCGATGACGTCGACGTGGGCGCCAACACGACGATCGATCGTGGCACCATCGGCGACACGGTCATCGAGGACGGCGTCAAAATCGACAACCTGGTGATGGTGGCGCATAACGTGCGCATCGGCGCGCACACCGTCATCGCGGCGATGGTCGGCATCGCGGGCAGCGCGACGATCGGCCGCCGCTGCATGCTCGCGTGGGACAGATCAGGCATCGTCGGCCACCTGTCGATCTGCGACGACGTGCGCGTTGACGGGCAAGACGATGGTCAGCCGCTCGATCACGAAAGCCGGCGTGTATTCGGGAAACCTGCCGGCCGACGAGGGCGCGCAGCTTTCGGCGCAACAGCGCGCGCTTCCAGAAGCTTGACGAGCTGGCGCGGCGGGTGCGCAGGCTCTGAGGGCGGCCCGGCGGAGCAGACGAAGGAGGGCAGCGATGAGTGACACCGGCTTCGGCATCGACGAAATCATGCGGCGTCTGCCGCACCGCTACCCGATGTTGCTCGTGGACCGGGTGCTCGAGTGCCATTCGGGCGAGAGCATCCGCGCGATCAAGAATGTGACCGTGAACGAGGAATTCTTCGCCGGGCATTTCGGGCCGACCGGTCAGTGCCCGGCGTGCTGATCCTCGAGGGCCTGGCGCAGACGGCGGGGATCCTGACCTCCTTCGTCACCGCGGGCATCTACCCGGACGAGAGCGTGAAGTTCTATTTCGCCGGCATCGACAAGGCCCGCTTCCGCCGGCCCGTGCTGCCCGGCGACCAGCTGGTGCTGAAGGCGACGCTCGAGCGACGCATCCGCTCGATCTGGAAGTTCGCGACGGCGGCCGAAGTGAACGGCGAAGAAGTGTGTTCCGCGGAAATGCTGGTGATGCCGGGTTGAGTCCCTGCCGCCGACGGACGATAGGAGATACAGCATGGCCCAGGCCATCCACCCGACTGCGATCGTCGCGCCGGATGCCGTCATCGGCGATGACGTCGAGATCGGCGCGTACTCGGTGATCGGCAGCGGCGTCGAAATCGGGCGCGCGCACGCGCGTGGGCCCTCACGTCGTGATCAGCGGCCCGACGACGATCGGCGAGGACAACCGGATCCACCAGTTCGCATCGGTGGGCGACGTGCCGCAGGACAAGAAGTACAAGGGCGAGCCGACGCGGCTCGAGATCGGCCATCGCAACGTCGTCCGGGAATTTACCACGCTCAACTGCGGCGCGGCCACGGGCCAGCATGGCACGCGCATCGGCGACGACAACCTGTTCATGGCGTACACGCACGTCGCCCACGATTGCGTCGTCGGCAACCAGTGCGTGCTCGTCAACTGCGCCACGCTGGCCGGCCACGTCGTGCTCGGCGACTGGGTGATCAGCGGCGGTTTTCTGCGATCCACCAGTTCTGCAAGATTGGCGCCCATGCGTTTCTTGCGAACAACAGCGCAGTCACGCGCGACGTACCACCGTACGTGATGGCGGTTGGCCAGCCAGCGACGCCGCACAGCGTGAACTCGGAAGGCCTGAAGCGCCGTGGGTTCACGCCGGAGCAGATCCGCAACATTCGCAGTGCATTCCGGGTGCTCTACCGGTCGGGCCTGAAGCTCGCCGAGGCGGAAGCGCAGCTGAAGGCGATGGCGCAGGAATCCCCGGAGATCCAGCCGCTCGTCGACTTCCCGCCGCAGTCCACACGCAGCATCGTGCGCTGAACCGCGCGGTGCGCGAAGTGTTCAGCGCGGAGCGGGGCGCGCCTTCCATCGGCCTGGTGGCTGGGGAAGCGTCGGGCGACAACCTCGGCGGCGCACTGGTCCGGCGCGCTTCGCGAACGCTCTCCGGACGTCCGTTGCTTCGGTGCGCCGGGCCGCGCATGACGGAGGCCGGATGCGGGCGTGGCATGCATCCGAGTCGCTCGCGATCATGGGCTCGCGGAAATCCTCAGGCACCTGCCGCGACTGCTGCGCCTGCGACGCGACCTGGTGGCGCGGATGGTCGAGGCGGTTCCCGACGTGTTCGTCGGCATCGATTCACCCGAGTTCAACCTGCGGGTCGCACGACAACTCGCTAGGTCCGGGGGATGCGGCACGGTCTGTACGTCAGCCCGCGGGTGTGGGCCTGGCGTCAGGGCCGTGTACGGACGATCGGCGAGTCCGTCGACCTCGTGCTGTGCCTGTTACCATTCGAGAGCGCGTTCTACGACGCTCATCACGTACGCGCCGTGGTCGTCGGCCATCCGCTCGCCGATGGGATTCCACCGATTCGGATCCGGTCCCGGCGCGCGCTGCGCTCGGGCTGTCGGCTGGCGCGCCGGTCGTCGCCGTGTTGCCGGGGAGCCGTGGGGGCGAGGTCGGCAAGCTCGGCGCCCCTTCGCCCGGACGATGGCGTGGCTGCACGATGCCCGTCCGGCATCGAATTCGTGGCGCCGATGGCCAACGCAGGTGCGCGGGCCGTGTTTGAACTGGCACTTGCGCGCGCATGCGCCCGGCGTCAACGTGCGCCTGGTCGACGGCCGAGCCCAGGATGCGGTGACCGCAGCCGACGCGGTGCTCGTCGCGTCGGGCACCGCAACCCTCGAGACGGCGCTCGTGAAGCGGCCGATGGTTGTCGCGTACCGTGTGGCCGCCGCTCACTGGCTGGCTGCTGCGCGAGATGGGCCTGGTGAAGACCGACTACTTTTCACAGCCGAACCTGCTGGCGGGGCGCAAGCTGGTGCCGGAGTTTTTCCAGGAACAGGTCCGTCCGGAAGTGCTCGGCCCCGCGGTGCTCGGGGCAACTCGAGCGGAACGACCGCGCGGAACTGGTCGCAGCTTTCGCGGAGATCCACCGCACGCTGCGCCGCGACGGGCGAGCCCGCGCCGCGAAGGGCAATTCTCGACCTGCGGGCCGGGGCGCGAGGCCGCAATCGTGACGAGCCGTGTGACGGGGCAGGCGGTTTCGACTGGAGCGTTCCCGGCCTGACGGCCGGGGTCGACGAAGCGGCCGTGGGCCGCTGGCAGGTCCAGTGGTCGCCGCCGCGGTGATTCTCGACGATCGCTGCTCGATTGCCGGGATCGCCGATTCCAGCGGCGTTGACCTGCTGCGCGCCGAGCCGAACTCGCGGTCGAGATTCGCCTCCGCAGTCTCGCGTATGGCCTGGGCTGGGCCGCTGTCGCCGAGATCGACGCTGTCAACATCTCTGCAGGCGACGATGCTGGCGATGCGGCGCCAGCGGCACTGACGCGGGTGCCCGCACACGTCGTCGTCGACGGCAACCGCTCGCCCCAACGTCGCCGGCCTCGGCTTCGAATGCAGCGTCGAGGCGATCGTCAAGGGTGACGCGAAGATCGTCTGTGTCGGTGCGGCGAGCATCATCGCCAAGGTGGCGCGCGACGAATATATGATCGAACTGGACTCCCGCTACCCTGGATACGGCTTTGCCGGGCCATGCGAACTATCCGACGAAGGCGGCATATCGCCGCCCTCAATCGTCTTCGGTCCCTCGCCGGTGCACCGGCAGAGCTTCAGACCGGTACAATCGTGCCATCCCCGCTGAGTCCCCCGCGATGGCGCAGTTCGTCCACCTTCGCGTCCGCACCGAGTACTCGCTCGTCGACGGCGTAGTGCGCATCGAGACCGAAAGAAGGACGACGGTGACGCTGATCCGCGAGGGCTGATCGACGCCGTCGCGCGGATGCGAATGCCGGCCCTCGCGGTGACCGACCGCGCGAACCTGTTCGCGCTGGTAGGGATTACCTACAAGGCCGCGCAAGCGAAGGGCATCAAGCCGCTGGTCGGCGTGGACGTGTTGCTGCGCGAAGCATGCCGAGCGTGCCGAACCGAGCCGCCTCGTGTTGCTCTGCCAGAACGACCGCGGCTACCTGAATCTGACCCGGCTCGTCACGCGAGGCTACCCCTGGAGGACAGGGCAAGACGCGGGCCGACGCTGGCGCGAGCCTGGCTCGACGCCGACAGCACCGGGGCTCGATCGCCCTGTCGGGGGCACGGGACGGCGACATCGGCCGCGCCGATTCTCGCCAGGGCACGACGCAGACGCGGCGCGCGCGCTGGAAAGCTGGCTCGAGTTGTTCGGCGACCGCTTCTACCTCGAGTTGCAGCGCACCGGGCGCCCGGGCGAGGAAGACTGCATGCGGGATCGCTGCAACTGGCGGTGGCAAGGCGTGCCGGTCGTCGCGACCAACGACGTGCGGCTCCTGCGGCGCGACGACTTCGAGGCGCACGAAGCGCGCGTCTGCATCCAGGAAGGTCGCTTCTGGCCGACGCGTCGCGCTCGCGCCGCTACAGCGAAGAGCAATACCTGCGCACGCCCGACGAGATGGCCAGCTGTTCGCCGACCTGCCCGAAGCGCTCGAGAACGCCGGTCGAGACTCGCCCGGCGCACTCAACCTGGTCGTGAAGCTCGAGCTGGCCGTCGCTGCCGGCTTATCCGGTGCCGTGCTGGACAGACGACCGAAGGACACCTGCGTGCGCGGGAGGCCGCGCTCGGCCTCGAGCGAAGGATTGCGACGCTCGAGGCCGCGGTCCCAGGCGCAAGAGCCCGCCGATCGACCGATCCATGAGCAGCGGCTCGCGAGCGAACTCGGAGACCATCTGCCAGATGGGGTTCGCGGGCTACTTCCTGATCGTCGCCGACTTCATCGCGCTGGGCGCGCGAGCACGGCGATCCCGGTCGGGCCCGGCCGCGGCTCGGGCGCCGGCTCGCTGGTCGCGTACGCGCTCGGCATCACCGAACCTCGATCCGCTCGCGCTACGACCTGCTGTTCGAGCGCTTCCTGAATCCTGAGCGCGTGTCGATGCCGGACTTCGACATCGACTTCTGCATCGACGGCCGCGACCGCGTCATCGACTACGTCGCGCCGGCGCTACGGCCGCGAGCGCGTCGTCGCAGATCGTCACCTACGGCACGATGGCGGCGAAGGCCGTGGTCGCGCGACGTCGGCGCGCGTGCTCGGCCTGCCGCTACGGCTACGTCGACCAGCATCGCGAAGCTGATCCCGTTCGAGATCGGCATCACGCTCGACAAGGCGCTCGCCGACGAAGAGCGAGCTGCGCGGCTGCTACCGAGTACGACGACGAGGTGCGCGGGCTGATCGACCTCGCGCGTCGCTCGAAGGGCTCGCGCGCAACGCCGGCACGCACGCGGGCGGCGTGGTGATCGCGCCCGTCGGCGCTGACCGAGTTCATGCCGCTGTACTGCGAAGCCGACAGCGCCAGCTCGCTGACGCAGCTCGACAAGGACGACCTCGAGGCGATCGGCCTCATCAAGTTCGACTTCCTGGGGCTGCAAGCACGCTGACGATCATCGACTAGGCAGTGCGCGACCATCAACGCGAGCGCGCGGCGCGGCGGCGAAGCCGCCGCTCGACATGCGACGCGATTCCGGTCGACGACGCGGCGACCTACGCGCTGCTGCAACGCTGCGAGACGACCGCGGTGTTCCAGCTCGAGTCGCTCGGCATGCGCGACCTGATCAAGCGGCTGCAGCCGGACCGTTTCGACGACCTCATCGCGCCATCGTCGCGCTGTTCCGCCCGGGCCCGATGCAGATGGTCGACGAGTTCATCAGCGCGCAAGCACCGGCGCGCGGCGCGCACGTCGACTATCTGCACCCGCGGCTCGAGCCGGATGCTGAAGCCGACCTACGGCGTGATCCTCTACCAGGAGCAGGTCATGCAGATCGCGCAGGTGCTGGCCGGCTACTCGCTCGGCGGCGCCGACCTGCTGCGCCGCGCGATGGGCAAGAAGAAGCCCGAGGAGATGGCGCAGCAGCGCGCGGTCTTCGTCGAAGGGCGCGGCGAAGCGCGGCGTCGAGCCGAGCGCGCGCGAGCCACATCTTCGACCTGATGGAGAAGTTCGCGGGCTACGGCTTCAACAAGTCGCATTCGGCCGCGTACGCGGTGCTGTCCTACCAGACCGGCGTGGCTCGAAGGCGCACTACCCGGCGGCCTTCATGGCGGCCGTGCTGTCGTCCGACATGGACAAGACCGACAAGGTCGTCACGTTGATCGACGAGTGCACGCCGCATGGGCCTCGTCGTCGAGCCGCCGGACGTCAATGCATCCGCAGCTACATGTTCACGGTGTCGGGTCCGAGATCGATCCGCTACGGGCTCGGCGCGATCAAGGGGTCGGGCCAGGCGGCAGTCGAGAACGCTGATCGCCGAGCGCGAGGCCAGCGGCCCGTTCAGCGACAGCCTGCGCGACCTGTGCCGGCGCCTCGACCTGAACAAGGTCAATCGGCGCGTGCTCGAGGCGCTGATCGCGCTCAGGCGCGCTCGACTCGTCTCGGGCGTCGAATCGCGCAACGTTGATGCGCGACCTGCCCGCGGCGATGCAGGGCGGCGACCGGACGACCACGCGCGCGCGCAGGCCGCGGGCCAGACCGACCTGTTCGGTCTCGCGGACGCCGAGTCGGTACGAAGCCGCGGTCGATCCTCTGCCGCGCGCGACGATGCAAGCACGGCCGGACTGGAGCGAGGCGTGCGGCTCGCGGGTGAGCGCGAGACGCTCGGGCTGTACCTCACCGGCCATCCGATCAGCGGAATACGAGCGTGAGCTGCAACCGATCATGCAGCGGGCGCATCGCCGATATCGGCGGCGCGCAGCCCGGTGGGCGGCCGGCGAGTGGCGAACGCTGGCAGGCACGCCCGGGCGCAGCGTGACGGTCGGTGGCCTCGTGCTCGAGGTCCGCAACGCGCTGGGCGGACGCACCAGCTTCATCCTGCGACGATCGCAGCGGCCGCCTCGAAGTCACGATGTTCGAGGACGTCGTCCAGCAGTTCCGCACGCTGGTCGCGCGGATGCGATCCTGGTCGTCGAAGGCAGCCTGCGCTGGGACGATTTCATCAGACGACCTGGCGGCTCGCTCGGCGAAGCGGATCATGGACTGCTAGATCAGCTGCGCGAGCAGCATGCGCGGCGGCTGGTGCTGCGCTGGCCGCGCAGGCGCGGAACGGCGCCAGCAGGGTCGCAGTCGTCACGGCGCTCGCAGGCCGCGCTGCGGCGCGCAGCCGCGGCGGCCCCTGCGCGGTGCGGGATGCGGTACGTCGCGTGCACCGACGCGAAGGCACGCCGCGCTCGGCGAACTGGGCGAGCGACTGAGTCGATCCGCCCAGTCGCGCGAGCCCTGATGGACCGGCTCGGGGCCGCTGGTGGGTCGCGACGGGGCTGCGGCTGGTCGTGCGCCGCGCGCGGCCGGCTGATGCACGTCGGACTGCGCGCGGCCACTAGCGGCTGTCGCGCATCTCATCGGCAACGGTCGCTAGATGGCCGCTGAGCTTCCTGGATTTCGAGCAGCCGATCGCCGAGCTCGAGGCGAAGATCGAAGAGCTGCAGCACGTCCCTTCGGACGCCGAGGATCAACATCGGCGAGGAGATCGCGCGGCTGCAGACGCCAAGAGCCGGCAGCTCACGACGAGCATCTTCGCGAACCTGACGCCCTGGCAGGTCGCGCAGCTCGCGCGGCACCCGCAGCGCCCGTACACGCTCGACTACGCCAGCATCGATCTTCACGCGACTTCACGGAGCTGCACGGCGACCGCATGTACGGCGACGACCCGGCGATCGTCGGCGGCCTCGCGCGCCTCGACGGCCGAGCCGGTCATGCTGATCGGCCAGCAGAAGGGCCGCGACACCAAGGAGCGCGTGCGCCGCAACTACGGCATGCCGAAGCCGGAGGGCTATCGCAAGGCGCTGCGGCTGATGCGCACTGGCCGAGCGCTTCGCGCCTGCCGATCATCACCCTGATCGACACGCCGGGCGCCTATCCGGGCGTCGGCGCCGAGGAGCGCAGCCAGAGCGAGGCGATCGCGCGCAACCTGTTCGAGATGTCCGACGCTGCGCGTGCCGATCATCAGCGGCGGTGATCGGCGAGGGCGGCTCCGGCGGTGCGCTGGCCATCGGCGTCTGCGACCGGCTGGTGATGCTGCAGTACTCGGCCTATTCGGTCATCTCTGCCCGGAGGGCTGCGCGTCGATCCTCTGGAAGAGCGCCGACAAGAAGGAAGCTGGCGGCGGAGGCGATGGGCATCACGGCGGAGCGGCTGACAAGCTCAGGCTCGTCGACGAAGTCCTGCCGCGAGCCGCTGGGCGGCGCGCATCGCGACCCGCAGGCGACGGCGGATGTGCCTGAAGGGCGCGCTGCTCAAGTACCTCGCCAGGTCGAGGTGCTCACTGCCGACCAGCTCGTCGAGCGTTACGCCCGGTTGCGGGGCAGGGCGTCTATGCCGGCTGACGAGGGAGGTGGCCTTCAATCCTGGGCGGCTGCGGCATGCGCTCGAGGCGTGCCTCGCGGGACGCTCGCGACCCGGAGGCTTCCGGTATCGCGGGCCCTGAGCGGCGGCCTCGATTCCACGGTCTTGCTCTGCGCTGGCGCGGCTGCGGGATGCCGGCGGCCTGTTGCCGCTGCGCGCGGTCCACGTCGATCACGGCCTGCACGCCGACTCGAAGTTGTGGTCCGACGCATGCGCGACGCGCTGGCGGCTGCGGAGTCGATTCCTGTACGCGTTCCCGGGGTCGATGCCCGCGGCGTCCGGTGAAAGCCCGGAGGCCGGCTTCGTGGCGCTATGCAGCGATCATGACCGGCCTGGCTCACGGTGAAGCGCTGCCGGACCGCGCACCATGGGGACGACCAGCTCGAGACGGATCCTGTTGCAATGGCTGCGCGGCGGGGACTACGAGCCAGGCATGCGGCCTTGCGTCCGTTTCGGATCCGGCTGGCATGCGCGACCGTTGCTCGAGGCGGTAACGCGCGATGACCTGCTGGCGTGGGCCGGCCAGCAACGACTGCGCTGGCTGGAAGATCCTCCAACCTCGACAGCGCCGATCACCTACCTGCGCCTGGCGTGCTGCTCCGGGCTGCGCGCCTGGCTACCGCCGCCCATCGGCGGCACGGGTATAAATTTCGCGCCGAGGCGCTCGAACTCGCGTGGTCGGTGGCGGCTGACGACCTGCGGAGGTCTCCGGAAGGCGTCACCGTGTCGTTGTCGCGACTTGCGCATCTCACGCCGGCGCGATAGCGCGGCGTGTTGTGTGCGTGGATGACTGCGTCGCTTTGCCGCTCCCGTCCGCCTCGAACTCTGGAGGCGCTGCGGCACGACATGGTGGGTCGCCGCCGCCGACCGCATTCCGGCGGTCGGATGGCCGGGCGCCGTGGTGCGCCGTTGGTCGAGGCCGGCTGTATGCCGAGCCAGCGTGCCGCGTGGGTTTACGGAAGCGTACGTGGCGTATCGGCGAGGGGGAGCGAATGGTCGCTTGGCGCCGATTGTGCGCTGGAAGTCGTCGCCGCGACCGGACGGGGGCTCAGCCGCGATCGCCTGCCGGCAGAGGCAGTCGTCGCGCGGATGGACGGCGCCGAGCTTTCGCGCGGCCTGGTGCGGCAGCACAACGGCCATTGCGTGGTTTCAGGAGCACGGCGTGTTGCCGTGGCGCTGCGCCAGCTGCATTGCCAGCTCATCTGCGTCGGCCGCCGGATCGTCGCAATTGCCGGTGGACATTTCGTACGCGGCGGAGTTCGCGGCGCGTCCGGACGAGCCATCCTTGGCGCGTTGCTGGCGCGGCCGGCCGGTGCTGACGGAACAGGAGGCGCTCGCTTTCAACCGGGGCCAGGACGCCCCCGATCCACTAGACCGCCTCCCGTCGTGCAATCTCTGCGACGGTGGCCCCCATGACCAAATTCATCTGCGTGACCGGCGGCGTGGTTTCCTGCTGGGCAAAGGCATTGCGGCCGCCTCAGCAATACGTAACTTCGAACGAAGCAGCT
>ERZ1370068.10766-contig-9435_pt1 | contig 23647 bp, 42 predicted proteins | sample MGYA00561227_ERZ1370068 | MGnify/ENA primary metagenome ERZ1370068 (study PRJEB38410, sample SAMEA6850437) | metagenome | study: Metagenomic assessment of the ecological functions of the soil: analysis of the soil microbiota associated with the...
GTGTACTTCGTTCAGTTACGTATTGCTAGGGCCGCGGGTGATCGCATGCTGCATCAGTGGCTGCCCGTCGCGCTCAAGGCTCGCTTCTACGCCGATCGTCTCCCGATCCGGGGAGTGAACAAAGTCGGCGACATCGACAAAGTTGCGGGCGTTTAACAAGAACTGGTATCGACCCGACCTCAGGCGGTGGTCGCCCGTCGGCGATTTGGCGCAAATCGAAGCCCAGATCAAAAAGCGCACTTCAGTGGAATCGAAAACCGGTGAATCCGCCGAAAACGGACGTTCCCGATGTTCCAGGCAACAAGGATCGCTCATCGCGATCGCCTCCTCGGACAAGGAGGCGACCGGATCGACATCGAAGTCGTGTACAGGAAAACTCAAACCGTCGCCCAACTATCGGCGCGACCTCACGCAGCAGCTCTACCTCGGCATGGCCAGCTCGACGAGATCGCGCAAAACCGACGCACCATTCCTTGGCGCCCAAGGCTCGAAGGGAAACTTTCATTGGACGCAACACTGACGGGTTTTACTCTCGGGGCCGGCGCGTGAAGGACGGAGAGTCGAGAAGGACTCAAGCGCTGCTCAGCAAATGAAAGCGCGTGGACGAATTCGGATTCGCCCAATCAGGCTGGACCGCAGGAAGGAGGCATGCTGCGCGGCTACGAGCGAGCCACGCCGAGGAAGAAGCGGGCAAGACGCCGTCATCGGCGCTCACGTGGGCGATTGGTCAACAACTATCACGCACGGCGAGGCGATCCCGGGAATCGAGTACGAGTACAAGACCTGCGCAGCAGCTTGTCCCGACGATCACGCTGAGCGGACGCGTGAACAAGCTCGCGAGCCGATGGATCAGCGACGAGAATCGCGTGATTGTCGCCGAGTCGCGGCGGTGAAGGACGGCGTGAAGATCCCGACGCGTGCCGAGCTGCTGGCCGTACTCACGAGCGTGCGGCGAAGACGCCGGTGGTCGGCGTTCACGGAGAACCTGTCGAGCGACGCGCTGCTCGCCAACGCGCGCCGGCACCTGGGAAGGTTGTGAGACACGAAGGATTCCGTCGGTCAACGTCACCGAGTGGACGTTGTCGAACGGAGTGCGAGTGCTCGTGAAGCCGACGGATTTCAAGGCGGACGAGAGTGCTGTTCAACGCGTCGAGTCCCGGCGGTTGGCGTCGCTGGCGCCGGACGCCGACACATGTCGGCGGGTTTCGCGTCGCAAATCGTGGAGCTCAGCGGCCTTGGACAGTTCAATCGCATCGATCTGCAGAAGAAGCTCTCGGGCGAAAGTCGCGTCAGCCGGCGCGAGCATCGGCGGCACGAGCGAAGGGGCTGACGGGCCGAGCGTCGCCGAAGGATCATCGAGACGATGTTCCAGTTGATCTATCCTCGGACTTCACCACGGCACCGCGGTTCGATCCGGCGGCCTGCGGCGGCATTCAAGGACGCAGGCCGATCAGTATCTGGCGAACGGCGGCTCTGGACCCGGACGAAGTGTTCGGCGACACGCTGTGTGGACGATGACGTCGCACAGACACTTCGGCGCGTCCGCTCACGGCGGCAACGTTTGCCGAAGTCAATCCGGAGAAAGGCGCTGGCGTTCTACAAGCAACGTTTTGCCGACGCGAGCGATTTCACGTTCTCATTTGTCGGGAACGTCGACACGTTGACGCTCAAGCCGCTGGTCGAGAAGTATCTCGCCACACTGCCGTCGATTCAGCGGAAGGAGACGTTCCGCGACACGGCGGCGGTCCGCCGAAGGGCATCGTCGAGAAAGTGGTACGCAAGGGCGTCGAGCCCAAGGCCAACACGGTGATTGAATTCGACGGGCGCGTGTCAGTAACGCGCCGCAGACGCGGCTCGACTGCCGCGCGCTGGCCGAGCTGTTTCAGATCACAGCTGAATGAAACGTTGCGAGAGAAGCTCGGCGGCGCGTACAGCCCGGGAATGTCAGTGGCGGATGCGGCCGTCTCCCGCGGTCAGGAGTACTCGATCACGGTGCAGTTCAACTCGTCGCCGGAGAACGTCGAGAAGCTGTCGAAGAGCGTGTTCGCGCTGATCGACTCGCTCAAGACGCACGGTCCGTCGGCATCGGACGTGGCGAAAGTGAAAGAGCAGCTCATTCGAGGCGCGCGAAGTGGAGATCAAGCAGAACGGATATTGGGTGGGCAACATTCTGGCTCGAGATCAAGCCGGCGAACATCGCCGGTCTACTTGGCCCGTATGATGAAATGCTCAAGAACATCACGGCTGCGCAGATCGAGCGAGCGGCGAAGAAATACTTCGACGTCAACAACTATGCGCGATTCGTTCTGCTGCCGGAGAATGGCAAGACGACACCGTGAGGGGGATGGGGGACGGGGGATGGGGGATGAGGCGCGCCGGGTTAGAGCCTGGACCGCCGCGGCCGGCATCGATGTTGGGTGTTGGGTCACTTCGGGCCCAGAACGCGCCTTTGCCGTTCGATCCGGCAGCACGAGTCGGCGTGCTGCCGAACGGCTTGCGTGTACTACATCCGCGCTGAACGCGGTGCCACCCAAGCGCGCGGAGCTCGCCTGGTCGTGAACGCGGGATCGATCGTTGAAGACGACGATCAGCGCGGCATGGCGCATGTGGTCGAACACATGGCGTTCAACGGCACGACGCACTTCCGGAAGAATGAGCTCGTCAGCTACCTCCAATCGATCGGAGTGCGGTCCGGCGCTGACCTGAACGCGTCCACGAGCTTCGACGAGACGGTGTACATGCTGCAGGTGCCGACCGACGCCGGGCGCCTCATCGAACAAGGCATGACCGTTTTGGAAGATTGAGGCACGGACAGCTCTTCGACTCGACCGAGGTCGCGAACGAACGCGGTGTCGTGGTTGAAGAGTGGCGGGCCGGAAAGGGCGCCGGCGATCGGACGCGACAGCAGTACTGGCCGACGGTGTTTCGCGGTTCCGCGTACGCCGATCGGCTGGACGATCGGAACCGAAGCGGAGCATTCTCTCATCGACGCCGTCGCTGCTGCGCCGATTCTATCGCGACTGGTATCGGCCCGACTTGATGTCGGTCATGGCCGTCGGCGATTTCGATCCCGGCCAAATGGAGGCGCTGATCAAGCAACATTTCAGCGGCATCCAGCCCGTCGCCAACGCGCGCAAGCGTGTTCGTTGCCGACGTTCCGGTGAACAAAGAGCCGGTGGTCGCGATCACGAGCGACCGCGAGGCGACCAATACGACCGTCCAGTTGCTTTTCAAGCTACAGAAGCAAAACACGCGACGACGGACGACTATCGCCGGCGGCCTGCTGAGTCGCCTCTATTCGACAATGCTCAACGCGCGGTTGAGCGAGGCTGCGCAACGGCCAAACGCCCCATTCGCGCAAGCGCTTGGCGGCACGGGCAGCCTCGTAAGGGGACTCGACGTGTTCAGCGTCTCGGCGCTGGTGCGCGAAGGCGGCGCAATCGACGCGACGAGCGCGCTGGATCACCGAGCTGCGGTCGCGTCGACAAGCTCGGGTTTTGCAATCGGAGCTCGATCGTGCCAAGCAGAACCTGCTTCGAGGCTACGAGCGCGCGTACGCCCGAGCGTGACAAGACAGCGTCCACGCAGATCATCAATCAGTATGTCGCGCACTACCTGAGCGGGAGAACCGGCGCCGGGTATCGCACGGGCCGAATATCGACTGGCGCAGCAGCAGATTCCTTCGATCGAGCTGCGGGATGTGAACACGCTCGCCAGCACGTGGATCACGGACGAGAATCGCGTCGTCATCGTACCAGGGTCCCGCGAATCCGAACGGTGAAGATGCCGACGCGCGACGAGGTGCTTCGCCGCGATCGCTCGAGCGTCGACGTCGACCGCGGTGGCGCATACCGAGACGGCATCGAGCGACGACGTTGATGGCAACGCTTCCAAGCGCCGGGCAAAGTTGTGAGCGAACGTCAGGTGAGAGACGTCGGGATCACCGAATGGACGCTGTCGAACAGGGCGCGCGTGCTCGTCAAGCCGACGGAATTCAAGGCGGACGAAGTTCGGTTCGGCGCGTACAGTCCCGGCGGATCCTCACTGGTACCCGACGCCGATTTCATGTCGGCTGTGTTGGCGGCCCAAGTCGTCTACTCGAGCGGGCTCGGGAACGTCAGCCGCGTTGACCTGGAAAAAAGCTGACGGGAAAGTCGGCGAACCTCGTGCCGAACATCGGGCCGACGACAGAAGGTCTCGACGGCTTGGCGTCTCCGCGCGATCTCGAAACGCTACTTCAGTTGACGTATTTGCAATTCACGGCGCCGCGGCTGGATTACCGCAGCCGTTTCAGCGCTTCGCGGTCAGTTCAACACGATGCTCGCGAATCAAGGTGCTTCGCCGGAGCCGCGCGGCCGCCGACACGTTCTCGGTGACGATGGCGTCGAACCATGTTCGCTGCCCCGTCCATTCACCCGCCGCGACCAGTCGCTGAGACTGAATCCCGAACGCGCATTCGACATCTATCGAGACCGGTTCGCCGACGCGAGCGACTTCACGTTCGTCTTCGTGGGCAACGTCGATACGACGACACTCAAGCCACTCGCCGAGCGATACCTGGCGTCGTTGCCGAGCACTCACCGCAAAGAGACGTGGAAGGACCTCGGCATTCGCGCGCCGTCGGGCGTTGTCGAAAAAGTCGTGCGCAAAGGCACCGAGCCAAAGGCGATGACCTACATCGCGTTCACCGGGCCGATCGACTATTCCGCGCAGCACCGGTTCGATCTCCAGGCGCTGCGGAGGTGGTGCGCATCAAGCTCATCGAAACGCTCCGCGAAAAAATGGGCGGGACATATTCGCCCGGGGTCGGCGCGGCAAGCACGAAAGTCCCAGTGCCGCAGTACGCGGTCACGGCGTACTTCGGTTCGATCTCCGGAGAACGTGGAGCCGCTCTCGCGCGCTGTGTTCGCGGCGATCGATTCACTCACAGCAGAGCGGACCGTCGCAAGCGGACGTCGACAAAGTCAAGGAAGAACTACTGCGCGCGCACGAAATCGAGCTGCGGCAAAACAGCTACTGGCTGTCGGCGATCCTATCTCGCGACCAGGACGGCGAAGACCTCGCCGCGATTCTCGGCCCGTATGAGACTATGGTGAGGCGAGCTCTCGCCGTCCGCGGTACAACAGGCGGCGAAGCAGGTACTTCAACATGAAGAACTACGTCCGGGTGGTGCTGCTCCCCGAGGGTGGAAGAGGCGACGCCGTGACGCGGGATGGGGATGGGCGATGCTGGGGCGACTGTTGCTGGTTGCTGGTTGCTGGTTGCAGACTTTCCGGAATGAAAATGATCAGACAATTCGTGGTTCTCGCCCTCGCCGGCGCGCAGGTGGCCGCGGCGCAGATTCCCAGCGCGAGTTCACGACTCGGCGTGACTCGCTCGCGAAGCGCGATCGACAGCGGCGTCGTCGTCGCGTTCGGCGGACGCACGCCGGTCACGGACTTCGGCCCGTTCCACCAGATCCCGGCGTTTCACTATCTGACCAACTTCCGACGAGCCGGACGCGGCGTTCGTGATGGTCGTGCGTCGCGGTGTCGGAATCGCCGACGCTGTTCGTGACGCCGGCCGACCCACGCTCAGCGTTCTACTACGGATGGCGCCCCGACTCGGCGGCCGTTCAGACGGACACTCGGCATCACGGCGCGCGCTCGTTCGCGCGCGCTTGCCGTCGGTCGTCGATTCGCTCGCGGCGACCGGACCTTCCGTTCTACACGCTCGACGATTTCGAGGACGCTGATTTCGCGCGCGCCGATTCGCTGACGCGCGGCCAGGTGTTCGTGCGCGGACGTCGCCGAGCGACATCGCCGGAGTCGTCGTGAAGGACGCGCATCGCATCGTCGACCAGCTACGCGCGAAAAAGAGCGCGGCCGAGATCGCGCTGCTGCGTCGCGCCGCGGAGATCAGCTCCGAAGGTCATCGCGCGGCGATGCTGGCGCCGGTGCCGCAGCACGAGTACGAGCTGCAGGCGGTGCTCGAGTACAACTTCACGCGACTCGGCGGCACGCGCCCGGCGTACGGATCGATCGTCGGTTCCGGCGCAGAACGGGACGCAGCTGCACTACATGAAGGATCGCGGCGCGACCGAAGCCCGGCGATGTCGATCGTGATCGACGCGGCCGCGGAGTACGAAGGGTACGCCGCCGACATCACGCGCACGATTCCGGTGAGCGGCACGTTCACGCCGGAGCAGCGCAAGATCTATCAGCTCGTGCGCGACGCGCAGGCCGCGGCGGAACGCAACTCGAAGCCGGGAAAGTCGGCGGCGGCGGCGCAGGACTCGTCCGTTGCCGTGCGCACCGCGCGGTCTGGCGGCGCTCGGCCTGATCGAGAGCGAAGACGCGACGTTCGATCCGCCGTGGCAGGCGAACTGCGAGCGCACGCCGGCGGCGTGCAAGCAGGCGAACGTTCTGGATGATTCACGGGATCAGCCACGGGCTCGGTCTCGCCGGTGCACGATCCGGCGCAGTTCTCGTACGGGCGACCGCGTGCTACAAGCCGGGCGACGTGTTCACGATCGAGCCGGGGATCTACGTCAGCACGCGGATGCTCGACGCGCTGCCGGATACGCCGAAGAATCGCGCGTTCATCGCCAAGGTGAAGCCGGTCGTCGCGCGATACGAGAACACCGGCGTTACGCATCGAGGACGACTACGTGATCACGGAGACGGGGCTCGGAGCGGATCAGCACGGCGCCGCGCGAGATCGCCGAGATCGAAGCGCTGATGAAGAAGCGACCGCGCGGTCGTCCGTGACGCACGCGGTCGGTCTAGCCGGCGCGCGTGGAATCTGGCGCTCCGCGGCCGCCTTCTCGACGAGCGCGCCGCAGTTCTTTGATCGGCTCAGGATTGTCGTCCACCTGAAGTCGCAGCACGGTGTCGTTGTGCAGCCACACGCCGCCGTCCTTCTTCACGATGACGAGTCGCCGCCGACTGCTGGCCGCGCTTGTCACCGCCGGCTGATTGTCCGCCCTCGAGCGCGGCGACTAGACGATACGCGAGATGTCCCGGCGTGCGCTCGAAGAACGCGACCATGCTGTCGACGACCGCGGGGCCGGCGAGAATGTTGCCCTGTGCGGTGCAGTGCGCGTTTGGCGCGGTACACGACTTTGTTGCCTGCCCACGTCGGTCGCCTTCGGTCCGGTGTAGGCGTAGACGTTACCCTTCGCGTCGATCGACGGCGAACTGGCGTCCTGCCTTGGGCCAATCTTGTGGTCGCGGATCCGGATCGCTTTCCCAGATTGATTTTCGACGACTTGCTCCGGCGAGCACGCCTTGGCGTAGCAGCGCGATCGCCTGCGCGTCCGTAGCTGACGTCGACGATCGCCTGCGACGCCGCCGACGCCGACGCCCGCTTCGGCGTCAGAGCACGCCGTTCCCGACGGAGAAGACGCGCGACTGCACGGCGCCGCCGATCTCACCAGTCTCGGGATCGTAGGCGAGAATCGAGAACGTTCCGGTCGGCCAGGGGAGGTCGGCGGACGAATCACGCGGCGGCGCCGGCCGTTGTGCCGCGCCGGCGCGCAATGATGAAACCATGAAAACCGCGACGATGACGAGTTTGCGCATCGAAAGCTCCATTTCTGAGCAAGCAGGGTAAACTGCACTGCCTTGGATGGATAGCGATCCTTCAGTCGCTTCGCTCCTTTCAGGATGACCGCAGGGGCCCGCCACCTACGGGTGTGTTACGATCGACTCAGGCCGATAGCTCACATGCGAGTACCCGGAGACGCGCCAAATGCGCCGGAAGCCGCGCCGAGAAATCGCGCGAAGTCTCGGCGGGCACGCGACGTCCAGAGCACTTCGGCAAGCGCGCTTGCGCGCGGAAAGGCCATGTACTCGACGTTCTTCGGCCCCTCGATGTACTCCGGTCCAGATCTGGCCCTGCGCGCCGAGAATGTGCGACGCGAACTGGGGCTCGAGCTCGGCCGGGCACGGGCTCGTACGAGTAGACCGTATCGATCGGCAGAAACCCGCCGATCGCCAGCGGCTCGGCAGCCTGGTTTAGAGATTGATAATGATCGAAATAGGTGTGGCTGCCCGGCGTCATGATCACGTCGTGCCCAGCGCGAGCCGCCGCGAGACCGCCGGCAGTGCCGCGCCATGACATCACGACCGCGTTCGGCGCCAGCCCGCCCTCGAGGATCTCGTCCCACCCGACCAGCCGTCGTCCGTGAGACGTGAGGAACGCGTCCATCTTCGTGGTAAACCAACTCTGCAACTCGTTCTCGGTGGCGATGCCGAGCGTCTTCATTCGCTCCTGCGCGCGCGGACTCGCTTTCCACTGATTCTTGGGTGCTTCGTCGCCGCCGATGTGGATGAACTTTCCCGGGAAGAGCGCCATCACCTCGGTGAGCACGTCCTGCATGAACGCGACGAGTCGTGTCGGACGGATTGAGGATGTAGTTGGTGACGCCCCACATCGTCCACGTTTTGATCGTGTCGCCGAAGTTGCCGAGCATCGGGATAGGACGCGACCGCCGCCTGCGAGTGGCCCGGCATCTCGATCTCGGGAACGACGTTGACGAATCGCTCGCCGTGCGTAGGCCACGATCTCGCGAACGTCGTCTTGCGTGTAGAACCCGCCGTGCGCGCTTGCCGTCGAATGGCGCGGTCGTCGTGTCGCGGACTTGTCGTCCAACGATCGTGCGGTCGCGCCATGCGCCGACCTCGGTCGAGCCGCGGATACTTCTTGATCTCGATTCGCCAGCCCTGGTCATCGGTGAGATGCCAGTGGAACGAGTTCATTTTGTGCAGCGCGATGCAGATCGATGTACTTCTTGACGAACTCCTTCGGCATGAAGTGTCGCGACACGTCGAGGTGCATACCGCGCCAGGCAAAGCGCGGACGGTCTTCGATTTTCACAACGGGAATCGTCCACTTCTGTGCCCCCACTGGGGCTGAGCGATAGACGTCGGCGGGAAGAAGCTGCAATAGCGTTTGCGTCGCGTAGAACGCGCCCGCCGGCGCCGACGACGTGATCGTCACGACACCCGGCTGCACGTCGAGACGATACCCCTCGGCGCCGAGCGTCGTGTCACGCGCGGCAGCCCGCCGAAAGACGATTCTGTTTCCGCTCGCCGACGTCCCGATTCGCACGGGCAGATCCAGCGCGGTCGCCGGCGCGAGGCTGCGCGAAAAGCGACGCGCAGACCGCCGAGTCGGCGCGGTCGGACCAGATAACGGTGCGCGACGTGAACGTGAAGGTTCCGCGACCCGCGGCGACGGACTGAGGCCGCGGAATGACGGAGATATTCGCCGCGGCACCGCTGCCCTGCGCGCCGAGCAGCGGCAGCGGGACAGCGAACGCGAAGGCGGCGACGAGTAGGCGAGAGGTGAAGCGCATCAACCCGGCGATGTAGAGTCGGCGAGAACATACGCCCACGCCCCGAGCTTGCCCAGTTGGCGACGCCGACGTACATCACCGCTCAATCACACCCAGCACGCAAATGCCCACACTGACGAAGATGATCGGCTTCGTCGCGACGACCGATCCCGAAAAGGCGAAGGCGTTTTACGGCGATACGCTTGGCTTTCGCCTGATGAGCAGTGATCAGTACGCTCTCGCGTTCGACGCAAACGGCACGATGCTGCGGGTGTCCAAGGCGCAACAGTTCACCCCGGCACGCGGCACGGTACTCGGCTGGCAGGTCGACGATATCCACGCGGCCGTCCGAGAGCTGACGTCGCGCGGCGTGCTGTTCGAGCAGTTCAACTTGCCGTTCATGAAACAGGATGAGCTGGGAGTGTGGACCGCGCCGAACGGCGATCAGGTCGCGTGGTTCAAGGACCCCGACGGCAACACGCTGTCTGTCTCACGTCCGTCCGCTAGCCGATAGCGATTGTCATCCCGAGCGAAGCGAGGATCTGAGCTTGTTGCGCAATAGCCAGATCCGTCGCTTCGCTCCTCGGGATGACAACAAACGTTCATCTTGACAACCAACATGAGCGATGCAATACTGCGGTCGCTTCCAGTTGGTGTCCAAGAGGAACGGGTCCGGAGAATATCGTGGACGACAATTCCACCGACGTCATTCAGGGCACGCTCGACATGCTCATCCTCAAAAGCTTGAGCCTCGAGCCGATGCACGGGTTCGGGATCGCTCGGCGCATCGAGCAGATCAGCAGAGGCGTGTTCAAGGTAAATCCCAGCTCGCTGATGCTCGCGTTCAAGCGCATGGAGCGCTCGGGGCTCATCGACTCTGAGTGGCGCGCCACCGAGAACAATCGGCGCGGCAAGTTCTATCGGCTGACGGAGCAGGGTCGGAAACAGCTCAAAGCCGAGACGCGCGAGTGGGAGCGCCGAACGAGCGCGATCGCGCGGTTGCTCGAGGCCTAAGCCAGGAACGGAGGCACAATGTCTCTCCTGCGCACGATCACCAGCGGTCTTCGAACGCTCTTCCGAAAGGAGGAGGTCGAGCGCGATCTCGATGACGAAGTCACACAGTACGTAGAGGCGGCGACGCAAGCGCACATGCGCGCCGGTCTTTCTCGCGAGGCCGCAGCGCGTGCGGCACGAATCGACGTCGGCGGCGTCGAGGCGACGAAGAAAACGTGCGCTCGAGCGGTTGGGATGCGACGGTCGAGACAGTGCTTCGCGACGTTCGCTACGCGGCGCGCGGCTTAGCGCGGAATCCGGGATTCACCATCGTCGTTCTGCTCACGCTCACGCTGGGGATCGGCGTCAACACCGTGATGTTCAGCGTCGTGAACGCCGTGATGCTTCGGCCGCTGCCGTATCGCGACGCCGGACGCCTCGCCCTCGTGTGGACCGACGACGCTCGGCGCTCATTGCACGAGGAAAACACGGCGTTCGCGACGATCATCGATTGGCGAAAGGAGAGTCGCACGTTCGACGGCATCGCGTTCTATAGCGCGGGCCGAATGACGCTTTCCGGGAGTGCCGGGCGCGAGCGATCGCGCGGTGCATTCGTTTCGGGCAATCTCTTCTCGGTACTCGGCGTCTCACCGATGCGCGGCCGCGGGATTGCACATCAACGACGAGACCAGCGCCGAGCGAGTCGTGGTCATCAGCCACTCGCTGTGGCTGCGCCGCTTCGGCGCCGACTCGAGCGTGATCGGCAAGACGCTGCAGATCGAGGAGAATGTGTCGAAGGATGGGCCGGCGGCGATGCACATCATCGGCGTGATGCCGGCTGGTTTCTATTTCCCTGATAAGCAAACGGAGATCTGGACTCCCGCCACCACGTATTGGCGCTTTCGACGCGAGAGCATCGAGCGGTTTGCTGCGTGGTCGCGCCGGTGGACGGCGATCGGACGTCTCAAGCCAGACGTCGCCGTCGCAGAAGCGCAGGCGGATCTCGGGCGCATCGGCAAACGATTGTCGGCCACGTATCAGACCGACCAACCCGACTTCCCCGGATTCGCGCCCAACGTCGTTCCGATTCTCGACCACGTCGCGGGCAGAAATACCCAGTCGGCGCTGTGGGTGCTGTTGGGCGCAGTCATGCTCGTGCTGCTTATCGCGTGCGCCAACGTCGCCAATCTGCTGCTCGCGCGCGGCGCGACTCGGCAGCAGGAGTTCGCAATTCGCCGCGCGATCCGGAGCGGCGCGCAGTCGGCTTGTTCGCCAGCTGGTCGTCGAGCATGCTATTGGCGGTTGTGGGCGGAGCGGGCGGAGTCCTTCTCGCCGTCGTCGGAACGCGAGCGCTCGCCGTCGTCGCCGCGGGCCGCGTTCCCCGCATCGACGAGATCTCGATCGACACGCGTGTGCTGCTGTTCGCGGCGCTCGTCTCGCTCGTCGCGGGAATCGTATTCGGTGTCGTACCGGCGCTTCGCGTGTCGCGGACCGACGCGAGCGAATCGCTCAAAGCCGGCCGCCAAGCGGGCAGTGTTCACATCCGCCGAACGCGCGGACTGCTGATCGTCGCGGAGTGCGCGCTGGCGATGGTGCTCCTGACGGGCGCCGGGTTGTTGCTCCAGAGTCTGAATCGCGTGAAGTCGATCGCGCCTGGGTTCGACCCTTCGCGTGTGCTCATCGTTCGCGTGGAGTTTCCCACGAAGCGCCGCCGGCTGCCGAGGAACGCACGCAAACGTCGCGCGTCGAGGCGGCGCGGGCGCGGAGTCGCGAGCAGACGATGAACGACATGCTCGCCCGAGTGGCGGCGCTTCCAGGAGTGGAAGGCGTCGGAATTACGGACGACATGTTCGTGACCGGTCAGGGAACACGTCGATAACGATCCCGGGACATCCACCGACTCGCTGGGGGATGGTGAGCTGAACGACGGAACGGTGACGCCTGAGCTGTTCTCGACGATGCGCGTTCCGCTACGACGTGGCCGCTACCTCACGCGCGACGACGCCCAAACGAAAATCCGAGCGCTCTGGTCGCTGGTCATTACAGATCAGTCATTGCGCGAGAAGAGCAACGCGCCATCGCCGAGCCCGTGCTCGTGAACGAGGCATTCGTTCGGCGCTTTTTCCCCAGCGAGGATCCCATCGGCAAACGCTTTTGCATCGATCCGACGAACAAGACGTATTGGTACACGATCGTCGGCGTCGTGGGCGACATGCACCGGCAGGGTCTCGAGAAGAGGGCGATCCCGGAATACTTCGGGCCGTACATTCCGATGCCGACAGGCCGGGCTGATCTCATCGTGCGAACGCAGCGGGATCCTCTCGCCACCGTGCCGGCGGTTCGGCGGGCGTTGGCGGATGTGATTCCAAATATTCTCATCCCCACCGTAGCGACCGCCGATCAGCAGCTCCGGCGACTTCTCAGCCGAGCGCGATTTCCAAACCTGGTTGTTGACGACATTCGCGGTCTTGGCGCTGAGCCTCGCGGGCGTCGGGATTTACGGAGTCGTCCATTACGCGGTCGCCGAGCGAACGCGCGAGATCGGCGTGCGGGTTGCGTTCGGGCGCGTCGCCGGCGGACGTGATGCGATTGATGGTGGCGCAGGAATGCGCACGCCGTGTCTCGGGATCGCGCTCGGCGTCGGCACTGCGTTGGGTGTGACGCGGCTCATGTCGCATTTGCTGTTCGGTGTCGGCGCGGCCGATCCGGCGACGTTCGCGTTGGTCGCGCTCGTGCTCGTTGGCGTCGCGCTGCTCGCCTGCTACATCCCGGCGCGGCGCGCGAAACTCGTTGATCCCATGACGGCGCTGAGGCGCGAGTAACCATGTCATTGATTCGCCACGTCGCGGGCGGGTTGCGCGCGCTGCTGTTCAAGAGCGACGTCGACCGCGAGATCGACGACGAAGTACGCCAGTATCTCGAGGCCGCCGCGGAGGAACACCGGCGCGCCGGGATGTCAGCGCGAGCAGGCCGAACGCGCGGCCCGAGTGGAGTTCGGCGGAGTCGAAAACGCAAAAAGAGTGCTGTCCGCTCGGGCGGATGGGAGGCGGTGCTCGAGTCTTGGATTAGAGATGTTCAATATGCCGCCCGAAGTTTGCGCGCGTCGCCCGGCTTCGCGATCGCGGCCATCGCGATCCTCGGAACTGGCATTGCCCTGACGACGAGCGTGATGACGGTGGCGTCGACCGTTCTTCGCCAGCAGTGGCCGGTGTCCGATCCGTCGCGCGTCTTCGCACTGCTCGGCGCGCAGGGCGGGCCGGGTTTTCGCCGGCCGAGGCGAAGTATTTCGGCGAGAATGCGAAGCTGGTACGCGGCGTCGTCGTGGTGCGCTGCCTCAGCGGGCTGAATGCCGAATGTCAATTGAAGACGGACGGTGGCCCGGTGACGGCCGATCTCGTCTCCGGCAACTACTTCTCGACGCTCGGCGTCGGAATGCAGGCGGGCCGCGGGTTTCTCGACGACGACGATCGACTCGACGCACCGCGCGCGGTCGCGATCGTGAGCGACGCGATGTGGCGAAACCGCTTCGGCGCGGATCCCGGAATCATCGGTCGTGAGGTGCGGCTCGACGACGTCACCTTTACGATCGTCGGCGTTGCGGCGCGCGACTTTACGGGAACGCGAATGGAGCGGCGAGACGTTTGGCTTCCCCTCTCGTCGATGGTGCTGCTCCGGCCGGGGCGATCGCAGGTACGGAATCAGCTGACCGATCCGTCGTCGGATCACAGCCAAGCGTCCATAGCGGCGCGGCTCGCACCGACCGCCACTCTCGCCGGCGCACGCGCCGAAGCTGCATGACGTTGAGTCAGCGGTACCGCGCTGAGCACCATCTCGAGGATCGGGGTGTGCGACTCATTCCGACGACGTTCTTCCCGAATCCCGCCAAGCTTCGCACGGCGCAGGCGCTCTTTGCGCTGATGATCGGTGCGGTGACGCTCGTGTTGCTGCTCGCCTGCGCGAACGTGGGCAATCTCCCTGCTGGCTCGAGCGACTTCTCGCCGGCGTGAAATCGCCGTTCGGCTCGCGTTGGGCGCGAGCCGCCGGCGCATCGTGCGTCAACTGCTCACCGAGGGATTCCTGCTCGCGCGCGGCAGGCGGCGCGATTGGAGTATTCATATCGTTCGAGCTGCCGAGCCGGCTGATGACTCGAGATCAACGGTCCGCTGTCCTGGCACTTTGAGCCCAACGCAGCGGTGTGCTGCTCACGGCACTCGGTGTCGTCGTGGCGACCTGCCTGGCGTGCGGGCTCGCTCCAGCGTTGCACGCGACGCGCGAGGACGTGTCGTCGGTCCTCAAGTCGGCCGACGATGGGGCGGCACGATCGCGATCCCGCTGGTCGCTCAGAGGGAGTCTGCTGGCGATTCAGATCGCGATCAGTCTTCTCCTTCTCGTCAACGCCGGAGTGCTCGTTCGCGGAATCCAGCATGGGCGCGACCACGATCCCGGCTTCGCTGCGCGCGGCGTCACGCTGCTCTCGTTCGACCTTCCCGCGTCCTATGACCCCGCGCGAACGTGGGCGTTCTCGCGCCAACTGATGGACGACAGCCGATCGATGGACGGAGCACGCATTGCGTTTGCGAGCGATGCGCCAGCTCGACCAGGGTCGCATGACGCGCTATCGGCTGCTCGAGCGATCCGGCCGCGCGCGAATACGACGCGTGGGTGGTGGGGATGTCTCGCGGCTTCCTCGACGTATTGGGGAATGCCAATCGTCGCGGGTCGTGACATCGAGCCCTCGGACGGCGAGGACGCGGTGCTGGTGAATCAGGCATTGGCGCGCAACCTGTGGCCCGGAGAAAGCGCGCTTGGCAAAGTGATCATCGACAACGGCGAGCGGCGAGTGGTCGGCGTGGTGCGCGACGCGAGCGTGTACCGGCTGGACCGCGTCGAAGACGTGATGTTCCGGCCGATCGACCGAACGCGCGTTCCGGTCATGCTCATTCGGTCGCCGTCGCCGGCGATCACTCAACTCGGTGACAGCCGCCGCGGGAGCGGATCGACCCGCGCGTGCATGTTCGCGTGGACTCGATTGCTGGGAACGTCGAGCGCCAGCTCGGAGGCTTGCGCACAATCGCGGAGTTGGCCGGAGTTCTCGGCGATGATCGCGCTCGCGCTCGCCACGGTCGGCGTATTCAGCGTGTTCGCGTATTTCGTGCAACGCCGCACGCGCGAAATCGGGATTCGCACCGCGCTCGGCGCGTCGTCGACGCGGATCATTGTGCTGGTCCTGCGAGACACGGGACGCGCGATTGGCGTTGGGATCGCGATCGGATTCGCGGCGGCGGTTGGCGTTGCGAGGAATGATGCAGAGCGAGCTGTTCGGCGCGAGCGCGTTCGATCCGGTGGTGTTCGCGGGTACCGCGATCTTGCTCGCGCTGGCGGGTGTGGTGGCGACGTACGTTCCGGCGCGGAGGGCGGCGCAGGTCGATCCGATGTCGGCGCTGAGGCAGGATTAGCCCAGTCGAGTGGGCGCAGAGTTGGTTGCCGCATCCGTGGCTGGACGCCATGTTTCCGGCGTCTTCCGGCCGCTTGGCGGGATGTCACAGACTCGACGCACTTTTCTCACGACGCTCGGTGCCGCGGCGGCCGGTTTAGCAACGGGTCGTCGCGCGTTTGCCGCGCCCAATGTGTCGCGCGCCAAAATCTCGCGAATCGGCATACAACTCTACACGTTGCGCCGCGCCGCGGAGCCCGACCTCGCCGGCGTGCTGGGATCGCTGGCGAAGATCGGCTACAAGGAAGTCGAATTCGCGGGTTACTACAAACATCCGGCGAGTGAAGTTCGCGACCTCCTCGAGCAGAACGGGTTGACGGCGCCGTCGGCGCACATCGGCCTCGACGAGATCGAGACCAATGCCGCCCAGACGTTTTCCGACGCCAAAACGATCGGCCTCGAGTGGATAACGGTGCCATCGTTGCCGCGCGGCAAGCGCGAAACGGCCGACGATTGGAAGTTGTTGGCCGATCGTTTCAACAAGGCGGCGGCGCAGGCGAAAGCGGCGGGTTTTCGTTTCGCCTTTCACAATCACGCCGATATCGTGAAACCAACCGGCGACGTGTTGCCGATCGAAATCCTGATGAAGGAGACCGATCCGGCGCTCGTCTCGTATGAGATGGACATCTATTGGGCGGTGGTCGGCGGCGCTGATCCGATCGCGCTGCTCGCTCGCTATCCCAATCGCTTCAAGATGCTGCACGTGAAGGATTCGTCGGGCCCGCCGGACAACAAGATGGCGGACGCCGGCGCAGGGACGATCGACTTCAAGAAGATCTTCGCGGCCGCGCGCGGAATCGAGCATTACTTCGTTGAACACGACTCGCCCGCTGACGCGATTGCGAGCGCGACGGCGAGCTACAAGTATCTATCTGGACTCGAGTTCTAGCGGTCATCCGAGCGAAGCGAGTCTGGACCGAGTGGTATCGCGTCGGGCCAGATCCCTCGCTTCGCTCGGGATGACAAGGCAACCAGCAACCAGCAACTACATGCCTCAACGACCCGTATACGACGTCTGCATCATCGGCTCGGGAGCCGGCGGCGGAATGGCCGCATACGCGCTGACGAAGGCCGGTGCGCGCGTCGTGATGCTCGAAGCGGGCGCGAGCTGGTTCGCGTCGCGCGACTCGAAGATGATGGTGCCGAGCTACGCGACACCGCACCGCGGCGCGGCGATTCACGGCCGGCCGTTCGGCGAGTTCGACGCGTGCGACGGTGGGTGGGAGATCGATGGCGAGCCGTTCACCCGCGCGCCCGGCACGCAGTTCAGCTGGTGGCGCGCGCGCATGCTCGGCGGACGCACGAACCATTGGGGCCGGATCTCTCTCCGCTTTGGACCCGACGACTTTCGCGGCAAGAGCATCGACGGACTCGGCGACGATTGGCCGATCGGCTACGACGACGTGAAGCCGTACTACGATCAGCATCGATCGGTTCATCGGCCTGTACGGCAGCAACGAAGGGCTGCGCAATCATCCCGACGGCATCTTCATGCCGCCGCCCAAGCCGCGCTGTCACGAGCTGCTCGTCAAGAAAGCGTCGGACAAGCTGAACATCACGTGCATCCCAGCGCGTCTGTCGATCATCGACGAAAGCGCTGCCCGGGACGACAAGCCTGTCACTACTGCGGCGAGTGCAATCGCGGCTGCTCGGTGAAGGCGAACTTCTCGAGCCCCGACGTGCTCATCGCGCCGGCGCTTGCAGACCGGGAAGCTCACGCTGATCACGAACGCGATGGCGCGCGAGGTCACCGTCGGACCCGACGGCCTGGCGAACGGCGTCTCGTACATCGACAAGAACACCGGCACCGACGAGCACGTGCGCGCGAAGATCGTCGTGCTCGCCGCGAGCGCGCTGCGAGTCGGCGCGGCTGTTACTGAACTCTAAGTCGACGCGCGTTCCCGCAACGGGCTCGCCAACTCGAGCGGAACGGTCGGGCAAGTATCTCACCGACACGACCGGCGCGGGCGTCTCGGGATTCATTCCGGCGCTGGTCGACCCGATTCCGCACAATCACGACGGCGTCGGCGGCATGCACGTCTACATGCCGTGGTGGCTCGACAACAAGAAGCTCGACTTTCCCGCGCGGCTATCACATCGAGGTGTACGGCGGTGCGCGGTCAGCCCGTCGTCCGGATTCGGCGGCGGCATTCAGCGTCGCAACGGCGGCGGATACGGCAAGCAGCTCAAGGCCGACTATCGCAAGTATTACGGCGCGTCGATCGGATTCGACGGCCGTGGCGAGATGATCCCGAACGACGAATTGCTACTGCGAGCTCGACCCGACCACGGTCGATCGATTCGGCATTCCGTGCTGCGCGTGCACTGGAAGTTCACAGATCTACGAATACAATCAGGCGAAGCACATGCAGGAGACCTTCCGCGCGCTGATCGTCGCCATGGGAGGGACGCCGAACGGTCGCCGATGCCGACGAAAGAGCAGAACTACGGTCTCGCCGACGGGCGGCTCGATCATCCACGAGCTGGGCGGCGCGCGCATGGGAAATGATCCGACGACATCGGTCGTCAACGCGAACTGCCAGGCGCACGACGTGAAGAACCTGCTTCGTCGCCGACGGCAGTCCGTTCGTGTCGCAGGCCGACAAGAACCCGACGTGGACGATTCTCGCGCTATCGTGGCGAACGAGCGACTACATCACCGCGCAGCGGAAGGCGGGGTGCGATATGAGCGACGAGGGAAGCGAGGACGCGGGAGACGGGGGACGCGCGACACGACGAGATCTCCGACGCGACGGAGTCTCGCGGCGACAGGCGCTGAAGGTGCTCGGCGCGATGCCCGTCGCGGCGGCGCTCGGAGCGCAGCAGCCGACGACACCGCGCACGCCTGGTGTCACGTCGCAGGTGCCGGCAAGCCGGCGCGCGCGAGGCTCAGAGCGCGCCGCGGTTCTTCAATCGCGCATGAATGGAAGCCACGGTGCGCGATGCTCGCCGACTACGTGATTCCGCGCGACGATCGCTCGGGCAGCGCCACGCGACGCCAAGGTCCCGGAGTACATGGACTTTCTGCTCTGCCGAAAAAGACGCGAACGTCAGCACGCAGATCGCGATTCGCGGCGGCCTCGCGCTGGATCGACAACGAAGTGCCGGAAAGCGATTTGCAGAAAACGTTCATCGCCGCCGAGCGACGCGCAGCGGCGACAGATGCTCGACGACATCGCGTATCCGGCAGAAAGCCAAACCGGAAATGAGCTACGGCGTCACTTTCTTCAATCGCTTTCGCGACATGACCGCGTCGGGCTTCTTCTCGAGCGCGATCGGCTGGCAGGACCTGCAGTACAAAGGCAACGTGTTCAACCCCGGCTACGACGGATGTCCGCCGGCCGCGCTCGAGAAGCTCGGCGTGAGCTACGACTTGATGCAGACGCGCGTGAGCCCGCAGGAGAGATGAGCCGCAACAAGACAGAGCCAAGCCAAGCCAGCCGGCTCGGCGTCGCGGTTCATCGGAAGCGGATTCAACGCGCGCTTTCACATGCAGGCGTTTCGCGCGCGTGCGCGACGCCGACGTGCTCGGCGTCTGGAGTCCGAACAAGAAGAACGCCGCGTCCGCCGCCGCAGCTCGCTCGCGATCGCTCGACGTCGGCAACGGCAGAAACCGTACGCGATCGATCGCCGACATGGTCGCCGATCCGGCGATCGACGCGATCTGGCTCACGCGGGCCGAATCACGCGCGCGTCGAGAACGTCGAGGAGATCGTCGACGCGATCGAGCGCGGCAAGAGGCACGCTCGCGCGGCATCGCCTGCGAGAAGCCGCTGGCGCGCAACGTCGCCGAAGCGAAGCGCGTGACGCGAGCTCGTGAAGCGCGTCGGGACTGCACGCACGGATATCTCGAGAACCAGGTCGTTCGCGCCGCAGGTCGAAACCGGGCCGCGCTTGCTCTGGGCGCGCGGCGCGGCGCACGACCGGCCGTCCGTACCTCGCGCGCGCGGCCGAGGAGCACAGCGGTCCGCACATGCCGTGGTTCTGGCGCGGCGACCTGCAGGGCGGCGGCGTGCTGAACGACATGATGTGCCACTCGGCGCTCGTCGTGCGGCATCTGCTCACGAAACCCGGCGCGCCGCTGTCGACGGTGAAGCCCGTGCGCATCACGGCGCACATCGCGAGCCTCAAGTGGATCGCGCCCCGAGTACGCGAAGCAGCTCGCGAAGACGATGGGCCGCGAGGTGAACTACGCCGAAGCACCGTCCGAGGACTTCGCGAGCATGACGATCGAGTTCGAGACGGACGACGGCTCAGCGCGTGATCGGCGAAGCGACGACGTCGTGGAGCTTCGTCGGCGCCGGACTGCGGCTGTCGGCCGAGCTGCTCGGGCCCGAGTACTCGATGTCGTGGAATACGCCTCGACAGCGGGCTCAAGCTGTTCTTCTCGCGCGCGGTGCAGGGCAAGGCGGGCGAAGATCTGGTCGAGAAGCAGAACGCCGAGATCGGGCTGATGCCGGTGGTCGCCGAACGAGGCGGCGGCCTACGGCTACGAGGCGGAGGATCGCCACTTCGTGCGCGTCTTCCTCGGCAAAGGAGAAGCCGCGGCTCACGTTCGACGACGGGCTCGAGGTCGTGAAGGTGCTGATGACGGCGTATCAGAGCGCCGAGCAAGCGGAAAACGCTCGTCGTTTCCGCCGCACAGGGCTGGACAAGTTCGTGCCGGCGGTCGCGCGCGGGATCTGGCGGCCTAGGTCCTCCAGACGCTGCTGTCCCAGTTCGCGGTGACGGCGCGCTTACAAACGCGCGGTCGCCCATTGCCCGTGCATGCCCATATCGCGAGGATTTCGACATGTCAAAACCGAACGACCAGAAGCTCACCCGCCGCGACTTCGTCGCCGACGCCGGCGAAGCCTCATCGGCGCTCGCGCCATCGCCGCCCCATTTCCCGATGATCGTGCCGAGGCACGTCCTCGGCGGCAAAGGCTACGTGGCGCCGAGCTCGATGTCTGAACATCGCGGTGGTCGGCGTTGGCGGGCACGGGAGTCGGCAACGCGCGGATCGGTGGCGAGCCGAGAACCTCGTCGCGTTCTGCGACGTCGATCCGGCGTTCATGGAACGCAACGTCATGGGCGAGCGGCGTCGGCCGCGACGGCGCGCAGCCCGAGTCCGGAGACGCGTCGCCTTCCGCGACAAGTATCAGAAGGCGACGAAGTACGTCGACTTCCGCGAGATGCTCGCGAAGCAGAGAGGACCTCGACGCGGATCATCGTCGCGACGCCGGATCACATGCACGCGACGGTCGCCGCGGCGGCGATGCGCGCTCGGAAAGCACGTCTACGTGCAGAAGCCGCTGACCTGGTCCGTGTACGAGCGTCGCGTCTGCTGCAAGTCGGCTCGCCAAGGAGAACAAGCGTCGTCACGCAGATGGGCAACCAGGGTCACTCGAGCGACGGCACGCGCCGCGTGGTCGGAGTGGATCCGCGCCGGCGTCATCGGTCCGGTGTCGCGAAGTGCACATCTGCACCGAACCGGCCCGCGCGGCTATCTGGGCCGCAGCGCGTCCGCGCCGCGACGCCGCGGCGGGCATGCGATCCGGCGCCGACGCTCGGCACCTGGCAATCAGTGCGCGCGGTGAAGCAACGCGCTGCGCGGCAGCACTCGGCAACGCGCGATCCGATCCCATGCCCGACGGGTCTGCGCTGGGATCTCTACCTCGGCCCGGTCGCCGAGGACGTTCGCGTATCACCCGGTCTATCACCCGTTCAACGTGGCGCGGCTGGATGGACTTCGGCGTGCGGCGCGCTCGGCGACATGGGCGCGCACCTGATCGACCAGCCGTATCTGGGCGCTCGGCCTCACGCAGTCCGACGAGCATCGAAGCGACGTCGTCGCTGTGGGGCACGATGACGATTCCGGCGCCGGCCGGACGCGCCGCGGGATCGCCCGCGTCGCGCAACCGCAGCAAGCCCGTTTCGTATCCCGATGGCGACGCACGGTGCACTACCAATTCCCGGCGCGTCGGATCAATCGCCGCCGGTGAAGCTGATCTGGTACGACGGCGGCCTGCTATCCGCCGCGTCCGGACGTGCCTGCCCGACGACGTCACGCTCGATTCGAAGGCGGCGGATCTTCGTCGGCGATAAGGGAATTCTCATTCACGACACGTACGGTGACGAAGCCGCGCGCTGTATCCCGGCCGCAGTTGCACGGAGCAGGCGCCGTCGGTGCCCGCAGATCGATGCCGCGCATCACCGTGGAGCCACGAGCATGAATTGGGTCGACGGCCATGCAAGGGCGAGGCGAAGGCGAGCTCGCCGTTCGAGTACGCGGCGCATGCTGACCGAGACGATGGTTGCTCGGCGTCGCGGCGCTGCACGCGGGACAGGGACAGAAAGATGATCTACGACGCGCGACAAGATGGAGTTCACGAACGCGCCGGACGCGAACCAGTTTCTCACGCGCGAGTATCGCGCGGGATGGGCGATCTGACGATGCGACGATCGACACTGCTCTGCGGCTGTCGCGCGCGTTTCGGCACTGCGTGCTCGCCGCAGCGACCGTGCATCCAAAGTCCGCGGCGTCGTCGGCGCAGGATCACGCCGCGACGCGCGTGAGCGCGGCTGGGAGTCGCTCTACGACCAGACGGCGTGGCGCGGTTACAAGACGGACACGATTCCGTCGCGGCGTGGACGTTCGCCGACGGCGTGCTCATCGAAGACGCGGCCACGTGGCGACATCGTCTCGAAGGACGAGTTCGGCGAACTTCGAGCTCGAGCTCGAGTGGAAGATCGGCGACGCCGGCAACAGCGGGCATCTTCTACCGCGGCGACCGAAGGAGTATGACCACATCTATTGGAGCGGCCCCGAGTATCAGCTGCTCGACAACATCAACGGCGGCGGACAACAAGGACGCCGCTGATCACCGGCCGCAGGCGCGCGTACGGGCTGTATCCGCCGCCCGATGGCCATCGTGAAGCCGGTCGGCGAGTGGAACACGACGCGCATCGTCGTCGAAGGGCGCGCACGTCGAGCACTGGCTCAACGGTTCGAAGGTCGTCGAGTACGAGCTGTGGAGTCCCGATTGGGAGGCGAAGGTGACAGGCGAGCAAGTTCAACGCCTGGCCGAACTACGGACGCGCGAAGAACGGGCACATCGCGCATGCAGGGCGACCACAACGGCGAGCTCGCGTTCCGCAACATCCGAATTCAGAGAGCTGCCATGAACGATGCGCGGACGAAGCTGTCGGCGATGATGTTCCTCCAGTATTTCATCTGGGGCGTGTGGTTCGTGACGATGGGCACGTATCTCGGACAGACGCTCCATTTCACCGATCCGCAGATCGGCGCTGGCGTACGGCGCGACGGCGATCGCGGCGCTCGTGTCGCCGTTCTTCATGGGCATCGTCGCCGACCGGTTCTTCTCGAGCGAGAAGCTGCTCGCCCTGCTGCACATCGTCGGGCGGCATGTCTGATGTGGCTCGTGTCGATGCAGACGACGTTCGCGACGTTCTATCCGCTGCTCATTCTCTACGCGCTGTGCTACATGCCGACGCTGTCGCTCACGAACTCGATCTCGTTCCATCACGTGACCGACCCGGCGCGCGACTTCCCGATCATCCGCGTGCTCGGAACGATCGGCTGGATCGTCGCGGGCATCATCGTCGGCAAGGTGCTGCACGCCGACGCGCTCGTGCTGCCGATGCAGCATCGCGGCCCGGCGTCGCGATCCTCATGGCACGGCGTATTCGCTCGGCGCTTGCCCCATACGCCGCCGAAAGCGGCCGGCGCGCCGTTCAACATGCGTGATGCGCTCAGGCCTCGACGCGCCCACCTGCTGCGCGGCAGCGACTTCTGATTTTCGTCATTACAGCAATGCCGTAACTGAAACCGCTATTAC
>ERZ1370068.4061-contig-3156_pt1 | contig 23644 bp, 39 predicted proteins | sample MGYA00561227_ERZ1370068 | MGnify/ENA primary metagenome ERZ1370068 (study PRJEB38410, sample SAMEA6850437) | metagenome | study: Metagenomic assessment of the ecological functions of the soil: analysis of the soil microbiota associated with the...
AGGTTACGTATTGCTTCAGCAGCGCTGCTCGCCAGCAGCAGGCCGGGATGCTCAGGCCGGCCTTGTTCAACAGCAGCGCGGACAATCCCGCCGCGACGACCATGAACAGGGCATTGAGAATGTTGTTCGCGGCGATCACGCGCGAGCGCAGTGGCGCGGATCGCTGCGCGATCTGCGACCAGCGCGAACAGCGGCACGATGAAGAAGCCGGCAGAAGATCGCCATCAGCACGAGGTCGATCAGCACACCGCCAGATATGGCGGTCGGCGAAAGCATCGCGCGATACGCCCAAGGCCAGCTGGCTGCCGTGTCTCGCCGGATGGGCGAACATACAGGTCGACGCGAACACGGTCATGCCGATCGAGCCGAACGGCACGAGACCGACCTCGACCTCTGTGCCCGGACAGGCGCTCGCACAGGGAGCTGAACCGAGTCCGATGCCGATCGAAACAAGGTCAGCGAGCAGCGTGCATGACGTCGGGATCGCCGCCGAGCACTTCCTTCGCGTAGTTCGGGCAGCTGCGTGAGGAAGATCGATCCGTAGAACCAGAACCAGCGAGATGCCCAGGCAGCGACAGGAAGATCGCGCGGTTGCTTGCGCGATGTAGCCTGAGGATTTCGCCATGTCTCGCTGAACGGGTTCCAGTTGATCGTCAGCAGCGGGATCCGGCGCCGGCGGCGCGCGGCATCGCCAGGGCGCAGATCAGGCCGACGACCGCGAGCCGATCGCGTCACACGCGACCAGCCAGGCGCCGAGGCTCTCGGTCGCGACCAGCGTCGCCAGCCCAGAATTGTGCCGAGCAGGATCGCCGACGAAACGTTCCCATCTCGATCAGGCCGTTGCCGCCGACCAGCTCCGCGCTCGTCGAGCGCTTGCGGCAGGAATGCGTACTTCGAGCGGTCCGAACAGCGTCGAATGCAGACCCATCAGGAACAGCACGGCAATAGCAGCGGCGACGTTGCGTGTGACGAAGCCGGCGCAGGCGACCACCATGATGGCGATCTCGAGCGAGCTTGACCAGCCGCGCCAGCCGCGCCTTGTCGTATTTGTCCGACAGTTGGCCGCTGGTTGCCGAGAACAGAGCGAACGGCAGGATGAAAGCGCGGCGGCGAGATTGGTATAAAATATCGCATCCTGCTGCTCAGCTGCGCCGTGAGGAACGCGACCAGGATCACCAGCGCGTTCCTTGAACACGCTGTCGCTGAACGCGCCGAGCGCCTGGGTCAGGAAAACGGCAGGAAGCGACGCGCTGCGCAGCAGCTGGAACTGATTGGTGTCGGCCATGGTCTCTTTTCCCGGATGCCTTCAGATTAGCAAACTCGCGCCGCGACCAGCGAAGCCTCTGCTAAACTAGCGGCCCTGCAAGCCGCGCATTGACTGCGCCGGCGCTTCTCAAAACTGCGAAATTCGAATGAATCCAAAACAGTCGGTTCTGGCGGCACACTGTGTGCCGTGTTGCTGCTGCCGCCGTCCATCGCCGCCGAGCCGCTGATCAGCCGTTGCCGTCGCCGGACACGTCGAAGCTGGCGCCAGCCGAGCAGCAGCTGGCCGCGAGCCGCGTCGATTTCGACAAGGCCCGCGCGCAGCTCATTGGGCCGCCACTGGCCGAGGTTTATCGCCGACATGGGCGCGCCTCACCTGCGCGCCGCGATTCAGGATGCCGCGGCGATCGCGCGTCTCTACGACGCCTCGCAGGTCAACCCGCAGGACGGCCGCCGGTTCTACCTGCGCGGCGTCGTCGCCCGCGATCTACGCAGAACGCCGACGCGCGCGCGAACTTCGAAGCGGCGCTGGCGATCGACAAGGTCTAATCTGCCGATTCAGTATCGACTGTCCGGATACGCTGATCGACCTCGGCGGACGCCAGGAAGGCGCGCGCAAGCTGCTCGAAGGCACGACGCGCGAACACCCGACCAGGCCGTGGCGTTCGCCATGCTCGGCCAGGTCAACTTTGCGGTTGAAACGCCACCGCAGGCTGTCGAGAACCTCATGGAGGCGCTGCGGCTCGAACCGCAGGCGAAACCAGCTGTACAAGCCGCTCGCCGAAAGCTACGCCGCGCTTCGGCAACGCGCAGGCGGCCAAGGATGCCGAAGCGAAGATCGGCAACGTGTCGCCGCAGCTCGGCGCGATCCGATCGTGCTCGGCCTGTGCTGGCGGCAGACCGGCAGGGCAGTGACACTGCCGCCGCAGCATGGCGCAGCAGCTTCTGCCGTTGCCGGCCGCATTCCGGCCGCGCGCACGCCAGTCGCGGATTGCCGGTTGGCCAATCACCCCGGCGACATCGACGCAACTGGCGCTGGAGGCGCGGATGGAAGCGTCGGTCGGCAACATGGTCATCGCGAACGCGGCGGCCGACGAGGCAGATCAGGCTCGCGCCGGACTATGCGGCGCTGCGTTGCTCGCGCGCGGTATCGTCCACGAATCACGCCGCGGCCGACGACAAGGCCTATGCGTTCCCATCAGCGCGCCGTACGCGCCGACCCCGAAACTCGCCGCTCGCGCACCTGCCGTCCGGCAATGCCGAGATGCGGCGCACGCGCTGGCGCAGCAGCGGCCGATCACCGGCCAGCTCGCCACGCTGCAGCCGAACGACGGAGGAGCGCAGGCGCGACTCGTTGCGGCCGAAGTCGGACGGCCAGTGTGCGCGAGCGCTGGCGGATGTCGGCTGCGCGGCGGCAGCGCCAGTAAGAACTGGCGACCTGATGCAGTTGTTCGTGCGCCTGGCGAGTACCCGCGCCGCGGCGAAGAAGCAGGTGCGCGATGGCACCGACTACGCACAGGCGTTATACAAGCAGCGTCCGGATGCCGGTGATTCCTCGGCGCGCTGGCGCTGGCGCTGGCCGCGCACGGTCAGTTCAAGGACGCACAGCAGGCAGTAAATTACAGGCCGGAAGCAATCTTCCAGGCGATCCAAGGTGCGGGCGACAAAGCGCGAGGCCGAGCCGCACCGCGCGACCCAGGCGAGTTTCGTCCCGCCGGCAGGGTGCTGGACCGGCCGTGGCCGGCGGATACGCTTATTTCGCGCCGCCGCTGTTGATCGCGGTGCGGCCCGCCTCAGCGCGCCGCCGGACGGGCGCGGCTAAGCCCCTGAGGTTGCGCAAGACGCGCGAGTGCGCGAGCCGCGGCGTTGCACTGGCGCCGCGATTTCGCCACCATTGCGCCATGGTGAACGGTGAGCGCTGACTGGCTGGTGGCGGCGCGCACGACCGCGTGCGCCGACGGCGCCGTGGCATTTCGACATCGAGCGCGAACGCGCCGCCGTCGGCAAGCTCAACGATGCGATCGAGCAGGCCCTGCAGGCAGATTCCCGAATCCGCACTGCGCGCACTGCAGGTGGCCTCGACGAATCTCCGCTGACCAACGTCATCATGCACGCCGAGCAGGCTGCCGGTCCGATCGAGACGGATTACGCAGGCGCGGAATCCTCGCTCGATACGACGATTACCTACATCGCCGAGGAATCGATCCGACCGGGTGGAAGCCCGCTGCAGGCAGCGCGCGAGCGTGGCGACGGCGCGCATCGGCGGCCTCGGCATCGCTGGTCCGCTCGCTGATGGATGACTCTCGTTACGCCTATGCGGATGGGGCGAAACATCGTGAGTCTGCGCGTGCGCTGCTGACGCGCTGCCGAGCCTTCGTTCCTCAGCCCCAATATTCCAGCCCTCAGCTCTCTCTCTGCAGCGCGATAGGCAATGTCGCGCCGATAGAACATGCCGTCGAAATGCAGGCGTTCGACGCGCGATAAGCGGCGCGCACGCGCGCGCGCGATATCCGCGCCGAGCGCGACAGACGGTAAGACGCGCCCGCCGCTGCTCACGACCTTGCCGTTTTCCGCTCGTCGCCGCGTGGAATACCTTCGTGCCCGGTTCGACCGCTGAATCGAGTCCGTCGATCGGACGCCGGTGCGGACGGTGCCTGATAGCCGTGCGCGGCCAGCACGACGCCTGAGCGCGGGTTCCGGATCCCACCTGACCGCAACGTCTTCCACCAGCGGCCGTCGAGACGCCGCCTCGATCAGGTCGACCAGGATCCGATTGCAGGCGCAACATGATCGGTTGCGTTTCCGGATCGCCGAAGCGCACGTTGAACTCGAGCGACGTTCGCGCGGCGCCGTCGCGGGCCGATCATCAGACGCCGCGTATAGAGGAAGCCGATGAACGGGGCGCCTTCCGCGGCCATGCCGCGCGAGCGGTCGGTTCGATGACTTCGCGCAGTACGCGTTTATCGACGTCGGGCGTCGACGACCGGCGCCGGCGAGTAGCGCGCCCATGCCGCCGGTGTTCGGTCCGAGTGTCGCCGTCGTCGCGCGCGCTTGTGATCCTGGCTCGGTGGCCATCGGCAGCGCGTGCGCTGCCGTCGACAGATCGCGATGAAGCTGGCCTCTTCGCCGTCGAGGAATTCCTCGATCACCACGCGCGACCGATGCGGCACCGAGCGAGTGCGCACCGAGCATGTCGTGCGATCGCCTGCTCCGGCGTTCGGCCGAGCGGTCATCGCCACGACGACGCCCTTGCCGGCGGCAAGGCCGTCGGCCTTGATCACGATCGGTGCGCCCCGGTTGCGATGCGCGGACTGCGCGCATAAGCGAGCGCCGGATCGAGCTTCGGTCGAACACGGCGTAGTCGCCGGTCGGAATGCTGTGGCGCGGCGAGAAAATCCTTGGCAAAGGCCTTCGCTGCCTTCGAGCTGCGCCGCGCGCGGCGTCGGACCGAAGCAGCGCTGGCCGCGCGGCACGGAAGCTGATCGACGATGCCTGCGACCAGCGGCGCTTCGGACCGACGACGGTGAGACGCGATCGCCTTCAGTTGCGCCAGCGCCAGCAGGCCATCGCAGATCGGTTGCTGCAATGTCGACGTTGCGTGCACGCCGTTCTCGCGATGCCGTGCCGGCGTTGCCCGGCGCGACCAGTACTTTCGGCTGACGCGCGGCGATTGCGCCGAGCTTCCAGGCCAGCGCATGTTCGCGGCCGCCGCCGCCGATGACGAGGATTTTCATGGCAGGGGGCATAGCGGACTGGCGAGCCGGGCATCGGTTCGGCATCGGATTTCATCTGTCGGGAATCGCCTGCGCTGCAGCGTCGCGCGCGGCTGGTCTTACGCAGACTGCACTGTCCGATTCGCCATTTCCGACTCCCTGTTCCGCGATCTCAATGCCGGAAATGCCGCACGCCGGTGAACACCATCGCCATGCCGTGCTCGTCGGCCGCGGCGATCACTTCGTCGTCGCGCATCGAGCCGCCGGGCTGGATCACCGCGCGAATGCCGGCTGCGGCTGCGGCGTCGATGCCGTCGCGGAACGGGAAGAATGCGTCGGACGCCATCACCGCAGCCCTGACCTCGAGCCCGGCTTCAGCCGCCTTCATGCGCGGCGATCTTCGCGCGGCGATCACGCGGCTCATCTGGCCTGCGCCGATGCCGATGGTGCGGCCGTCGCGGGCATAGACGATCGCGTTCGGACTTGACGAACTTCGCCACGTGCCAGGCGAACAGCAGGTCGTGCAGTTCGCCGGCGTCGGCGCGCGCTTGGTTACGACCTTCAGACTCGGCGACGTCATCACGGTCGCGGTCGGCGTCCTGCACCAGCAGGCCGCCGCCGATGCGCTTGACTCAGCGTCGCTGCGCCTGCGCGATCCAGCGCGCCGCAGGCGAGCACGCGCACGTTCGGTCTTGCCGCGAGCAGCGGAGTGCGCGCATCGTCGCACGTCCGGCGCGATCGATCGACTTCGACGAACTGGCGTTCGAGGATCGCCTTCGGCGGTCGCCGCATCGAGCGCGCTGGTTGAAGGCGATGATGCCGCCGAACGCCGACGTCGGATCGGTCGCGTAGGCGCGGTCGTAGGCTTCGCGCCGTGGCGCCCGACGCGCGACGCCGCACGGGTTGGCGTGCTTGACGATGACGCACGCCGGCGCTGTCGAACGCCTTTGACGCATTCGAGCGCGGCGTCGGCGTCGGCGATGTTGTTGTACGACAGGTCCTTGCCCTGGCGAGCACGCGCGCGGTCGCAGACGGCGCCGGCCGGCGGCTGGCTCGACGTATGCGCGCTGCGCCTGGTGCGGGTTTTCGCCGTAGCGCAACTCGGCGCGCGCGTCGAAGCTGAGCTGGAGCTGCGGCGGAAACGGATTGGCGTGCTCGGTGCTCGATGTGCGCGCCGAGCCAGTTCGCGATCACGGCCGTCGTAACGCGCCGTGTGCGCGAAGGCCTTGGCGGCGAGGTGCCGGCGCAGGCGCGCCGTCGCCGGCGCCGCTCGCTCAGCATCGTGCAGCAGTTCGGCGTAGTCTGGCCGGATCGACGACCACGGCGACATGGTCCTGATTCTGGCCGCGGCCCGAATCATCGCCGGCCCGCCGATATCGATGTTCTCGATGGCTTCGTCATGGCTGCAGTCCGGCGCCGCCACGACCTTCTCGAACGGATACAGGTTGACGACGAGCAGGTCGATCGGCTCGATGCCGTGCTGCACGCATTACTTCTGCGTCGACCTCGCGCGCGGCCGAGTAAGCCGCCGTGGATGCGCGGCGGGCAACGTCTGACGCGCCCGTCCATGATCTCGGAAAGCCGGCGACCTCGCTGACTTTGCGGCGACCAGGCATGCCGCGTCGCGCAAGCGTGCTTGTGGTGCCGCCGGTTGAGACGAGGCTCACGCCGAGGGCGACGAGATCGCTGGGCGATATCGACGAGTCCAGACTTGTCCGACACGCTGATCAGCGCGCGGCGCACGGCTTGCAGGTTTGCATCATCCATCGTTCTGGCCGCGACTTTTTCAGAGCGGATCACAATCCGGCGCCGCGCCGTGAGCCTGGCGAATTGGCGCCCGGCGAAGGCGCCGCGCCGGATGCCGTCCGATGGCGCCGTCAGCCGATGCGCAGGGCAGCGAGCTTCTTGCGCAACGTCGCGCGATTGATGCCGAGCGCAGCGGCCGCCTTGCTCTGATTGCCACCAGCCCACGCGAGACACCTGCGCGGCAGCGGGCGTTTCGACCTCATGCAGGACCAGATCATACAAACCCCGGCATCTGCGAATCGAGGTCGCAGATGGCGACGCACCGCGCGCGTCACGCACCGCGCAGCGCAGGTTGCAGGGTGGACTCGGATACCTGTCCTGGCACCGCAGGGCAGCGGCATTCAACGACAACGGATCCCCAATGGATTCCTACTATTTACTTAGACACTTGATACTTAAGATCCGCCGCCGATGCAGGCAAGTGGCGAGCGGTTGCGAAGTGTAGCGCCGCGCCACCGACTTGATAGGTGTTCGTTCTCAGTGCTGCAGCGGCGCCAGACGCAGACCTGAATCGACGCGGACACTTTGCAGCGCGATGCTTGTGCTCCGCATTAACTTGTGTTGCCATGGATCGACGCAATACCGGTGGAAATGCGCGCAACGGTACTGGCGAAGCTGACGCCGCGCTGACGCAGCGCGGTACCGCCCAATGAAACCTGAACTCGAATGCGACGGCATTCTGCCTGGGTCGGCAACTTCGAACACGAGCGCAGTCGTGGCGCCCGGGCGCCATGCCTCGCGGCGATCGCGCGCGCGTCGCCCAGATATTCTGCGGACGAAACCGGCGCATGGCGATGCGGTTTTCATCGAGGTCCGAAAGGATGATGTCAACGTCCGGAAATGTCTGCGCGAAGCTGTTGCATCGTTGCGCAAGCTCGCAGAGATCGCATCAGGGCATTGGCGACCGACGAGTGCGGGCGGATGTCGCGAGATAACAATGCGTCAGTTGCGCCGGATCGTGGCGCAGCGGCAACCGGCAGCCGAGCTTTTCGCAGGCGCTGTCAAACCAGGGACGCAGCCGCGCGTCATCGAGCAGTGGTGCGCGCTTGGCGTAAGCCGACCTCGGCCAGCAGGGTCAGCGCCAGCACGGCCGAGCCGAGCACCCACGGCCAGCTGCGCGCCGAGCTGATAGGCCAGCGCCGCTGCCAGCGCGCGAATGCCGGCGCATGCTGGTGCGCGGCTGGGCAGGACGGCGTCATGCGCTCGTCAGGATCGAACAGCAGCGCCTCGTTGGGCGATCCGCCAGGCCGCAGAGCCGGCACGATCAGCTGCGGCGGCACGCTCGATGTTGTGCAACGGCAGCAGGTCGAACGACTCGAGCGGCAACGAATCGGCGAGCGAACGCAGCACGTCGAACGTCGCCGCACAATGTCCGCACGCGCGCTGCCGTGGCCTTGTCCGATCGTCTCGGCCGCGATCTTGTAGATCGTCAGGCACTCGGGGCATTGCGTACATGGCGCGATTTTACCGGAAAGCAGCGGCCCTGCTTCCGCCCATGCCCGCAAGCTGCACGCGCTCTAGTCGAAGCCGCTGGCGCAAGATCACGTCAACTTCGACGCGCTGCAATAAGGCGAGGGTGCCGTCAGGGAACGGCGCGTAGTTGACGTTGCTGCTCGCTGAATTGCCGCCGCCGTTCGGCGCGGACCGTCGGCGGCACCCCCACACCAGCTGGCGGGCGAAGTCGGTCGAAATCACGGTCGGCCCGAGGGGCGCAGTTGGTGACGACCGACGCCGGCGCCGTTGCCCTGCACGCAATTGTCCGAGGAATTCAATGTCGCGCCGGCTGCTGCCCGCGCTGGTGTGGTTGAGGAAGACCGCCGTCTGGTCGGCCGACCGAAGGGCTGAGCGGCACGCGCGTTCCGGCGACCGCCGCTCGAGATGACGTTGCGGTGCAGACCAAGGTGTCGGCGCCGTCGAGTTCGACGCCCGGGCATTCATCGCACCGGAGAAAGCCGTCGTGCCATCCGGCGGCGACGCCGACTGAGAATGCCGACGATCGCCGGCTCGTGGCTGCCCCGAAGTTTTGCACGGCGATACCGGACGAATTGGCAACGACATTGCGACAATTGCCGGACTCGGTCGTGCTTGCCGTCGCAACCGATCAACGTGGTGTCGCCCTGAAAACGCTCGACGTTGATGACGCTGCTCGTCGGAATCGTTGTCTGGCCATCGGCCGCCACGCCGATGTAATTGCCGGGCCAGCACGCCGTTCATCGTATGGTCGAACTCGACGTCGACCGAAGTCGTTGCTAGGGGACTGGCAACAGCGACGACATTGCGCTGATGGTTCGATGGGGCCGGCGCCGCCGGTGAAGCCAACGCACGCCGGTGGCGCCCTGGGCATAGACGCCGAACGAACTCGGCAGCGGCGCCACGCCGCTGCTGTCGACGCCGATATAGCTGGCGGAAACCGCGCTGTCCGAGCTGCCGCTGGCGATGAAGACGTTGGCGAGGCTGTTGCCGGAAATCAGATTCGGCAGCCACCTGGTGTCGCTGGCGACCCTGATCGCTGCGCCCTGGCCACCGACGTAGATTCCATGACACAGTTCGGCTGCGCCGTGGTGCCCGAGGCGTTGGTGCCCCGAAATCGTGCAGCCGACTGGCGACATCGTTGGCGGCGAACATAGATGCCCGCCCGCGCGTAGGCCGAGAATCCGGAATCGGCTAGGCCGCTGACGCTGCTGAAGTCCGCGCCGACATCGAGCGTCAGACCGTCGACCGCCACGGCCGACGGGTTGGCGATCTGCACGCGCAAGTTGGGAATCGGGGTGCACGACGCGCCACTCTGCATCGTCGCATCGATGTTGATGGAATGCGCTGCCGGCGGCAGCGCGCTCGTGAGCTGGATCACGTGCACTTCGCCCAGATTCGGCGGGGATCGCGAACGACACGGTCGATTCACCGGCGTTGGCGCTCGTGCATTCGTTGTAGTTCGCCTGGTTGTTGACCGCCGTGGATCGCTTCGCGCAGGGAGCATGCGCCGTCGCTGCCATTATCCGCGTCGCTGTCGGTGTTGACGACAAAGTCCGCGAGTGCCGGTACCGCCGACGGCAGCAGCATGGCAGCGAGCAGACTTCGCAACAGTTTCGTAATGACCATGAAGCGACTCCTAATAATTGTTCTCGTGCTCAAATCGGCGCAAGACAGGAAAAGTTCCTGTCGCGCCCAATACTACGAGAACAAGGTGAACGGCGGTCTTACGACAAAAATCAGGTGGGGTTCAGTTTCCTCGCAGCGCTTATGCGAGCCATTCGTCGCGCGCGGCGACATGCAGATCGCCGAACCATTGCGCATAGCGCGTCAGCAGCCTCGATTGCTGGCCCTCGAGGCACCCCGGAGATGACGAGACCGCCGCCAGGACGCAGACAAGCGGCGAACTCGCGGCGCAAGTTCGGGCAGCGGCCCGGCGAGGATGTTGGCGACGAGCACGTCGGCCTGCATCGGCGCAGCCGCTTCGGGAAGATGCAGATCGAGCCGTGCAGAAACGCCGTTGCGTTCGGCATTGCTGCGGCTGGCAACGAGCGCCTGCTCGTCGTTGTCGATGCCGATGACGCGCGCGCAGCCGAGCTTGAGCGCCGCGATGGCGAGCACACCGGAGCCGCAAGCCGAAATCGATCAGGGTCTTGCCGGAAAGATCGGCTGCATCGAGCCATTCCAGACACAGCGCGGTGGTCGGATGCGTACGCGGTGCCGAACGCAAGGCCGGGATCAAGGCGCACGATCACGGCGGCGTCGGCGGGCGGTTCGACGTTCCACGGGTAGATCCGACAAGCGGCAGCCGAAACGCATCGGCTGAAATTGATCCATCCACGCGCGCGTCCAGTCCTGCTCGGCCACGTCGCGAAACGTGACCTGTTCCGGCGACAGTTCCGGCACGAGATCGGTCAATGCGTGGAGCAGGCCGGCGCGATCGACCTGGCTGTCGAACAGTGCCTGCAGCACGACCGTCGCCCACAGTGGCGTTTCGCCAACGCCGTGGTTCAAGATGGCACGCGCTCGTCGGGCGTGTCGGCGTCGGCGTCCTGCAACGGATCGACAGCGCGCCGAGATCCTCGAGCGCCGTTTCCACGCGCTGGCTGATGCGTCGCGTGCAGCGTGAGTGAAAGTTCGAGCCAGCTCATGCGCCGTGCGCTCCGTCAGCCTCGACGCTCACGCTCAGCCCAACGCGATCGCCTTCTCGCGCGCCTCGGCGATGCGCTTCTCGAGATAATGGATGTTCTGTCCGCCCTGCTGGAAGCCGCTGTCGGCAAGGATGCGCTGTTGCAGCGGGATGTTGGTCTTGATGCCGTCGATGACCATCTCGCGCAGCGCGATGCGCATGCGCGCGATCGCCGTGCTCGCGCGTCGCGCCCGTGCACGATCAGCTTGCCGATCATCGAATCGTAGTTCGACGGGATGCGGTAGCCATCGTAGATGTGCGTGTCCACGCGCACGCCGGGACCGCCGGCGGAGTGGAAGCGCTGATCAGTGCCGGGCGAGGGCATGAACGTGTCCGGATCCTCGGCGTTGATGCGGCATTCGATCGCGTGGCCGCGCAAGCGCGATGTCGTACTGGCGGAGCGACAGCTTCTCGCCGGCCGCGATCATCAGTTGCTCGCGCACCAGGTCGACGCCGGTGATCATCTCGGTCACCGGGTGCTCGACCTGCATGCGAGTGTTCATTTCGATGAAGTAGAATCGCCCGTTTTCGTACAGGAACTCGAACGTGCCCGCGCCGCGATAGCCGATGCGCAGGCAGGCTTCGACGCAGACCTTGCCGATCGTCGGCGCGCTGCTCGGCCGTGATGCCCGGCGCCGGCGCCTCCTCGACGACCTTCTGGTGGCGGCGCTGCATCGAGCAGTCGCGCTCGCCGAGATGGATCGCGTTGCCCTGGCCGTCGGCGAGGACCTGGATCTCGATGTGGCGCGGGTTCTCGAGGAACTTCTCCATGTAAACCGTGATCGTTGCCGAACGCGGCCTTGGCCTCGGACTGTGGTCATCGACGACGGCGTTGCTGCAGGTGCGCCTCGGTGTGCACCACGCGCATGCCGCGTCCGCCGCCGCCGCCGGCCGCCTTGACGATGACCGGATAGCCGATCTCGCGCGCAATGCGCGCGTTCGTCGACCGGTTCGTCGCCCAGCGGGCCGCCGGAGCCGGGCACGCACGGCACGCCGGCGGCTTTCATCGCGCTGGATCGCCTCGACCTTGTCGCCCATCAGGCGGATCACGTTCGCGGTCGGGCCGATGAAGATGAAACCGGATTGCTTCGACGCGCTCGGCGAAGTCGGCGTTCTCGGACAGAAAGCCGTAACCCGGATGGATCGCCTGCGCGTCGGTGACTTCCGCTGCGGCGATGATGCGCCGGCGTGTTGAGGTAGCTTTCCGCGGCTGGCGCCGGTCCGATGCAGACCGATTCGTCGGCCAGGCCGACATGCTTGAGATTGCGATCGACGGTCGAATGCACCGCGACGGTCTTGATGCCGAGCGCGTGACAAGCGCGCAGCACGCGCAGGGCGATTTCGCCGCGGTTGGCGATGACGACTTTGTCCAGCATAGGGCGAGGGCTGAGGGCTGAGGGCCGAGGGCTGAAGTGCAGACGTCCGGCGCCGCGAGCTTTTCAGCCCTCAGCCCTTGGCCCTCAGCCCTGCTTTTCATCCAATGACAAATAACGGTTCGTCGAATTCGACCGGCTGTCCGTTGCTGGCGAGCACGAGCGACGATCGTGCCGGCGATGTCGGCTTCGATCTGGTTGAACATCTTCATCGCCTCGATGATGCCGAGCGTGTCGCCGGCCTTCACGCTCTGGCCGAGCTTGACGAACGGCGCGGATTCCGGGTCCGGCGAAAGGTAGAACGTGCCGACCATCGGCGAGCGCAACACGTGCCCGGCGGGCACGTCCCTGCCACCATGCGCGTCGGCCGCGGGTCGCCGCAGCCTCGGTGAACTCGCCGCCACAGCGGCGGCGCGCGGCGCGTTCGGCGTGCGTCATCGGCACGCCGGTCTGCGCGACGGCAACGCCCCTTGGGCATGCGGCTCAGGCGCACGGATTCCTCGCCCTCCTTGATCTCGAGTTCGGCGAGGTTGGAATCTTCGAGGATGTCGATGAGTTTTTTATTTTGCGAAGGTCCATGGTGGCCCCTGATGGTTGGTCGGTCCGCGCTGCGGGAAAAATGTCGGGCGGTACGCGGATCAGTCGAGTGTTGCAGTCGCTGTATCGCGGCGGTGAGCGCAGAGTTCGTAGCCGATCGGTCCGAGTCCGGCAGACCATGCCGACCGCCAGATCGGTGAAATAGCTATGACGGCGAAAGGGTTCGCGTGCGTGGATGTTCGACAGATGGACCTCGATGAACGGAATCTCGGCGGCGGCCATCGCATCGCGCAGCGCAACCGAGGTGTGGCGTGAAGCCGCCGGGCATTGATCAGGATGAACGCGGTCTGGTCGGTGCGCGCCCGATGGATGCGTTCGATCAACTCGTGTTCGGCGTTGGATTGAAACGTTTCGACCGCGTGACCTGCGGCGCGGCCGCGCTCCACGAGATTGGTGTCGATATCCACCAGCGCTTGGCGCGCCTGTAGATTTGCGGTTCGCGCGTGCCGGGAGCAGATTGAGGTTCGGTCCGTGCAGGACAAGTATCTTCGCCACGGTGCGGAGGTCGTCGGCTGCGGGACCGGCGGGCTGGTCAAGGCGCGCAAGTTTGCGCGTGGTCCCTGGGGATGTCCAGCACGTTCGCAGCAAATTCGCCGGCGTTTGTCGAAAATTGCAGTAAATATGCCAACTTGCGCACCGGCTTTAGTTGCTGGGCAAGTGCGGCTCCAGCCATTGGGTCAGCGTGGCCTGGGTAAATGAGCCCATGCGTTGCTCGAGCACTTTGCCGTTGCGCCCGATCAGCACGCTATACGGCAAGACACCGCGCTGTATCGCGCTGAAGATAAGCGCCGGATCGACGCCGTTCGACGAATCTATGAGGATCGGGTAGTTCACCGGGCTGTCCTTGAGGAATCCCTGAACGGCTGCGGTGTCGTCGATCGCGATGCCGACGACCTGCAGGCCCTTTCAGTCCAGGCGCTGCCGACCCGGTCGAGCAGCGGCATCTCGGTGCGGCACGGTCCGCACCAGGTTGCCCAGAAATTGACCAGGATCAGTTGGCCGTCCCATTCGCTCAAACGGCGGGACTTGCCCTCCGCATCGGGCAGCTCCAGGTCGGCGCGCGCGTCACCTGGTTGCAACACGGTCACGCCGGCCGGCGCCGCCAGCTCCAGGCGCGCGCTGATAGCGGCCTCCGGCAAGGAGGCCCAACATCGCGCCGAGTATCGCAACGGCGACGATCAACAGGTTGGATCGGTTGAACATGGGCTGGCGAGGTCAGTATGCAGCCGACAACCGCTGCCGGCTACACGGCGGCGCCTTCCGGGAACGTTCAACCGCGGACGGCAGCCACGCGCTTGAGGAATTTGGCCGCGTTTTCTTCGCCGGTCAACTGCAACTGGCGTTTTTTCCGCACCATCGGCGCCGAAGAACAGGGTCATCCGGCGGCGCGACGATGCGGTAAAGCGCTTCATCAGGTCCTTGTCGGTGTCGTCGTTGGCCGTCACGTCGGCCTGCAACAGCACGAAATCGGCGAGCGCCGCGCGCACTATCAGGTTTTGTAAACGTGAACTTCCCATTTCCTTGCAGGCTCACGCACCAGTCGGCGTAGAAGTCCGGCATCGCGGGTTTGCCCGCCGCCTTCGGCCGCGGCCATGCTCGCGGTCGACGTCGGCGGCCGACTTGACTCGCTTGAACGGCAACGCGTCGACGCGTCGCCGTCGCGCGTGTTTATCCGCCGCTGGCGCCGATGCCGTGCAGCGGCTGCAGCAGGTCGTTCGATCCCGCGGCCGCCGCGCCACGAGTTCGGCCGCGCCGCCGATCAGCAGCATCGACGCCGACGCGCCTTCCACAGACTGGCGCCAGCCGGAAGCATCGTCCGGCAAGCGCTCGAGCGCACTCGGAGATACACCGCGCGAGGCGATCGGATAGCGCACCGGCCATCAGCATGATCCAGACGCCGTCGAGGATGCGCGAGAGCATCCAGATGGCCAGGCGCGAGGAAGCTGACGCCGAACACGCGCCTTGACCGCATCCATCCAGGCGCCCGCGCGCGGCAGCAGCTTTGCCGGCACTCATGCCGAACACGACCAGCGGCGCGCCCATGCCCAGGGCCAGCGCGAACAGGGCAAAGCCGCCGAGTAGCGGACTGTGCGTCTGCGCTGATATAGAGGACGGCCACCGCAAGCGGCGGCGTCACGCAAGGTCCGACGATCAGCGCCGACAGCGCGCCCATGATCGCCACGCCAGTCAGCGATCCGCCGTTCGCTTGTTGCTCGCATGTCGGCCAGCTTCGCACTGCCAGCGCAACTCGGCAGCTGCAGTTCGTAGAAGCCGAACATCGACAGCGGCGAGCAACACGAACAGCGCCGGCGAACACACCAAAGCACCCACGGCGTCTGGAACGCCGCCTGCAGGTTCTGCGCCGGCGAGCCCCGGCGATCACGCCGGCGATCGTGAAGATGAGCGCAGTTCGGCGAGCACGTAGACCGAGCGAGCAGTACGAAAGCGCGCTTTGTGGAAATATCACCGGCACCGGCGATGATGCCCGGACAGGATCGGGATCATCGGGAACACGCACGGCGTGAACGCCAGGCCGAGGCCGGCGGCGAAAAAGGCGAGGAATACCAGGCCGAGCGAACCGCGCAGCGCTTCGGCGAAAGCGCGAATCGTCGCTGCCCGCCGCCGTCGAGCTCGCCGTGCCCTCCGGGCATCGCGCCGGCAGTTCCTGCGGGCAGGTCGAGAGGCAACCTGCTGCTGCCGTGATCGGATAGCAGACGCCGCCCTCAGGCACCCCTGAATCGCGTCTCGACGGTGACGGCTCTTGGTGCCGGATCGGTTCGGCTGACGGCAAGCGGAACTTCAACCTGGTCGAAGTACACCGTCGTAGCACCGAAGTTCTCATCCGTGTGCGCTTGCCCGCGGAGCCAGCGCGGCGCCACGAGGGTGGCGCCGCCGGCGTCCACGAGCGCGAAGCTTGTCTTGTCGCGATACAGGTAATAGCCCTTGGGCATCGTGAAGCGGGCGAGGATCTCGTTGCCGCTCGTTGCGATCGCCTCGAACACAAACGCCTTTTCCGCCAATGGCTCGCTGCCGCCTAGCAGCGATGCGTCTGTCGTCGCCGGCTTGGCCAGCGCCGCCAGACCGGTTGGACCCATGCCGCCGGCCGCTCCCGTGGCGGGCAGATCGACGTCGAGCTGAACCTTCTGCGGCGGGAAGCAGATTTTCGGATCGACCTGGTGGCAGCCCTGATAACGCAGTTCGAGTGCGACTTTCGTCGCCGTCGCCGGCGCGGTCGATGCCGCGTCGCGACCAGGCCGTGGTGATATACCTCGACGTCGCCGAGAAACTCGTCGTGCTTCTTTCGCCGGCGGGCAGATCCAGCGCGTTGAACACTACCGACGGATCGGTGCTGCGTCGTCTTCATGCGCTCGCGATACAGATAGTAATCGTCGGCGATCTTTGAAGCGGATTTCGATCGTGGCACGGTCGAGCGCCCTTGGTTTCGACGCGGAATGCCTCTTCGACCGGCAGCAGGTTGTCTTCGTCTGCGGCGTGGATGGCGCTGGCAGCCGAGAGCGGCGAGCAGCGTGCAAAGCGTGGCTATCAGTCGATTCATCGGCAAATTGTCGCAGAGTTTTGTCCGCAGGCATGCGCTCGTCCGTGATCGCCGGGTTGTTCGTCAGCAGCCGTCCACGGCTGCGCTCGTTGCAGGCAGGCAGCAGACCGGGCGGGATGCTCCGGACTTGCAGGCGAACCTCATTCCCCGGTCTCTGTCGCGATCCACGCCAGGTACGGCGCGTGGCCCAGGCGATATCGACCGCGATCACTTCGTGGAGTTCATACGGGTGCAGGGCGACAATACGTTCGCGCAGGGCATCGAAACGTTCACTCGAAGTCTTGATCAGCAGCAGGCATTCGCGCTCGCGTTTCACCTTCGCCCTGCCAGCGGTAGGTCGATGCGATGCCCGAAATGCGGTTGACGCAGGCGGCGAGGCGTTCCTCGACCAGGGCTGAGCCGATGCGCTCGCCCACGGCCTCGTCGGGACAGCAGCAGAGGACGAGAATCGCGCTCATGCACGCATTATCGCCGACGCGCCGCGAATCCGGCGCGGTTGAAGGATCACTCGAACGGGTTGACGAAGATGCAGTTGGCTTCGATGGCGCCGATGTCCAGGCGCTGCCTTGCGGTCGCGCGGTGCCGTACTCGTCGACGGTCAGCATGATGAAATCCATGTCGTCGCATGTCAGAGCCGCGTCGATGACGATGCTGTGGTTACTCGGCATGTAGACCGGCGCCGGTCCGTTCCTGCCACCCTGGCGCATCCGCGACATCCGGTCAGGATCGTCTGCCTGGAATGCCGATGGCTTGAATTCTATGACCAGCGGGGCCTACATAGCACCCGTTGCGACGTTCCGCCCTTCTCAAGGGGCGTTTTCGCCGCTAAACTTGGCACTCACCAGGGCCGAGTGCTAACAGCCCTACCGTTATTCGTTATCAATCAACCAATTAAGGAAGTCGTTATGAAGCTTCGTCCTTTGCACGATCGCGTGATCATCAAGCGCCTGGAGGCCGAGACCAAGTCGGCCGGCGGCATCGTCATTCCCGACACTGCGGCCGAAAAGCCGATCAAGGGTGAGGTCGTCGCCGTCGGTGCCGGCAAGATTCTCGAGGACGGCAAGGTCCGCGCGCTGGCAGTCAAGGCCGGCGACAAGGTGCTGTTCGGCAAGTATTCCGGCACCGAGGTCAAGGTCGACGGTGAGGAATTGCTCGTCATGCGCGAAGAAGATCTCGTCGCCATCATCGAAGGTTGATCGGCCCCGCGCCGATCCCGAAGCATGCAAATCCAGATTTGAGGAAATAGATCATGGCAGCTAAAGAGATTCGTTTTTCCGAGGACGCCCGTGCGCGCATGCTGCGCGGCGTCAACATCCTGGCCAACGCCGTCAAGGCGACGCTGGGTCCGAAGGGCCGCAACGTCGTGCTCGACGAAGAGCTTCGGCGCGCCGACGATCACCAAGGACGGCGTGTCCGTCGCCAAGGAGATCGAGCTGGCCGACAAGTTCGAGAACATGGGCGCGCAGATGGTCAAGGAAGTCGCTTCCAAGACTTCCGACGTCGCCGGCGACGGCACCACGACCGCGACCGTGCTGGCGCAGGCGCTGATCCGCGAGGGCATGAAGGCCGTCGCCGCGGGCATGAACCCGATGGATCTCAAGCGCGGCATCGACAAGGCCGTCATCGGCGCCGTCGCCGAGCTGAAGAATCTGTCCGAAGCCGTCGCTCGACGAGCAAGGAAATCGCCCAGGTCGGTTCGATCTCGGCGAACTCCGACGACCAACATCGGCGACCTGATCGCCGAGGCGATGGAGAAGGTCGGCAGGAAGGCGTGATCACGGTCGAGGAAGGCTCGGGCCTGGACAATGAACTCGACGTCGTCGAGGGCATGCAGTTCGACCGCGGCTATCTGTCGCCGTACTTCATCAACAACCAGCAGTCGATGCAGGTCGGAGCTGGAAGATCCGTACATCCTGCTGCACGACAAGAAGATCGCCAACGTGCGCGAGCTGCCTGCCGGTGCTCGAAGGCGTCGCCAAGGTCGGGCAAGCCGCTGCTGATCGTCGCCGAGGAAGTCGAAGGCGAAGCGCTGGCGACCCTGGTCGTCAACACGATCCGCGGCATCGTCAAGGTGTGCGCGGTCAAGGCGCCGGGCTTCGGCGATCGCCGCAAGGCGATGCTCGAAGACATGGCGATCCTGACCGGTGGCCAGGTGATTTCCGAGGAAGTCGGCCTGTCGCTCGAGAAGGCGACGATCAAGGATCTGGGCCGCGCGAAGAAGATCCAGGTCTCGAAGGAGAACTGCACGATCATCGACGGCGCCGGCGAGAGCAAGAACATCGAAGCGCGCATCAAGCAGATCAAGGCGCAGATCGAGGAGACCACCTCGGACTACGACCGCGAGAAGCTGCAGGAGCGCGTGGCCAAGCTGGCCGGCGGCGTGGCGGTGATCAAGGTCGGCGCCGCGACCGAAGTCGAGATGAAGGAAAGAAGGCGCGCGTCGAAGACGCTCTGCACGCCACGCGTGCGGCGGTCGAGGAAGGCGTGGTCCCGGGCGGCGGCGTTGCCCTGATCCGTTCGCTCGATGCGATCAAGAAGCTCAAGGGCGACAACGAAGACCAGAACCACGGCATCCTGATCGCCAAGCGCGCGATGGAATCGCCGCTGCGCGAGATCGTCGCCAACGCCGGCGAAGAGCCGAGCGTCGTGCTGAACAAGGTTGCCGCGGGCAAGGGCAATTACGGCTACAACGCGCAGACCGGCGAGATACGGCGACATGATCGAGTTCGGCATCCTGGATCCGACCAAGGTCACGCGTACCGCGCTGCAGAACGCCGCGTCGATCGCCGGCCTGATGATCACGACCGAGGCGATGGTTGCCGAAGCGCCGAAGAAGGACGCAGCACCGGCGGCGGCGGTCATGACCACGGCGCGTGGCGGCATGAGCGGCATGGATTTGATAGTTTGAGCGACCTTGCGGTCGCTCAACTCGGCGGAAGTCCAACGCAACACAAAGCCCCGCAGCGATGCGGGCTTTTCTCTGTCTGCACGCACCGCCCGGTGCGTTCATTGCTCTTTGAGCGCACCGGGCAGGCGCGCTATTCTCCTCTCCGAGGATGGGACGGGGGCCGCATCTACCATCCGCTACCACCTTGAGGAGCCCCGCACTGAATCCCGCCGTTGTCGTCGGATCGTTCGCGCGCGCGCGCGCTGGCCTGCGCTGGCATGCCCTGGAATTGTCGCAGCGTGCAGCCTCGCGCACGCCGCCGGCGAACCATCACGCTTCGGCCTGAAACAGATCTTCGATCTGCAATGGGCAGGCGATCCGCGCATCGCGCCGAACGGCAAGCACGTCGTGTTCGTGCGCTCCGGCTACGACATCATGAACGACGACGATCGCCACAGCATCTGGATCGTCGGCACCGATGGCAGCGGCCTGCGCGCGTTAACGCCGCCAGATGAAATCGCAACCTCGCCGCGCTTCTCCCGGATGGCTCGCGCCTGATCTATGCCGTGACGCACGAGGACAAGGGCCGGGCACAAGACCGGTGAGATTCGCATGCGCGCTGGATGGACAGCGGCGACAGCGCGCGCCTGGCCTCGCTCGCGCATCCGCCTCGCGCAGCTGACGTTCTCGCCCGACGGCAGCGCATCGCGTTCGCGATGTTCGTCGACGATCCGCCGGATACGCCGATCGCGAAGATGCCGCAGCCGCCGAAGGGCGCGAACTGGGGGCCCGGACATCAAGGTCATCGACCGGCTGGTCTATCGATTCGACGGTCGCGGCTATCTCGCGCCGCGGCCACTACGCACCTGTTCGCGATGACCGCCGATGGCGGCACGCCGGAACAAGTCACCGACGGCGCATTTCGAAGACGACGGCAGCATCGCCTGGACGCCGGACGGCACGCATCTGATCTTCACGGCCAACCGGCATGACGATGCCGACTATCACCCGCTGAACTCGGAAGTTTACGAAGTCGCCGCCGACCGGCGGCCAGTGCGCGCGCTGACCGATCGCCGAAGGTCCCGATCATTCGGCCGTCGTCGTCGCCGGACGGAAAGCGCATTGCCTACGTCGGCTTCGACGATCGCCAGCAGGGCTATCAGGTGTACGCACCTGTACGTCATGGATCGCGACGGCGGGCACGCGCGCGTCGTCAGACCGGCGACTTCGACCGCGACGTCGAAAATCCGCAGTGGGACAGCGGCGGCAACGGCGTGTATTTCCAGTACGACGACGAGGGCATCACGCGCATCGGCTACGCGAGCCTCGACGGCAAAGTCCACGCGCTGGTCGGCGATGTCGGCGGTCTCGATCTCGGCCGGCCGTATGCGGGCGGGCAATACACCGTCGCCGCGCAGACCGGGATGATTGCCTTCACGCAGACCTCGGCGGAGCACTCCGGCCGATATCGCCGTCGTCAGCACTCGCGGCGGTGATGCAAAGCGGCTGACCGATCTGAACGCCGGCCTGTTCGCGCACACCGCCCTCGGCACACTCGAGGAAATCCGCTTTCCGTCGAGCTTCGATCACAGCTGTCTATCGAAGGCTGGATCCTCAAGCCGCCTGGCTTCGATGCCGAAGCAGACGTATCCTTTGCTGCTGGAAATCCACGGTGGCCCGTTCGCCAATTACGGTCCGCGCTGGTCCGCCGAGGATCAGCTGTACGCAGCCACCGGCTACGTCGTGCTTTACATCAACCCGCGCGGCTCGACGAGCTACGGCGACGAAGTTCGGCAACCTGATCCACCACGATTATCCGAACCACGATTACGAGGACCTGATGTCGGCCGTCGACGCCGTGATCAAGCGCGGCTATGTCGATCCGAAGACGCCTGTACGTCACCGGCGGCAGCGGCGGCGGCGTGCTGACCGCGTGGATCGTCGGCCACACCGACCGCTTCGCCGCGGCCGTCGTCGCCAAGCCGGTGATCAACTGGTACAGCTGGGTGCTGACCGCGGACCTGCCATCGTTCGGCACGCAGTACTGGTTCGCCGGCATGCCGTGGGACAACCAGGAGAACTACATGAAGCGTTCGCCGGTGACTTACGCCGGCAACGTCAAGACGCCGACGATGGTGATGACCACGGCGAAGATCGACTACCGCACGCCGAGTTCGGACGCGGAACAATTTTACGAAGCGCTGAAACTGCGCAAAGGTGCCGTCGGTGATGGTGCGCGTGCCGGACGCCAGTCACGATATCTCCGAGAAGCCAGAGCAACATGATGGCGAAAGTTGCTGCATCTCTTGGTTGGTTCGAGCGCGTATGGAGGCGCGGAAGCTCAGTGCGCCGCTTCTTGATTGCCGGCCCGCGCGAACCCAGGATGAGAAGTTGTGCAGCCACGCAGAACTCGTGATTCCGCTGGGCCCTCGCACATTACTAGCCCGAACGGTAACCTCAAAGCATGGCGAGCGGCGGTTCAGTTGAAGCCATCCGAAAATATCAAGTCGTCCAGCCATTGTCCGAGCTGGGTCAACGCGGCCGGCCTACCAACGGCCTGTTGTGCAGGAGTCGAAGCCGGCGTCCTCCATGGATGGCGAAATTGATCTCCGTGCCGTCGCCCACGAGACGCGCGCCGCAACTGCACGCCCTGCGCGCGTCAATGATCGAAGCTGTCGCAGAATATCGAATAGTTGTTGCCGCAGTTGTAGAACAGGTTTTGCCGCTCGTACGCGCCGAGGTCACCCCGACGTCACGAAACCGAAAATTCGGGATGCTCGGCAGGTCCACGGTCGCGGTATCCGCCATCGAGATCGTAGTCGACGGCACCCGTATTGCCGAAATCGAGCGCCACCTGCGCTATCGGCGCCAGGTGGTAGTCGCCGTTCGCGGCATCGACGAAAGTCGGGAGACCCTGCAACGATGCTCGGGTTGCCGGGTGGCAGTCCGGCCACGTTGTTCGTGAGGATGTAGTTGACGTTGAAGAGACCGCCGCCCCCGAATCCCAATAGGCGGTATAGATCCCGGGTTCGTCGACAATGTCGTTGGCGAGATCGAGCAACTCGGGGCTAGTAGCCAAACTCAAAAACGTAGCCGCCATCGATGATGTTGTTGTGCAATCGTGCAGTTGTGGAACTCGGCGCTGCTGCTGAACCATCGAATACCAGGTAATTGGACACGCCATTGTCGGTGATCAGGCAGCGATCGACGACCGCGTTTCCATCACCGACATAAATGGCGGTAGCCGGCGACGCTCGCGCGGATGCGAAAGCGTGTGGCAACGACATTGCCGGCATCCATGGAGATCACGCTCCCTGGGGCTGGCGTAGTGTCCGCGTGCTGCGTCGTGCTGCTCACGAATGCGCTGCATTGCGCGTCGTAAGGACGGCAATCCTTGCTGCCGCCGAGATCGGCGACCAGTTCCGGGCCGCAGTCGGCGTCAAGACGGTTCGGTGAACCACCGATTGATATAGATTCCGCTGTCGGCTACATAGTTGGCGGAACCTAGCACCTGAGCGCGCTGTAATAGACGGCCGCACCATCCTCGGCAATGTTGTTGGAGAAATACGGCGCGAACAGGCAGGCATCGGCTTGGCCGGTCACGAAATATGCCACCGCCCTTGCTCGATGCGGTATTGCTATTGATGGCTGTTGGCTGCGAAGTATCACGTCGCAAATTCCGCGCAGGACGGCTTCGCCGCTGCCATTGTCGATGACGGCGATGCCGCCGCCGGATTGAGCATTGTTGAAGCTGATCGCCGCCGCACCGCTGTAGCCGGGCGAACCAATATCCGCGCGCGCCGGTCCGATCAACGGCGATGCCGCCGCCATAACCGTTCGGCGCATGGTTGTAGCCGATCAGAGTTTGGCAGGACCGCAGCGCGAACAGGCGCGCGCTGGCCGGTCAGACGGTGAATGCCGCCGCCGCCGTGCTGCGACGACGCTGCTCGTCACCAGCGTGAGTCTCGTCGCCCAGCGTCAGGGTCGCCGTGCGCCGCCGTTGCCGCTGACGCCAGATGCCGCCGCCGTAACCGGCGGAGCTGTGCGGCGTGACGGTGGAGGTGCCGAGGTAAAGCGAGCCGGTGCCGTCGAACTGGGATGCCGCTGCCGCCCACACTGGAGCGCGCGGTGCCGCGCCGCGCGTGATGGTCAGATCGCGGCAGGACGAGAGCGACTGTTGCCGGTGATCGTGAGCATACGCCTCCGGGGGGCAGCTGCCGCCGCCGATCGTTGACCAGCGGCTGGGTCGTGTCGGCGTGGCAGAGCAATACGTAACTGAACGAAGCATAC
>ERZ1370068.5320-contig-4345_pt1 | contig 23637 bp, 42 predicted proteins | sample MGYA00561227_ERZ1370068 | MGnify/ENA primary metagenome ERZ1370068 (study PRJEB38410, sample SAMEA6850437) | metagenome | study: Metagenomic assessment of the ecological functions of the soil: analysis of the soil microbiota associated with the...
ATACTTGGCCATGAATCAGCTCCCTTTCAGGCGATGGATTGCCATCTCAAGTTAATAATTTTCTCATACGGGAAATATCAAGGCGACTATCGTTGTGCGGTACGCCGCTGTTCGGCGAATCTTTTTCATATATCACGCGGCATGCGGCGGTCGCATAAAACTCCAAAGCATCAGGCGGTTTTCTGTAACGCCGCGAGCACGCGCTTGGCGGTGAAGGGGCCTTCACTGCAAGCGTACGCCGGTGGCATCGAAAATCGCGTTGCCGATGGACGCGGCCAGAGGAATCGTTTTGCCGGTTCGCCGGCGCCGAGCAGCGCCATATCGGGCCGGTTGATCAAGACGACGTCCAACGGCGGCAGGTCGGTGAAGCGCAGGATCGGATAAGGTGCTCCAGTCGAGGCTGGTGACGCCGTTCGGCGTCGAACATCACTTCTTCGAAGAGCGCACGGCTGACGCCCTGGATGACGTTGCCTTCGATCTGATTTTTGACGCCGTCGGGATTGACGATCAGGCCGCAGTCGTGGGCGCAGACGATCACGTTTGACGCGCGACTTGCCCATTGGTGCTTGTCGACCTCGACATCGACCACCAGCGCGCGACATGACGGCGCCAGGGCGTCGTGCGTTGATGCGCGACTGCCGCGCTCCTCTTGGCGATGTTGCCGCTGACGACAAGACTCGGAAAGGCGCGTTTTGCCACTGGGCTTTGTCTGCTGCGGCTTGCAAACATTCGCTACGCGCGTTGGTCTTTGGTCAGATACAGCAGGCGAAACTCCACCGGATCGGCTTTTGAGGTCAGCGGCGATTTCATCGAGCATACATTCGGTCGCGAAACAGCGCGCAATATCGCCGGGGGCGCGCAGCTGGCTGGTGCGCAGCGGAATCGGTTCGGCGAAGCGCCAATTGATCAGGTTGGCGAAGATGCGCTGGTGGTCGACACCGTAAGAAGATTTCGCCCGAACTCTGACCGCCATTGGAAAGCGTCAGGGTTGGCGGGTTTGATGCCGACTTGCACCGACGCCGGCAGCGGATGTGTGCCGTCCGCTTCGGTGCGCGGCAAACTGAAGTCGGTGAAGTCCCACGCGATCCATTTGCCGTCGCTGTCGAGCGCGGCTTTGACTTCGTCGAATTGCGCCGGCCCCTTGGGCGACCAGCCATGCTCGTCTTCGCGCGACCACTGCACCCGTACCGGCGCGCCGACCGCGCGGGACAACAGAGCTGCGTCTTCGCCGGCATCTTCCGTCGCCAAGCGGCCATAGGAACCCGAGCCCTCGTAGTAGATCACCCGCACATCTTTTCCGGAAGTTTAAGCAACGTGGCAATATTCGTGCGCGAACGAAACGGTCCCTGGGTGCCGCACCAAATCGTCGCCTTGTCCGACTTCACGTCGGCGATGGCGCACGACGGTCCGATCATGCCGTGCAACTGCAGCGGCCAACGGTAAGTGCGCGAATAGCTCTTCTTGGCCTGAGCGAGAGTGCTATCGACGTTGCCTTTCTCCACTACCTTTTGGCTGCGCATCGGCTTGGTGCTTTCAGATAAGCGTAAAGTTCCTCCGCATTGGCCGGCAATTCAGTCGTCGGTTTCGACCACGTGACTTTCAGCGCTCGCGCCGCTTTGATCGCCGCCCATTCGGTCTTGGCGACCACGCCGACGAATTTTCCTTCGCGCACGACTTTGACGACGCCGGGGATATTTTTAATCGATGCTTCGTCGATAGCGAGCGGATCGGTGCTGATCGTCGGCGGTCGGACGACGCGGCCCTGCAGCATGCCGGGGATGCGCAAATCATTAATATAGACCGCTTCGCCGGTAAGTTTCGGCGGGATGTCGAAGCGCGGCACGGTAGTGCCGACGGTTTGATAGTCCTTACTGTTTTTCGGTTTGACGTCCTGCGCCAGCTTAAGATCTGCGGCGGCGCCTTGAGGCGGTGATTTTGACATTGAATTTCTTGCCGCCGACGAGCTGTCCCGTACGGTGGTTTTTCGATGGGTTGTCGAGCGCGGTGACGATGCCGTCTTTGACCTTCAGTTTGTCTGCGTCAACGCCCAGTCTTGCCGCGGCGAGACGCATGAAGCTCTTGCCGGGCAGCGGCCGCGGCTGTGGCGGACCTGCGGGCCGGCGCGTTCAACAGTGCGGCTGCCGCCGGTGGCCGATTGGTCGACGGTGAGCGGTGTCGCCCTGGATGACTTTGATCTGTTTCCACGACACGTCCAACTCTTCCGGCAGCGATCTGCGCCAACGCGGTTAACGATGCCGGTTCCTAAATCGACCTTACTAGTGAATAGCGTCACCGTGCCGTCTTGAGCGATGGCAAGCCAGGAATCCAGCTGTGCCGGATCGAGATCGCCGTTTGGCAACAGATTCGACTGCGCGAAAACCGATGGGAGGGAGGGAAAGAGGTTGAAGCTGACGATGAGCGCGCCGGTGCCTTTGAGAAACTGCCTGCGAGTGACGTCCATAGATTTCATCGCTATCCGCTCCTTAGGCCAATTGCCCCGAAGCTCGTTTGACCGCTCTCAATATTCGGATATGGGTGCCGCAGCGGCACAGGTTGCCGGCCAAGGCGGTCTTGATTTGGCTGTCGGTGGGCTTGGGAGTTTTATCGAGCAGCGCCTTGGTCGACATGATCATGCCGTTGATGCAGTAACCGCACTGCACCGCCTGCTCGTCGACAAAGGCCTGCTGGATCTTGTGCATCTTCTTGGTCGTGCCCAGACCTTCGAGGGTGGTGACGGATTTGTTCTGCGCCGCGCTGACGGGAGTGACGCAGGAGCGAATGGCGTTGCCGTCGATGATGACGGTGCAAGCACCGCACTGGGACAGGCCGCAGCCGAACTTCGGGCCATTGAGTTGGAGATCGTTGCGCAGAGCGTAGAGCAAGGGCATGTCGGGCTCTGCGTCGATGGTTTGATTCTTACCGTTTACCTTCAGCGTTAATCGCGCCATAGTCGTCTGCTTTTCCTATGACATCCGAAGTCCGCTGGGGGACGTAGACTTGTCTCATTGTGGAAAGTTGTCGCGGAAAGTCAAGGTTTCGCAAGGGAAAGGTGACGGGGCGGGTGACCATTAACTGCCCCGATGTTGCTCGCCGGCATCTTTATCGCCTGGAAAGAATGACGTAAAGCGACCTGAGTCGCCTGCCCATGGGCTCAAAAATGTTAAGTTTTCGCCAGAGTGATGGCAATCGTGCCGGCGACGACTAGCGCGGCCCCGGCAACGATGCGCGGGGTAATCTTTTCCAGGTCGCGAAGAAACAGTTTGCTGCCGAGCACGACCCAGAGAGGGAGCGTCGCAGTAAGCGGCGTAACCACGACTACCGGGCCATAGGTAAGCGCATAGAGCACGAGCAAGAGGCCCAGGGATTCGAGCGCTCCGCCGCCTTTGAGAATTGCCTGCGAGTGATGTCCATGAATTTCCTCCCTCAAGCCGATTGGCCGGATGCTCGCTTGACGACTTTAGGAGTGCGGTTGCTTAAGAGTTAGCTGACTCGATTTTTGCGGCGATTGAAATCGTTCGGGAGCGGTTGAAATGGGGATTGGACCACACAGTTGATTGACGAGCGCAATTAAAAATTTTGATCATAAGTCTCGGATTGCCGAGCAAAATAATCCGGCAGCTCGATCCATGGTACGTTGGGGTGTTCGTGATGGATGCGGTGCAAATTAAAGTTGAGCACCAGCGTCGCGAAGAATTTAGGCATGAAGAGATTGTGGCCGGAAACTGCCACGCCTACAGGCGTGCCGTAATGGTAGACGTTGTCGTGCAGCGAGACGAGCAACGTTCGTCCCATCAAAAGGGCAGCGAACATCAACCAGTGCCGGCCGAAACAATAGGCGCTGAAGCTCAATATCAGGCAGATCACCAGTCCATCGATGTGGGTTTGCCGTACGAGCGTCTCGTCCATAAATTGTCCTGCCAACCATTTTTCCTGCGGATTTCCTTGGTCGAAAAGGCGCCTGCGCATCCGATGGAAGACGCTGGGCGGAACAAAAAATATAAATATCGAGGCAACTTCGAGCCAGTAGAGCCCGCAAAAATATAAAGAAGTAATTAACCGACGCACGAAGCCGTGAGACTTTCAGTGAATCATAAATTTCCGTACCTTTTTCCGTACTCGCCCGGTTGAACTTATGATGCGAAAGGTGAGCGAGCCGGAGAACGTGAAAAGGAGAGCCGAAACAGATAGCGAGTAGTCTTCCCACGGTGCCATTGACCCAACCGGACGCGTTGAATACCCCGTGAATGGCTTCGTGTAGCAGGGCCCATAGAGGCGTTGTCGTAAGCGCACAGGCAACAAGGACGACGCCCCCAGCGCGGGCTCCTCGGCAATAGATAAATCGGCAAAACGAAAAACTGAAATAGACTGATGCAACAGTGCAGACCGGCTAGGGTGAGGTTGGTTATTTTTGGGATTGACGGATTGGAGCAGTTTGTCGCAACTCTTCGGCGCGGTCGGTATTTGGAGATTGCAATCATGACTTGATGGGGTTGCTGTATGAGCTCGTCCGCAAATGGGCGACAATCGAAATACCAAACCATTCGCCCGTCGAGAAAAATATACGCGACTGCTTTCGTGCGATACAGTGAAATGCCGAGATATTAAGAGCTAGGGTCGCTAGCTCTAAGGGGCTATGAGCTCGCGGGGCGCGAAGTGACGGTGCGCTACGGTCGACGAATTTTACCGCCGTGCAAACCTTGTTGGACTGCTAGAGTTGCGGCTTGTACACGATTCTGTAAATGGAGTTTGGCGAGAATATTTTTAAGATGGTTCTTGACGGTGTTTTCGGCGAGCGACAGTCGCGCGCCGATTTCCTTGTTGGTGAGTCCGGTCGCTAAAAGTTTGAGAACTTCTTGTTCTCGTTCTGTGAGGGCGCGGAGGTCCGCCGCTTCGCAAGTCTTTGATTGTTCCGCGGCAAATTCTTGCAAAATTTTCGCTGCCGTGGAGCCAGTAAGGGCTGCTTCGCCGCGCGAGACGCCCAATAATAATTCGCATAATTTTTCCGGCTCGATCTTCTTGGAGAGATAGCCGTAAGCGCCGCACTTGATCGCCTCAAAGACGTCCTTGTCCTCTTCGGAAACCGTCAGAATCACAACGCGCGATTGGGGCAGCGTTTTGGTGATTTGCCGGGTTGCCTCCAGTCCGTCGACAACAGGCATATGAATGTCCATTAACACAAGATCCGGGCGAAACACTTTTGTTTGCGCGATCGCTTGTTGGCCATTGTCGGCTTCGCCGACAATCTCGAAACATCTTTCTTGTTCCAGAAGACTGACCAAAACCCTTTCGAAAAAGGGTGTGATCGTCAGCCAACAGTAGCCGAATGGGTTTCATTCTCTCTTCGGATAGAGCAATGGCAGATAAATCGTGACTTTAGTGCCGATCCCGGGTTTGCTTTCGACGCAGAGGTCGCCGCCTGCGGATTGCGCTCGATCTTTCATCGTCGTAAGACCGAAACGCAGACTGGACTCGAATATTGTTGCCGGACAAAATCCTTCGCCGTCATCCTCAATGGTTATCGTTGCGGTCTGCTCGTGAGGGGTAATGCTGATGGTTCCCTTGCTCGCGTGGGCATGCTTGACGATATTTGCGAGGGCTTCGTGAAGAATGCGGATAAATTGTATTTCAACCCCCGGTGAAAAATGAATCGCCGCGAAATCGGCAACGATAAGTTCGACGGGCAATTTTCTCACTTCGCTAAAATCTCGAAGGAACGCCCGAAGTGCCGTGATCAAGCCCACGTCATTTCTTAGAGTAAGAGCGCGTAACCCAAAAATCGATTCTCGCAAGTTCTGATAAGCGTCGTCGACGATCTGAATCAGTTCTTTGAGACGGCCCTCGGTCGGCTCGACGGCGTCGGTGTTGATGTCTTCGATGAGCGGCGATGAGTTTTAGTCGGATCGCGGCGAGATCTTGGGCTAGACTGTCGCGAAGCTCGCAGGCGACTCGTTCTCGTTCCTCTAAAATTGCCACGCCTTTTAACTTTTCCTGATGTTCTCTTAAACGCTCGGCCATGTGATTGAAGCTGTGGCTCACGAGTCCAATTTCATCCTTTGAAGCCACGGGGATCGCCTCGGGAAACTCGCCCCTTGCTATGACTGCGGATTTGTCGGCGAGCCGACGTAGAGGAATGGCTATCGTATGGTTAAAGTGCCGTTTCAAAACAACGAGAAAAACGGGTTCCGATCAAAACCAATGCGATATTAAAGCCTATGATGAGTCTCATCTTTGCGCGCGTCCCGGAAACAAGCTCATCTTCGACTCGCTCGTGTTCGGCGCTTACCCGCTCGGTAAAGGATTGAATGCGCTGCTGAATCGACTCCATCACTGTTAGGTCGTGGGTATTCACAGGCGGAGGTAGGGTTGAGGTTGTTCCGCATCCGGTTCGCGATGGCAGCGGTGACGCTTTCCGCGTCGGAAATCATCTGCCGCATTTCCAGAATGTTGCGTTCGGATCCGCCCGAATTCCTATACAGAGTCAGAAGAGTTTCAAACTGTCTAGAGGAATCTTCTAAATAGTGATTTGTAATTGTATTACACTTGCAGGTGCGCCAGCTGTATTGCAAGAAGTGAAAGTTTGTAGATGGCGATCTATTTGTTCGACGATATGAATTTGTTCGCTCTGCCTCGATATTGCCGCGGATTTGATCAGATGGGAGCCCAAAAGATAGAGCGAGGCTCCACCGACGATTAGAAGCAGCACGAAAAGTGAGATATAAACAAAGCTCAGGCGGCGATCTATTCGCCCGGTGAAATCACTTTGCGATGAATTAGTCTGCGGCGGGCACTCGCTGTTCGTACTCCTCAGTAACTGATTTGGCACGGACCACATCGCGCCACAACTATAACATACGAAATCGGGTGAACCAGAGTGGGAGAGAATGAGGCGAGGCTACGTTTTTGACGAGGTTGGCCATTACCCTGCCGGCGAGGAAGGTTTGTAAACGACGCGGCGTAAGCTTCAGAGTATAGACCAGCAAGCGATTGTGCCAGCCGGGTATAGCCACAAGCTTTTTGCCTAGGTTTCGCAGCGCCAATCTAACCACGGGTTCTACGGGCATCGCGGCCACCGCGGGTGAGCCGGCGATTTCATGAAATTCAGTGTCGGTGGACCCGGGGCACAAAGCCAAAACCTGCACGCCCTTATTTCGTAGCTCGTAGCCAAGGGCGTCTGACAAATAGAGTTCATAGACTTTGCTCGCCGCGTACGTCGCCTCAAACGGAGTCGCGATAAAAGCGCTGACGGATGAAACGAAGATGATGGCGCCTCTTTTACGCTGTGCCATCTCCCCGTCCGAACGCGTGCGTCAATATCAGTGGCGCGCGGCAGTTGACCGCCAGTAAGTCTAGCTCTCTTTCGAGATCGTGATCCAAGAATCCTCCGGCAATGCCGAAACCGGCATTATTGACCAGTAAACCGATCTCGAGTCCGTTGGTGGAGGCTAAAATTGGCGGCAAAAAGTCTGGCTGGGATAGATCTAGGGGCAAGGATTCGAACTTGAATTCTATTCTTAGCTTGGAGTTCGCGCGCTAGTTCTTTCGAGCTTTTGCCGCCGGCGCGCAATTAGAACGAGATTTAATCCGTGGCCAGATAATTGCTTGGCAAACTCCGCCCCAATTCCGGCAGAGGCGCCGGTGACAAGAGCCCACGGGCCATAGAGCTCTTTAAAAGCGGACATAAAAGTTAATTCAGTATTGCCGAGCGCGTAGGGCCTCGGCTGTACGGGCGCTTACAGTTACGCATATTCTGAATACACGTACAAATGGTATGTCAACGCGGTATGGTTATGACTTAGAGAGGAAATCGCAATCGTGCCAGCGACGACGAGAGCAGCACCAGCGACGATGCGTGGAGTGATTTTTTCCAGGTCGCGCAAGAAACAGCTTGCTGCCGAGCACGACCCAGAGAGGGAGCGTCGCAGTAAGCGGCGTAACCACGACTACCGGGCCATAGGTAAGCGCATAGAGCACGAGCAAGAGGCCCAGGGATTCGAACGCGCCGCCGCCGGCGAAGTAGCCGATCGATTGGCGGTTCCAAACGAGTCGGTCTTTGGTTGTCGGCAGGGCGATGAAGATGGCGGTGCAGATCAAGCCGACGATGCCGACGACGGCGCCGAAATAAACCGGTTCGTCGGAAAAGCGCAAGGCGTAACGGCGCAACGGATAAATGACGCCGCCTAGAATCGCCGCGAGCAGCGGCGCGACGACGTACCAGCGCCGAAAGTCTTGCACGCCTTCGTCGGCACGCCAGGAGATGAAAAGGATTCCCGCAAAGACGAGCAGCGTGCCGGCGGCGACTGCGAGCGTCATCTTTTCGCCAAGAAAAAGATGGCGACAGCTGCGCTCCAAAGTGGCACTGAGGCACGGATTGGGCCGCATGCGCGCCGCGCCGATTTTTCGATGCCGATGTAAGTTAACTGGCGCACGACGGCTTGCAAGATCCCTGCGATGACGAAGAGGACAAACACGAAGGTCGGCGTCCTCGGAATTCCGGTGAAGGCGAAGACGATCGCGAACAGCACCACCGTTTGCATGAGCAGCGAGATGAACGTGATCGTGATCGGTGTCGAATAGCGCAGACCGCGCTTGGAAAGGATGAAGCCAAACGCGTAGGCAATGGCGGCGAGCAGGGCGATCGTTTGCGGTAACATGGAGACGTGAAGCGCAGCCTCGCGCCCGGAGATTGGAAATTTAGGGCGCGCGTTGCCGCTTTGGAATCTTCCTTCACGAAGGTGAGCAGCAGCATGCCGGCCAAGTAAGTCGCCGCCGCGACCAGGAACGCCGGCGTGAAACCGTGAGTTTGCATGACGTAGCCGACGATCAAAGTCCAGATCGGTCCGGAAATGCAACCGACGAAGTAATAAATTGAGAAAGCCGCGTCGGTGAGATCGTCGCGGGCGAAGTCGCTGATCATCGTTTGCGTCAGCGAACTGCGCGCTTCGACGACGCTGCCGTAGAGGATCAAATTTAAATAAAAAAGCAGGCCGAGGGAAGTCTGATAAGCGAGCCAAACGGTCATGAGCGCCGACAGCAGGAGCGTGATCTGGGTGACGACCGCGCGCTTTCCCAAACGATCGGATACCCAAGCGATGGCGAGCGGACCAACCAAGCCGGCGCCTTGCAACAGCGTTAGAAATAATCCGCCGACCGATGCGGAAACATCGAAACGCTCCATGAAGAAGGGGACGAGATAGGTGAGATTGATACCGGTGCCGCGACCGGCAGCGCCTACCATCAAAACAAGAGAGGTGAAGACAATGTTGCGGTTCTTGAGACAGATGCGGTACGCGTCGATGTTGGCTTTGAAGTCGCCCTTGCGTTCTTTGGCTTCGTCGGCCGGCGACGCGTGCTCGCGGACGACGAAAGCGCGAGTCCCATTACGAGACTCGCCAAGCCGAAAACGATGAAAGCAGTTCGCCAGCCCATGTAAAGCAACGCGATGGAAGCCAGCCCGGGGCCGATAAAAGAGCCAAAGCTGCCCGCCGAGTGATGAAAGGTGAGCGCCCAACCGCGGGCCTTCGGATAGAAGCGCGACAAAATGCTCGCACCGAGCGGATGCTGCGGGCTCGATCCCGCGTCGATGGCGATGCGGGCGGCCAGCAATTGTGGATAGCTGCCAACGAAGTACTGCGAGATCGCCGAGATGCCAACGATCACATTGCCAGTGCCAAGAATCACCGAACGCTTGAAGAAACCCGTGAATAGGCCGTAGACAACCTGCAATCCCTGGCCGACGAAATTGGAGATCGCCGAGAGCGCGCCGAGTTGAAGCAGGCCGAAACCAAGTTCCGTCATCATTACCGGAAAGAGAACCGAGGTAATGCTGTACTGTAGATGATTGAGCGTATGACAGGTGCTGATCAGACTCAGGGCCAGTCGTTTTTGTCGAATTGTTGCTTCGAGAGTCGGCGCGTCAGCGGGTGTTGGGGCTGCCGAAGCGATGGCAGTTGTCTGCTCGTTCATACTGATCTACTTCCTCGTTGAAGTTTTGGCGTACGACGCCTGGGGTCTGGTGTACAGGGTGGCGGTCCGATCTGTCAACGGCAATTGCAGTGCTGATAACGAGTCCCGAGTGCTGAGCGCGGGACTCGACTTCCTATACTCAGCACTCAGCACTCGTTACTCAGCACTATGCGCGCGTTGCTGCGTCCCGCGGCGTGCTGGTCGACATGAAGAAGCTCATGAGAGCACCGAGCATCATCAGCGCGAATCCGACCAAGAACGCGTACCAGATCGCGTCGCCGAGAATGGCGATCATGCGCGGCAGGAGTTCGGCGGGAATTTGCGCGCGGGTTGCAGGTTCGAGGAGATTTTGCGGATGGGCGAGCTTGTCAAGCAGTGCGGCGGAAAGATTGCCGGCGGAGAGTTGGCTCAAACCACGCTGCATTTGATGCAGCATCACGGTGCCCATCAAGCTCACGGCGAAAGCGCCGCCGAAAGTTCGAAACAGCATAAGCGTCGAAGTCGCTACGCCGATCTGCTGGCGCGGCACGGAGTTTTGCACGGCAACTAACGTCGTCAAATTCGCCATGCCCATACCGGTGCCGATCAGAGTGCCGCTAACCGCCACGAAGAGGATGTTAAGATCGTTATGGAAAAGCACGAACAGGCTGTAGCCGATCGACAAAAGAAACATTGCCGGCAATGGCGACCGCGCGATAGCCGAAGCGGTTCAACACCTGCCCGGCGATCAGGCTGCCTGCGGTCCAAGCTACGCTGACGAATAAAAGCACCATGCGCCGGCAGCGCGACGCCGTCAACCCGATGACGCCCTGAAGATAGAGTGGCAGATAACTGACGGCGCCGAAGACTCCCATGGATGCCAGTGCGGCCACGGACAACGGAGGTTCTGAAGAGTTTTAAGCGAAATAAATCGAGCGGCACGATCGGTTCGGCGGCGCGGCGCTCGATAAAATAGAAAACCGCCAACAAGCCGAAGCCGGCGACGATCATAGTGGTTAGCTCGAGATCGAGGGTCCGGTGCGAATGGCTGGCGCGGGAAAGCGCGTAAAACAATACCATCAGCGCCAACATCAAAGTCACTGTGCCTGCCATGTCGAGTTTGTGCCCGTGGCGCTCTTGGCCGGTTTCTTTGAGACCGACGACGATTAGCGCAATTGCGACCGCAGTGATCGGTAAGTTGACGAAAAACGCCCAATGCCAGCTCCAGAATTCGACGATGATGCCACCGGCAGAGCGGACCGAGAATCGAGGCCACGCCCCAGACACCGCTGATGAGGCTCTGCATTTTCGCGCGCTGCGCCGGCGAATAGAGAATACCGACGACAATAAATGACAGCGCATAAATAGCGCCGCCGCCGAGGCCTTGAATCGCGCGAAAGAGCACCAGCGCTTCCATGCTTGGCGCCAGGCCGCACAAGGTCGAGCCGAAAACGAAGATGGCGATACCGATGAGCATGAGCCGGCGCTGGCTATAGAGATCGGAAAGTTTGCCGAACAACGGCGTGGTCAGCGCCGACGTGAGCATGTAAATGGAAAACACCCAGCTGTAGAAGCTCCAGCCCGCCAAGATTGGCGACGATGGTCGGCATGGCGGTGCTGACGATCGTCGCATCGACGGCGAACAAGAAAATCACGAGCATCACGCCGAAGGCCGCGAGGTTGCGCTTCGATGTCGTCGGCGATGGTGTTTCCGGAAGTGGGGTCAAGACGGCTCGCTCCGTTGCGTGCGCGTGAGATGAGTGTCACTCATGAGTTGAACTAGTTCTTGCGTGGAGTCAAGCCGATCGCCGTGGCGCATTGACGCCGCTTTTCATCGGCGATAGAAAAAGCGCACGATTCAAGGGGGAAGAGATGTTCGAAAGAGTTTTTAGATCGATAGTGATGATGCTGGCGATCGGTTGGATGATGGCGCCGAGATTCTTGTCGGCGCAAATCACGCCGGAGTTGATCGAAGCGGCGAAGAAAGAAGGCGAGGTGATGTTTTACGGCGCTATCACCATTAACTCATCGAAGGCGATCGGCGACGCTTCGAGAAAAATACGGCATCAAGCTCAAACATTGGCGCGGCGATGCGACGGAATTGATCAACCGTTCGCTCGCGGAAGCGCGGGCGGGGAAGCCGGCTTTCGACGTGACCTTGGGAAATGAAGTGGTCATGACCGCTCTCGACGAGAGAAAACTTCTTGGCGTCTTCGATCCGCCCGCCGCAAAGAGTTACCCAAAGCAATTTCGCGACCCGGATCTGCGCATGACGCCGTGGCGAGTCCTGCCCTATGGCATCAATTACAATAACCAGTTGCTCAAAGGCGACGAGGCGCCGAAGACGTTCGAGGAATTACTATTGCCGAAGTGGAAGCAAAAATTCGCCCTGGCCAATCCGGGCATCCATGTGACGACGCTTCAATTCGTGCTCAGCTTGGAAAAGCTTCTCGGTCCGCAATGGCTCAAAGTCGTAGAAGGATGGGCAAAACAAGAACCGCGGCTAGGGCAAAGGTCTGTCGGACTCTGATCCAGCCGTTGACTACCGGGGAAGCGCCTGTGGCGATCAGCTACATAAAGGATAAGTTCCAGTATCCGGGGCCGATCGACTATGTACGGATGAACAAGTATCTCGCGTCCGTGAGCTTCGTTGCGATCAACCGTCAAGCGCCCCATCCCAACGCCGCCAAGCTCTTCACCGATTTTTTCTTGGCGCCGAATCGCAGCGCATCTTCGGCGACTTGGGCGAGTATGTCTTTCATCCCGAGGTCGATCATAAATTCAAGAAAGACGTCAAAGATGATCAGATCGTCGTGATGAGACTTACCGAGTAACGAAGAATTGGAAAGTTGGAGTAGGAAGTTTCGCGAGATGTTCAGATGAGGAAACGACGGTTGGAGTGATGGAGTACTGGAGTGTTGGTATTCATGTCCAGTCACTCCACTACTCATTACTTCTCAAGCCAGTCCTGGAGGTGCTGCATGTTTGAGCTTGCGAAGATTGCTTTCACGGATGTTGCCCGGCTCGCGCGGTCAGGCAAAGCGTTAACGATCCTGCCGGTCGGTGTGGTCGAGGAACATGGCGCGCATCTCCCGCTGGGGCTGGATTCCTTCGCCGCCGAGGTTTACTCGGCGGCGGCGACTCCCCATCTCGAAGCACAGGGATACGAGGTCGTCGTGGCACCGACGATTAGCTACGGCGTGGCGCGGACGGCGATCGATTTTCCTGGCACGCTATCGTTGGAGCCGGATACCCTGCGGTCGATGGTCGTCGAAATTGGCCGCTCGCTCGCGCGCCACGGCTTGAATCGCCTCGTCATTCTCAACGGCCATCGCGACCTGCATCATATGAAAGCGTTGGAAGATGCACGGAAGATTCTTGTCGAAGAAAATACTGCGCAGGTCCTGTGCGTCGGTTTTGCCAGCGATCCGCAAATGACGGCGGCATGCTATCGCGAAGGGGTGAGACAATTCTACAAAAGTCCGCAGCCCGACCGTGAAGGTCATGGCGGCGAGTCGGAAACGTCGGTGGCGCTGCATAGCTTTCCGGACTTGGTGAACCATGAAGCGCTCAAGACGCTCGATCCGAATTTTGACTACGATGTTGAAGCCTTCCGCAACGAAACGAAAGATTACGGAAGCATCAGCGGCGGCCGCGGCTATTTCGGCTCGCCCCGGGCGGCGACGGCCGGAGACAGGGAAAACAGCTAGTCAAAGTACGCGGTCAAAATATTGCGCGGGTGATCTTAAAGGAGTGGGGCGCGCCTGCGTCGTAACGCGCGTTCCTGCCTCGTGCTTGAAAGGAACGCGATCTCGTGGCACGAGCAGGGCTTTACTTCACCAACGCTATCGCGATCACGCCGGCGACCACAGACAATGTTCCGATTACACTTGCCACGGTAAAGTTTTCGAGACGGCGTAGAAAGATCGCTCCGAGCAGGACCGTCCAGATCCGGCGAAGTCGCGGTGATCGGCGACACGGTTACGACGGAGCCGATAGCGAAGGCATGGAGCATGAAGAGCACGGCCAGGGTCTCGCCGAGGCCGCTCAACAGAAAAGGAAAGAGGGCGCGCCGGTCCCGCACCAGTTTCTCGCTGTTTATAGGCACCCGAGTAATAGACGGCGAAAGCCAACAGTGAAAATGGCCCCACGAGCGCGGCGAAAAACAGCGGCTCATTGGCTTGCATCAGGGCGTAGCGCCGCAGCGGATGAACCACCGAGGTAATTGACGCGGTGATGAGCGGAAACACCACGTAGAGCCAGCGAAAGTCCTTGAATCGCTCATCGACCTTCCATGAGCTAAGCACGATGCCGCCAACGATTAAAAGCGTGCCGATAATGCCAAGTAAGTTATCCGCTCCCCAGAAACAGAATGCCGATAAGCACGCTCAGGACGGGATAGGAATTGCGCAGAGTAACGGCGCGGTGAAATACCGATTTTCTCCATCCTTGTACTGGAAAAAGCGCATGAACGGCTGAACGATCCCGGTCAAAAAGATGGCGCCGACCGCGACGAAATTGACCGTTGGAATTCCACTGCTGAGAAAAAGCGCGGTCCAGAGCACAAGCGTGTGGACGATGAGCGAGACGAAGGTGGCGGTCAGCGGCGTCGAATAACGCATGCCGTGACCGACCGTCACGTTTGCACAGGCGAAGGAGAAGGCAGTTAGCCAGGCAAAGAGTTGGGGAGACATCTTTACAAGGGATGAAGGATAAGAGCGGGATGAAAAAACGTCGATTGTCGATTTTAGGATACGGACGGCTCCAAAGTTCCAGTCAACTTACACGAGTTTCGAAGATCGGCGAAACCCTTTCTGGCTTCGTGTACGATTGCAATGTGACGGACCACAAGAGTAAGGAAGCGGCAAGACTATTTCAAACAATGGGAGGACCGATCAATGGCTTTTTAGAATTAATCATCTTCATCTGAAAACGCCGGATCCAAAAAGACCGCCGACTTTTATGTCGAATACACCGGCGCGAAGGTTCTCAAGGAGAACACCAGGCCCGATGGCAGCAAAAACTACCGACTCGATTTGCACGGCGTGGAGCTTAACGTGACAGAATTTCTCACGGAGCAGAAATTGAGTCAGTTTTACGGTGCTGGAGCACGTCGCCATCGACACGAACAATTTCGATGGGGAAGTCACGAAGATTAAATCCGCCGGTTTGAAGATTCTCGAAGAGCGCGTGCTCCCCGACGGTCGGAGGGTTTGCTTTTGAAGGACCCGAAGGAGTGCGCCTGGAGTTTTGGAGTGGAAGCAATAGGCCGGAAGGTTTGGATACTGGAGTGATGGAGTACTGGAGTGTTGGTTTCCGTCCCATCACTCCATCATTCCAGATCATACTCCATTCTTTTCATTTGTCTCGCAGCACCTTCTCCAAGGGTCCATTTTCTCGGAACGGCTCGGGCCAGCCGAGGTATTCTTTGAAATCGGGGCGGGCTTTGATCAAATCCTGAATCACATTCTCGATCCCTTTGTCCGGCACGTAACGGCGCGGCCTTGAACAAGCGGGCATAAGCCTCGACGGTTTTCTTGGTGATCGCGGCGTCTTTCTCGCGCATCCATTTGGTGAATGATTTTTCGGCGAAGCGAAGATCTTTTTGATCAAATGAATTCCCGCCACGTAAGCGCGCAAGAATTCGTGCGTAGTTTTGGGCTCGCGCTTTGATAAACGTCCTGCTGCTGGTGACGCACGACGACGGGTAGACGAGATCGGTGGTGCTGAGATCGACGAGCACCGGCCAGCCGCGCTGTAAGAATGGAATGGCGTAGCGCGTGGTGAGCGCGGCGGCAGCGATGGCGCCGCGATCGAGCAGCGCACGACCATCTCCGGTCCTGCACCAAGCTGGAGAATCGTCATGTCTCTTTCCGGGTTCAAGCCGACGTGCTTGAGCGCGGCGCGCAAATAAAAGTGTGTCGTGGAGCCGTAGCGCGTAACGGCGCTGGCTTGGCCTTTAAATCTTGCGCCGATTTTATTTCCGGTCGCGTGATCAAATAGACCGGGTCGGCGTCGACCGGGCATGCCAACAAAACCACGTCACCGCCCGCCGCCCGGGCAGCGACGACGGACTCGGCGCCGGCGCCGGAGAACGGCAAATCACCGGTGATGATCGCCAGCGTGATTAAAGAGCCGCCGCGAACTTGCACCGGCTCGACGTTGAGCCCGGCTTTCTCAAAGAAGCCGGCGTCCTTGGCGACCCAGATCGGCAGAGTGCGACGGCGATGCCGTCGTGCCGTAAAGAATGCGGCGCAACTCTTCGGTGCGAGCAAAATTTGGATTGACCAGCGGTGAAAAGACGATGATGACGAACAATAAGAACGCCGATTTCATGACTTCGGCAGTGCTCTCTCCAATGGACCGTTGTCGCGAAACAGCTCCGGGTGGCCGAAAAATTCCTTCGGCACCGGGCGCTGCAGCGCCAAATCTTTAAGGATGTTCTCGATGCCCTTGTCCGGCGCGTAGGGTACGGGCTTAAATAAACGGACAAAAGCTTCCACGGACTTGCTCAAATTCGCCGATTCTTTTTCCTTTAACCATTTGATCAACGATGCGCTCCGCCAGTTTTTGATCTTTCTTGATCAGCTGGATGGCGCTCACATAGGCGTTCAAGAAGGAGTTGACGGTTTTGGGGTCGGCTTTGACGAATGCCCGGGTGCTGGTCACGCAGGATGAAGGATAGACCAGATCCGATTTGGTCAAATCGGCGAGCACCGGCCAGTTGCGCTGCATGAACGGCAGGACATCCTTTATGGTCAACGCGGCCGCAGCGATTCTTCCGCCCTCGAGGGCCGTGGTGATTTCGGCGCTGCCACCTAACTGAAGGAGCGTCATTTCTTTATCGGAATCCACGCCGACCATTCTCAATGCCGAGCGAAGATAAAAATGGATCGACGAGTTGAGCCGAGTGACTCCGGCCGCTTTGCCTTTGAGCTCCGCTGCAGACTTAATTTCCGGGCGAGCGATGAGATACACCGGCTCCAGATCGGCAGGGCACGCGAGCAACACGATGTCACCGCCTTCGACGCGGGCGGCGACCACCGATCCCGCGCCGACTCCGGAAAGCACGGACTGACCGCTCATGATCGCCATAGTGCTAACCGCGCCGCCGCGGATCTGCACCGGCTCGATGTTCAAGCCGTTCTTGGCGAAGAGGCCTGCGTCCTTGCCGACCCACACCGGGAGATGTGAGATGGAAGTCGAGACACCGTAAAGGATGCGGCGTAATTCCTGGGCTTGCGCTGTCCTATGACTGAGCAGCAGCGCGACGACAATAAAAAATATTCGAGCGATGTTCATGATTTCGATAGTGCTTTCTCCAATGGATTGTTGTCGCGAAGAGGTCCGGGCGGCCGATGAATTCTTTCGACACGGGCCGTCGATTGGCCAGATCTTTCATGACGGTTTCGATGCCCTTGTCCGGCACGTAAGGGGTTGGCTTAAATAACTTGGCATAAGATTCGACGGTTTTCTTGATCAAGTAGGGATCTTTTTCTCTTAGCCATTTGGCGAACGTTTTCTCGGCGAAATTTTGGTCTTTCTTAATCAGTTGGATTGCCGCGACATAGGCGCGCAAAAATCGTCGACGACTTTCGGTTCGGCTTTCACGAAAGCGCGGCTGCTGGCGACGCAAGACGAAGGATAGATCAAATCGGTGGTGCTCAAGTCGACGAACATCGGCCAGCCGCGTTGCAGCAGCGGAATCGCGTAGCGATTCGTCAGCGCCGCCATCGAAATGCGCCCGCTCTCCATCGCCGAAACGGCTTCCGTGCCGGTGCCGAGCTGCAGAATCGTCACGTCCTTTTCCGGATCGAGGCCGACCTGGCGCAACGCGGCGCGCAGATAAAAATGCGTCGTCGATCCCAGACGCGTCACCGCCGTCGCTTTGCCTTTGAGCTCGGCTGGCGACTTAATTTCCGGGCGCGCGATTAAATATACGGGATCCGAATCAACCGGGCAGGCGAGCAAGAACAATATCGCCTCCCTCGACCCGCGCGGCCACGGCCGATTCCGCGCCCGCCCGGAAAATTGCAGCTGCCCGCTCATGATGCCCATCGTGATCAGCGCGCCGCCGCGAATCTGGATCGGCTCTACGTTCAAACCATTCTTGACGAACAGGCCGGCGTCCTTAGCGACCCAGATCGGCAGGTGCGCGGTCGATGTCGTCGTGCCGTAGTGAATGCGGCGGAGTTCCTGCTGCGGCGACGGAAGAATATTGGACCCATTACGACGAATAGGACATTTAGTGACCATCGCGAGACTGAAAACTTCGCACCATGCTTTTACTTGCTGAAGTACGCGGCCTCGGCCTTTTCTTGATCGTAAGGCACGAACTGGTTTGTTCCGGGCCCGCGTATCTCCGGTTTCTCGCCTTCGTCAAATAGAGCGGCGGCGCTATCTCCCGCACGCCCGCCGATCAGTCCCGGTGCATGCGCTTCGGCAACGGTGGCGTCTTGGTCCGAGCGGTTAAACGCCCAATGCACCGTGTTGGCGGGGATACGATGAAAGTCGCCTTTCTTACAGAGATAACCTTTGTCCTTTGACGAAAAACCAAATCTCGCCTTCGAGAACGTAATTTGATCTGTTCCGACTCGTGCTGATGCGGCTTGGTATGATAGCCGGGTCTTCTGGTCGCGATCATCAGGCTGCACTCGTTGCCATAGCCTTTGCGGACAACCATCTGACCCGGTGCCGGCCTCGCCGGTCTGAGTTCGGTTGTATTCCGGAACGTCTGTGCTCTTGCAGTGTAGAGACATAAAAATTCCTCCTTTTAAATATAACGGCAGATACTTCGTATGACAGGTATGCCACGCTCGGGTCAAGCGCGGGCAGCAGAAGCGGTCTGGTTGACGAAAACGGTCGGAGAAGTAAATGGAGGGTCGTGCAACGTTTGCGAGCGCATTCATACTGTGCGTTCTGGTAGCTGGCCACTATACGCCGTTCCCGCGTTCGCGCAGAAACTGATGCTCGCCCACGTCGCCGTCAATCCGGCGCAGAGCATGATGCTGCTGGCGAAGGATTCAGGCATGCTGGCGAAGTATGGCTTCACGGCCGAGGTGCTGCTGATTCCCGGCACGCCGCGGACGATCAAGCGCTGCTCGCCGGCGATCTGGATTACGTCGCCGCCGGCGCGCCGGCGTCGCTCGAGCGCGCGCCCAGGGCGCCGACGTGGTCGTTCTTTCGACTCTTGCCAATTCCTCAGCCCAGCGCGTCTTTGTTCGACCTGATTCCACCTTGAATAATTTTAAGGATCTCAAAGGCAAGGTGGTCGGCGTGACTCAATACGGCTCTGGTGGCGATACTTTCTTACGCGGTGCGTTGCGCAAGAGCGGCATCAAAGAATCCGAAGTGACGATCTTACAAATGGGCGGCACGCCCGGTGTCGCCCAGGGCTTGGAATCAGGACGGATCGAAGTTGGCGTGCTTGGCGACTCCGGCATGTTGCTGGTATTTCGCGGCAGGGCCAAGCCGTTGAAGGGCGCGAGCGCGCGCGAAATGGGCTTTCGCGGCGTCGACGCGCCGATCACGACCACCGAGCGCAAACTCAAAGCCGACCGCGGCGCGGTGATGCGCTTCATGCGGGCTTACCTCGAAACGGTGCATTACTTCCAGACGAACAAAGTCCGGCACAGCGCGCATCCTGCAAAAATACATGCGCGGCGTGAGCGAGGAAGATATTACGATGTGGTGCGACGACCTGCGGCCGATTATCAAGCAGGTACCTTATCCCGACGAAGACGCGCTGCGCGCGGAGATGGAAATGATGGGCACAGCCAGTCAGCAACTGCCGGCTGGGTATATCAACAACAGCATTCTCGACGAGATCAAAAAGAGCGGCTTTATCGACAAACTGTATAAATAAAAAAGGAGGAATGAGTCATGGCAAAGATCAGGCATATCGCGATCAAGGTGGAAGATCAGGAAAAACCGCGGAGTTTTACAAAAAGACTTTCGGCACTGACCGAAGCGTGGCGCGGCCCGGTGCGCGATGACGGCAATCGCGCGATCTATCTCACAGACGGCTACATCAACATGGCGGTCCTGCCGGCACGCGGCGGGCGCGAAGGGATCGACCATTTCGGTTTTCAAGTAGAGAACATGGAAGAGACGCTCCAAACCGCGCAAGTCGCCGGGGCGAAAAGCCAGGCCGATACAGAAACCGCGCGATGGCCGCTTCGCCGAAATGGGCGTGCACGATCCCGCAGGCCAGATGGTTGATGTGACGGTGCATGGCTGGAAGTCGTGAAAAAGGTTGGGAAGAAGTATTTCTTGACTGCTGAACCGCCCGGTAGCGTATTTACCGAAACGGTAAGAAATCTTCTTGTGCTGCGTTAACCGACAGATTTCGTTAAAGCGCTCGCCGGTGACGATGGCGGCTCGAACGACCCTTCTGCGTCAGGGCGGCGGTACCTCACGCGACGGCTCCCGTCGAAGCGCGCAGATTTAAGGAAAACAATATGATCCATTTTTGCGGTGAGACATGAAAAGTATCGTTATTGGCATTGCTTCAGCGCTCTATTTATCGACAGGACTCGTGGTTTTATTGCACGCTGCCGAGCCGGCGAAAGTATTGATCGCTCATGGCGCGATCAGCAACAACGTCGAGCCGCTGTGGATCGCCAAAGAGCAAGGAATTTTTCGCAAGTACGGCATTGAGGCTGAATTAGTTTTCATCATCGCGGGGCGGGCGATGCAGGCGATGTTGGCGGGTCAAGTTCCCGTCGGTTTGGTCGGTGGAACGCATGTGGTCAACGCCAATACCGGAGGTGGGGATTTTTCCATGATTCTCGGCTTGGAAAACCGGCTCGATTATCTGTTTCTCGCCAAGCCGACGATCAAAAGCGGCGAAGATCTCAAGGGCAAGAAAGTCGGGATCGGCACGCCGGCCGGTTCCGCGTCGTTGGCGACCTATGTCGCCTTGGATCATCTTGGATTGGTGCCGCGCCGCGACAATATTGTGCTGCTCGGTGTCGGCGGCGTCCCAGAGCGCATGGCGGCTTTGCGTTCCGGCACTGTCGACGCGACCAGCCTGTCTCCGGAAATCGGCCAACAGGTGCTTGGGCGAAGGCTATCGCGTGTTGGTCGACCTTGGTAAAGAAAACGTTGAGTTCCAATCCTCGGGGCTGGTGGTGTCGCGTAGTCTGATCAAGAGCAATCCGCTGCTCATCGAGACTATCGCCAAGGCGACGGTCGAGGGCGTGGCTTTTATCCATAAGCCGGCTAACAAGGAAATCGTGCTCAAAAGCCTCGGTCGCAACTTGCGATTGAGCAAGCCGGACCAGATGGAGAAGGCTTATCAGGGTTTGGTCGGCGCGCTGCCGAGAAAACCTTGTCCGTCGATCGAAGGCATGAACGCGGTGATTAAGCTGATGGGGCAACATGGGATCAACGCGAAAGCTGCGCAGCTGAAAGCCGACGACCAGTTGGATCTCAGCTTTTGCAAACGATTTGAGGACAGCGGCTTTTTCAAAAGTCTGTATTGATGAGTGAGACGTTGGAGTACTAGGAGTGTTGGGTGAATGAAATGACGCTCTAGTCCTGTCGGCGGAAGAATTCATCGCGGCGATTTGGCAAGAGCGGCGGCGCTACGTGCGCGAAGGGCGCATCAAGCAGCCCCACCCTTGGCGCGATCGCGCTGAGCGAAGGCAAGGTTTCGCGTCATGCGCTGATCGAGTACGTGAAGAACCGTTACTACTTTCTCGCTAACATCAACCGCAAAGATGCTCAGGTGATCGCCAACTGCCCGATCTCCGAGGCGCGCCGCATGCTGCTGCGAAAATATATTGACGAAGAAGGGCAGGACGTGGCCGGCGGGCAGCTCGGACCGCATTATGAGATGTGGCTTAAGATTTCCGATGCGCTCGGCATTCCGCGCGACTTGATGCAGAGCTTCGCGGACGTTTTGCCGGTTTATCGTTACACGGTTGATGCCGTTTTCAATTTTGCCAAACAGCAAAGTTGGCTCGAGGGCGTAGCCGCCACGTATGCGACCGAAGGGCGCATGTGGAACGCTACACGCCAAAGGCGGAGCACAAAGAAGATGGGTTATTGAACGAAGGCGAGGCGCTGCTGAGACACTACGGCATTCCTGAGGATGCGTTGCTGTTTTATCACGTGCACAGCGACGCCAATGACGAGCACGGCGACATCAACGAGGCTATCTTGAAAAAATATTGCGTCGAGCGCCGACCTGCAAGAAAGAGCCTTCGCTGCGGCGCGCTTCCGTTGGGAAAATCAGGAGACGCGGCACGATATTATTTATCGCTACTTTGTCCTCGCCGAGAACTAAATATAATCAGTGCAACCTACGAGTTGCTTTGGACATCTGCCGTACGCGATCCTCCTTGCCTTTGCGCTCGTCAGCGCGGCTGCCAGTCCGAGCCTAGCGCAGCAGCTCGAAACGCTCAACGTCTCCTACGCGTCGGTCACCGGCAGCCGGATTCCGTTATGGATCGCCAAGGATGCCGGGCTCTTCGAGAAGAATGGGCTCAACGTCAATTTGGTCGTTATCGCTGCCGGCACCGCCGCCATCGGCGCATTGGCGAGCGGCGATGTGGAAATACTTGGCGCGCCGGGCTCGACGACGATGGTTTCGGCCGCCAAAGGTTTGCCGTTTGCGATTATCGGCACGTTCGGTCCGTCGGCCTGGAAGCTGGCGGCTCATCCGTCGATCACATCGGTTCAAGAACTGCGCGGCAAGACTGTTGGCATCAGCCGGCCGGGAACCACCATCGAGTTTGCCACGCGACGGGCGCTGACGGAAGCTCGGCTTTACGCCCGGCAAGGACGTTCAAATCCTCGCCACGGGACTCGCCGAATCGAATAAGCGGATCATGGTCATGCTTCAGGGCAAGATCGATGCAACGCTGGTGCAGTCCGGATAATTTGTTCGAGGCGGAACAGAAGAATTTGAAGCTCTCGGTGCTTTCGGATTTGAAAGATTTGGGTATTTACACAAGCGCCAGCGATCTCTCGGCCAAGCGCGATTTTCTCAAAAACCAGCGCCAGCGCGCGCGTGGCTTCATGATGGCGTACTGCGAAGCGATCTGGCTTGGCAAAGCCAACAAAATGTCGCGCTGGCGAGTTTTCGTAAGCACATGCGCGAGCAGGATCCACGGCGGCTGGAGACCCTGCACAAAAACTACGTGGTCGACGCGCTGCCGCTCAAACCTTATCCGATGGAAGAAGTCATTCAAGCGGAAATGGAAAATCTCACGACAACCGTGGCGGAGTTTCGCGGCAAAAGGCCGCGGATTTTGTCGACAAAAGCATTTCTACTGAGTTGGTTCGCGAGGGGTTCTTTACCCAGCTCATGAGCAGATACGGCAAATAGCAGTGACGCGTTTTCGACCCTGATGAATTCACGGCGGATACAGTCACGGATCTGTAGCGCCAGAGTTGGTGATCGCCACACAGATTCCCAAGATCATGATGGGCAGCCAGAGCGCTGCCGAGCAGCAGCGCGTTCGGTGCGCCCATACCGCGCGGCTATCCCCGCCAGCAACGCGCCTGCCATTGGTCGTCTGCGCAAAGACGGTGACAAGCTCGCCGCTCTACCGGCATGCCGCCTGGCGCGAAGTGAACTGGCCGTGCGCCCTGATGGCGACGCTGATAGAATCGGCAGAATCAGAATCAGAACCGCCACGACCGCCATCCCAAACCATTAGCAATACGTAACTGGAACGAAGTACA
>ERZ1370068.9464-contig-8240_pt1 | contig 23628 bp, 27 predicted proteins | sample MGYA00561227_ERZ1370068 | MGnify/ENA primary metagenome ERZ1370068 (study PRJEB38410, sample SAMEA6850437) | metagenome | study: Metagenomic assessment of the ecological functions of the soil: analysis of the soil microbiota associated with the...
ATTACGTATTGTCGGATCTGATGTTCCGCATCTTTCCGCGGCTATGAGATCGAGAAGGAAGAGCGAGAGGGTCTGCGTCGACTCGAGGACCTGCTCGAGTCGACGATCCGTCGTCTTCTGACGAGGGGATCCCGGACGCGCTCGCCCAGGTTCGCACGTGCTGCTTACCAGCGCGTTCACCGTCGACGAGTACCAGGACGTGAACCTCCTGCAGCAGACGCTGCTCGACCTGCTGGCTCGGCGCAACGCGCGACGAGCTCTGCGTCGGTCGGCGACGACTACCAGTCGATCTACGCGTTCACCGGCGCGCGCCGCCGACTACCTGCTCGCGCATGCCGAGCAGGTTCCCGCACGCGACCGTCATCCGGTCTCGAGGAGAACTACCGCTCGTCGCCCGCAGGTGCTCGCGCTGGCGAATCGCATCGTCCCGTCACTCGGCGGCGCGGAGAAGACGTCCTGCGCGCGACGCGTCCCGCCGGGCTCGGAGCCGGTCACACGCGCTCCGTTCCCGCGACGCGAGGCGAGACGGCGTTCGTCGTGCGACCGGATCCAGGCGCTTGCAGGCGGAAGGCGTCGCGCTCGAGCAGATCGCCGTCCTGTGCCGCACGAACGCGCGGCTGGCCGACTTCGAGGAGCCGTTCCACGAGGCGGAGATCCCCGTTTCAGGGCGCGGCGCTGCTCGGCCGCGAGCGCGGCGCGGCAGCTCCTGAGGCGACTGCGGAAGCACGACACGACCGGACGTGCGCCGTACCATGCGAACGCTCGCCAGAGACGCCGGCTGGCGCGGAGCGGCTGCCGGAGAAGCTCGGCGAGCGCGAGATGATCCGGCCAGGTCCGAATCTCGGGCGCATCGTCAGCGCTCGCGGCGGAGTTCGACGACGGCGCAGCGCACACTGCGACGACTTCGTCGCCGACCTCGAGGAGCGGTTCAGCTCGAGGCGGTCGATCGGCACGGGGCGTCCACCTGCTGACCCTGTCACGGCGCGAAGGGTCTCGAGTTCGAGGCACGTCTTCATCCCGCGGCTCGAGGAGACGCGAGCTGCCGATCGAGGCAGGCCAAGACAGCCGCACGAGATCGCGGACGAGCGGCGACTGCTCTCACGTCGGCACTGACGCGGGCGAAGCGTCATCTCGCGCTCTCGTGGGGCGGCAAGCCGAGCCGGTTCCTCGCCGAGCTCGGCATCGCAGGCGCGACGCCGGCGCGGAAGCCGCGCGAACGCTGAGCCTGACGATCCGCTGTATGCGGCACTGAAGCGCTGGCGGCTCGAACGCGCGACCGCGGACGACCTGCCGGCCTACGTCGTCTTCCACAACTCGCACGCTCGCGGAGATCGCGGGGCCGCCGCGCCGCGCGGATCTGGTCCGAGCTCAGCGCAGTTGCCCGGTGTCGGCCCGTCGAAGCTCGAGCGTTACGGCCCCGAGGTCCTGGCAGTAGCTCGAGAGCCGGCCTGATTGACGAGGACGAGGGGGCTTCGTCCCGCGCGCGCGCAGACAGGAGCCCGAGCAGGATGCGCGGGATCGCCGGCGGACGACGGCTACCCAGAGCCGTTCGCGCCTGCGGCAGCTTCGAGTGGCACGCGGGTCGGTGAGCGGCTTCAGCCGTCCTCGCGGATCAGCTCCTCGTCGACGCCGCCGAGCCGCCCGCCGTACGTCGTGTAGACCGGGCACGCCGAGCGCCGCCGCCTCGCGGTTCATCGTCCCGCCGGCGAGAGACGACGACGTCGGCGAGCGCGATCAGGCTCTGCGCGTCGACGGCGCGGTCGGGGACGATCACCGAGGGCAGAGTCGAGCTGCGCGGACGTAGTCACGCGCTGCTCGTCCGTGCGCGGGAGCACGACGGCCTGCACCGTCTCGAGGCTCGCCCAGGATAGTCGAGCGTCTGCGGGAAGAGCGGGTTCGAGTGGCGGTGGTAGAGCGAGACGTCGGGCGGCGGGCCGCAGCACGACGAGCACGCGATCGCGGTCGACGCCCAGCTCGTCGAGCACCGTCGGGTCCGGCTCGAAGTCGGAGAGGTAGTACTCCTCCTTCAGGCCCGGGATAGCGCAGCAGCTTCGGCGGTCGCACGCCGAGACGCTGCGAGCCGCTCGGGCGGGATCGACTCGGGCACGACCACCTTTGTCGCCGCGCGCATGCCGAGCTGGTGCTGCAGCGTCGCGAACTCGTAGTCGTGCGTCGTCGCGCTCGGGATGCCGAGTCGCCGTGCGCTCATCGTCAGCTCGTGTGAGCCGTGCGCGAGCGCGAGGTCGAAGCTCGCGCGGGCGCGCCCACGTGCGCAGCGCGCGAGACGCGAGGTGAGCGAGCGTGCCTTGCCGAGCCGCGAGCGGCCGCCGTGGCGGCCGATCACCGTCGCTTCGAGGCCCGTGCAGCTCGAGCAGCTGCAGCGTCTGCGCGTAGTCGCGCGCGGTGATCTCGACCTCGTCGCCTCGCTCGCGCAGCAGCCGGATCAGCGGCCGGAACACCAGCGACGCGCCGACGCCGTCATGTCCACCCAGACCTTCAGGCGGTGACCTCCGACCAGCGAGGCGTTCGACTCGCTCGGCGGCCCGCTCTCCCGCATCGACCGTCCCAGAGCGGCGGGATCTGCCGTGCTTCGGCTCGCGCGAGCAGAGCGCGGTACCTCGCGCAAGCGTTCCGGCTCGAGGCCCGAGCAGCGTGTTCGTGCCGAGCTCGATCGTGACCGGGCGCTCGGTGTTCGTCGCGCAGCGTGAAGCACGGGACACGCGAGCACCGTCGTCTCCTCCTGGATCCCGCCGGAGTCGGTCACGACGGCGGCCGCCTTCGCTTCGAGCGAGAGAAACTGCCGGTACGGCAGCGGCTCCGTCAGCAGCACGCGCGTCGAGCCCTGTCGAGGTTCCGGCGCGTTCGTGGATGCACCGGGAAGATCACCGGCAGCGTCTCGGCGACGTCGTCGAGCGCCGCGATCGTCCGGGCGAGCAGGTCCGGGATCGTCGACGAGGCTCGGGCGGTGCAGAGTGCACGAGGACGTAGCCGCCGGGCTCCAGTCCGAACTCACGCCAGGCCTCGAGCGCCAGGCGCATCATCCTCGTTCGCCCGGAGCGTGTCGATCATCGTGTTGCCGACGAACGAGATCCTCGCGGTCAGGGCTTCATCGATTCAGATTCTTGTTCGCGTCGTCGCTGTGGGTCAGGAGCAAGGTCGAGAGGTGGTCGGTGATGACGCGGTTGCGCTCCTCCGGCATCGACCAGTCCCCGCTGCGCAACCCGGACTCGATGTGGCAGACGGAGACGCCGCATCTGACCGCGGCGACCGCGCCGGCAAGTGTCGAGTTGACGTCTCCCGCGACGACGACGAGCTCCGGTCTGAGGTCGGCGAACAAGCGCTTCGAGCTCGTCCAGCGCATCCGCGAGCGTCCGTGCGTTTCGAGCTGGACGTGCGGTTTCGGCAAGGGCAGCTCTGCGAAGAAGACGTCCTTCATGATCGCGTCGTAGTGCTGGCCGGTGTGGATCGAGCCGCTGGTCGACGTTGCCCTCGCCGCTCGAGCGCGGCGTAGACGGGCGCTACCTTCATGTAGTTCGGCCGCGCGCCGACGACGTGGGCGACGAGGGGTCGGCTGGCCATTCGGAGGAGTCTAGGCGTGCGTCCGGCGGGATCGGCGGTCTGCGGCGAGAGTCAGCAGTTAGAGCTGAACGGCCAGCACGGGTAAGCCTTCCTGCGTGTCGCTGCCGCGTCGTCGCGCCTTGGGTCAGCGTTCGACGAGCACTTCGGGTCGCGATGCGCTCCCGCGGAGTCCGCTCGACGTGCCGCTCGTGCCACAGCGTGAACGCGAGCAGTCCCCAGAGCTGGCGGCTGCGGTCCTCCCGGCCGGCGACGTGGTCGTCGAGCAGGCGCTCGTCACCACCTCGGGACGGAAGAAGCCTTGACGTCGCAAGCACGTCGCGCGGAGAGCGTCTCCCGCGCGAACGGCTCGAGCTCGCCGCGGAGCCAGCGCCGCTGCGGGAATCGAGAAGCCGCGCTTCTTGCCCGTGCACGATCTGGCGCGGCAGGAGCGGCGCGGCGGCCTTGCGCAGCAGCACCTTCTTCGAGAGGCCGCGGAGCTTGTGCTTCGTCGGCAAGGCGAGCGCGAGGTTCGTCACGACCGTGTCGAGATACGGCACGCGCGCCTCGAGCGAGTGCGCCATCGACGCGCGGTCCGTCTTCACGAGCAGGTCGTCGACGAGGTAGACGCCGAGGTCGACGTCCTGCAGGCGCGCGAGCTCGTCGGCGCCCTCGGTCTCGGCGTAGCGCGCGCGCAAGAGATCGACGGGGTCGAACGCCGACTGCCGCCCGGTCAGCTCCGCGCGCGCGTCCGGCGAGAAGATCTCCTTCCAGCCGTGATGGCGTTCGAGCGGCGGCAGGTGCGCGGCGCGCACGAAGCGCTTCGCCTTGTAGTCGAAGCTCGCCCTCGAGGTCGAGGTCGGCAGGCGCTCGACGACGGGCGCGAGCCAGTCGTGCGAGTCCACCGACGCGGGCGGCGAGCAGGTCCGCCGCGTACGTGTAGTAGCCGCCGAAGAGCTCGTCGCCGCCCTCACCGGAGAGCGCGACCTTGACGTCGCTCGCGGCAAGCTGCGAGACGAGATACGTCGGCAGCGCCGACGAGTCGGCGAACGGCTCGTCGAACGCCTCGGCGAGCGCGGGCAGGAGCAGTGCGGCGTCGGGCCGCAGCACCAGCTCTCGATGCTCGCGTGCCGTAGCGCTCGGCGACGAGGCGCGCATCCGCGAGCTCGTCGAACGAGCGCTCCTCGAACCCGATCGAGAACGTGCGCAGCGGCTCGAGCTCTCCTCCGCGGCGAGCGCCGCAAGCAGGCCGAATCGACGCCGCCGGAGAGCAGGACGCCGACGGGGACGTCGCTGACCAGGTGTGCCCGAACCGAGTCGCGCAGGCGGGAGCGCAGCTCCTCGACGAGCTCGGCCTCCTCGTCGTCGCGCACTTCCGCGGGCTCGGCGCCGGGCGAGCGAACCGCCGCGATGTCGACACGGCCTTCTTCCCAGACGAGCAGGTGCCCGGCGGGAAGCTTCCGCACTTCGCTGAAGATCGTCAGCGGTGCGGGAATGGCAGTTGAAAGCGAGGAACGCCTCGAGCGCGTCGAGGTCGATCTCGCCGCGCGGGAAGCGCCCGCAGCTCGGAGGCGAACGCGAGCTCGCCGTCGACCGCGCGGTAGTAGAGCGGCTTGATCCCGAAGCGGTCGCGCGCGAGCACGAGCCGCCGCCGGCGCGCGTCCCAGATCGCGACCGCGAACATCCCGCGCAGGCGCTCCGCGAACTGTTCGCCGTGCTCCTCGTAGAGGTGGAGCAGCACCTCGGTGTCGCCGTGCGTCCGGAAGCGATGCCCGGCGCGCTCCAGCTCGTGGCGCAGCTCGCGGTAGTTGTAGATCTCGCCGTTCTGGACGACGTGGAGCGTGCCGTCCTCGTTGGCGATCGGCTGGTCGCCCGTCTCGAGGTCGATGATCGAGAGACGCCGCGCGGCGAGGGCGACGTCGCCGTCGCTGAACTCTCCGAAGCTGTCAGGGCCGCGATGAACCAGCGTCCCGCTCATCGTCTGCGACGCGATCCGTTACGGCGGAGCCGTTCGTCGACGCGATTCCGCAGATCCCGCACACGGTGCGTCAGTGTAGAGAGCCCTCGAACGAGGGATTGCGCCATCCCCTTCTGGGTGACATCCTGCTTCAGGGGAGGGTGAGGTTGGATCCACAGACACAGGTATTCGTTTACGCGACCGCGGCGATCACGTCGATCGTCTTCACGATCTCGGTCCTGAACGTGCTCGCGGTCGTGCTCTCGCACGTCCTGCGCTAGGCTCGTCGTGCGTAGCCACCCGCGCGCCGAATAGGCTCGCGGAATGGACTTCGGGGTCCACGAACAGCTGATCCTGATGGGCCTTCTGCTGGCCGTCGCGGCGCTCCTCGTCGCGGCGCCGGCGCTCCACATTCCCTACCCGATCCTGCTCGTCCTCGGCGGCCTGGCGCTCGGGTTCATCCCGGGGTGCCCACGCTCCAGCTGCCGCCGGAGCTCGTGCTGATCGCGTTCCTGCCGCCGCTCCTCTATTCGGCCGCGTTCTTCACGTCGTTGCGGGAGTTGCGGGAGAACATCCGTCCGATCGGCACGCTCGCGATCGGGCTCGTGCTCGCGACGATGACCGCGGTCGCCGTCGTCGCGCACGCGATGGTCGACGACATGTCCTGGAGCGCGGCCTTCGTCCTCGGCGCAGTCGTTGCGCCGACCGATCCGCTGGCGGCTTCCGCGATCATGCGCCGGCTGGGAGTGCCGCGCCGCGCCATCACCGATCGTCGAAGGCGAGAGCCTCGTGAACGACGGAACTGCGCTCGTCCTCTACCGCGTCGCGGTGACGGCGGCGGTGGCGGGAACGTTCTCGGTCTGGGAGGCGTCCTGGCGGCTCGTGTGGAGCGATCGTCGGAGGGGTCGCGATCGGCCTGATCGTCGGCTTTCTCGTTGCCTTCGTCCGGCGCCGAGTCGACAACCCGCCGGTCGAGGTGACGATCGCGTTGATCACCGGTTACCTCGCGTTCATCCCGGCGAACGCGGCGCAGGCCTCCGGTGTCCTCGCCGTCGTCACGGCCGGGATCTACCTCGGCTGGCGCACGCCCGAGCTCACGTCCTTTCAGACGCGGCTTACGGGAAACGCCGTGTGGGAGATCTTCACGTTCGTCATCAACGCAGTGCTGTTCGCGCTGATCGGGCTTCAGCTGCCGGGCATTCTCGACGCGCTCACCGGTTACGCGGGGTCGAAGCTCGTCTGGTGGGGGTGATCGTCACCGGCACGGTCATGGTGACGCGGCTCGTGTTCGTGCCCGTGTTCACGTACTTGCCGAAGCGGTTCCTGGGCTCGTTCGATGCGAACAATCCGGCGCCTCCGGTCAACCGCGCGGTGATCGTGGCCTGGGCGGGGATGCGCGGCGCCGTGTCCTCGCCGCGGCGCTGGCGGTGCCGTTGACGACGAACGCCGGCGAGCTCGTTTCCGCAGCGCGACCTGATCGTGTTCCTCACGTTCTGCGTCATCCTCGGCACGCTCGTCTTCCAGGGCTGACGCTGCCGATCGTCATCCGTGTGCTCGGGGTCGAGGCCGACCATCTCGACGAGAAGGAAGAGGCGAAGGCGCGCATCAAGGCTGCGGACGCGGCGATCGCAAGGCTGTCGGAGCTGGAGGGCGAGGACTGGGTGCGCGACGACACGGCCGAGCGTCTGCGCGGCCTCTACGGGTTCCGCCGCAACCGGTTCGCGTCGCGTTTCGACCGGGACGACGACGGCGCCATCGAGGAACAGTCTCTGAGTTATCAACGGCTGCGCCGCGAGCTGCTCGACGCCGAGCGGTCGGAGCTCGTCAACCTCCGGCGTGACGGGGTGATCAGCTCCGACGTCGAGCGAAGGCTGCACCGCGACCTCGATCTCGAGGACGCGCGGCTCGACGTCTAGCGCGAGCGCCCGGAGATGCCGCGGGCGAACTGGCCGAGCACGCGCCACGCCGTCGTCGTGAGCGTGCGCAGGTACAGACGTACCGAGCGGTCGGCGATCCACTCCGAGATCGTGCGCGAGCTTCTCGGCCATCGACGTCTCGTAGCCGCGTCGCACCTGGGCGAGCCCGGTCAGCCCCGGGCGCACGACCAGGCGTTGCCAGTACGCCGGCAGCTCGTCGACGAGTGAGGCGAAGAAGCGCGGCCGGATCGGGCGCGGACCGACGAGGCTCATGTCGCCGCGCACGACGTTCCAGAGCTGAGGAATCTCGTCGAGCTGCGTCGCCCGGAGCCACCCGCCGATCGCAGTGGTCTCCGCAGCGGTGCGGCGGACGAGCTCCTCGCCGAGGAACGGGCCGAGTCGGTCCTCGGCGCTCGCGCTCAGCGTCCTGAACTTGAGCATCGCGAAGACACGGCCGCCACGCCCGACACGCTCGCCGCGGTAGAACAACGGCCGCCCGCTCGTCAGCAGGACCACGAGCGCGATCGGAATCGTCACGGGCGCCGTGACGAGCAAGAAGAACGCCGACAGAACACATCGAGCACCGCGCAGCGCGGCGTCCCGTGGCCGGGTCGGGCTCGCCTGCGCCAGCTCGGAGAACCGCACGCTGAACGAGTCGCCCGGATGGGGCCTGTCGCCACGCTTGGATCGTAGAGCGTCATCCACTCGGATCCTGTTGCATAATGAACGCTTATGGACACGCGTCAGTTGGCTGCGTTCTGCGCGGTGGTCGAGCGGAAGAGCTTCTCCCAGGCCGCGGAACGGCCTCGGGGTGACCCAGCCTGCCGTCAGCCTCCAGATCCGCTCGCTCGAGCAACGCCTCGGGCGGCAGCTGCTCGACCGCTCCGGGCGCCGGGTGGAGCCGACGGAGGCCGGGCGCCTGCTCTACGCGTCCGCACAGCGGCTCCTCGCGCTCGAGGAGCATCTCCTCGAAGAGCTCCAGGCCGACGACGAGGGCGCGGTCACCGGGACGCTCGAGCTCGGGGCCTCGACGGGCCCCGGAGGCACCGTCGTGCCTCTCCTGCTCTGCGAGTTCCACGAGCAGCACCCGGACGTGCGCGTGCGCCTGACCGTGTCCGACACTCAGACGCTCGTCGACCAGGTTGCGAACCGGGAGCTCGAGCTCGGCATCGTCGGAGCTGCGCGCCGCCACCGCGGTGTGACCTTCGAGCCGTTCTTCCGGGACGAGGTCGTGCTCGCCTGTCCCGCAGGCCACCGGCTCGCCGGTAAGACGATCTCGCTCGACGATCTCGAAGAACGAGCAGCTGATCGTGATGCAGGAAGGCGCCGGCGTTCGCCAGGTGATCGAGGACGAGCTGCGCAAGGCGGGATTGCGTCTGCGCGATCTCGACGTCCCGCTCGAGCTCGGCCTCCAGGAGTCGGTGCGGAGCGCAGTCCTGGCCGGCCACGGCATCGCGTTCATCTCCCGCCTCGCGGTCGACGCCGATCTCGACGAAGGCCGTGTCGCGACGGCGCGCGTGCGCGGGCTCGATCCCGTGCGCGAGATCTTCCTCGCCCGGGCAACCGGACGAAGCGAGACCCGCGCCGCGCGCGCGTTCGTCTCGTTCGCGCAGGAGCGGCTGCCCGCGTGATCGTCCGCTGGGGCTTGCCAAGCTGCCGAAGGTGCTCGGTGAGCTCGGGATCGAAGAGCCGCTGCTCGTCGCGAGTGAGCGCTGGGCCGGAACGAACCTCGGCGTGCGGACGGTGGCGCGCTGGACCGAGGTGCCTTCGGACCAGGTGGCCGCCGCCGCGGAGCACGTCGGCGACGGCGTCGCTCGCGGTCGGAGGCGGCAGCGCGATCGATCTCGGCAAGGCCGATCTCCGTCGAGGCCGGCGTGCCCGTCGTCTCGGTGCCGACGACCTACGCGGGCGCAGAGTGGACGCCGTTCTTCGGCATTCGCGACCCCGAACGGAGGATGCGCGGCGGCGGAGCTGGCGCGCAGCTCGCCGGGGTCGTCTACGAGCCGGAGCTGACCCTCTCGCTTCCGCGCCCGGAGACGGTCGGCACCGCGCTCAACGCGCTCGCGCACAGTGCCGAGGCGCTGTACGTCGAGGGGCACAACCCGACGGCGGACGAGCATGCCCTGGAGGGGGCGAAGTTGATCGGCGAGTGGCTGCCTCGTGTCGTCGCGCGCCCGCAGGATCTCGGCGCGCGGAAGAAGCTGCTCGAAGGCGCGATGCATGCAGGCATGGCGCTCGGCGGCTCGATGCTCGCCCTCGGCCACGCGATGGCGCAGGCCCTCGGCGGCCGCTACGGCCTGCCGCACGGCGCGATGAACGCCCTCACCCTGCCGGCGGCGCTGCGCTTCAACGCCGGCGTCGCCCCGGACGCCCTGCGCCGCTTCGGCGAGGCGCTCGGAACCGACGATCCGGCCGCCCGCGTCGAGGAGCTTGCACGCCTGGGCGGGTACCGCGAGCTCCGCGACTTCGGCATCCCCGAGGACGAGCTGCCCGAGGTCGCCAGCGCGACTGCCCAGCGGCCGGGCGCGAAGGCGAACCCGCGGACGGTGACGGCGGCGGAGGTCGAGACCCTGTCTGCGCTCGATCTACTGAATAACGACTCCTAATACGTCGAATTAGTCGAAGCGTGGTAGAGTCCGATGGTCGTGGCGGACTCCTCATTTGACGTGCTCGTGATCGGCAGCGGGGCCTCCGGCCTCGCGGCGGCCGTCTCCGCGCAGCGGGCCGGCGCGCGGGTCGCTCTCGCCGCGAAGGGGTCGCTGCAGTCGTGCAACTCGGCCAAGGCGCAGGGCGGCATCCAGGCAGCCTTCGGAGAGGACGACTCGCCGGAGCAGCACGCAGCACGACGTCTGGAAGTCCTCACACGAGACCGCCGACCGGAAGCTCGTCGAGATCCTCACCGGCGAGGCGCCGTCCGCGATCCACTGGCTCGAGGAGCTCGGGCGTCGAGTTCACGCGCGAGAACGGCGGCTATCGCCTCGCGCGCTGCGGCGGCGCGTCGCGCAAGCGCCTGCTGCAGGTCGGCGACCGCACGGGACACGCGATCACGACCGCGCTCCGTGAGAACGCCGAGGGCTCCGACATCCAGACCTTCCCAAGTCACCGCTCGCCGAGCTCGCACGGACGCGAGAACGGCTGGCGCGCACGCTGCGGAGACCACACGATCGTCGCCACGACGGTGGTCCTCGCAGCGGGCGGGCGGTGCTTCCGCGTCGCCGAGGAACGCGGCGAGCTGTCGACGAACCATCCGGGCGCGACCGGCGAGGTGACGCAGATCGCGGTCGACCTCGGTGCCGAGGTGCGCGACTTCGACGCATTGCAGTACCACCCGAACGGCGGGGCCTGGCCGGAGAACATGCAGGGCTACTCGATTCCCGAGACGACGCGCGCGTACGGCGCCGTCCTCCTGAACGCCGACGGCGAGGAGTTCACGGACTCGCTCGGGCCTCGCGACGCGGTGAGCCAGGCGATCGTCGAGGAGGTCGAGAAGGGCAAAGGCGTCGAGACGCCCGGATGGCCGGCCGGCCGTCTACCTCGACACCACCCGGATACCGGAAAGCGACGCGAACGTCTCCCTCCCGTACATGTTGCGCCGGTACCGTGCGGGCGGGATCGACCCGCTGCGTGAACGACTGTTCACGTATCCCGTCCTCCACTACCAGAACGGCGGCCTCGTGATCGACGCGAATGCCGAGACGACGCTCGAAGGGCTCTACGCATGCGGCGAGATCGCGGGCGGGACGCACGGCCGCAACCGCATGATGGGCAACTCGCTGCTCGAGTGCTGCGTGTTCGGCCGCCGCGCGGGCAAGGCCGCGGCAGAGAAAGCGAGCGCATGAGCACGATCACCGTCACGGATCTCGAAGCCGCAGTCGAAGACGCGGCGGCGTACCTCTACGTCTGGGCGCTGAAGGACATCCCGCAGGACCTGCGCGACGCGCTTGCAGACGCCGCAGCGCGCGAGACGTCTGTCCCCGGACAGCGCGTTCTGCAGACGATCCTGAAGAACGTCACCGTCGCGGAGACCGAGAAGAACCTCGTCTGCCAGGACACCGGAATCGCCGTCTACACCTGCCGCGTCGGTGAGCATTTTCCCCTGCATCCGGCGCGAATTTACGCCGCGCTGAAGACCGGCACCGAGCGCGCGACCGTCGAGCATCCGCTGCGCTCGAACGCGGTGCACACGATCACGCGCGAGAACACCGGACCGAACACCGGCTACCGCCTGCCGATCGTGCACTGGGAGTTCATCCCCGACTGGGACGGGCTCGACGTCAAGTGCGTGCCGAAGGGATCCGGCAGCGAGAACATGAGCTTCCTGAAGATGTGCGTCCCCGCCGACGGCGTGAAGGGCGTGAAGCAGTTCGTGCTCGAGTCGATCGTCGGCGCGGGTGGCAAGCCCTGCCCGCCCGGCATCGTCGGCGTCGGCATCGGCGGCAGCGCCGACTACGCGATGTATCTCGCCAAAGAGGCGATCGCGCGACCGGTCGGCACGCGCAACGCCGACCCGCACGTCGCGAAGCTGGAAGAAGAGCTGTACGAGCTGCTGAACGAGACGGGCATCGGCCCGATGGGTCTCGGCGGCGACGTGACGGTGCTGTCGTGCCACGTCGAGCACGCGGACACGCACATGACGCTGAACCCCGTCGCGGTCAACTACCAGTGCTGGGCCGCGCGTCGCGCAAGCGCGCACGTCGCCGCCAATGGCGACGTCGAGTTCGACCGTGAGTTCTAAGCGGCACCGCACGTCACTTCCCGGCCACCGAAGCAGGCGATCCGCGAACTGCGCGCCGGCGACGAGGTGACCGGTCGACGGACACATCATCGGTATCCGCGACCGCACGCAGATCCGGATCTTCGACCAGGGCATCGAACCGCCGATGGACCTGAGCGGCGCGTTCCTGCTGCACACCGCGCCCGGCGTGCGCAAGCTCGGCCCCGGCAAGTACGAGAAGGTCTGCATCGGGACGACGACCTCGGCGCGCATGGTGCGCTTCACCGAAGGCGCTCGGCTCGCAGTACGGCGTGCGCGCGATCTGCGGCAAGGGCGGTCTGCCGGACGAGGCGATCGAGCCGATGCAGCGATTGGGCATGGTCTATTTCGCGATCGTCGGCGGCGCTGCCGCGCTCGAGACGACGCAGATCGAGGAGATCGAAGAGGTCGCGTGGGAGGAGCTGATGCCCGAGTGCCTCTGGAAGTTCCGAGTGAAGGACTTCGGCCCGCTCACCGTCGGGATCGACTCGCACGGCAACTCGCTCTTCCACGACGTGCAGGAGCGCGCGAAGGCGAAGCTCGAGGAGCTCTATGAGCGACTTTGACCTCGGCTTGACCCGCACCACGGGCTGACGCACGTGATCGACAAGGGCCTCGGCCCGCGTGCGTGGGAGGACGTGCTCGAGGTCGCCGGCGAGCACATCGTCGATCGTCAAGCTCGGCTGGGGCACGGCCGCCGTCACCGCCAACCTGAGCGGAAGCTCGACGTCTTGCGCGACAAGCCCGTCGTGATCGGCGGGACGTTCTTCGAGGTCGTCTACGCGAAGGACAAGCTCGACGAGTACAAGTCGTGGCTGCAGGGCCTCGGGCTCACGCACGTCGAGATCTCCGACGGGACGATCGAGATCCCGCGCGAGCGCAAAGCTCGAGCTGATCGCCGACTTCGCGCGCGACTTCACCGTCCTGTCCGAGGTGGGCTCGAAGGACTCAGACGGTCGAGTACAGCACCGGACGCAGTGGGTGCAGTGGCTCCAGGAGGAGCTCGACGCCGGCGCCTGGAAGGTGATCACCGAGGCGCGCGAGGGCGGCACGGCCGGGATCTTCGATTCCTCGGGCGGCATGCGCACCGACCTGATCGGCGAGATCGCGCTGGCCGTCGGACCCGTGAACGTCGTCTTCGAGGCACCGACGAAGGCCGCTCAGGTCTGGTTCATCAAGCAGTTCGGTCCCTCCGTGAACCTCGGCAACATCCCGCCCGACGAGGTCATCCCGCTCGAGACGCTTCGCCGCGGCCTGCGCGGCGACACGCTGAAGGAGGTGCTCCTTGGCGACCGTGCCGGAGCTCCAGCTTCCTGACGTCGAGGCGATGACCGCCGAGGAGGCGCTGCTCTGGGCCTACGAGCAGTTCGGCGACCGCATGTGCCTGACGTGCTCCTGGCAGCGGCAGTCCTCCGTGCTCGTGCACATGGTCTTCGGCGAGCTCGGCCTCGAACGTCCCGGTCGTCGAGCTCGACACGCAGCTCTTCTTCAAGGAGACCTACGAGACGCGCGACCGGCTCGTCGAGCGCTACGGGCTCCGGCTCGAGCGCCCCGAGGTGATCACCGTCGCGCAGCAGGCGATCCAGGAAGGGCCGAACCTCTGGGAGAGCAACCCTGACCGCTGCTGTCACATCCGCAAGGTCGAGCCGCTCGAGCGCGCGCTGGCTCCCTACGACGCGTGGATCACCGGCATCCGCCGCGAGCAGGCGCTGACGCGCGCCGATGCAAAGCGGGTCGAATGGTCGGAGCGCTACGGCGTCTGGAAGATCCAGCCCGTCGTCGACTGGGACGCCAAGCGCGTCCAGGCGTACATCCACGTCAACGAGATTCCGTACAACCCGCTGCACGACGCGGGCTATCCGTCCATCGGCTGCATCCCGTGCACCCGCCCCGTCGTCGAGGGCGAGGACGAGCGAGCGGGACGCTGGGCCGGCTCGGACAAGCTCGAGTGCGGCATCCACGGCAACACGCGACTAGTGAAGGAGTCGAATGACTGAGCACATCTATGCGCACGAGCATCCGGAGACGGAGCGCAGGCGCGACGGCGGTTTCACACTCTGGTTCACGGGACTGTCCGGTTCCGGCAAGACGACGATCGCCCACCTCGTCGGTCCCGCAATCGAGGAACGCGGTCCGATCGTCGAGTACCTCGACGGCGACACCGTGCGCACGCACCTGTCGAAGGGGCTCGGGTTCTCGAAGGATGACCGCGATGCGAACATCGAGAGAATTGGCTGGGTCGCCGCGCGCCTGACCAGACACGGCGCCGCCGTGATCGCAGCGGCGATCTCGCCGTACGAGGAGACGCGGCAGAAGGCGCGGGAGCTCGTCGAGGAGTGGGGCACATTCGTCGAGGTGCACGTCGCCACGTCCGTCGAGGAGTGCGCGCGCCGCGACGTCAAGGGTCTCTACGAGAAGGCGTTCAAGGGTGAGATCAAGGGCTTCACCGGTGTCGACGATCCGTACGAGGAGCCGAGCAATCCCGAGGTGCGCATCGACACCGAGCAGCACGAGCCGGAGGAGAGCGCGCAGCTCATCCTGCAGCACCTCGAAGAGCGCGGTCTGATCCCCGCAGCGGTCGCGAGCATGAGCGTCGCGACCGAGACCAAGTTGATCGCGCCGCACGGCGGCACGCTCGTCGACCGGACGGGTGAACGGCCTGACGACGTCGAGACGCTCGAGGTCGTGACGCTGACCTCGCGCGAGCTCTCCGACCTGGACATGATCGCCTGCGGTGCGCTGTCGCCGCTCGAGGGCTTCATGGGCCACGAGGACTACGAGTCCGTGCTCGACACGATGCGGCTCGCGAACGGCCTGCCGTGGGCGCTTCCCGTCTGCCTGGCCGTCGAGACGGCGCCGTCGGGCGATCGTGTTGCGCTCGCCGACGAGAGCGGCAAGCTCGTCGCCGTGCTCGACGTCGGCGAGACGTACGAGTACGACCGAGCAGCGGGAGGCGCAGCAGGCATTCCGCACGACCGACGATGCGCATCCCGGTGTCGCGCGGCTGTACGAGCAGAAGCCGCTGTACCTCGCGGGACGCGTCACGGTGTTCGAGCGGGCCGAGCCGGCGTTCCCCGAGCTGGCGAAGGACCCGGCCGAGACGCGAGCCGAGTTCGCCGAGCGCGGCTGGCGCCGCGTCGTCGGGTTCCAGACGCGTAACCCGATCCACCGTGCGCACGAGTACCTGACGAAGGTGGCGCTCGAGACGGTCGACGGCCTGCTCGATCCATCCGCTGGTCGGCGACACGAAGTCGGACGACGTGCCCGCCGCGACGCGGGTCGAGTGCTACCGCGTCTTGCTCGACGGCTACTACCCGTCCGACCGCGTCGTGCTCTCGCGCTTTCCCGGCGGCGATGCGCTACGCCGGTCCGCGCGAGGCGATCTGGCACGCGATCTGCCGCAAGAACTACGGCTGCTCGCACTTCATCGTCGGCCGCGACCACGCGGGTGTCGGGCGACTACTACGGCACCTACGACGCGCAGCTGATCTTCGACGAGTTCGAGCCGCACGAGCTCGACATCGAGCCGATGTTCTTCGAGCACTCGTTCTGGTGCAAGGCGTGCGGTTCGATGGCCTCGGCGAAGACCTGCCCGCACGGCGGAGACGACCACGTCTTCCTCTCGGGCACGAAGGTGAGAGAGATGCTCGGAAGCAGGAGAGCTTCCGCCCACGGAGTTCTCGCGACCAGAAGTGGCCGAGGTGCTGATCCAGGCGTACCGGGCGTAGGTGCCCCTACCAGCAACACTTGCCGGCCTCTGGCCCGCGATCACGCGGCGCCAGAGTCCCACCTCGCCCTTAGCAAGGCAGACCAGCCTTGCTGCGGTTGAGCGCGGCCTCTGGCTTGGTGCTCGCGACCCAGAGGCTCGGCAGCGTCGCTGGCAGGGGCACCGATTGACCTGGCAGTTCACCCTTACAGGGCTCCTGATCGGCGTCCTGGTCGGGCTCACCGGCATGGGCGGGGGCGCACTGCTGACGCCCATCCTCGTGATCGGTTCGGCTTCAAGCCGACCTACGCGGTCGGCACCGACATCCTGCACGGCGCCGTCTTCAAGAGCTTCGGCGCCGTGCGCCACCGGCGGCTCGGCAACGTGCACGCGCACCTGACGCTGTGGATGTTCGCGGGCTCGGGACCGATGTCCCTCCTCGGTGTTGCGGCTCGCCGGCTGGCTCGCGAGCTCCTACGGCGACGGGGTGCAGTCCGCCGAGGGCTATGCGGTCGGGGCCGCGCTCGTGCTAGGTGCGGCCGGGCTCGTTGCCAAGACCTTCGTCAAGCGAGGTGTGCAGCCGAGCGAGGCCGGGCTTCGGGTTGAGGCGCAAGGACAAGATCCGCGCCGTACTGATCGGCGCCGTGTTCGGCTTCATCGTCGGACTCACCTCCGTCGGTAGCGGCACGCTTCTTCGGTCTCGTCATGGTGATGATCTATCCCCTCACGATCGCGAGGATCGTCGGGACGGACATCTTCCACGCAGCGGCACTGCTCTGGGTCGCCGGCTTCGGCCACCTCGTGCAAGGCAATGTCGACCTCCACGCCATGGGGTGGCTCCTGATCGGCTCGATTCCGGGAATCTGGATCTCCAGTCGATTCACGCTGCACATCCCTCAGGACGCGCTCCGGCTCGGTCTCGCCGGTGTGCTGGCGCTCAGCGGCGTGAAGCTCCTGAACGTGCCGGCCGCCGGGTACGTGATCACGATCGGGCTCGGCGTAGGGCTCACCGCCTTCGTCGTCTGGCTGGTCACCGGTATGCGCGGCGTACAATCGCGCACCGATGAAAAGGAACGCCCCGACGATCCTGGCTCTGCTGCTGCTCGTCGCGACGGCGACCGCCTTCGCGGTGACGCAGCGCCTCAAGCTCGAACCTAGCCCGATCTCCCAGACCCGCATCGACAAGGTGTTCTCGCCGGTCTGCCGCTGCGACTCCGCCGTCGCGAACATCGACTTCTCGCTTCGGCGTGCAGATCGGCTCACGATCGCGATCCGCGTCGGCGCAAGCGAGGTGACCGTGGCTCGTGGCCTGTTCCCCGCGTGGGAACGTGCGCGTGCGGTGGAACGGACGCGACGCGAACGGTGAGCGCGTGCCCGACGGCGTCTATCTGCCCGCTCGTCAAGCTCGAGCGTGTGGGGCGCACGATCGACCTGCCGAACCCGATCCGGCGTCGACACGATGAGGCCGACGATCACCGCGACCCACCTCCGGAGCAACCGGCCGGAAGCTGAAGATCTCCGTACACGTTGTCCGAGCCGGGGCACGGGATCCTGATCGTCAATAGACACCGCGTGGTCTTCACGTACGGGACGCGCCGGCACGGTCGGCTTGACCTGGTACGGGCGCATCAACGGCCGTGCTGGTCAAGCCAAAGCGTCATCAGCTGCTGCTCGTCGCGCGAGGACCTCGCAGGAAACCGTTCGGCCCCCGGTGCAGTTACCGTGACGCCCGGCGGTCCGCCGGTCCTCGTCCTCGGCGTGCGTCGCTCGGGCACGACGCTGCTGCGCGTCATGCTCGACCGTCACTCCGAGCTCGCCGTTCCGGACGAGTCGTATTTCGTCCCGCAGCTCGCCGACCGTCATCTCCGTCGTGTCGACCCCGACGCGTTCGTCGACGACCTTCGCCGCATCGACACGCTCGCGGAGTGGAACGTGCCACTCGACAAGGTGCGTACGCGTCTGCCGCAGGGCATGCCGATCGGAGCCGCGATCGCCACGGTCGTACGCGGTGTACGCGGAGGAGCGTGGCAAGGAGCGCTGGGGCGACAAGACGCCCATGTACATGCAGAACCTGCACCTGCTCGAGCGGCTGTTCCCGGATGCGCTGTTCGTGCACCTGATCCGCGACGGCCGCGACGCGGCCACCTCGTTTCTCTCGATGCCGAAGGGCTTGATGACGGAGACCTGGATGCAGCCCGAGAGCGTCGCCGAGTTCGCCTGTCAGTGGCGAGCCGAGGTCAAGGCGGCGCGGAGGCTCGGCTGGCGCGTCGGCGGCTCGCGTTACCTCGAGGTTCGCTACGAGGAGCTCGTCGAGCGACGTCGAGACGGTGCTGCGACGGATCTCGACGTTCGCCCTGCTGCCGTACGAGCCGGCGATGGTGGACTACGTCGGGAACGTCGAGGGCAGCTCGGCGAAGCCGCACCAGCAGAGCCTCAACCGCGCCTCCGACCGCCGGCCTGCGCGACTGGCGGCTGCAGATGTCCCCCGAGGACGTCGGGGCGTTCGAGCAGGTCGCCGGCGACCTCCTCGAAGAGCTCGGCTACGAGTCGCACGAGCGGCCGGATCCGAGGGGCAGGCTCCGGCGCGCGTCGTACGATCACCCGTGCCGGCGGCGTGGCGCGCGGCGAGCTTCGGCCTAAGGCGCTCGCCCGCTTTGGCGCCGTCGTCACCCGCCCCTGCGCTGACTTCTTTCGACGGCTGCTACTCGCGAGGATCTGCGGGCTGCGGCGCGCGTGCCACGCCATCACGATGCCGTTCAGCGTGAAGAAGTAATGGCGCTCGGTGACGATTCCCGGCGAATACTTGCCGATGTGGGAGCTGCCAAAGGATCTTGCCGTCGGTCGACGCGCATGGCGAACGTGTGCGCCGCGAGCGTCGACGATGAAGACGAGGTTCCCGGCGACGAACGAGCCGCCGAGGATGCGGCCGCCGAGATGGCGGCGCCAGAGGAGGCGGCCGTCGCTCGCACGGAATGCGCGCAGGAAGCCGTCGAAGCCGCCGATGAAGACGCGTCCGCTGGCGAGATCGCGGGCGTCGAGTAGCCGAGCCCGCCGACACTGCGCAGTCCAGATCACGCGGCCGCTGCTCGCCGAAAGCGCGATAGATCTTGCCCGACCGCGCGATCGTGAAGACGCGCCTGCCGTCGGTCGAGGCGCTCGCATAGAAGCTCGTAGCGCAGGACGTCGCGGCTGCAGGTACGTGTCCCAGAGCTTGTGGCCCGTCGCTGGCGGCGAAGGGCGTAGATCGAGCCTGCGTACGTCGAGATGAAGATGCGGTTGCCGGAGATCGACGGGCTCGAGTTGATGCGCCCGCCGGTGTCGTACGCCCACTTCACGCGGCCCGTGCGCACGTAGACGGCGAAGAGCCGTCCGTCGGTCGCGCCGAAGTAGACGAGCCCGACCGACCACGACGGGCGACGACTCGATCCTTCGCGTTGACGTGCAAGCCGCCAGAGCGTCTGCGCCGTTGAGAGCGGTTGTACGCCGTCGCGTTCCCGTCGTGTGAGGTCGACGATCAGGCGCGGCCCGGCGATCGCGGGCGTCGACGGGTTTCTTGCCGCCGCGGCGCTCCCAGATCTTGTGCCCGTTGTGCGAGTCGAGCGCGACGCGTCGTCCCCCGAACGAGTTGACGTAGAGGATCGCCGCCGCAGTAGCTGGGCGGGTACTCGATGTAGCTGCCGAGGCCGACGCACCCAGAAGTGCCGGAGCGGCAGGCCGATGTCGATCCCGGGCCGGGCGAGCGTGCGCCCAGGATCGCCGCCGAAGTTGTCCCAGCAGCGTTTGTCGTCGACCGAGGTGGTAGCGGCCCTTCTTCTTGGGCGGCGCCGTCACCGTGACGTTGGTCGCGACAGATCGCGAAACGCCGCTCGAGCTTCGGTGTCGAGCTTCCCGCCCGGATGCTCCCGCGACTTGAGTAGGTAAGCCGCTCCCGCGCCCACGATCAGCAGCACGACGAGAAGAACGATGACAGAAGGATCCTGACGGCGCAACCGGCCGGAACTAGTCTGCCAGCGGAGCCTGATGCTGCAGCTCGGGAGCCGATCGCTCGCCTGCGGCCGTCGCGTTCGACCGCTCGCCGGTGCTCGGCGACCGCGGCGCTCCGTGGCGTGCGAGGCAGGACGACGTACGCCCAGCCGGCGAGCGCCATCACACCCCAGACGATCGGATCTTCGAAGAAGCCGGCGTAGAACAGCGAGTGCACGAACGAGCGCGAGGAACACCGCGCCTGCGGCCGACCCCGAGCGCGCGGTCGCGGCGCGGCGACGAGGACAGAGCAGCCGCGCCTCGCGCCCGCGAGCAGCGCGGCATAGACGAGCGAGGCCGAGCACGCCGAGCTCTGCGGCGACCGTGAGCGGCGTCGTGTGCGAGCGGTCCGCGCTCGGCGGACAGCTCCGTGTTGGCCTCGTCCCTGCTCGCCTGCGGCTGGCCGCCGATCCCGACACCGACGAGCGGGTGCGTTCGTCGAAGACGACCCACGGTCACGCGCGACGAGCCGCGTGCGCCCGCTCGTCGCCTGCCGCGCCGAGTCGCTGACCGCCGTCGCGGCGACGAACGCCGCTCCGCGCGAGCACGCAGGCCGCAGCGCCCACGAGCAGACACGCGCCGCAGTCTCGGTCCACCGAGGACGTACGACGACCGCGAACGCCGACGGCGAAGAGCGCGACGAAGCTCGACTGCGAGTACGAGAAGAAGAGCCCGGCCAACAGGAACGCGAGTCAGCGCGGCGCCGACCCAGTCAAGCCGATCCGGCCCGAGCCAGATCGCGACGAGCAGAACCGCGATCGCGATCACGACGTGACGGCCGTAGACGCTCGGGTCGTTGAAGAGCGAGGTGACGCGGAAGTACGTCGTGTACGCGTTCGCACGCTCGACGTCGCGCCGCAAGCAGAGTGCCTGTGCGTCACGCGCTGGAAGAGGGCGATCGGCGGAGAAGAGGCTCGGCAAGCGCGACGAGCGTCGTCGCGAGCGCGCGGATGCCACTTGCGCCAACGGCGAGCGGCAACGACGACGACGAGGCCGGACGAACGGGAAGCAGAAAGAACGAGGAGCTCGATCGCCGCCCTGGCGCAGATCGCGTGTCCAGAGCAGCGACGTGCCCGCGAGGGCGACGAGCGCAGCCAGCGGGAACGGCCAGCAGCGGCGGCGAGCGGTTTCCCACGTCGCCGCGCAGTGCGCGCCAGGCGAGGGCGAGCACGGCCGCTGCGAGGACGACGTAGAGCGGCAACGAGGAGATACGCCTCTGTGCGCCGATCTGAGACCGAGACCCGAAACGGCGCTACCGCGAGCAGCGCCAGCGACGACCGCCGGATAGCGGGCAAGCGCCCGCGCCCTGCGCCGACGGCGACGAGCCGACCACGAGGGCGGCCGCATGGCTCTGCAGGGCTGACGACCAACTGAGATCCGCGCCCGCGGATCAGCGCGAGCGGCCAGCCCGATCTCTGCGGCCGCGGTCGCCGCGAGACCGGCCAGGAGCTGGCGCGCGTGCGCGCAAGGAGCATCGCCGCCGCCAGCCCGCCGATCACCGCGGACAGCTGAGCCAGGTCGCCATGGGGCATGACGAGCAGAGACTACGGACGTCGTGGCGAGTCGGTCGGGTCGGTGCGACTCGACAGCGCAGCCCGCGAGTCCGGCGACGGCACTCGCAAGCGGCGCCTGGGGGATCGTGATAGGAAGGGCCGCGTGATCGAGGCCTGGAAGCGCGTGCTCGTGCTCGCGCCGCACACCGACGACGGCGAGTTCGGCTGCGGCGGGACGATGGCGCGGCTCGTCGAGGCGGGCTGCGAGGTGCGCTACGTCGCGTTCTCGATCGCCACGCGCTCGCTGCCGGAGGGCTTCGCGCCGGACACGCTCGCCCGCGAGGTGCGCGAGGCGACCGCCGAGCTCGGGATCGCCCGGAGGCAGCTCGACGGTGCACGACTTCGACGTGCGCACGTTCCCCGAGCGCCGGCAGGACATCCTCGAGCTGCTCGTCGCGCTCTGGGAGGACTGGCGGCCGGACGCCGTCTTCCAGCCGTCGCCTGCACGACGTCCACCAGGATCACCAGACGATCGCCGCAGGAGGGCCTGCGCGCGTTCAAGCGGACGACGATCCTCGGCTACGAGATCCCGTGGAACAACTTCGACTTCGCCTACCAGGCGTACTTCGCGCTCGAGGAGCCGCACATCGAGCGGAAGGTCGCCGCGCTGTCGAAGTACGCGTCCCAGCAGCACCGCCGCTACGCGAACCCGAGTACATCTGGAACCTCGCGCGGACGCACGGGATCAACGTCAACCGCGAGTTTGCGGAGGTTTTCGAGGTCTACCGGGTCGTGACCTGATCCCGGCGTCCGTCTGGCAGCCCTGCTTGAATCCTATGCGTCACTTCGCCCACAACCGAAGGAGTACGAATGCCACTCACCCAGACGCAACTCGCAAGTGAAGTCGCCGAACGCAGCGGCCTGAGCCAAGAGCCGACGCCAAGGCTGCGCTGACGGCGCTCGAGGAGATCGTTCTCGATGGGCTCGGCGAACGCCGAGAAGGTGCGGATCGGCGGCGTCGTCCAGCTGGTCGTGCGCGTCAAGGAGGCGACGAAGCCGCGCCAGGGTCGCAACCCGGCGACCGGCGAGGAGATCACGATCTTCGGCGAAGCCCGCCTCCGTCGCGCTCACGGCGCGGCCGCTGGCGAAGGCGCGCTTGGCGCGGCTCTTGCCGTCAGTTGCAGAAGGCGCGCAAGCGCCTGGCCGCCTGGCAGTCTGGTGCGCGGGCCCCGGCGGTCTGCCGGGGCCTACGCGTCCCCTCGAATCAGAGCTCGAGCGAGGTTTGCCGTCCGGGGTCGTGGTAGGCGTAGTACGACGTCGCCTGCATCCAGTCGAAGCGGGTCGGCCGGCAGATCTCGGTACTCGCCCCCAGCACGTGCGCGGCGGCCCCGTCGAGCCGGCCGCAAACGGTACCTCGCAGGGCGAAGTGCACGTTCCCGAACCGATGACCTTCGGGGTGCGGAGTGAGATTGCCCCTCGAAGAGGAGCGACCTGTGCAGCGCGATTCGCTGCGACCGATCCGCCGCTCCCGCGAAGAACCAGGCCCACTCCTCGTCAGCCGGGCTCTCGGGCTCGAGGCCGACGACCCTCCCGATAGAAGTCCGCGGCGCGCGGGACGTCTTCGACGATCAGCACGAGCTCGGCGAGCCCCGCCGGGAAACCCCAGAGGGCTCACCGGACGATGACGTCGGCGATCGCTTCGTCGATCGCCTGGAGCGTCCGAGTCATCCAGGGAGATCCCGGATGCCGTCGCATTTTCCTCGACCTGTTCGGGCCGCGACAGCTCCGACGATCGCCGCGCGACATTCTCCTCGCGGAGCACCCGGGCGAGCGCGAGTTGCGCCATCGTCACTCCCAGGCCCTCGGCGATCGGCCCGAGCCGCTGCACTCTCTCGAGGACACTCGTCGTCGCGGTAGCTGTCCATCGCCCAGCCCATCTGCTGGGAGGCAGCGCGCGTTCCGGCGGCGGGCTCTTCCCGGGCTTGTACTTCCCGGTCAGGGCGCCCTGCGCGAGCGGCGACCAGACGATCTGGGAGATGCCGTTCTCTCTTGCAGAGCGGGATCACCTCGCGCTCGGGAACGCGGTGCAGGAAGCGAGTACTGGGGCTGCGACGACACGAACTTCTCGACGCCGGGAACCAGTGCGAGCGCCGCGCGGATCTGGTCGGCGGTCAAATTCGCTGAAATGATCGCGGGCTGCCGAGGAAACGAACGAACAATACGTA
>ERZ1370068.6021-contig-5021_pt1 | contig 23623 bp, 41 predicted proteins | sample MGYA00561227_ERZ1370068 | MGnify/ENA primary metagenome ERZ1370068 (study PRJEB38410, sample SAMEA6850437) | metagenome | study: Metagenomic assessment of the ecological functions of the soil: analysis of the soil microbiota associated with the...
TGTTAGCTATCTTGGCCTCGGGCACCGTCGTGGGTGCACCTCATGCCCGTGCAGACGAACATCGTTGGGGATTCGGAAGCGACCTGGGCCTCACATCCGGAACGGTCAATGGCACGGTGTTCACCCTGGCATTCAGTGGTGACTACTACATCGATCGAAACTTCTCTATCGGACCGATGATGCAGATTAGTCCGATGGGCGATCTCTTCCAGATCTCCTTCGCCGGGGTCGGCCGCTATCACTTTCGTCTCAATAACGGCATCAACGTCGTGCCCTTCACGGGAATCGGATTCATCCACGCAGACCTAGAACGTGGGACCGGCCCTGGGAGCATCGATCAAAGCGACACAAGCTGGTACATCCCTATTGGTGTCTCACTGGAGTACCAGGCTGCCCACAATCTCGCCTTGTCTTCGACATTGATCGTCAATCTCCACGACATCAACCTCGCTCCATCGCTCTCAGAGAAAGACAGCACGAGTGTAGCCTTGTTGTTTGGTTTCCGCTTCGGCCCCCAACGTTTCATCTCGCGTCCTCCACCTCCCGCCCCGAAATTCGCGTCGGCCCACTTTAAATAGGCGCTGGCACTTTGGCGGGGCCCTGCGAGAGTGCGGCGCTCTGACATGCGAATGAAGTATCCGAGGATGTGGCGTGAAGTGGTAGCTACGCCGCTTTGGCCGGCCGCCAGCGAAGTCCGATGTGCAGCAGTTCTTGCAACAGCTCTTGATAGGTATAGCCGGCTTTCTCTGCCGAATCTGAAAATCTTCGTCGTGCGCGATTTGTGGATTTGGATTGGCTTCCAATACGTACACGTGCCCTTCCGCATCCATTCTCACGTCGATGCGGGCATAGCCGCTCAGGCCGAGGGCGCGATAGACGCGCTTCGCGAGATGTTGAATCTCCTCGGCTTTCCCTGTCAGGGAGATTCCTGGCTTCGCCTGACCGAATCCCATACTTGGCTTGATACGTGCGACTCCATTTGACTCGTTCGGTCGCAATCCGGCGGGCGTCCTCCGGCAGCTGGTCCATGAGCAACTCCCACACCGGCAAGACGTGGACCTGCCCATTGCCCATCACCCCGACGTACAGTTCGCGCCCTTCGATGTACTGCTCGATGAGGGCGCCGGTCCCGACGCTCGCGTGGATGAATTCGACTCGCTCCTTGAGTTTGTCGTCCTCCTGGACAATGGACGCCTGCGAGATCCCGAGCGACGCCTCTTCGGTCACCGATTTGACAATTAAGGGAAATGACAGCCACTTGGGCCGCTTGACCGTCCGCCCCTGCGGCACCACCATGAAATCCGGGAACGGGATGCGATGGAACGAGAACAGCTTCTTGGAGAGGACTTTGTCGCGCGCCAGCATCAACCCACGCGGGTTACAGCCGGTATAGGGCACGTGCAGCAGTTCCAGATACGACACGACGTTCTGGTCGTACACCGCCACCCCATCGAACTCCTCGAGCAGATTGAAGGCGATGTGCGGCTTCCAGTCTTCGATGGCCGATCGCAGCACCCCGAGATCGCTCTTGACCCCCAGCGGCTTGACGTCATGCCCGAGCTTGCGGAGCGTGGAGACCACATCGTATTCCGTCTTCCACTCGGCGCCGGTCACGTCCTGCCCGTTGAGGGGCTCCGGCGGCACCAGATCTTTGTGCATCAGGACGAGGATGCGCAGCCGTTTCATAGCGCCACCTTATGCCGCCCGCTGCGCAGGTAGGTCATCGTGTGGACGGTCAGCAAAATCGTGAAATCCAACTTCGCCTGCTCTTCCGCGAGCGGCAGGCGCAAGTGGAGCTGCCGGCAGCGCTCAATCATGTCCTCCGAGCACCTGATCGATCGTATATTGATATTCGCCGGTCCAGGCGGCGACCTTGCGACGCACCTCTTTGCGAAAGCGGTTCAAGAAGGTGGCGGCGCTCAGGTGCGCCGCATGGGCCGGGGCATCGGAAAACAGGCGCTTCAAGTCCGGATCGTACAAGGACGGGCGTGCCGTCCCATAGTGTTGGCGCTTGCGTGCGTAGTGCTCGCGCAGGGTCTTCTTCAGCTCGGACAGCGGATCGATCTCCTCACTGCGTGACCACCTTGGGCGGCACCGCCGCCAGCCCCTTCATCAGCCCCTCGACATACTGCAGCTTCTTGAGCACCGGCCAGCCCTTGTAGCGGTCGGCCCAGGTCGAATCGGGCGTGAGCCAGACCGCGAAGGTCTCCGCAAAGTCTTCATCCGGATGGCTTTGCGCATACCACACATCGAGATGCCGCACGAAGCTCCGACTATAGGGCCGGGGGCGGTAATATTTGGGATAGGGATCGGAGGAGCGCCCAAAGACCTGTTGCCGACGGCGGAGACGGCGGAGCCGATAGGCATTTTCCAGGGCGTGGCCGGCCTCATGCCGCAAGATGCGCATGCACCAGTCGGGTGTCCCGCCCTCGACCTCGAGCATCTGGTCCAGTTCCAGTTTCGCGAGGCGCGGATGGGCCAGATAAAACGGCACGGCAATCCCCGGCACCCCATCCGGGCGTAAACCATTCGTTGGACACCCACACGTGGGGACGGAAGAGGAGCTGTCTGGCGTCAAGTTCGGCGTAGAGTTGCTGGATCCGTTCTGACAGGAACGCCCCGTCGAGGGTGACGCCGAGTTGGCTCATGGGGAGGTTCAGGAGCTGCTCGTTCGACCACGCGGCCCAGTCCGGCTCGCGGTCATGGCGGTCAGACGCTGTCACTTCCTGTGTCCGTGAAGGTTGCATCGATACCATGTTCCGCGGAGTCAACCTGCAAGAGGTACTGTGGAAAATATAGCACGTGCCTCAGCATTACCCCAATTTTGGAGGCCTTTCCATTGACTGCGGCCAATAAAGTGGAGAAAAATGTCCGATCGAGTCCAAGAATGAACTGGCACAGGCGGTATGTGCCGCAAAGCTGTGGCTAACGGAGGCGAGGAAGAAGAGCTGGTGCCGTGGCCCAGATGACATCGATCACCGACCACACGTAGGCGCGGGCCCGCTCGGGGTCGGTCTCCCAATCCGGCATCACTTCATGCAGATCAAGAATCGGATGATCGTGGCCGAGACAGGCCTGATTAAACAGGGGAACGTCACGTCCAAATTGTTCCCGAACGAAAACTTGGTGGTTTCGTCCCATTGCAATGACAAGGTCGGCAGCCTCAACTAGCCCCCTGGTGAGTTGTCGTTGGACGTGTGTGGTGGGATCAGCTCCCTTCTCGCGCAATCGGATCTGGACCCAGTCATGCACCGACTGAGGCTTGGCGTCGATCCCGGCCGAGCTGACGACGCAGGACGTGCCGGCGCCGAGTCTCGCCTTGAGTGCGTATTCTGCCGTCACACTCCGAAAAATGTTCCCCGTGCACACGAACAGGACTGACTGAAGTTTCCCGCCCGATGGATTGTCACCCTTCTCCATGATCCCCCGCTGAAGATCGACAGCCACGCGGCTGACCGCGTAGAATGCCAACCCATGTCGCATTCGGCAAGCCCCTCACGCCCATACCTAAGACTGGATGAAGCCACGGAACAGCTGCAAACCAAGCTACTTCGTCTCGTCGGGGAAACCATTGGCGAGTATGGTCTCATCAAAGATGACGATAAGATTATGGTCTGCCTATCAGGCGGGAAAGACAGCTATGCTCTACTCGACTTATTGCTGGTCTTGCAACGGCGTGCTCCGATTCACTTTGACCTTGTTGCGGTGAACTTGGATCAAAAGCAGCCTGGGTTTCCTGCCCATGCACTTCCCGACTATCTTCACATATTGAGTGCCATTCCGTATCGAGGAACGAGACACCTACTCAATCGTCAAGCGACTCATCCCTGAAGGGCAGACCACCTGTTCGCTGCTGCTCCCTGACTCCGTCGTGGCATCCTCTATCGCGTCGCCACGGAATTGGGCGCGACCAAGATCGCATTGGGTCACCACCGGGATGACATTGTTGAAACCCTGTTCCTGAACTTGTTCTATACCGGCAAGCTCAAGACGATGCCGCCGAAACTACGCTCGAAAGATGGCCGACATCGTGGTCATTCGTCCCGCTGACTGCTGTGCGGGAAAGCGATCTCGCTCGGTATGCGGAACTCCGTGCGTTTCCCATTATTCCCCGCGATCTCTGTGGCTCACAAGAAGATCTCAAGCGGAAACAGGTGAAGAAGTTCTTGCGCGGATGGGAACAACGGACGCCTGGCTGTACTGACAGTATGTTTGCCGCCCTGTCGAACGTGGCGCCGCCGCTTCTCCTGGATCGACAGCTGTTCGACTTCGTGGGTCTGCGCGCATCCGATCAGGCGGAGGGAGAGGAAGACGCCTGGTTGGATCAAGACCCTGCCCCCACTCTCATGAGCCTGCAACTCTACCGAATGGGAATGAGATCACCTGACTGTTCTGACGCATCGAAAAACAGTGCGAGGCTTACGCTCAACTTCGAAGCAAATTGCTTGCGAAACTTGACCACTTTCGGCCCGACGACGGCTGTACAGTAGCCCTGGAAGGGATTCCGCGCAAAATATTCCTGATGATAGGGCTCGGCTTCGTACCAGGTCCCGGCAGGAGTGATTTCCGTCACAGATCGGATTGACATAGAGCTTCTCTTCGTCACGGCTGCGATCACCTCCTCGGCAATCTGCTTCTGCTCAGGTGCATGGTAGAAAATTGCCGAGCGGTATTGTGCCAGACATCATGCCCTTGCCGGTTGAGGGTCGTAGGATCGTGGATGACAAACAACACTTCAAGCAACTCGCGATAGCTGACGACGATGGGATCGAACGTGATACGGACCGCTTCTGCGTGACCAGTCCTGCCGCTACACACGGCTTCATATGTCGGATGATCTACCTGACCACCAATGTAGCCGGACTCGACCGCTACCACACCCTTCATCTGGTCATAGACCGCTTCGAGGCACCAAAGCACCCGCCGGCTACAGTTGCAATGCCGAATCCAGTCTGTGCTGGAGATACGGTTTGTCCCATCGTGCAGATCTCTGATTACGTGGTCTGAGAATGAGTCGTGGGAGATTCCACTTTCTTTCAGATCCTACCGCTGCCTTATACCATAGGGCCCTGAAGCCGCGAACAGTTCCGCGAACGAACGCAGGACTCCTCACGCCTAAAGATGTAGGCGGAGGGTCCAAACCGGCTGAATCTAGAAGGAGGAAAGGGGAATGAGAAAGGCTACGCCTGAAGTTCTTCGTTGAGACTGGCAATGACCCGCTTGAGTTTTACCTCCTCATCGGGCTGAATCTTCGTGAACTGGATCCCAAATGTACTGGCCTTGACCCACCGCACTTGGGCTTCGTCGATCCGCAAAGGCCAGTCAAGCCCAGGGACATAGATGCGGCACTCAAACGACGCCCCCACGACAACCGGTAAATCCGTTTCGATCTTACAGCCTCCGGTAGAGAGGTCCAGCGTCCGACCTTGGCCTTCTCGTTGCCCGCCCGAAAAGGTGCTTCTGAACTGTGCTGTAAAACGTGGCTGTTGGCGCTTCTCCATAGGAGGCTCCTCTTTGATCATGCGAGGCTGAGGATGCCTCATACTTGAATCCCGCTGATTCTTTACGAGAGCCAGGCCTGATTCATCCCAATCAAACAATGAACCCCGGGCTCGTATTGAGAAGAGCCGGGGTTCCTAGGAGGCCGTGAGTCGCTAGGTTACTTCTTCACATTCAACAGTACGTGCCCACGACGGTTCTGCTGATAGCAGGATTCAGCAGGGTCCGTGCAGAAAGGACGCGCCTTGCCGTACGACACGATCGCCACCTGCTTGGGGCCCACACCCGACTCGATCAGATAGCTGCGTGCAGCCTTGGCTCGCTTATCCCCCAACACGATGTTGTAGTCGGCAGTGCCCCGTTCGTCACAATGCCCCTCTACTTTCATCACCGCACCAGGATGGTCCTTCAGCCACTGTGCGTCGAGGTTCAATGCCTCCATTCCGGCATCTGAAAGGCTCCACTGATCATATCCAAAGAACACGTCCTGTAAGCCGGCTTCGATGGCCGCTTTTTCCTCTTTGGTTATTTCCGCACGCTGACGGGCGCTCATCCCAGAGGAGGAAAGCGATGCGATATCGCCGCCCTTCCCCAAACGCTCTTCCGAGGGATTCTGAGAAAAACCACTTAGCCCTCCCCCTGAACCACCCTTTTGCGCAGACCCTGCTCCCGTCTCTCCATCGGACTGCAGCCATTTCATGCTACAGCCCTGACCGACCAACAGGACAAGCCCCATCGTTGCCACGACACCTATTTTCATTGAACTTCCGATCATGATTGTTCCCCCATCCTTGGAATAACATTTCGCCTGTGTAGATCAAATATAGCACCTGAATAAAAATGTGAGGCGCACCAGCAGTCCATAGCCATTTCGCTTGGATTGTCAGGCTGTTGGAGATGGCTCTGAGGGATAGTCGCGGTAGGTGAGGGAGCGGGTGCCCCTCTGTTACCAACCGCGAAAGAGTGGACCAGAGAGAAAACAGTTTAGAATTGGGCCGTCTTGCGATCAGCCCACCGAGCCGGACGCATCACGGTACTTAACGCAGCCACAGCACAAATGAAGGCCAACATGGCCAAGCTCACCATCAGGAAAAACCAGCCCGGACATCATGGAGGACTACATGATTCATGATAAGCCCCTCCTCTTGGTGACTGTGCTCTTATCCACTCAGCCATCCGCAAGAACAGACCCAGGGTTCCATGGGATCCTGCTTCGTCAACCAGCGTCCACAACAGGGGCAATGCCTCGTCCAGAGCCTGCCGCTGTCTACGCCTCAGAAACCTCCCGCTAGAAAGTCTGACACGATGCCTACTATAGCATAGCACCATTCAGACACCCCATGGATCCTGCTTCTAGGTGCAAGGGTACTGCTGGAGACACGAGGAATCTATGCAGCTTTGGTGGGGGACGACCTCTCGAAAGGGCTAGACAGATCAGTTATAAGCTACTGATACTTCAATGATTCCATCCTGAGGCTTCAGCGGATGGAGCGGTGCGCCCGGAGGGACTTGAACCCCCAACCCTCTGATCCGAAGTCGTTAAAGTACCGATTGAGACGGAGAGTGATGCAGAGCGATAGCCTGTGATATCGCGCATGGATACAGGCGATTCTGATGCTCTGGCGGATGGGCGAAAGTGACGGATTGTGGTCGAATTGGAATCAGGAACCGGGACCTAAACTGGGACCTTACTAAATCTCTGGTTCCCAACGTGAGTAGTCTATGACAAGCCTTGGCGGTTCTCTTCTCGTCATCTTCTTCGTACAGAATTACACGAAAGGGCGATCGTTTTCTTAACCTCAGGAACCCTAACACTTGGGGGTGCGCCTCCTCATAGAATTTTATCGTCATTGCTTCTTTGGAAGTTTTACGAAGTAAGGATTTACCTCTTGGAGAATCGCCTCGATGGAACCGTACACCGTTCCATCTTCCCCTTGGGAAATCGGACCGACACCATTTTGCCTTCATGAGGCTTGAGGGTGGTATACAGTTGCAGTGCTCTCGCGATTCGTCGGATCGTCGACCAACTCAGCCGAGTCGCCGGCGGACATCCCCTCTGTGAAGGGTTCAAACGAAAACTTGAAGGTCATCATTGAGACCTCACTCTGACCACGAGAGGACGATCATGTCTGGGGGGGCTCATGTCCTCGCACATGGATCGCAGGAACTTCGATTTGTAGTCGCTGTGATTGGTGCTGAAAGACGAGTGTTTTCCCGTTCCGGAAAAGCTATGAATGTCCAGGAGTTGACCGACTCCTAATAGGCTTCTTCGACTTTGTGAAAAAGGGTTGGGCCGAAGCCGAAAACGCTTCCAAGGCTTTCTGATAAGGATTTTCGGTTCATAGCAGTCGCTGAGTTTGTACTATCCTGAACCTTCTGGCAAGAGGGAGCGCGGCAGGTTTAAGTTGCCTCGTCTTTCGGTCCTTCATAGATAGCCGCTTGCATAGCAGGAACGGATTGCTAGGTTCCTAGGGCATGTACCAACTACCGTGCTCTCTTCCGCCACTCCCACGGCGGCACTTGAACGAGAGTGACCTTCCCCCGTTTGTTGCACCACGCGAACCTGTCCGTCGCTGCCGTCGCTTGCCTTGACCGGATTATCCCTGCTCCAGAACTGGATTGAATTAGAGCTGAGAGTCTCCTGCGCGCGACTGTGCAACGGTGTGCACTGACTGGTGGGCACAGAATACAGCAGCACGTGTCAACATGAATAGCGTGACGATGGCTCGAGATGCGGCCCATCACTTAAATCTCATGGACTGACCGCCTCATTGGGATTACGGGGTCCTTGAAGACTGCTGTGGCATCGTAGTTGCTCATACAGTATCACCACGTGTCGAGAGACCACCGACTACCTCAATCATGAGTCAGTGAGATCAATCTCTCACGGCTCTTGAAGGACTGCAGATGGCGCTATCTCAGATGTGGCGACGATTGCGGAATTTTCAGCGTTGGAAGAAAGCAACCACCCCCATGCTGCTCAATGCTGACACGGGGGAAGTTGATCCCATTCTCCAGCTACACCGCGCCCCCGACAGGGAAGTGGATGCTTCGCCGTCCACTCACGCTGCCTGGGAGTACGCTGCCTCTCTTTCTCGAAACTCCGCTCACTCCTAGGGGCCTCGCTGGGCAGAAAAGTGCCGGGGCCTCCAACCCGCCCCCCATCAGGTCGGACTCCAGCACAATATAGAAACCCCACTTCCTCACCCGCCCGCGCAGCAGTCCGGTTAGCTTTTCCCCTTCGGCAGCAGTCCTTTCCGCCACTCCCACGGCGGCACCGGCCGCGGATCGGCCCACAACCCTTTCTTGGCCTCTCTCGCTTCCTTCTCCAACCCTTCCAGCACCGTATCACCTGGCGCATACTTCCGATACCACCAGCACCAGCCGTCTTTGACTAATTCGTGATTGACGTTGGTGCCATCGGGCAGGAGTACCTCGGCAAGGGTGCGTCCGTACTTGTCGAGGCCGTTGGTCTGAAGGGTGACTTCTTTCCCAAAGACGAGTCCTGAGGCGGCTTGCTTGGCCTCGCTTGCCGTAGGCTTGGCCTTGCTCAGGGCAGTCGATGCCGCTGAGGCGGACACGTTCAGGATGGGTATGGTGCAGGACGTCGATGGTGTCGCATTTGGGGCGTGGGTCGCTTATTTTCCTTTCGGCTTCCACTCCCGTGCGAGCCGCTGCGCTTCGGCGATCTGGGCTGGGGTCATCTGTTGGGCGAGAGCATCACGAGCCTCTGCTGCTCTCAGCTCTCCATTGTGCTGCCCCGAGGTTGTACCACATGTGGGCCTGGAGAAAGTCCTGGAGCACGCCTCGCCCCTGTGCATACATCACCCGAGTTTCGCAAAAGCCAGACTATCTTCTTGCTCTGCCGCCCGACTAAACCAGACCAACGCCATCTGGGCGCTTTGCGGAGCCCCATTTCCCTCGAGATACAACGTGCCGAGGCTTAGCTTGGGCTCCTGTGTGCCCCTGCATCGCGGCCTTTTCAAACCACTCCTTCGCTTGAATTGAGTTCTGGGTACACCTTTGCCTTCGTCGTACAGCAGACCGAGTCTGTTTTGAGCGGATGCGTCTCCGGCTTCGGCTGACTTGCGGAGTTCTTTCGCCTGGGCCACCAACACGATCATTCTGAGACGTGTCCACAGCAGGCGTACTGTTGCTGCACGCGGAACTGGTGAGGCACAGCATCGATAGGACCAGCGCAATACTGAATCGGGGCGATATGCGCCGCTCGCTATTCATTGATCAGTCTCCTTGGTTCCTGGGCCAGTCGTTTGACGGAACGCCGAAGCCGAGCCTGGGTGTGCGGGTCCATCGCAAGATTCTCAATGGCAAACTCCCGCCCTCCTGACCACCGCACAACGGCCTCTGGAATTAGAATCTGCTGTTCATTCGACAGCGTACGCGTGGTCGTAATGGGCAAATCATCGCAGAGACGCGACCCGTTCATCGAAAGATTCCAGACAATACCTTGATTCCCAAACCAATCCCCCATGGTAAGTCACGGAGTATCGCACGGGGGAAGTGCCGGTAGGGACAAATCGAGAACGGCATGGGGGCCTCGCTGGGAGGCACATTCTAGGCGGGTGGAGAAGAGGGCGCAAGGGCCCCAGGCGGGAAATGGTCGTATCTCAGATAACCGCCACGCATCGCGAAATAACGCCAAATGTCTTTTCAACTCCTGAAATAGTGCGCCGCAGCCCTGTCCTGAGGCCGAACAGGCGCAACGGCGACTTGCTTAAGAAACTCCACGAACGATGTCGCTTGAACCACGAACACGCTGCGGTCACCGAGGTCCGGTCCACCATCCGACGTGGAACGCCTTGCGGAACCGAACCCAGCAAGCATTGTCGATCTCCCGAGGTGGCACAGAGAACTCTCCGCTCTTCAAGCTGAAATGCTCTGAAGGCTCGTATCGAGCTGTATAAATTGGTGCGTTCGTGATGATAACCGGAACGAAGATGCACGCTGTGGGCGGTGCCGATCGCGCTCACGGCAAAAGCGTTCCGAAAGTCTTGCGCAAACGCGTCGGTACCACGAACAACGAGACCCGCATCTCTTTCCAGCAACCGTTGAACTTTTCCCGACTCGCTTGTACTTACAGCGCAAAATTCCGGAGGAAGTTGACCCCGGGAGAAGCGCCCAGTCTTCGCAGTAGAGCTCCAATCCGTATCTCCCACCTGAAGTCTGCTGGGCACGCAGACAGCGAAACTCCTCTTACGACGCCAGTATTGACAGGCCCAGAGGGTCGAAGGAACGTATAGATGTCCTTTCTAGTCTTCTTGCATTCGATCGTCAGAAAAAGACCCCATTGCTAGCAACAATATTTAAAAACTGACTGTCTCCGCCGGTTGTCTGCCATGGATACCCGACGCGTGGAGCTTCCATTTAGTCGAAGTATTTATGACCTGCGCCACTGCGGTTTGGAACGGGAAGCCGCTGCTCTGAAGCGCGGCAAGCACAGACTCAGGAACCCCTGACTTGGCGTGGTCATCGCTAGATTTCAACTCTCACTTCCACGATGGCGGCCATCTCCCACATGGTTGGAGACGGTGGCTTCTTCGAGGGACATGCTGTCGCGGTTAGGGCGATCGGTGCTCATGGCGTAACCGTGTCTACGTCAATGGTTGATTGTGGCTGCGCATCAACCTCTTGCCGCAGGCCACTTCCCATAGAGCTTGGTTGATACCTCTGGTTCAATTGGTGCAGCCAGTTGTCTGTGTCTACGTATCCAACATTCCGTCTGCTCGGTACCCATATGTCGTAAGAACTCCATGTACGCCAGCAATCGGAGGCGCTTTTCAACACAATCGAATTGTTTGTGGGCTTCGTCGATAAAAATCGGTGGGGTCCAAACCAGGGGCCCCATCCCCGCATCTCCCTTGCATCCATTTAAAGTCAGTCAATTGCCATATCGTCACCAGATGCACTTTTCTGTGGATGGTGTCTGGATCGAGGTACACCGTCTGTAGTCCCGGTGATTGATATTTTTTTTCAATCGCCACTCACTCCGAATACACTGGCCCACGACCAGCATCAGGAGGTGATCGTGTCCGAAACCCAGTAAGGGAGGTGAGTGGCAGCTTGTGGAATGGCCCAGCGTGATAGGTGCCGCGAACTGCACAGGAAAGCGACGGGATGGGCGAATCCAAGAAGGTTAGGTGAGGCCTCGCAGGGAGGCGTATTCTAGGCGGGGGACCAGCACACTGCAAGGTGGTGCGTGGAGCCCCAGTGGGTCAGTGTGAAACGGGAGTGTTGAGAGTGCGGACAACCGATGTACCGCACCTCTGACAGGTATCGCGTTCCATCGAACGCTTGAGGTCAATCCCTTTCCATCTCCGGTACCGCCCTTTCAATGTCAGGTCCCGATGGGCACAGGGTGAGAGATCCGCTCGCCCTTTCCACCTCACGCGTAAGGCCGTCGCTTGATTCATTGTCATCGCGTCCCCCTCTTCTGGCTAGAGGTTGAACTGGATTACAAAGACACCGTGAGTGGAGTGCGATCTGATAGGTTGAGTAACCGAGTTGGCGAAGCCACACGCGTCCGTCCCTCGACATCCGATCCACGGCGACTGAACACCTCTCCCAACTGAAATTAGGAAGGTACGTCGACGACATCGTCTAGGCAGCAGGGACCGCTTCTCCGCAGCAGTTCCAATAATAGCCGCTTCTACGGGCCTCACGGCGTAGAACCTCCGTCGGTCCGGAGTGTTTATCATGAGGTCGGTTCGTCGGCTCCTGTGTGCGGTTGTTATGGCCGAATCATGGTCGAAGCCCTATCGACACACCTAAGATTCTTCGTCGAATTGATACAACTCGCAACGCATATTAGTTTGTCCGACAGAGGCGAGGGGGCGAATATCCTCCTGACTCACGGGTCTTTGAGTCCTGCTCGGAGATTCGCCTCGTTGACCAGGTTTCACACCGACTCCTTCATCACCAGGCCGGCGCCTACCATTCCGGTGAGATCGGCCAGCCGGGGACACCAGCGCGTGCCGGCGTGCAAGAGGGACGATTCCACTTGCTGCCTAATCGTGCTCGTGCGCGAGGCGATACCCGAACCGATCCTGGTCAACTGGCAGGGGATCAATTTTCCTCGCCTCCCCTCTCTTCACAGCTCGATGGGTTCTTCGACCAACTCCCGCTGGGACTTTCGGTATGCGGTTGAGGTTCGCACCTCTGGCCTGCTTGGTATGAGCTATCTTCAGGTGCTCTCTCGTCATGGTGTCGCGCATGTTTATAATCACTGGTCCTCCATGCCGCCCCTCGCAGAACAGCATGCGAAGATGCAGGGGTGTGCACTGCGGTCTTCACGGTGCTGAGACTCCTGACGCGCGGTTGAAGCTGTCCTACGAGGCTGCGAAGAAGCAGGGCTGAACCTTCACCAGGATCGTAGGTGAGCTACCGGACGATGAGAACGCGACACAGGTGCAGTCAGCTAGCGCGCAGGCTGTGAGCGAAAATAGACGCGCCTATGTGCTGGTGAATAACCGCTCCGAGGGCAATGCGCCATTGACAGTGCAGGCGCTCTCTGAGATGCTCCACACCCAGATCATCTCTGGGACACAGATTAAAACGCGCATGCTGCAGGCCCTGATCTGCACCTTCAAATAGAGAAGAAGGGCCTCCTGCCGAAGGGAAAAAACAACGCCAGTACGCCTGCCGATCACGCGCTCCCTCACAGTGTCTCACGCCTCAGGTTCCACTCTAAATGAAGGCGGCCTACTTCCGAGGTACTCTTTAGGTCTGTCGCTGGCCATGGCGTGCACTATCCTTGTCCCATGAGGCGAGTTCCAAGGCCTACGTCAAGGAGGGCGATCATGACCTGTTCACGCTGCTCGGGTCTCACGGTAGAAGACCACTTCCTAGACTTTGAAGGCTCATATGGACAGATGTGGACGGCCAGTTGGCGTTGTGTGAATTGCAGGTCGTGTCCACGACTCCGCGATCGAGCAGAATCGCCTGCTCCGACAGGAGAAGGTCTTGGCACTCCAAAGTGGTGAGCCGGACTATCAGGATGACGAAGTCCATCTTGGAGCAGAGTCCATCATCAGACGAGCGGCGGATCACGCGCCTCCTGGCGCAGGGGAAATGACCGGATACCGCGGCCATTTTTGGTCTATAAAAAGCCACCAAACAACGGGGAATCTCCTCTGCACATGAATACTGTCTTGGCTGGAGGCTTTATCCTGCAGGTCCTCCCACCCAGCCTCTCCTCAAGGATCCGATCCTCGTCTTGATGGCGAGCCATCGAAGCCCTGCAACTGCTTGTAACCCATAGAACACCTGGCACTGGAACCGATGGCTTGATCCCTTGGCATCCCTCCTGCGAGTTAGCTTTGAACGTGACAGGTCCCACTCCTGCGGTGACAGCCACAGGAACGGTGGCGACAAGGCAGACGGGCCGCACCTCAGCGTTGCCGCGATCTAGCAAAGGAGGACTGCCGCTGGCCTCATGCGAACAAATCTATCACAGCGCGCATTGAATGGTGTCGACGGCAGAGCCACGCAGTCGTGTGCGCCGCTGGAGATTGCAGAATGGCGCGCCAGAAGCCGGAGGGGCTCCAGGACGCTCTCCTCCATCGAGATCACACAAACCAGTATCAGCAGGATTCGCCCAGTGTGTTCGGGCTGGTATGCGCTGGGGCTCCAGGACGGGCAAGCAGTGCTTCGCACTGCCGCGGTGCACCAACATGTTGCACCCCCGTCCACCAGGCGGGGACAGAGAGAAATGCGCGTAGTGACCGTATGGGTGACGTGAGCACGAGACACATGCTGGGGCTTACGAGGCGCGGCAAAAAACAATGGGAGTGTGTGGGATCATGGAGCCTAGCCTCGTGGGGCCATTCGGAAAAAATTCCAAAACAATACAGAAATGTAGCCAGGGGGGACAAGGGTCCCGTTGGTCCCTGTGCGTGGCTGAGATCTCATGGGTGCCCCGTACGCCACCCCCTGGTCCCTTCGGAGATCAGCAATTGCTGCTGCATGTTCTGTCTTGACCATCTCGCCTGCTCCACTTCGGGAACCGAGCTGCCCGGTCATGCAGGGAGTCCAGCAGGCAGATCCGTCAGAGAGCGCCAGCGCGAGATTGATCGCGCTCAACACTCACTGTCTCGGCTGCGGCGAGTGAGGCCCGCAAATCAACTTCAATCACTTCGAGACGATCGATCAATAACCCCGATAAGCGGGCCCGCAACTCGGTGGCCTTCACCAAGGCCATCGGGTTTTTATGTTCCGAGGAATGCCGCCAGCGCATTCCGCCTCTGCCATCGCTTCAAGTAGTCCGTACGCAGCCCTTTCGCGACCTTTAATCCGAATCTGCTCGATTGCTTTCGCCACGGCGGGCGTCGATCCTGGCAATCCCGCGAATCCCCGAATGCGCATCAATCCGAACAACCCCTTTAATCCTATCAACGAAGTCAATCCGAACAATCCCCTCCAACCCGATCAATCGCTACAATCCCTGACACGCCATTTCAACCGCTACGCTAGGTGAAGCCGTCGCAGGTTGCGATTTTCTCGCCTTGACACCTACACGGATTTCTCTATTTGTATTGTGGAGCACTTCTCGGTGTTGAATCCCACACGCCCCTTCTGGATGCGTGATCCTTAAAGAGAAACCACACATTCCTCGATTGTGTATAATGCACGCCATGCGATATCCCGGGACATCGGCGATCAGACCCGACGTTCGAATGGTCCTGCCGACGTCAGCCCTTGTGCTGCTCCTTGCTGGTCTCTGCCTCGTCACGCTGCCCGTATCCACGCGATCGGTGGAGCCGGGCCCGATCGAGGCGTCTGGCGCACGTCAGCGTCCGCACCGACGAAGCGCACTGAGGTAGCCGTCGTTACGTTGCGTGACAAGATTTATGTCGTGGGCGGGTTCGAGGAACCCGACTTCAGCAATCTGATGAATCTTGCGATTACCGCATTGGTAGAAGAATACGATCCCCTCCACGGACCGATGGACTATCAAAGCTCCAATGCCGGTCGGCCTACATCATGCGGCATCGGTGTGACGGCTGGGCGACTGTATGTCATCGGTGGGTACACGCAGTCAGGGACTCACCGTCTGGGAACCCGTCGCAACTGTGTACGCATACGATCCAGCCACGGACACTTGGAACCAGCGCGCGCCCATGCAGTCCCTCGCGGCGCATTGTTCGGTAACAGAGCACGAAGGGAAGCTGTATGCAATCGGCGGCTACGACCGGAAGACCAATAGCGCCGCGGTCGAGGTCTACGATCCGCAGCACAACACCTGGGCCTCGCGTGCCGTCTGCCGACCCCTCGCGATCATCTGGCGACCGCGACCGTGTCCGGGAAAGTGTATGCTATCGGCGGGCGCCTCAATGGTGACTTATCGACGGAATCTTCTGCCGTCACGGAAGTGTACGATCCCGTCACCAACCGCTGGGCCCCTGGCCGCAGATCTCCCGACTGCCCGTAGTGGAATCACAGCGGCTGAGTTTGGCGGCAGGGTCTACGTGTTCGGCGGCGAAGGCGGCGACGGCACGTTCCGTGAGAACGAGGCGTATGATCCGGCGCGTGACACCTGGCAGACTATGGCACCGATGCCGACTGGGCGCCACGGCCTCGGGTCGGCTGTGGTGGATGGGCGCATCCACGTCATCAGTGGCGGGCCGACTCCCGGGGGCTCCTTTAGCAATCTGAACGAAGTCTTTATACCGCCGGAGTCTGTGACCTCCAAAGCCAGGAAGTCGCGCTCAGCCAGACAGGTTGAGACGGTGATGGTCTACTTACTTTAGTGCAATGCGCAAGGGGCCTGAAGAGAGCGTTACAATCCTCCCCGCAACCAAGTTATTTAACTTGGCCTCAACCACCAGCTTCCAACAGCCCTTGCACCTTCTCTCTGCCCTACACATACGCGCCTACTTGCGAGGCCCCTGATGCCCTTCACGATTTGTCCTTGCCGCCGCTTCCTCACGCAATGCGCCGTCGTGATTCCAAGGAGCCTTCTTCGAGAGCAGAAAGAAAGGAGGGGCCGAGGATGGAAATCATCTACATTGGCATCGGTATCTTCTGGTCTGGCTTTGTCCGAACCCTACACAAGATCAGGGGCCGTGAGCAGGAGGAGGAAGACAAGAAGATCGCGTTCGCCAAGTGGGCTAAAGAACAGCACGACCCACACATCGTGCCCATGGTACAGAACTTCATGAGGGAAGGGCGTTTTAAGACCTGGGAAGAGGCGGCGATATAGTGCCGAGCGGGCCCTCAACACACCGTCGCCGGAGCCCCGCTCAAATAGCCACGCCAACGACACGGAAGGAACACCTTCATGACACTCGTTAGCTTCACTCCTACAATACGCCTCCCAGTGGAGGCTCTCATGCCCTCGACTGACAATTGCCACGCGCACTGGAATCAAATCGGGTTGTTCACTTTTAATTGAGGCGGACTGCCATGCGCCCATCATTCATCGTTGCGGTTGTGATAGCCACTGCGGTCGGTATCAGTGTGACCCTGATCCTTCATTCGGCCGTGTGGGCTGCAAGGGATGCCCCCAGGTTGGCCAGAGGCTAAGACCGGCGCACAGACGTCCATAAAAGAGGCCGCGGGACAACTCAAGACGGACACCGGCAAGACCACGGATGACGTCAAAGCCATGGACGTGAACAAGGCCCAAACAGGACGCTGGTCAGGTGAATAAAGATGTTCAGGGTCTCACGGAAAGCGTCAAGGATATGCCGACCAATCCGTTAGGCAAATAATCCGGCTGGGCGGGTCAAGTCGGCGTGAAGCGGCTTGAACGGTCAGCCCAGCCAGTGCGGCGCAGCGTCGGATGTCATAACGTCATGCTGCCGACTAACGGCTGTTCAACGCGAGGTTCAACTGTCGGTGATCATCCATTCAAACAGTTCCGCTATTCCTCCGGCGGCTCGCACGTGAAGTCGACCCGCATCATGCAAGCCCGCCAGGCAAACTTCTTGGCCCAATAGGTATAGGCCGCTTCCGACATCGCCCCAGCGATGCAGCGACTTCCAGGCATATTTGCCGCCTCCCGGCGATCAACTGCGGCGGCCAGCAGTACCCCGGTCATGACTGTCGGTCACCTCCGCTTCAATCGTCGCCTTGCCGACAAACGGGCTGAATGCCGACGAGAGATTTCTTCCCATCGGATAACACCACGGGGACCGGGGCGGTAAGATTATCCAGCACCGGAATGTTTTTGCCAGCTTCGGTAATGCCGACACGGAGTCGCATCACGCCAGGCCCTGGCTCCTGCACCACTAATATAGTCCTTGCGAAATTCTTCATTGAGACGTGACCAGAGGAATTGGGACAGGTAGTGTGCATCCTCCTGTATCCAGATCCTTTGCGTCAGACTTTTCCCCACGCCAGACCTGCACCGGCTCCACCCAGACCTTGTGTGTAGGATTTGAACTTGGCCTTGTCGGGCGTGAAGTACACCATCGTCGCGTCGGTCTCGTTCGCCGCTGCATGGAGCTTCGAATAGTCTTTCAGGAACCCGGACGGTTCGGCTTTACCCCAATACCCGCCGACATGCTCCGATTGCGCGCAGCCAGCAAGAGCCGCGATGCAGATGAGTACCCATAAGCCAGAATCGTTTTGTAACCATTACCATCCTCCACTTTCTAATGGTAATCACAAAAGCAACATTAGGAGGAGAGAGAGGAGGAGAAAAGTTAGTTGAGTGTTCTTATGGCTTTCAAGCGAAACTTTAGACCGACATTCAATTGGAACCAGTCGCGTTTCCCACTTCTGCCCAGGCAAATTTCGTTCTAGTTAGTTCTACAGAGAAGAGTGGGCTGCCCCCTATAAACAAAGCTGATTCTGAGTTAGGTGACCTAGCCCCTTAATCGGGTCCAAATCCTATGTTAGGGTCGGGCCGAAAGGGCTGCATGCCCCGTCTTCGTCACACTGTCGAACAGATCCTTGCCAAACTGCGGAAGGAGACGCGGAGGATAGGCTTGTGCGCTGATCCGCAGCCGGTGCCGCCGTGGGAGTGGCGAACGCACAGGCACGACGCTCGCTGGAGGCAGTCACCGACCAACCAGCTTCTCTCTACTCGAGCGGTACGGAATCCTCCAGTCAACTACTTTTCGCTAATTTGCTAATTGCAGACTAGCCGCCAGTACAACGTAATATGTTGATTTTATGGTGCGCCCGAGGGACTTGAACCCCCAACCCCCGGATCCGTAGTCCGGATGCTCTATCCATTGAGCCACGGGCGCACGGCTCGATTTATTGCGAACTTATCAGTATCGTTCTGTGCGGGTTGGTGGGCTATGTTATTAGCGTTAAACTTATAGAGCCGCTGCCTTCAAATCATCAAAACATTGAAGTTGTTATAACAGGTTGAACACATCGAGGGTCTTGTGTCCGGTGATTTTCATGATGGTCAAATGGTCAATCTCTCGCCCGCCTCATGCTGGTCGTAATGCGGTATGCCTGAAGTCGTGGAACTTGAATCCCTCAATCTTTGCCCTTCAGACAGGCATTAAAAGCCGTCTTAATCGAAGCCACTGATTTACCTCTTCACCAGAAACACACGCGGTTCGTTTAGGTAGCGAACTTTATACAGGTCACGAAGGAGAGCCGTCAACTCCTGTGTCAGGGGATGAGTCGGCCTTCCTGGTCTTGTGTCCTCTGCCCTAACTTAATCAAGCCGTTCTTTAGATCAACTCGATCCCATGTCAGATTGAGAATTTCTTCCTCTTCTCATCGCACTAAGATAGGCCGTAGTATTAATGGCCTGAAGGGAAGCGGAGGAGTGGGCCTGAAGCACGTCAAACTCCTGAGGAGTTAACACCGATCTCTGGCGTTGTTTTCCTTCTCTAACTTGATCTTGCTGACGGGGTTGTGCTCTCAAGCCATTCTTCTCGAATAGCATAGGAGAAGAGATGTTTGAGTAATGCTAGGTCTCGATTGATGGTGGCAACTTTAAGCGTGGTTCCTTGGCGACCTCTTCTGTTTTCGGCGGTGCCTCGATAATTCTCAATCATTCCAGCCGAGATGGAGCGAAGAACTTGATTCCCAAACCATAGCAGAAGGCGGCTCTCTACGGTCTGTTCCTTCCATCGACATGAGGATTGTCGCCTGATGTCAGGATGGCATAGGTACCGTTCAGTCAGAGCCTTGAAGGTCATTGACCTGCACTTGATCGCTCTTGACGAGGCCCTTCATCAGGTCTGTCTTAATCAATGCCTCTTGCTGTTTGGCCCCATCGTTTTGTTGGAGTGAACTGACCTTCCACCGCTTCAGCTTCGCCCCAGCGCCACTCCTGGTGCCAGGGTGAAAGTTTTGCCATCATCCAGCACATGAGAACTCGACATAGTAACTGTCCTTCCGTTTGGTCAGTCCCATTGGACTACCTTCCTTTCTGTGGCCTTCGTGCCACGCCAACTAACTGGTTAAGTGTGATGCGTAACGCCTTGCACAGCTTCAGGAGCGTATGAGAGCTGAGGGTCAAGCTGCCCAGCTCTCAAGCCTGACACAGCGACACAAAATGTACGCCGGACAGCTCGGCCTAGCTTCCGCAGACTCAACCTCCGTCGCTCTCGCCACTCCTTAAGCCGTGTCTTCACCTTGCCATGAGTTAGCGTAATTACACTAACATACTGTCAACCTACTTTTGGCGGCATCGGCATCACGGTATGTTGTTTGATCCACTTGTCTAACATAGCTCTACGTCAAACTTGACCAACCGCCCCACCTTCACATAAGGGATACGCCTCGGCTGACCATGGTGTAGATGGTGTCGGGCGCCAACCCCGCATACCCGCTCACGTCCACTTCACGGTTAAAAAAGCTTTCTCGATAGCATGGTCCTTCTCCCCCTTATTATCTCCGCGGTATTTCAGCCAGGCCGGTGCCACCACGTTAAGTAGAACCTACTGATATATATAAGTAGTAGTTACCTGTAGTCGCTCATTCCTCTTTTGTCCATAATAGCCCTCAGCTCTTTCCCATCAACTGCGACCAGCTCCTGGGGTGACGCTCCTTCTTGGAGTCGCTTGCCCAGGCGGTATGGGCATAGGGGGCACTTAGTTTCACAGTGCATAGACGGACCTCACTTCGCCTGCTGACAGGAGCAGTCTAGGCACTTGGCACGTATGGCTTTCATTGGTGTTAGATACTTCATAAATAGCCTCCTGAAATGAAAAACCCCAGGGCAGGCTCACGATTTCTCTCATGAATATCGTGAAGCCTATAAACCCACTGGGGCTTGAGTTACTGAATGTTATTTTCTTGAGCTATCTGCTATCTTTCTATTACCTCACCCCACTTATGCAGGTACCTTCAGGTACTGACTAGCTACTGACTGAAGCCCCTTCGGGGTGAAGAGCCTCGGCTCGCTTCACATGGTTGCAGCTCAGCCCTTCGGCTAATACGACGACATTACTCTCCCTTCAGCGGTTCAGATGGCTTATTCAACTACGTCCACGGCCTCAGCGTATAGAGTTGGAGGCTGGATGAATCGAATTGCGGCGATAAAAGGAAAGGTGTCCCCTTAACCCCCAAAACCACTACGATGCACCTGACCATTGAGGTGTACTTAGTGCTGTTGAGACTGCCTCGCTTAGGTAGACCGGTCGCCTGTACTCAATTCCTCTACTGGATTGATCCTTGTCCGCTGTAGAACTGACCACACTTTCTGGGCCTTCGCTTGAGTTGATACTTCATCTGGTGTGGCTAGGACCTGATACCCCTGCGCTTCCCTATACACAATGAGGGTTTTAGGGGTATCTGAATACCTCTGAAATGGTCTCAAGCGACCGTTGGTGACTGCCTCCTGACGTGCCCTTCATCGAGATGCCATATATCAACCAATCCAGCGAGGGCTGAAGAGCCTCGATATTCGTCTCCACTGCTACCGCCTTGCTTGCCGTGTATGGGCAAGAGACAGCCAGGCATGCATTAGTGCTGAACGAATGACCTCGAAGGAGAAGATGTCCATACAGGTTTACCTGACTGGCATCATTCTCATCTCGTATTTGCCTACCAGGCATGGAGGGTAATCGACGACAACAAGGCCAATGTCTTCCTGCGCTGATGTAGTCACGCATACGCGTGAGCACTGGAGGCCTATAGGCAATGGAGCGAAGCTCCAACTTGACCATACCCAATATCTCATCTCCGCCACACTTGCCTTAGCCGAGCAACAATGTCCCGCCGATGTTCCTCAAGACCCAACAGCAACACCTTCTTCTTGATTACCTCTCTTCCTCAGAATGGCCTTTCCAGTCGCAATTGCGACGATGGCATCATAGGCAAGGGTAGTCTTGCCTAGCTTGGGTGGACCAGCTAGCAGGGTCCATCCACCTTCTGCTAGATATCCTTCGAGTAACCCATGGAACATCCTCTTCCTCCTCCTCATAGAGGACTCCAATGTCTACTGGATTGAAGAGTGGCTTGTCTGGAGCCAAGACAGGCTTAGAATGCGATCTCGTCCAGGATCCCCATCCTTAGGAGTGATGGCTGGAAGAATCGCATCAGCCTCCTTACTCTGCTTGGGCATCTCCTCTGGTGCTGACGCCGATTGATCTGAAATGTTTGAATCCATATGGCCCTTCTCTATACAGCTACAGTGATGTAGCCATAGTATGTATAAATAGATATTAAACTCTAAGTAATATCTAAGCAGAAAGAAAATCCCCTGCTATGAAACAGAAATAGTCCCTTCCATACTACTGTATGTGCCGTATAGCTATATGGGTATATAGGAGGAGGATGGCTGAAGAGCTGTGCTACATGTCAGGAGTATGTATGCAGCAAGGCGATACTATGAATGAGGGCTGCTCGTCGAAAAATCCCAGGAACCGCTTTCCCCGGCTGGCACGATTATTGCCAGGTTTAAATCCTAGAGTATTTTTTATTCCTGAAATAGATAAACGCTTGCATCCGGGACGAGTCCAGAGGGATTCGCGACTTTCCTGCAAATATGCATTTCCACGGAGCCATTCGTCCCCTGCCTATCCCGACCTCAGAACGGGTGGAGGAGAACCCGTAACCCGTTGCCGTCAATTTGCTGGGAAATCGTGGCAAAAGCGACTGAGCACGCACCAACATTTGCCGGCCGGTCGGTCATCCCGAAGGGCAGTGAAGGTAGTGGAGGCGGCGGGAACGGAAGAGCGGTCTGTGCCACGAGGGGGAAAGGCTTTTTCCGATAGAGACTTTCTTATCACCGCGTACATCGACCGGGTCAGGGTACCCGCTTGACCGCACCCCAGACAATAAATTGACTTGAATGCCGTGCCCACATGTTCACCTCCCCACGGTCGGTCTAGCCTTCACCGTACAAACAGCGTAGTGGCGGACGCTTTTTCCCAAACCGCCTCAGCAGTAAGTTCTGGAACTCGCACCCAGGCCAGCTCTCAGCCGATCGGTAGCGCGTGTATCGCCTGAGATGGTCCATCGATCCGTTGATCTGACCTCTGTTCCAGGAAACTGTAGGAGAACTATCTGTGAATCTGAAAAGTCTAGTGCATCGAGAGCTCGGTGAGGGCTGACTGAAGAGGAGCTGGCCTCCGCCGTTGGGGTCACCGTGCGGACGATCGAAAACATTCTAGCGGACGAGCTCCCGCAAGACCCGGCAATCTGGGAAACATTTGCGCAGGTATTTTTCGCATTCATGCAGATTTTCTGCGATCCGGTGGCCCGCCACACTTCAGAGGGACTGTTCGAACTCACAGAGACACCCACCCCTCCCCTCGGCCCGATGAGGAAGGTGCCGCTCCTGAAGTGGGATCAGATTGACCAGATGGTCGCGCGCGAACGAGCCGCCTCGGCTCATCCATGCTGAAGCGCTACTTGAAACAGACGTTCCAGGGAAGCGTACCTTCGCCATGCAGGTGAGAGACAATTCCATGCAGCCCCTCTTCAGCGAAGGCGAGATCATTTTCGTCAATCCCGATCTTCCCAGTGAGCCCGGTCATTACGTGGTGGTCGAGAGTGAGGACGGCCGCCCTGAGGGGGCACTCTTACGGCAGCTCAAGGAAATCGGCGGGCAGGCCATTCTGCATCCGCTCAACCGGCGGTATGCGGACCTCCCTTGACGAAACAACAGCGTATCTTGGCCGGGTCGTACGGTTGCGGAAGAATCTTTGAAGAACAAGAGCAATACGTAACTGAACGAAGTACA
>ERZ1370068.4162-contig-325_pt1 | contig 23615 bp, 32 predicted proteins | sample MGYA00561227_ERZ1370068 | MGnify/ENA primary metagenome ERZ1370068 (study PRJEB38410, sample SAMEA6850437) | metagenome | study: Metagenomic assessment of the ecological functions of the soil: analysis of the soil microbiota associated with the...
GGTATGCTTCGTTCAGTTACGTATTGCTCAGATCGGCCGATCCAGATCCTCGGGACCGCGGCGTTGAGCGACAACTACGAGACTGCTGATGTTCGCAAGCTTGCTGTTTAGCAGCCTGCCATCCGCGGGAAAGTAGTTTTGCGGGAGTGGGAATCCAGTAACTGACCTCAAGTATTGACTACGCATAGTTTGACCTCGAATTTCTAAATTACCGGCGGAGGCAAACTCTAGAATCCCGTCGGAAAATGTCCTAGAGTTTCTTTGATAATTTGCTGATAGATTTCTAAAAATGAATAAAGCAGACGGTGAGTGGAAGACGGGTGACGGGGTGAGTGGGTAGAAACGAGCTGGGAAGGGGTGGGCAAGGAGGGCACCTCAAAGTGGGTCGAACAGGCTGGGAAAGGTTGTAGCAAGCGTGTGAGAAGTAGGACGCTTCTGCCACCACTGTGATTCCGAGCGCGCCCCCGCGCTGAAGCTCGCTTGCAGCCCAGCTTAGAGTATTTTGATTGGCGATGACGCGATGGGCGCGCTTCGGAATCACTAACGGGAGGCGTGCCTTGCACGCTTGCCACCCTTCCCAGCTTTGTTCGACATCGCCTGAGGGATCCTCACCCACTCTCCCTTTCCGCTCTTTTTCCATCAAAGTGGACAAACGAATGATTTTGCGTGGACGATCAGCAGGTAGTCATCAATATCGTTAATCGAAATATTCGTGAATTACTCCAGCGAACTGCAGAGGAGACCGAAACCATCTAAGGTTCGTTTTCCAGACCAGGTGCTATTCGGGATCTTGTCTCTTCAGTCTGCTCTTCGAATCAAGTAAGGCCGACGGGATTGGCGGAAGCGGTGACGGTTTCGACCAGGCAGAGAGTTGAAATGTCGAGGCGAGTTTTGAACCAGCACGTCTAACGATCGGTTGCGCGACCGTCGACAGCAGAAGCCCTTCACCCACCTCGACTATTAGCCTACCACCACGCCCCGGCACGAGTCTAACATCGTCCTGATAAAGTTTTGATAGTTTCTTTCAAAGAGGCGGTCTTAGGGCTTTGGCCTTGGCTTTACACGCGAATTGATTCGACGAGTAAACAACCGCAAAGTGGCATGGAGGTCGGTACCGTCGACATCGGTAGCGTCAGGTCGGCCTCGTTTGCGGAATCGAGATTGAGTTACTTGATATGGCGGACCCGACGCTACCGCGTTACGGTACTGACCCCATGCCACGAGGCCCAAGACAAAAACCAAAGGCCGGGATTTATGAATCAAAGAGCTCTCCACTATTACGAATTCGGACCCTTCCAACTCAACGCGACCGAACGACTTTTGCAGCGCGGCAGCGATGTTGTTCCGCTCACACCGAAAGTTTTCGACACTCTCCTTGTGCTGGTTGAGAACTGCGGCCACGTCCTGGAAGGCCGAACTCATGGAGCAGCTTTGGCCCGACAGCTTTGTCGAGGAGAGCAGTCTGACCCAAAACATTTCGTTGTTGAGACGAGGACGCTCTCGATCTCGGAGGCGACGAACTACATGTGAAACTATTCTAAACGCGGCTACCGGTTTTGTCGGAGTTGTTCAGGAGCGCGAGGAACGACAAATGGCAATGGCTCTACTAACGGCGCAATGCACAGCTCTGAACCTCCGATGATTGCTTCTGAAGTTTCATCGCATGCAGTAATCCCAACTAACAAAAGTAGAACTTACGTTGCTGGGTTGGCAGCGTTAGCGGGCATTGTGTTCGTGTCGATCGCGTTTGGCGTTATCTATTGGTTCCGTCATCACTGAAACAAGGGCGAAAGTTTTGCACCACGTTCAGTGGCCGTGTTGCCGTTCGAAGACCATCGGCACCAACGGCGAAGATGATTTGCTCGGGGTTGGGAATGGCCGACGCAATGATTCTCAAACTTAGCCGGCTCGATCAACTTACGGATGTTGCCGACCAGTTCCGTATTTCGTTTACGAATCGCGATCGGGATCCGGTGGCGATTGGCAAAGAACCTCGGTGTCGAGGCGTTCTGGATGGAACAGTGCAGCGCGATGGCGAGTGGGTGCAGTGACAGCTCAACTTATTCGCCTAAGCGATAGCAAGACTGTTTGGACGGGCAAGTTTGACGAACGTTATAGCAAGTATCTTTACGTTGCAAGATTCTGGATCTCAGATCAGCGATCTCCAGTTCCCTGCGTCCGCAGGTTTGCAGGTTACCAGAAAACAAAAGCCGGCACATCCAACTAGGAAAACACCGGAAGCGTACCAGGCCTATCTTACGGGACTGTTCTTTTGGAATCGTCGAACGCGAGAAAACTTGCCGAAGGCGATTGATCTATTTGAAACGTGCTGCCGTTAGCTTCCGATCCAAATTTTGCCGAGGCCCGCGCAGTTCTTGCTGATTGTTATTACCTGAGTCTTACCGACGAGTACGGCAGTTCCGATCCAGACCAGGCGTTGCAGCAAGCCAGAGATCTCTGTTGCAAAGGCACTTGAGCTCGACGACTCACTTGGCGGAGGCTCACACGGTTAACGCCGGGATCAAGCTCATGGAGAGAAATTTCGACGAAGCTGGACAAGAGTTTCGTCGAGCCCTGAATTGAATCCAAGTTACGCTGTGGCTCACGTTAGGTATGCGTACTTTCTGTTTTGCCTTCGTTCAGGTTGGATGACGCTCTGGCCCACATGCGACGCGCACAGGAACTCGATCCGGTTTCTTCAGTTACAAACGGCGCCCTGGCTGGAATGCTCTACAACGCGCGTGATTTTGATGGTTCCATTGCCTATTCCAAACGATCGTTGGAGCTGGAGCCATCAGCCTTTGCCGCGCGTTTGAACTTGGGCGAAGCCCTATTGCAGAAGCGAATGTTCAATGAAGCGCACGAGGCGTTCGACAAGGTCCGTGAGAGTCGCCGAGTTACTGCTACTGGGAAAAGCGCTATGCGTATGCGATGGCTGGTCGTCGTGATGAAGCCGCGCGAATGCTTGTTGAAGTCGAAAAGCACAATTCGGATGAGGCGCGAAATCACTACTAACTATGCGTTGGTTTATGGAGCGCTGGGTGAAAAAGACAAAGCCTTCGCCGAGATGGAACGGATGAGGACAGGACCCTCTCAGGCGTTACGCTGCAATGAAGTTTGATCCGCAGTTTGATCCGCTTACGTGATGATCCGAGATTTAAGGAGTATCGTGAAGGAAGCACGGGGCTGAGATAAAGGCTCAAAAAGATCTATTTGTCATTGGTCATTTTTCATTTGTCATTTTCCATTTGTGCAGCCCGGAAAACGCTGGGAAGTGTGACAAGGGCGCTGAGTGGGTCGAACAAGCTGGGAAGGGTGGCAAGCGGAAATTAGGACGCCTCGCGCTCATTAACCCCGAGCGCGCCCCCGCTGAGATTCACTTGCACCAGCTAAAGATTTTGCATATGGCAACTCAGCGGGGCGCGCTCGGAGTCAATGGTGCGAGGCGTCCTAATTTCCGCTTGCCACCCTTCCCAGCTTGTTCGACCCACTGAGGTACAAATGAAAAATGAGAAATGGAAAATGACCAATGACAAATGATCTTTCTCCCTCACCCTCTCCTGCTATCATTCCCCGCCAGTGACTGACTCTAACAAACGCTCGCTAGAGTTTCTCAGCCTTTCACTCGTGCTCGGCATGGTCGCCGCAGTCAGCGCGCTTCTATTCTTCGCCTGGCTCAGCAGCGAGGTGCTTGAAGGTGAGACACAACACTTCGACGCCGTCACTCGCGACTTTGTTCATCAGTTTGCCTCGCCGACTCTGACTGCAACTATGCGCGGCATCTCGTTCGCCGGATCGAGTCTGTTTCTCACCACGGCCTCGATAGCGATGTTTCTTTGGTTCATGTCTCTGACACTGGCGTCGTGATGCATGGCTATTCGGAATCACCGTGATGGGTGCGGGAATCTGGAACACAACGCTCAAGCTGACATTCAGGCGGCCCAGACCTGTGCCGTTCTTTAACCTGCTTCCTCCCGAATCGTTCAGTTTTCCCAGTGGTCATTCGCTGGCGAGTTTCTGTTTCTTTGGAGCCCTGGCGGTGATCTTCTCGGCTCGAATCAGGAATCGCAGCATTCACATTCTTGTTTGGACGGTCGCATCTGTAGCTGGTCTTTTTGATCGGACTCTCTCGTATCTATCTCGGCGTTCATTACACGACCGATGTGCTCGCCGGATTCACAGCGGCACTGATCTGGGTAATGGCTTGTCGAGATTCGTTGAACTAAGAATCACGAGGTTTCGATCCCGCAGAGTGACTGCTAATCAGAACATCGACAGTTAGCGTTGTGCTCACAGTCCCCGTCATTGGATAATTTAGCCCCCGACGAAATCATAACGATCGAGGAGGGTGATAATGACTGTTAAGCACGTTCTTGCGAGCATCATTTCTCAATTGTTTCTGTGTCTCGGCCTAATCTGTGCTTCTTCTTTGATTGCACGCTCTCAAAACCCAGTCGCCACACCGTCGCCAAGTCCTACGCCGGCTAACCAGCTCGAGAAAAATTTCTTCAGAAATGTTCTTTCAGATCAGAAGGCGATTTGGACTGCTCCTTTTCACCTCAACAAGAGTGACGCCGCGTGGGCCTTGCCACTAACTGGAGCCACGCTAACCCTAATCGCCACTGATCGACAGACCGAGGCGGAGTTGGTTGAAAATGGTACCGATCGGCCCAGTTTTCGCATCAGCAGGAATTTCAGTGAGCTCGGGTCTTTCTACTCCACTGGCGCGATAGCGGCTGGCTTCTATCTAACTGGTCGTTTCACACACAATGCGCGAGCACGCGAAACGGGAGCACTAACCACCGAGGCTTTTGCTCAATGGCGCCATTGTAGGCGGAGTTCTAAAACTGGCTTCGCAAAGACAACGTCCGGTAGTTGATGACGGCAGTGGTGAATTTTGGGATGGTGGGTCATCATTTCCTTCCGGCCACTCAATCGCCGCCTGGACAGTCGCTACGGTCATTGCGCAAGAATACGGGAAGGGTCGGCCGGCAGTGAAAATTGCAGCATATGGATTGGCTGCCGCGGTAGGTATTTCCCGCTACACCGGACAGAAACATTTCTTGTCCGATGTTTTGGTTGGTAGCGCAATCGGATACGGCGTCGGCCGTTACGTGTATGATCGTCATCACGATCCGGCACTCGATGATGCTGAGCCAGCGAAGGTAAACAAGCTTCTTCGTTCACGTCTCTTTCCCCAGGTTGTGCCGGAATACAGTCCGCACGCTGGAGTGTATGGGGCAGCATTGGCGTGGAGTTTCTGACCTTTCACTTGAACCAATGAGAATTCTTCTCGTTGAAGATGATCGCAACATCGCGCGCTTCGTTGCCAAAGGTCTGCGCGAACAAGCTTACGCAGTGGATGTAACTGCCGACGGCGACGACGCAATCTTCAAACTGTCCATCACTGATTACGACGCCGTTATCCTCGACGTTATGATTCCGGGACGCGACGGTTTCAGTGTGTCGCGAACTGCGAGCGAGCGGTTCTTTTGTGCCGGTGATCATGCTGACCGCTCGCGATACTCTTCAAGATCGCATTGATGGTCTCGATTGCGGCGCCGATGATTACATCACTAAGCCTTTCGCTGTTGCTGAATTGCTGGCGCGACTACGCGCTTTATTACGACGCGGCCAGTACCTGCGCCCAATGATTATCGAGGTTGCCGATCTTGTTCTCGATACGCGCGCTCACCGCGCTACCCGAGCGGGAAAAGAACTGTCGCTGACCACCAAAGAATATGCTTTGCTCGAGTACCTGGCTCGCGAACAGGGACGGATCGTTAGCCGTGCAGACATAGCCGAGCACGTGTGGGACGAGAACTTCGATCCACTCACAAACTTGATCGACGTGCACATCAATCGACTGCGAAGAAAAGTCGACACCGGAAACCTTGCGCGGTTGATTCATACCCGACGCGGAGCCGGTTATATGCTTGCCGACTTGCAAACCAGTCCGGCGAGCAGCCATTCGAAATCGGTGCCAGCGTGATGAGGTTTCGCTTGTTTAATTCAATGCGCATGCGGCTGACGGTTTGGTACACGGCTGTGCTCGCCCTGGTGTTACTCATCTTCGCGATCACGTCTTACACCTATTTGGCGAGAGCTGCTCGTGAACGAACAGATGCTTCACTCAGCGACACGCTCGACAGTTTGATTTCCACCTTCAACACCGAACTCAACGATGAAGGGCAGCCGATTGATGTCTCTGCACAGGAGGCGGCAATGGGACTGCATTTTCACGATCGACAGTTGATCGTTTACGACGCAAACAACAACGTGTTCGTCGCCTCAAATAGTCCCCAGGAACTTTCATCGCACGCAAATTGGTTCAAAACATCTCCTGCACAGGAGCAACTGATCGCCCTGAGCCGCTCGTCTTCTCGCGATCGGGTATTTGCGACATTTGATTCAGGCGAGCACGCGATTCGTGCCGTTGCTTTTCGAGTTCCTGCCAAGAATCAAACGCTCACTTTTCTGGTGGCCAACTCACTGCACGACGAAGAGCAAAGCCTCATACAAACGAGACGAGCGTTTTATGTAGCTGTTCCGCTTGCCTTGTTGATTGCCGGTGTTGGCGGGTATCTGCTCGCGAAGAAAAGTCTCGCTCCGGTAGTGTCGATGGGCGAACAGGCCGCGCATATTGGAGCCGCAAATCTGGGCGAGCGGATTCCCGTGCCAGAGCACAATCAGGAACTGGGACGACTGGCTGAAATCTTTAATGATTTGCTTGCGCGACTCGACCGTTCCTTCGCGGAGCAGAAACGGTTTATGGCCGACGCTTCGCACGAGTTGCGCACACCGGTGGCGGTAATTCTCGGCGAGTCAGAGGTTGCGTTGTCTCAGCCGCGAGAGATTACTGAATACCAGGAGTCGCTAAACATCATGCACGACGAAGGGCGTCGTTTGACCCGCATGGTTGAGGATCTATTCACGCTCGCTCGTGCCGATTCGGGTGAGTACCCGCTTGTGTTGTCAGATTTTTACCTGGACGAAAGTGTCAACGAATGCGTAAGAGCTGTCCGCACTCTTGCGGCAAAGAAGAATCTTGAGTTGACGTATCAACCGCCTACTTCAGAGATTGCTTATCGAGGGGATGAAGCAGTAATCAGCCGTATGTTTATGAATGTGCTTCAGAACGCGATCAAGTACACGCCACCCAATGGACGAATTGAAGTTGTGCTGAAAGAGAATTGTGCCAATTGGGAGCTTTCGGTAAGCGACACCGGTGAAGGCATACCGGAGCCGGCGCGTTCACAAGTGTTCGAACGATTCTTCCGTGTCGACAAAGCGAGATCCCGAAACGGCTTTCTCAACGGCAGTGGAGCGGGCTTGGGGCTGTCGATTGCGAAGTGGGCGGCGGAATTACACGGTGGCAAAGATAGTGTTGGAAAGACAGGCGCGACTGGGTCGACATTTGTTGTGCTGCTACCGATACAGTGACATTGATCGCCGTGAAGGCAAGGACGCCTCAGTGTGTCGAACAAGCTGGGAAGGGTGGCAAGCGGAGAATTAGGACGCCTTACCATCATTGATCCCGAGCGCGCCCCCGCTGAGTTGCCATACGAAAATACTTGAGCTGGTCCAAGTGAGCCTCAGCGGGGGCGCGCTCGGAGTTAACTGCTGCGAGGCGTCCAACTTTCCGCTTGCCACCCTTCCCAGCTTGTTCAACCCACATGGGACGTTCTGCGACCCTTCCCAGCTTGTTCAATACACAGGCGTCTTTGCTCTTCCCGGCTTGATTCAACTCTGAAGAGCTTCCCTTAATTCTAACGTCATGTAGTACAGGGTACAGTTCAGAGCAAAACAACATCGAGATAGTGTGCCTAACGGAGGTGGTATGAAGTATCGCTTAGTCTTGTCGTTGCTCGTTGTTCTGATAAGTTCGATGACCGCGTGGCCTTCATCGATCAATCAGGATGATCAAGAAACAAAGGAACAACAAAAGCTCGCTCGCCTCGCAAAGGTAACTAAAGAAGCGGCCCAGGAAACTGCATTGAAACGCGCACCCGGCAATGTCGAGAGCTCGGAACTCGAGAAGGAGCACGGCAGACTGGTCTACTCATTCGACATACGGAATGAAAAAGGCACGATAACCGAAGTCCAGGTGAGCGCAATCACTGGAAAAGTCGTGCGAGTTGAACACGAAAGCAAGCAACAAGAAGAGGCTGAGAAGAAGAAAGAGAAAAAGCCGTAGCATGCCGATCGTCGAGGACAGCCCATTTTGTCGTGCCGGGGATTGATAAACTTTTGGTTGATTAGTGCTTTCGTGTCACTTTGTCTGGTTCAAGTGACTGCACAACAACCTGCTAAGCCCACTTCACCGCAGCAGCCTACGCGGCCGGGCCAGACTCCGCCGCCAACTCCTGGACCAACAGCGTCTCCCCAATCGACGCCATTCATAACGCCGTCCCTACCTGGTTCGTCCGGTCCGTCCAGCGGGCCAACAATCAACTCGTCCTCGATCACCGTTGCTCTCGACTCCTCAAACTTCCGCAAGCCAAAACAGCACCGCGTTAACGATCGATGAGGCTCTACGTCTGGCTAATACACAGGCGTCCATTTTTCGGCAGGCTTCGATAAACGAAAAGATCATTGAGGAAGATGTGCGACAAGCGAAGGCCGCCTTCCTGCCAAATGTGAGCGCGCCTTTAAACTATCTCTTCACGTCGCCCTCGTTAGGGTTGGAGCCCGGGCGAGCCGCGTACTCCCAGCTTCCTTGCCAACGACGCAATCAATCAATACGAGGCATTCGTTCAACTATCTGGCGACTTTGATATCGCCGGAAAGTTGCGAGCTACGCTCGCAAAGAGTCGCGAACTGTTAGCTGCGGCGCATGCTGGCACAGAGGTGGCCCGTCGCGCGTTGGCCCAGGCGGTGATAGAAGCCTATTACGGTTTGGCGTTGGCAGATGCGCAGCGACAAGCGGCGGAAGGAAACCTGGCGGCAGCCGAAGAGTTCGAACATATAACTGACTTGCTGCTGAGTGGTGGAGAAGTGGCATCCATCGATCAAACACGCGCTCAGTTGCAGACGATCGCACGTCGCGACGAATTGGAGAAAGCATCGTGCGGCGCGAGGCGGTCGCGGCGGGTTCGTTGCGAGTGCTCGTTGGTTACGATTTCACCAGGCCCATTTCAACTACCGACCTGGCACTGTCAATTCCAGTGGACGCTGACTTCTTACAATTCAACGTCTCTGATGTAACACGCCGTCCGGAGTTTTCGCAGTTTGAATCGCAGCTACGAGCCGCGCAGCAGGAAGTGAAGATCGCGCGAGCGGATCGACTGCCTACGCTTTCTTACTCGGTCCTGGGTGGATTCGACACCGATTCAATGAGCGGACCAGCGCTACAAGAGCACTCAGGAATGTCGGCACTAATTAGTCTGAACATTCCGATCTTCGATTGGGGTGTGAGGAAGAGCAAAGTACAACAAGCGCGTTTGCAGGCCGAATTGGTTGAAAACGACCGCACAGTTGCGCTTCGAGGTTTCACCCAGCAGTTCTATGCGGCTAAGGCGGCAGCTGCGTCGGCGGCCGCGCGCGTGCGATTGGCAGGAGATGCGATTAAGAAGGCTGAGACTAATTTGAGTGCATCAATTGCTCGATATCGCGCCGGTGAAGCACAGATTGTTGAAGTGACCGACGCGCAGACGATATTGGTGGCCCAGCGGTCAGCTTTTACCAGGCGCTATTTGATTATCAAACTGCGATGGGAAGGCTGAGGCAAGCGACAGGGAAGTGACAGGGGCAGGAGGCAGGAGAGGCAGGAAGCAGGAGCAGGAGGCAGGAGCAGGAGTTGAGGTGGGTGTTGCGGCTTTGCCGCTTCCCGTGCGGAAAGCCTCCGGCTTTCCGGCGCTAGCGTTTACTGACTTGGCGCGAGGCTAAGCCTCGCGCAGGATTTTAAATTGGACTGATCGGAAAGCCGGAGGCTTTCCGCACGGAAACGGCAGAGCCGCATAGCATATTCATGAATCTGCATTTCTGACTAATGAGCGAAACATATTCAAACGAAGTGGAAGACAAGGATCGGCATCTCTCGTCTGAGCACATCTCTCGTCTGAGCCCAGACGAGTTAGCGAGCCGATGACGCCGCGTCAGCGTCGAGATCCTGATCATCACGGGACTCGTCGCGCTGCTCTTTGTGCTTCTGAGTCGCTTATGCCATTTGGCGGTGGAGAGGAAAGCACGAGGAAGATGCGAAAGTCACACCGGTTGTGAGTGTGAAGGTCGCGAAGGCTGAGTCGGCGCCGATTGCTACTGAAGTGCTTGCCGTGGGAACGATCTGGCCCAAAGAGAAAGCTGACGTTGCCGCGAAGATCAGCGCGCAGATTAAGACCATGAGTTTGTTGAAGAACAAGCTCGTGAAAGCCGGCGAGGTGATCGCTGTGTTGGAATCGCGAGATCTCCAGGCGCAGCGAGCAGAAGCGCTGGCAGCTGTTAACGAAGCCAAAGCAAACGAAAGAAGCCTGGTAACAGGTACGATTCCACAAACGAATGCTGCAGATCAAAAGCGCAGCAGGATGCGCGCGCAAAAGTTGCAAACACACGAGCCACCTATGAGCGTCGCCGGGTGCTTTACCAAAACGGTGGCATTTCGAAAAAGATCTCGAAGCGTCAGAACTCGAAATGAAGACTGCCGAAAACGAGTTGCGACTTGCTGAGCAAACGATTGAGCTGCGCGCGAAGTCTCTTAACCCAAACGATCGTGCGCTCGCCGCGGCGCGCACTGCCCAGGCGCAACAACACCTCGCCACCCTTGATGCCCAACTCAGTTATGCAACGATTCGCGCGCCAATCACCGGCATCGTCACCGATCAATTTCAATATGAAGGAGAGTTTGCCAGCGCTGGTGGCAAGCTTGTCACCATTGCTGACATTAGCCAGGTCATTGTCAAAGCCCCATTCTCAGACACTGCTGTGGCGGACCTGAAAGTGGGCGACTCGGCGTCTGTGCTGCCTACCGACACCTCGGCTGAAGAATTGAAAGGTCAGGTGACGTTGTTGAGTCGATCGAGCGATCCAACCAATCGTTCTGTGGAAGTTTGGGTAACCCTCGGCAATGGATCCGGAACGTTACGAGCGAACGGTGCAGCGCAAGTAAAGGTCTTCGCAAATTCAAAACGCGACGCGATCGTTGTACCAGTATCGGCGGTCAGTCTCGACGCGAGCAACTCAAGCGACGGGACGGTGATGGTTGTCGACGAGCAATCAGTTGCACATGAAACCAAGGTGACGATTGGGACGCGCACTAAAGACAAAGTTGAAGTTGTTTCAGGGTTAAAGGTCGGCGAGACCGTCGTAATCGAAGGCAACTTTGCGCTTGCCGACGGTACCAAGGTCGAAGTTGCGGCCCCGAAAAAGACGAAGAAGAAAAGCCAAAGGGCGAAGAAAAAGAACCGTGAAGATTGGCCTCCTGGTTTCAAACCAGTCCCGCGCTGTACTGGTAATTGTGGGTCTGCTGTGCGTCGCGGGAATCTATGCGGCGTGGCAATTGCCGATCGCGGTCTTTCCGCAAACTGATTTTCCTCGCATCGTCATCATCGTCGACAACGGCGTCGCACCAGCATCACAAACACTCGTTTCTGTTACTCGTCCAATCGAAGAGGCGATGAACGGTATACCGGGCATCGCAAACATTCGCTCGAAAACTGCACGCGGCTCTTCTGAAATCAATCTCTTCTTCAACTGGAATGTCGACATCATCCAGGCATTGCAATTGGTGCAGGCACGCCTTTCACAATTGTCGTCAACACTGCCGCCCACGGCGGAGATTCGAAACATCGAGCGACTGACCTTTGCCGTGTTTCCAGCCGTTGGTTACGGCCTGACCTCGGACAAGCGCGATCAGGCCAGTCTTCGCGACATCGCGCTCTACACAATTCGGCCGCGGTTGGCTCGCTTGCCGGGGGTTGCAATCGTGGGAGTCGCTGGCGGAAGAGCGAGAGAGTTTCACGTCACTATCGATTCTGATCGGCTCGTTGCTCACAATGTTTCCGCGCAGCAAGTTGTCGACGCCGTAAAGAATTCAAACATCATCATCTCGCCGGGATTGATCGAGGAGAATCATCAACTCGAACTTGCCCTGGTTAGTGGGCAAGCAAAAGAGCCGAGGTGAACTTGGGTCCATTGTTGTCGCAACGGTAAACAATGCTCCGGTGACTGTGGCTGACGTTGCGACAGTCGGTCCGGGAGTTGAGCCACAGTACACAATCGTGACTGCCGGTCCGCCTTCGCATCTTGCGGCACTGGTCAATGTGAATCGCCAACCTGATGCAAACACAGTTGCCGTTGTCGATGCGGTGAATGCCGAACTCGCGGCGACGCGGAATCAAATTCCAGCTGACGTGAAGGTTGCGCCTTATTACGATCAGTCTCTGCTGGTGCGCGAATCGATTAAGTCCGTCCGCGACTCGATCATCATCGGGTTGTTGCTATCAGTCGTCATTCTCTACGCCTTCCTTCGCAACTGGGGAACAACGTTCGTCGCAATCCTGGTGATCCCGGTAACTGTGCTGATCACATTTCTGGCAATGTGGCTGGCCGGCCTCAGCTTTGATCTGATGACGCTGGGTGGCGTGGCGGCTGCGATTGGACTCGTTATCGACGATGCCATTGTGGTTGTCGAAAATATTTACACGCACATGGTGCGCGGTCAGTCGCGTCGTGAAGCTGTTCAGAGCGCGGTCTCTGAAATCACCATACCCATCATTGGGTCGACCGTGACTCCGGTCGTTGTGTTTCTGCCATTGACGTTGTTGACCGGTGTTACAGGTGTGTTCTTCCGATCGCTCGCTTTGACGATGGCTGTTGCTTTGCTGACGTCGTTGGTCCTGGCGTTGGTATTTACACCGGTGCTTGCGGAGCGGTTCGTTAAAGCCAAGCCACAAACCGATGACTCGGCGACGCATGAGGAAAAGCCAGGGCGTTTTCTCGGAGCAATCATTCGCCGTTACGAGTGGGTACTTGGGCATGCGCTGGACAACCGCTGGCTAATCGTTGTGATCATGGTCGTGGTGCTTGCCGCTTCTTATCTGCTCTACACCCAACTTGGAACAGATTTTCTTCCGGCATTTGACGAGAGTGCGTTTGTGCTCGACTACCTCGCTCCGCCCGGAGCTTCGTTAGAAGAAACTGATCGCATGCTCCGTCATATTGAAGAGTTTCTAGGAGAGACGCCGGAGGTTGAGAGTTACTCGCGACGAACGGGACTTGAGTTGGGCTTGTTTATTACTGAGCCTAACAAAGGTGATTTTGCGGTCAAACTAAAACCGGGACACAAGCGATCAACTGAAGAAGTGGAAGCGGAACTCCGCGACAAGATCAAGGAGTCAGAACCTTCCCTGGAAGTCGAGTTCGTGGGAATCCTGCCGGACATGATCGGAGATCTAACGAGTTCGCCTGAGCCAATTGAAATCAAATTGTTCAGTGAAGACGCAGCTGCGCTCGAAGCGAAAGCGGAAGAAGTAGAGACCGCGATCAAGAAAGTGGATGGTGTTGTCGACACCTTCAGCGGCGTCGTCGTTAGCGGACCGGCATTCACGTTCAAGGTCGATCCACTCAAAGCCGCACAATTCGGTGTGACAGCCGCTGACGTTGCAGCGACAGCCAGCACGGCGATGTCAGGCGACGCGGCTTCAGCGATTCTTCAACAGGATCGACTGATTACAGTGCGCGTAATCTTCTCTTCTGACGTGCGGACGTCGTTGGATAAAGTTCGAGCAATTCAAATGCGGTCCCCGGGTGGTACGTTGTTCCGTTTGGACCAGGTCGCCGACATCGAATACGACAAAGGACAAACAGAGATCGCGCGTGATGGTTTGCGTCAGACGGTGGCGGTCACCGGCCGACTAGAGGGAAAAGATCTCGGTACTGGAATCTCTGAGATCCAGCAACTAATCGCAAAGGAAGTGAAGCTGCCGCCAGGGATGACTATCGAATACGGCGGAGTTTACAAAGAGCAGCAATCCAGTTTTCGTGAACTTGCTCGTTCACTTTTGCTCGCCGTCGTACTCGTGTTCATCACTTTGCTGATCGAGTTCAAGTCATTTGCTCACCCGATTTCCATCGTAGCTGGAGCAGTGCTCGCACTCGGAGGTGTCCTTCTTGCGCTCTTGATTACTGGTACGACTCTGAATGTTGTGTCGCTAATGGGGATGATTATGGTCGTCGGTATCGTAGCGAAGAACGGGATCTTGATGCTTGATGCAGTCGAGGATCATCTTGCTGCCGGGAGAGTCGTTGCGCGAAGCATTGCTTAATTCTGGTCGACGACGTTTTCGACCGGTGTTGATGACTTCGCTGGCTACGATCCCGTGGAATGTTGCCGCTGGCACTGGCCCTGGGTTCTGGTGCGGAGTTGTTACAACCGTTGGCTATTGCGGTGATTGGTGGACTGGCTGTGGCGTTGCTGTTGTCGTTAGTGGTGACGCCAACGGTGTATGCAATGCTGCGTCCAGAACAAAGAGCGTGAGTTACGTGAGGACAGAACTAAGAACAGTTAGGAAGGGCGGGTGCACCCCGCTGTCGCCACGAGAAGCATTGTTGACCACAGCGGGGAAACCCCCTTCCTAACTTGTTCTTAAGTTGAACTGCTTGCTTAGCCAACGGCCGATCCTGCCTGACCATTGCCATTAACTTTCCCAGGCAGCAACAACTTCATCTCAACGGACAAACCGCCACCGGGCGCATTCCTCGCTTGAACACTACCGCCATGCATGCGCACGGCACGCTCAGTGATAGCAAGCGCCGAGTCCTGTTCCGCCTCCACTTTGACGATCGCGTGCGTCCTCGGTTCGATAGAACGGGCGGAAGATCTTTTCCAGCGACTCCTCGGGAACGCCGTTACCACGATCTCTTACACTGATGACGGCGAAGTTGTCGCCGCTCCCGTTCTGTTTCTTCAAAGCAATTTCAACGGCGGTCCCTTCGGCGGTGAACCGGACTGCGTTGCGAACAACATTCTCGACTGCACTGCGCAGTAATTCCTCGACGCCATTAATCGAACAACTATCGCTCGCGACGACCTGCACCGAACGATTCAAACTGTGGGCTTCAAAATCAGCATCCTCCGCGACTTCACGGACGAGCGCTGAGAGATCGCACTGCGGACCGCTTACGGCCATCGGTGCCACTTTCAAGTCGAGTCAGTGTTAGTAGCTGACTGATCATCTCGTTTAGATTGTCCGACTCTCGTTCAATACGATCGAGTGAAGCTGTTGCTTCAGGTCCCGAACGTTGTCGGGCAAGTCCCAACGCAACGCCTAAGCGAGCGAGTGGAGATCGTAGTTCGTGAGAGATGTCGCCGAGCAAACGTTGCTGAGCTTTAACCGTCGATTCGAGTCGTTCAGCCATTCCGTTGAAATCCCGGCCGAGGTCTCCGATCTCGTCACGACGCTTCGTCAGCTTAGTTGTTACGCGCGCACCAAGATTTCCCTCGGCGAGTTCATTAGTGGTGGTTCGCATTCTGAGCACAGGTTTGGTCAGATATCGGGCCAGCCAGAAACAAAAGATTCCGCCGACCAGCAAAACAACCAGCAGACGAAGCCCCTGTGTTTGCAAACTCATCTGATAAGGCTGACGCGGAATATGTGCAACGTAGGTGTAGTGCTTTCCCTTTGGACTGACCAGCGGTCTTGCTACCAGCGTATTTCTCCCGTCGAAGTTGAATTCAATTTCGTTGCTCTTGTCGGCCTTCTGAATTAGTTCGGGGGCGTTTGGTTGAGTGGTGCGGCCGGAAAGTTCTCGACCGCTTTCGTCGTAAAGCGTGGCGCTAACGCCAGAAGCTTTTTCAATCTCCTGCAAAGCCGCAGCAAGCAGCGGTTGGGCCACTCTGTTCAAAAATCTCCGTGACCTTCATCGCGTTTGGACCAACCTGGGTTAGGTCGCGCCACGAGCGTCCAGTAGGCGTTGGTCTCGTTAAGGCAACGGCGGCAAAGAGTGCCACGTTGATCAAAATCATCGTGACCCAGAACCAGACAAAAATCTTCAGATACAAACTACGAAAGGGGATCTTCATTCTGACTTCTCTGCAGGCGCGCCGTAGATGTAGCCAACGCCGCGAATTGTTTTGATTCTTTCCAGGCCATTAAGTTGATGGCCCAACTTCTTCCGAAGATTGCTGACGTGCATGTCGATGCTGCGATCGAATGGCGACAGCTCACGACCGAGCACTTCCTTGACGAGTTCTTCGCGCTTCACGATTTGCCCGGCGTTGCGAAGCAGGATTTCCATCAGGTCGTATTCGACACCGGTAAGCTCAACCACTTCACCTGCGCGACGGACGTTTCTCGTGTTGCTGTCCATTTCGATATCGCCAACTGTAACGAGTTCGCGTGGACTGCTTTGCGATTCCAGTGGGTTGCGTTCGTCTCAGTACTGCGCGTATGCGAGCAACCAGCTCGCGCGGATTGAAAGGCTTCGGTAAATAGTCGTCAGCACCGATTTCGAGACCGACGATGCGATCGACATCATCGCCACGCGCGGTCAACATCAATACAGGTATTCGCGATTTAGCCCTGATGCGTCGTAACGACGTCAAATCCGTTAGTTCCCGGCAACATAACATCCAGGACCACGAGATCGTGTTCACCTGTCAACGCACGGTCTACCCCTCGCTCGCCGTTGTGAATTGCTTCAACCGTGTAACCCTCAGGTTGTAAGTATTCCCCGACCAGTTCGCAAAGGCCGACATCGTCGTCAATGACAAGCACTCGTTCCATTGTTTGGTCGATGTAATTTAGAGACATACGGCAACCCTTAGCAAGTCGCCAAAAATCCTACAGGAATGTGAGGTTTTCATCCGTAAAGAAGTGTCAATCATTGGTTCGACCAAACTGACAAAACTTTACAATTCGTTGACAGACTCTTTACGCCTGATTCCGATACAATCCAGCTCCCACTTGCACGGCGGAAGAGTATCACCCTACCCGTGCAACATATGTCCCCAGAAGGAGCTTTCGAATGAAGAGAATATTGTTAGCAATCACCCTATGCTTGATGCACGGCAGGAATGTTGGTCGCGCAACAGCGTAACGGTTCAATCAAGGGCCAGGTTCTTGATGAACTGGGTGGCGCGATGGTTGGTGTCACAGTGACAGCGATCGATGCGAAGGGTGTTGAGAAGACGGTGCCAGACGAACGACGGAGGCTCCTACACGATTAACGGTCTTGCGCCGGGTCGATACATGGTGCGCGCTGTTAATCCAGGTTTTGGAATCTATACGAGAACGCCGAAGTAGATGTGGTTGCCAGCAAGCCTGCTGCAGCTCGACATCACCATGAAGGTCGCAATTGAAGAGCAGAAGGTTACGGTAGACGGCTGACACCAATTCGGTGAGCACTGAACCGGAAAACAATGCTGGCGCAATCGTGCTGAAGGGTTCTGATATCGATGCGCTTCCGGACGATCCGGATGACCTCGCTGCCGCTCTCCAGGCGCTCGCCGGTCCGTCCGCTGGTCCAAACGGTGGTCAGATCTTTATCGATGGTTTTACGGTGGCACGTTTGCCGCCGCGTTCTTCGATTCGCGAGATTCGCATCAACTCAAATCCATTTTCGGCTGAATACGATCGATCTTGGCATGGGTCGAATCGAAATTCTGACCAGACCAGGCACTGACAGGTATCGTGGCCAGGTCTCCTTCAACTTTAACGACGATGCGCTGAACGCGCGCAATCCGTTTACCACTTCCAGACCGCCACACCAGTCGCGACAGTATGGCGGCAACTTTGGTGGACCGATTTCGAAGAAGAAAGCTTCATTCTTTCTTGATTTTGAAAAGCGAGATATCGACGATGAAGCGGTAATCGTGGCGACGGTTTTGGATGCCAATCGCAACATCATCGTCGGTTTCCAGGACACCGTGCCTAGTTCCGAGCCGTCGTACGACGTTCAGTCCCCGGGTCGATTATCAGATCAATGCCAACAACACACTGGTTGGTCGCTTATAGTTACGCAAAGACCTCCAGGACCACCGGTGTCGGCGGTTTTTCACTGCCCTCGCGTGAATATCAAAACCAGAGTACTGGAAAACAACGTCCAACTGACTGAGACCTCGATTATCAACTAAGACAATTGTTAATGAGACTCGGTTCCAGTTTGAGCATCAAACGGGCGGCTCGAACGCTGACAATTCGCTTCCTACGATTAGTGTTCAAGATGCGTTTTACGGGTGGAGGATCGCAAGTCGGCATTTCCACCAATACCAACAATCAGTTTGAGCTGACCAACAATACTTCGTTTACACACGGTGTTCATTCGCTCAAGGTTGGCGGTCGATTGCGCTACGTTAAGATCAGCGATAACGCGCCGCAGAATTTCGGCGGCACCTATACATTCTTTGGCGGTGGAGTTGGTCCACAACTGGATGCCAACGATCATGTAATTCCAAACACGCTCATTCCTGTCACTAGTATTGAACGGTATCGCCGGACCCTTGTCTTCCAGTCGCAAGGTTTAAGCCTCGCCGATATTCGGTTGTTTGGTGGAGGCGCCAGCCAGTTCAGCCTGGCGTCGGGAAGCCCGCGTAGCAGCGTGAGTCAATGGGACTTTGGTGGTTTGGTCAGGACGATTGGAAGGTGCGCCAGAATCTGACCGTGAGTTTGGGGCTTCGTTATGAAAACCAGGGAAACATTAAAAGCAATTTGAATTTCGCACCGCGTGTTGGCTTCGCGTGGTCACCAGGTGGCGGCGCTTCACCGAAAACGGTAATACGCGGCGGTTACGGCGTGTTTTACGATCGGGTAAGTGAAAACCTGACGTTGCAGGCGAATCGTTTGAACGGTACCAATCAGCAACAGTTCACAGTGCTGAACCCGGACTTTTTCCCAATAATCCCGAGCCCCTCAACCTTGGTGAGCTTTTCAGTTCCGGGCACGGTTTATCAACTTGAGCCAAACGTCCAGGCGCCATACACCCTGCAATCAGTTATTAGTGTCGAGCACCAACTGCCACACAACACTACAGTGGCTACGAGCTATATCAACGTTCGCACCTTGCATACACTGCGCACTCGTCCTTTGAACGCTCCCTTGCCAGGCACGTTCATTCCTGGTGTGCCGGGGAGTGGCACTCGTCCGCTGGATTGCGCTGATTTCATTCCACCGAGTGTGAATCCTTCAACCACTTGCAATGTTTTTGAATACGAGTCGAGTGGCCATTTCAGTCAGAACCAGTTCATCGTGAACTTCAATAGCCGTCTGAATCTAGGGCTTCCTTCAACGCCTACTATGTTTTTGCGAAGGCCAACAGCGACGCGGACGGAACCGGCAGTATTCCGGCAAACCCATATGACCTGAGCACCGAATTTGGTCGTTCATCAGGTGATATCAGACATCGCTTTGTCATGACCGGTAACTTCCGAGCACCCTGGGGAATTAGTTTGAATCCCTTCCTCATTGTGCAGTCCGGTCGACCTTTCAACATTACGCTCGGTCGCGATATAAACGGCGACACCTTCAACACGGAGCGACCGGCACTGGCTCCGGCGGGCGCGAATTGCTCAGATACGCTTAACTTTAAGTGCACGCCTTACGGTAATTTTAAACTTACCTTCGGACCGGGTGACGTAATGATTCCTCGCAACTACGCTGAAGGTCCAGGTTCGACCACGGTCAACCTTCGCGTTAGCAAGACCTGGGGTTTCGGCTCTGAAGGTGGTGCGACCGCGCGAAATGGACGGAACAGAGGAAATAGTACCGGGGATCAGCAAGGCAACGACGGTCAACGCAACAGCACGATGATGGGTGGCGGAATGGCCGGCGGTGGTAGAGCTCGCCGGCGGCGGCGGCGGCGAACGCGGCGGCGGTGGTGGTGGCGGCGGACGCGGCGGCGGTGGCGGCGGCTTCGGTGGTGGAGGCGGCGGTGGTTTCGGAGGTGGCGGTAATACTGGGAGCCGTTACAACCTGACGTTCTCAGCCAATTTCAACAACATCCTGAATCACGTGAACCTTAGCAATCCAGCTAGGGAATTTGGGTTCATTGTTATTCGGTAAGTCAACCTCGACGAGCGGCGGTTTTGGTGGTTTTGGTGGGCGGCGGCGGTGGTAATGCTGCCTACAACCGACGCATCGATCTGCAACTGCGTTTCAGTTTCTGAGACAACACGAGCGGCAAACAAGAAGGGCATCCAAATCGGATGCCCTTTTTGCTTTTCGTTTTGTAACGTTAGTTTAAGGAGCGCTCGATCCGTCGATCGACGGTTTCATCTGACCAACAAACTTGTCGGCGTTTTTGATGCTTTCGAGCACGATCGTAATTGCTGCGTCAGGAAGACCGGATTCGAGTGTGAAGGTATAGCCGGTAAAAACATCTCCCGTATCATCAGCACCCCAGAATAGAAAACTGGAATAATTTAGTTCGTGCGAGCTTCCTCAACAACTGTACAGGGTTTCGAGCCTTGTCGACATTAATGTATCCACCGCTGTAGTGCGGGAAAACGCGGATGCCGATGGTGGCGTTTTCCAGTCACTATCATCACGATTTCAAGACTCTCACCAATTCGTTAGTCCGTCTTTCATCGAACCCGCGAAATTGTATGGGTTCTTTTTGACTTTGCTGAAAAAGTAACTTTAGGTCGGGTCCAACGCGTGTTAGCAGCGCGTTAAGCCTTTCGCGGGTTTTGTCTCGTGATGCTGTGTCCTGAGAATAGACAGTCGGTACGGCGACCAAAACGATGATGAATAACAATATGCGAAGGGTCCAGGGGTTTTCATGAAATTCCTCTACTCTTAATTCAAAAGCTGTCTGGCTTTTATTTGAAGTGGGATGCAAAGTCAACAGGTTTCGTTAAAGCTTTGGTCATGCGGCTTTGCCGTTCCCGTGCGGGAAAGCCTCAGGCTTTCCGTTCGTCACCTAGAATGAGGAGAGGCTTCGCCTCGGCGGCGTAGCCGCCAAAACAGTCGCGGGCTTGCCGGAAAGCCCGAGGCTTCGCACGGGGGCGGCGAAGCCGCAGACCATTCCAAAGTTTCATCTCATTATTCTCCTTGTCAGCGGAGAAGCTAGGGGAGCTCCGTGGTGAAATCGAATTCAACAACTCACTCCACCACAGAGACACAGGGCACAGAGGTAGCACAGAGATTTCAAATGAGGTCGCTTGATCCTATCTCTGCGGATTGTGGCGAGATCTCATTGTAGTATATTGAAGCTCGATAAAAATTTTCGCACTAGAGTGAATCTGTGACGACTACCCATTCGTTTGAACAGCATTGCATCGAACCAGACTGCGGCTCGCGTTACGACTTAAAAGAGCCTATCTATGTTTGCGCCCGGTGTGCGTGGTTTACTCGACATAACCTGGACACACCCTCCTCCTCACGACAACTCCACTTTGCGTGCGCTTTGGCGCGCTCGAGCGATTTCTCAAGCAACACCAGATCGCAGCGGAGTTTGGCGTTTTCGAGAAGTGCTTCCGTTTGCTCGCGATGTCTCGGTAGTGTCGCTCAACGAAGGTAACACCCCGCTCTATGACGCTACGCGTTGCGCTGCTTACTGCCAGATCGATTCGCTCACGAATTGAAACACCAGGAGCAAACCCAACTGGATCATTCAAAGATACAGGTATGACGGTGGCAGTAACTCAGGCTCGGGTTTTGGCGATCTCGTCTGGTGGCTTGTGCCAGCACGGGAAATACGGCGGCGAGTTTGGCTGCCTATGCGGCACGCGCGAACATTGCCTGCGCAATCATGGTCCCCACAGGTCAAGTGAGTCATGCAAAGCTTGGCCCAGGCTTTGGACTATGGAGCGAAGGTTTTGGAGATCGAGGGCAACTTCGATTCATGCATGCGCGAGATTCGGGAGCTCTGAAGACGGCTTAATCTATCTGGTAAACTCAATCAATCCGTTTCGTATCGAGGGCGAAGACCGTCGCTTTTGAACTTGCTGAACAACTCGGGTGGAATGTTCCAGATCACCTGGTGGTGCCTGGAGGTAACCTGGGTAACAGTTCGGCGTTCGGGCAAAGGTTTTCGCGAGTTGTTCGCCCTGGGCCTTATCAAGCGAATGCCCCGCATCAGCGTTATTCAAGCCGCGGGAGCTGCGCCGTTCGCCAGCCTACTTTCGGAATTCAATCAGCGACCCGAGGCGGCGACCTTCGTCGATGAACCGCACCCTGGCACACGCTCGCATCAGCGATAAAGATCGGAGCGCCAGTTTCATGGCCGAAGGCATTTCGCGCTGTTTATGAAACGGGTGGGACGAGTGCTCACCGCCGCAGTGATGCAGGAAATTGCCGATGCGAAAGCGATCATTGCCAGCAGCGACGGCATCGGTCTGTAGCTGGTACGGCGACGACAGTGGCGGGCATTAAGAAGATGAGTACCGCAGGTGAGATCAGAGCCGATGAAACAGTAGTAGCAGTGCTGACCGGACACCTCTTGAAAGATACAGACTACGTCAACAAGTATCACAACAACTCGCTGGTCGATGACGACGGACGGTGCGATCGTTGGTAGGTACGGTAATCCCCCACTCCGCATCCTTCAGGCGGACGAGATCAATTGCGCGACGCGTTGGCATAGCTGGCGACGTAGCGAGGAAGCTAAGTTCGATCAAGTCTCTTAACCGCGAAGCGGTTGTGTCTTGCAGCCCAGGGCTGCCGGGCTTTGGCGGCTACCCTGGGAAACGTACGGACGCAGGTTTCCAACCCCGATTTATCGGGGCTGCGCTGGTTTCCCTTCACCCGCGGCTTACTTGTGAGCGTTAGGGCGCAACCCTCTCGGGGTTGGATCGTTCGTCCATCCTTCCCCAGGTAGCCGCGAAAGCCCGGCAACCCTGGGTTTGGGATACACCGCTTCGCGGTTAAGAGACTTGATCAAGAGCTTCCTTGAGGCTCTGCCACAACTTATGGTGACAACAAAACAGAAACTTCCGCGCAGCAAGAGACATTTTGAGGTCTCGCCCTCCAGCATCCACGTCTAACCTTTGGGCCTCGGCTTTGATTGTTTTGGCCTGGCGCTAAAATCCCCATTTGACGATTCGCGCAGTTCCCCGGCGTGAAGTCATCGGTTGATTGTCGTGTTCGGACAAACCGGCGCACGCGAGAATGCTGTTCTTCCTCGCAACGCGCAACAAATTCTGATTTACCGCGCCATGTCGTTTGCCGCGAAGCGAGAGTCGTTGACCCCGCCGCCGGTTGATCTGGCAGTTCACAACGAGATTCCTTTGGCGAGCGGGTTGGGCAGCAGTGCGGCTGCGATCGTTGGCGGGATCGAAACCGAGCGGATGTTGTGCGAATCTCCTTTGTCAGACCAGAAGGTCCAAAACTACGCTACCGAGTTTTGAAGGACATCCAGACAACGTTGGCGCGTCGTTGTTTGGTGGATTCGTACACGAGTCGTTTGGGCGCTGAAGGAAATGTTTCATCAGTAAAGTTTTGACTGGCACGGAAAAGTGATCTCGCACCGTAGTGGTGTCACCACATTCTCAACTGGCGACCCCACGCTGCGCGCGCGCCGCACTCGAACAATGTCTCGCGCCGACGCGGTTTTCAATCTACAGCGCACTTCTTTATTCACCGCGGCTTTGGCGAAGCGACGTTACGATCTACCGACGGAGGCGATGCGTGATCGACTGCACCAGCCACGACGACAGTCGTTAGTGCCGGGTGCTGAAGCCT
>ERZ1370068.3668-contig-2771_pt1 | contig 23602 bp, 33 predicted proteins | sample MGYA00561227_ERZ1370068 | MGnify/ENA primary metagenome ERZ1370068 (study PRJEB38410, sample SAMEA6850437) | metagenome | study: Metagenomic assessment of the ecological functions of the soil: analysis of the soil microbiota associated with the...
TGAAAATGTTGTTCACCGCCGATGCGCGACCCCGCATTTCGCCAGGTGTGAGCAGTTGGGACGAGCGTTTACCCCCTAACGACCACGCTGACGCTGTTCGAAACACCCTGGTTAGAGAACAACATCGGGAGCGAGAGCCAGAACCAGTGCGAGGCACTGAAACCGCGGAAAGCGAAGGCTGGGCAGGGGTCGCGCGATGCGTGGCGTTTCCCCGACCGCCGGCGGAGGCGCGTAGGGTTTCGCTCGGGCATCGCCGTGCGCGGCCGCGGGCCGGGCGCACGAGATTGTAGAGTCGGGCCGGAAGCGCCGCAACCGGCATCCGCGACCGTGGGCGCTTGGCGCGAAGCCTCTACAGGAGCACCGTGCTGCGCACCCAGCCGCTACGATGGTTAGGCGCAAGCGCGGCGCGCTCGGCGCGCAGGTGCTGCAGCCGCGCCGATTCCTGCTGGTTCGGGAGCGCGAGGAGCTTCCGCGGGTTCCGGGGCAGCGGGGACCTTCGGCAACTCCTGGCGCTCGAGCTTCTCGAAACGCTGGCGCACGTTGGCCGGCAACTTGGCCCGCTGCTTCGTCGGTGTCGATCGGGCCGTTATAAAGCACTTTCCCCTGCGCGTCTTTTGCAGTCAGCATTTTCCTGCCGCTCAACACTCTCCATCTTCAGCTCGCCCTGATCATCCGAGAAAGTGATCGTCGCCTTGCCCAGATCGATCCGCGTTGATTTCGTCAAGCCATCGTCGGTCGTGACAATGCGCAGTCCGCGCACCGCCCGCTGCGCCTCATCCCGCGCCCGCATTGCCTCGTCCTTGGCCCGCGCGACCGCTTCGCGGACCGCGGTCATGTCGGGCGCCTTGAAATCAAACTTCATCTTGTCGAGGTCGTCGAAATTCCATTCCTGTTCGAAACCGAAAGGACCGTGGCCTGACCGGGACATCTTTCTTCCCGAGCTTGACGCTAACCTTCACCTCCTTGCCCTTGCGCAGAAGGGTGAGGTCGACCGACGTGCCCTCGGCGAAACTCCGCACCAGCTTCCCGAGCTGACTCGGATCACGACGATTTGCTGGTCGTTCAACATCCGGATGATATCGCTCGGCTGCAGACCGGCCGCGGCAGCCGGGACCGTTCGGCACCACGTAATCGACCACCACGCCGAAGCCGCGCGGCAAATCCATTTGCTCCGACAACACGCGCGGCACTTCCGACGTCTCAACACCGAGAAAGGTGACCGGCTCTTTTGGCCCCATGTCATGCTCGTGCACATGTCCCCGCGGCGGAGGAACAGGCGGTGCCGGAGGAACCGCCTGGACGGGCGGTGACAGCCGGCGCCGGGGGCACGGAGGCGGTTGGGCTGGGTGATTGGGCAAAGGCGGCCAGCGGAAACAAGGCGGCCAGCGCAGTCGTTAGGATGATTTGTTTTTTCATTGGGTTTCTCTGTGGCATTTCATTGAAAGGGAGACCGGCGCGAGGACGACCTGCTCGGCCGGATAGGAGACGCGCAGTGACGCCCCGGTCTGCGGGTTGCGCCACTGCATCGTCTCGCGGGTGTTGTAGCGGACCCGCCGGAGCGGACGCTCCGATTGGTTAGGCGAGAAAACGAGACCCTCGTCATGCTGACGGTAGATCACGCGGGTGAGCGCGGAAGGTTGCAAGCCACTGCCGAGCGGTTCGACCGGAGACGTCGTATTTTGCGCGACGATCGGACGCGCCGGCGGCGGTTCGGCGAAGAATGCCAGCCAGATGAGAAGAAGCGCGGAGGCGGTCGTTAGGCCGAGGCCGAGCGACCACCAGGCGTTGCTGCGCTTCGCCGTCCGCGGGAGGAGACCGGCGGTCGGCATCCGCCGCGGGCTGCGCGAGGGCATGCTCCACGCGGGCGAGCAATCCAGCCGGGACCGGCGCGGGGCGCAGTTTCTTCAGCTCTGTTTCCAGTTCGGAAAAATCACTCATGGGGCTGCAAAATTTTCTTGAGCGCGCCGAGCGCGTAGCGATAGCGCGAGGCGGCGGTGTTTTGCGAGATCTCCAGGACGTGTCCGATCTCGGCGAAGGTGAGCTCGTTCCAGATTTTCAAAATGACGACCTCGCGTTGTTCGTTAGGCAAACGCTCCACCGCGGCCGCGAGCATTTGCTGGCCTTCGTCCACGGTCGTGAATTGCGGCTCCAGATGCTGCGCGCCATCGAGCGCGACCGCGGCTTCGCGCCGGGCGCGGCGCTGGTCGCTGCGCAAGCGATCGAGTGCAGTCGAGCGGACCGTGGCGTAGAAGCAGCGCGCGGTTTGCGATGGAATGCTGCCGCCGCCAAAAACGGACAAACGCTTCCTGCACGATGTCCTCGGCTTCGGCCCGGCAATTCGTCCAGCGGCGGGCGAAAAGGAGCAGCGCCGGGCCCGAGCTGTGCGAAACAGGTTTGCCAATCTTCATCGGTAACGCGTGCTCTCCATGAGCTCTTCACGATCTTTTAAGATTGAGACGCCGCCAAATGCAGCTTTTGTCTAACCGAAGTGAAACTTCGTCCTGCACCGCTATTCTTTTCCTCTTTGCCGCTGCCCCACCTTCGCGGACGATCGGGCGATGACCGCGGGATGCCGTGCCCTGCGGCGGCGGGACTGCGTTCACGTAGGAACCCGTCGAGGAAGGAACGCGCAGCGCGTCTCTCCATGCGCTCTCCGACATCGTAATCTTCCCGCGGGACCGTGAAAGTTTCGCGCAGCGGCGATTTGGGATCTTGCCTGGGGTGAGGCACCGCGGCGACAAGCGGCGATTGTCTCCGGATCTGGCGCAAAGACCGCGCCGGGAACTGGAAACTGGCGCTCGAGCTTCCCGCACCCTCGTTAGGCGGAAAAGTCGGCTAGCGGTCTTGCTCGCGGACGCCGGACGCAGAATCAGGTCGCCCAGCCAATACGGATCCGCGACCGCTTTCGGTAGGCGGCGAGCGCTTCGGGCGACGAATTGATGTGCAGATTGCTGTAGCTCTGGTCGAGGTTTTGCCAGCGTTCGTGCCAGTAGACTTCCGCTTTCACCCGCCGGCAGTTTCGTCCGCATGACGGCGAAGGCCTCACGAATCCACTTCGCCTTGTCGCCGGAATTCGGAAATTCGCCGGTCGCCCATTCCGCAATCATGATCGGTTTTTTCGGATCCAGCTGGGCGATCTCCTGGTAGGGCCAATCGACCAGGGCAAGAAAATCCGCCCAAGGCTCGTCGTTGAATTGCTGGCCGTAAACGCTCAGGCCCAGCCAGTCGACATAATCGGAGCCCGGATAGTAGGCGGGCGCGAAATTCCACGTATCCATTGGGAAGGAATAATTATTCGTTTGGAACATCCACTGGATGTTGCGCGCGCCACGCGCCCGGACGCGGTCGACCACATAACGATAGGCGCGCTTGAAAAGCTCGGGGCCCTCCCATTCGTTAGGCCGACCCGGAGATCGGTTTCCCGCCACCGTAATAGACGCCCGACCAGGGAAACCAGTCGCCATTCATCTCGTCGCCGAAAGAGACGATCAACGGGTGGCCGAACTCGCGCGCCGCGTCGGCCCAGTCATCGATGTAGCGATTCCAGGCGCCGGCCAGAATCGCATTGAGTCCAAACCGATCGGGTCCTTGCTTTTGTTCGTAAGGCCGGTCCCAAGGCGACCAGAAAACGAGCGGGAGCGATCCGTGCCGCCAGATCATTTGCAAATTCGCGGAGGAAAACTTTGCTCCCCCAATAACTCGACGACGCGATGATTGCCTGATGCTTGCCCACCATCTGCTCGAAATCCTCGATCGTCTCGAGCGCGACTGCGTCTTCCGCTTCGCCAAAATCGATGAACGCACCGGTATAAGCGCCCACCTCCGGCAGGACGACTTCGACGGGGGCCCTCGGGTCGGGCGACGGCTTGACCAGTCGCGCGTTTCTGGCAGCCTAACGAAAGCAACAAAGCACGAGCATGCCGAAGCGCGCGCCGGCCTAACGACATCCAGCATTGTCATCAAACCCGCACCGGGACGGACGCGGTTCGCTCGAGTTTTTCCCCAGCCGACCCAGGCGCCTTTGATCGCACGGAAGATGGCCTTCCAGATCACGTAGCTGAGAAGCGGGCGGTAAATCAGACGCATCGGCAGGATCCGCCAGGCGTGCCAAATCGATTCGCGCTCCAGCGCACAGGCGAGCGTGGCGAGAATCACATCCATCGCGACAAAAGTGACGACGAACGGTAGCACCGCGCGCCAGGCGCCGAATGGGAGCGAAGCGAGAAGGAAAAAGTCGACCATGGGGGTGAGCGCGACGAGCAGGATCTGGAAGAACCAAACACTCGGCAGACTGAACCAGCCGAGCGCGCGATAACGCCAGTTGAAGACTTTGTCGCGATGTTTCCAGAGACATTGCAGGGTCCCGTAGGCCCAGCGAAATCGCTGCCGTGCGAGCGTGCGCAACGTCTCGGGCGCTTCGGTCCAGGCGATCGCGTCGGGCGTGTAGGCGATTCGGTTTTCACCCTTGTGCAACGCCAGAGTGAGATCGGTATCCTCGGCCAGCGTGTCGAGGCTCAGCCCGCCGGCACGCGCGATCGCCGAACGGCGCAGCGCGCTGATCGCGCCGGGCACGACGGTGATGCAATTCCAGCGATCGTAGGCGCGCCGGTCGAGATTGAAGCCGCAGGTGTATTCGAGCGCCTGGCAGCGCGCGATGAAACTGCGCAGGTTGCCGACTTTGGCGTGGCCGGAAACGGCGACCACGCGCCCGTCGCTCATTGGCCGAACGAGCAAACGCAGAGTGTCGCTTTGCACATGCGTGTCAGCATCGAGGAAAACAACGAACTCGTGCTGAACAAGCGACAACCCGCGCTGCAAGGCGACCGCTTTGCCGCGGTTGCTTTGCCTAACGAGTCGAACCCGCGCGTCGCCGTGCGAGATTTTCTCGACCTCGGCGGCGGTCTGATCGCGCGAGCCGTCGTCCACCACCAGCACTTCGATTGCGCCCGGATGATCGTTAGCCAAAACCGCGCGCAGGGTCGCGGCGATCACCTTCTCTTCGTTGAAAGGCGGCAATCAAAACGCTGATCGCAGGGCCAAAATCCACCGGAACGGGAGCCGACCGGCGAAAACGCGCCGCGAGAAAGATCACGACCAGGGTTCGAATCACGATCAACGCCGTAGCGACGATCATGAAGGCCCAAAGAAATTCCTCGGTCGCATGAAAGACACGGAAACCGGCGCTGCTCACCAAGCGGGGAATTCGCTGGCCATCGCCAACCGGCGGCATGACAGCGTCGCGCGAGCTACCGATCAACGTGCTGAGCGGGACGATCGTGTCGCCGCGCGTCTGCAGCCAATCTGATGATGCGCGGCAACGCGGCGATTGTTTGTGAGCGGTCGCCGCCGGCATCGTGCAGGAGGATGATGCTGCCGTCGCGCCGCTGTTGTTTGATGCGCTGAAGGATGACGTCGGCGCCCGGCCGTGCCCAGTCCTGGGGGTCGATGTTCTCGAGCGACGACGAGGTAATTCAATCTCGTTCGCGATGCGCAACGGTTCGAGCTCGGCTAACGACGAAGGGCTGGTGTCGGCCGCGTAGGGCGGGCGAAAGAGCGTGGTCGAGCGGCCGGTAATCGTCTCGAGGAGCAGCTGCGTGGCGTTCAACTCGAGTCGGATATGTTCCGGCCAGCAGATCCGCAAGGTCGGGGTGATAGTAGGTGTGGTTGCCGATCTCGTGCCCCTCGGCGACGATCCGCCTAACGAGATCCGGATACTTTTCCGCGTTCACCCCGACGAGGAAGAAGGCGGCTTTGATCCCGTTCGCTTTCAGGATGTCGAGCACCTCGCGGCGTCCACTTGGGATCGGGTCCGTCATCGAAGGTGAGCGCGACCTGATGTTCGCCGCTGGCGCCCTGGTGATAGAGCGTCGGGAATTCTGGGAAACTGAGGTAGGTGGCGCTGAGGTAGCCGTCAGGATCGAGCGTCGATCTTGCGCGCACCGTCTGACCGCGTTTCGTCGACGTTGACGATTTCACCTTCTCCGACGTCCGTGATTGTCTCGGTTCCCTTGAGCGTTTCAAGCAGCCGCCGCGAGGCTTCGTTAGGCTGAAGTCTTGCGTGGGAGATTGATCGCGTCCCAGATGGCAGGGTCTTCCGTCCCGAGCCGGTAGACCGCAAAACCACCTGCACGTTGATCGCGCAGCGCGTGCAACTCGTTCAGGAAACTGACGACGTCGAGGAACCAGACGGAATGGTCTTTGTCGGCGTCTTCGTAAGAAAAATCAGAGCCGTGATCGGGCGGCGCGACCACGCCAGACTCTACTCCGGCGTTGCTCGCCGCGGCTCATCGCCTCCGGAAAACTGATCAGCTCCGCGCGATGCGTCGCCGCTCGTCCAATCGTAACCGTAGCTGCCCGAGCGCGATGATCCACTGCTCGGGATCGGCGTCCGTGCAGAAGCGCGTGCAGCCACGATTCGAACCACTGCCGTGAGGCGAGCGGGCCGGGCGAATCGATCGTCGGACGTCTCGTCGAAGAGCAGCGCAACGAAGCGATCGACGGTTCTCGGAGACGATCGTCGAAATCGATGTAATCGAGGTCCTGCCCCGGTTGCACGCAGAGCCAGAGTTGCCGCCCGTCGGCATGGAGGCGCTCCGCCATCTTGGTGAGCAATTTCGTGATGTCGTCCTGGTAGGCCGGATCGACCTGCTCCCAATCGACCATCACGCCCGCTGCTTTCGCGCTTTGCAAGTGGCTCAGCAACATCTGCAGGAAATGCTCCTGCCGCTCGGGCGGACCATGCGCCAGATTTTCGACCGCCTCGGGCTGCCAGGTGTCGCCGATCTGATTGGTGAGGAGCGGCATCAGGGCGAGGCCCTTGGCCGCGGCGAGCTTCGGAATGCGAATATCGGCGTCGATCTGCATGTTACCGAGACCGTCGGCGAGTGCGAACCATTCTGGACAGACATGCGTCAGCTGGTTGGCGTGTTGCTCGAGCGATCGATAGCTGTAGGGATCGCCGTTGGTGTAAAAGCCCAGTCGCACTTCGCCACCGGGAAATTTCCGGGACGACGGCGGCACCGGCGTCTCCGGAAGGCGAGGGATGTTTCTGGGCCGCGGCACGCGCAGCGACGAATTTCTGCCAAAGCGGAACGTTAGGCGGAAGCTGCCCGGCCGGATTCTTCCTTTGCAGCGCCTTCAACTGGCCTTTCAACTGGCGCAAAGTGAAGGGAGTCGCAGTTGCGGGGTAACAAAAGGGTCTGGACGAAAAAGACTGCGGCGACAAGAGAAATGACTCCGCCAAGAAGAAGTGTCAGGCGCAGGCGTGGCCATCGCCTCCCGGCCGGGTCGGAGAAAATAAAGGCAGTCCGCTCCTTGGGAAAATCAGCGTCCATCAAGCTCCGAGGGCGCATATCCTAGCGCGAGCGCAGGAAATGCCAAAGTCGGATTTCTCAGGTGAGTAGTTTCCGGACATGTCTGAAAGGTAATCGTCGAACCCCGGAATACGCATCACCGTTTCGCAAATTCCCCAAGGCGAGATCCCGCGCCGCCGCGCTGCGAAGTCCGGGGGATCATTCGTTAGGCACAGCGACGCCGTTGGCGCAGGGCGCGAACGGAGCTACTCTTAGGATCGGAACCCGCAGACCGTCTCCGCTGACAAATGCGCGTTTATCTGCGTTGCGAAGTACTTGTGACCGCGGTGATCAAGGTGCCAGCCCTATCCGTCTCCCTCCGCAGAATGAACTTTTACCCGCTCGACCACGTCAGACAGACCGAACCTTAAGTGAGACTCACGAAATGAAACGGCCAATCTTTGCTCCACTCCTTGCGGCTCTCGCGCGTTCGCCTCCTGCGAAACCGCGCACAAAGCCGCGGTTTCAACCTACCGTGTTGTGGCTGCGCCTGTCACGTATGTGGGGCACAAAGCTCGGTGTGGATGAAGAAAATCAGCAGACGACCACGACTGAAACGAGCGTCCAGTCCAGCACCGCGATGGCGAATCCGCCGGCGCAGCCTTATCCGGCCCAGCAGCCCACGCCTCCGCCTCCAGCACCGGTCCAAAGCCAGGCCCCGGCCGTTATCACTCGCGCAACAGCCGCCACCCCAGCCCAAGCCGCAAGCCGACCGCCACTCCGCGCGTCGTAAAAGTGAGAACCCTCCACCAGCGAATTCTACAGCTTCCGTCGACGGCCACCGTTTCACAAAATGCCGATCTGCCCTACGCCAAACCGGTTCCCGGCAAGCCGGGCTACGTCTTCAGTCCGTTCGACAAGAACGGCGGATATGTCGATGTGACTGGAGTACAGCCCTGGACAAAAGGTAAAGGATCCTTATTCCGGCAAGATCTTTCTTGTGCCGTGATGTAGATACCTTCTTCTGCAAAGCGCGGCTCTTCGCGTGGCCAGCCCTGCTCCCAGCGCTTCGCAGAACGAAGCGTCTACAGACTTCTCCTCGAGCGCCTTCACTCGCTCAAAAAGTTTCCCGAGCCGTCGCACCCAGGCGAGCTGTTCTTTCGCCTCCTTCAACGGGACCGTCGGCGTCGCCCACCAGGTGCCGCCATGCAGACTTTCGAGACGCCGCTCTGCGCGCCGATCATCGTTCCATCGTCGATCTCGATGTGGCCAATGATTCCCGCCTGACCCCCGATCACTACGCCCGACCCGATCCGCACGCTCCCCGCGATCCCGACCTGCGCGACGATGATCGAGTGCTTCCCGATGACCACGTTGTGTCGCGATCTGCACCAGGTTGTCGATCTTGACCCCTTCCTGGATCCAGGTGCGTCCAAAGCGTGCCCGATCGATCGTCGTGTTTCGCGCCGATCTCCACATCGTCATCGATCTGGACGATGCCGATCTGCGGCACTTTCTTGTGCCCGCCCGCGGCCATTTCAAAACCGAAGCCGTCCGAGCCGATCACGGTGCCACTGTGAATAATGACGCGTTCGCCGATCCGGGTGCGTTCACGAATCGTGACGTTGGGATAGATCAAGGACCCCGCGCCGATCGTCGTCTCGTGCCCGACATAGCTCGTGCGCACCGACCCGCGCGCCCGCGCCAATCTCCACCCCTGGTTCGACGACCGCGTAAGCCCCGACGAGACATCCTTGCCTAACGACACCTCGGGCGCGACCACCGCGCTCGAATGAATCCCGGGAGCAAAGGAAATCGGTTGCGGCGCAAACCTGAGCACCACCTGCTCAAACGCCTTCGTCGGATTCTCGACCCGGATTTGTCCGCCCACGATCTGCTCTGTGAAATCCTGCGGAACAAACGCGGCCGAGGCGCGCGTTTTGCGGAAGGCCGCAAGGTAACGCGGGTTGCCGTAGAACGTGATCTCGCCCGAAGTCGCCTCGGCGAGCGAAGCCGCGCCACTGATGACCGCTTCTACGTCGCCCGACACTTCGCCGTCACACAGTTCCGCCAACTCTCGCAGCTTTATTTTCACGATGATTGCTTCGAGCGCAGCCATATTTTCGATGCCGGGCAAGGCAAGGGAATTCAATCGCGTTGGCAGCGAGCGCGGGCACAGATCTAGCTTTTTCAGCCGGGCGGCCGCGGCCGTGACCGCAATGGCAACAGCAACCCTGAATTCCACACCGAAACTGATCAGAAAATCGAATGAAAACGGTTCGCAAGAACAAAACCGGCACCCTCGAAATCGTTCCGGCAACGGATGCAGATTATTTTGAAGTCGTTGCCCGGGCTACGAATGATGCGGTTCGGGATTGGGATGTAGCGACCGGCGCGCTCGTCTGGCCCCGCGGCCTGGCAAGCTTTGCTCGGCTTCGCGCCCTCCGACGACTGCAAAGAGATCGGCTTTTGGTTTCGCAATATTCATCCCGACGATCTGGCACCCGTTCAGAATAGTCTGCAGGAAGCGTTCAGCGGCTCGGCCGAATGCTGGTCGGGCGAATATCGGTTCCGGCGCGCCGACGGCGAACTATCTTCATATCCTCGACCGCGCGCTCATCATCCGCGACGCACGGGGAGCGGCGGTGCGCCTGGTCGGGCCGATGATGGACGTCACTACCCGCAAGCAATTGCAAGCGCAGGTCTGCCGCTCCCAGCGCATGGAAGCGTTCGGTCAACTGGCCAGCGGGGTCGCGCACGATTTTAATAACTTTCTTACCACCATCCTCGGATACAGCGATCTGCTTTTGTCCGAGACATCGGTGAAAGGCCAGGTCGCCGGCCAGATCAAAGAAATTCGCGACGCCGCCGACCGGGCCTCCACTCTGACGAACCAACTGCTCGCTTTCAGCCGGCGCCAGGCGCTCGAGCCGACCGTCTTTGAGGTCAACGGCCTGATCAGCAACCTTGAGGGCTCGATCCTTCGGCTACTCGGCGACAACATTTCGATCGACTGCCGGCTCCATCAGCTGAAGAAGGGCGCTCACGTCAAGGTGGATGCAGGCCAGCTCACCCAGATCATCCTCAACCTCGCGGTCAACGCGCGGGACGCGATGCCGCAGGGCGGCCGCCTGACGATTGCTACCTCCACCCTTGAGGTGACACCCGACTCCGAAACACCGTGCCTCGGGGCGGACCTTCAGCCTGGCGAATACGTCGTCATTGCCCTGAATGACAACGGCCACGGAATGAGCGACGAAACCAAGGCGCGCCTTTTCGAGCCGTTTTTCACGACCAAGGAAGCGCACCGCAGCGGCCTCGGCCTGGCCACGAGCTATGGCATCGTCAGGCAAAGCGGCGGTCATATCTGCGCCGAGAGCGTGTTGGGCCAGGGCACAACGTTCCGCATTTTCCTACCGCGCCTCGCTGCGCCTCCCGCTGCGACTTATACAAAACCGAGCCAGCGCAAGAATCTCTCGGGCACGGAAACGGTGCTCGTGCTCGAGGACGAAGTGGGTGTGCGCCATCTCTCCGTCCGCGTTCTGCGCAATCTCGGCTATGAAGTGCTGGAGGCCGCGCATGGCGACGACGCGAAACGTCTCATCACGCAGCGCGGTGTGAAAAAGGTCGATCTGCTCCTGACCGATATGGTGATGCCCGAAATCAGCGGCCGCCATGTCGCCAACTGGCTGCACCAAACCAGCCCACAAACAAAAGTCATTTTCATCTCCGGTTACCTGGAGGAATCGCTCCATCCCCATGACCGGCGCGAACCCGGCATGAGTTTTCTCGCCAAGCCGCTTCAATGCCGACGAGCTCGCGCGCAAAGTGCGCGACGTGCTGGATGGGGATCGTTGACTCGTAGACGCTTCAGCTCTGCGAAGGTGCAGGTCGTGGGTAGTTTCCGAACAACGCACTCTTTCGGAGTTGATCCCGCAGGGTTGATGGAGCAGAAACTCTCCCCGCGCGTCCTTAGACCACGACACCTTCCACGACATCGAAGAAGCAGCCGCCGCGCATCAAAGGCGCGGTTTACGAATCGCCCTGCCCACAATCCATCCCACTGAGCGAGCTCACCGGGATGAAGATTCACTGCAAGCTCGATAATCTCCAGCGCACCGGGAGCTTCAGGAACGCGGCGCGCGCAACGCGCTCGTCCAGCTCTCCGCCGAACAGAAAAAGCTAGGCGTCATCGCCGCCTCGGCCGGCAATCACGCCCAGGCGCTCGCCTACCAGGGGCGATTGTTAGGCATGCCGGCCACGGTCGTGATGCCGAAATTCGCCCCGCTCATCAAGATCAACAACTGCCAGAAACTTGGCGCGACGGTTGTGCTGCAGGGCAGGGATTTCGCAGAAGCGAAAGCGCGCGCCCATGAGATCGCGGCCGAGCAGGGGCTGGCCTATATCGACGGCTACGACGATCCCGCCATCATCGCCGGGCAGGGAACGGCCGGGCTCGAGATTGTCGCGCAGGTGCCGGATCTCGATGCCGTCGTCGTGCCGGTGGGCGGTGCCGGTTTGCTCGCCGGGCGTTTCGCTCGCGGTGAAGACTTTGCGGCCACAAGCGAAGATCATCGCGGTCGAAGCCGATCACGTCGCCAGTTTCTCGGCCGCACTGCGTGCAGGAAAACCAGTTCCGCATCGAGACGAGTCCGACTTTGGCTGACGGGCTCGCCATTGCCCAGGTGGAGAGCAACGCGTTCGAGATTGCGCGCCAGCACACCGACAAGGTCGTGCTCGTGAACGAGGAACAGATCGCGCTCGCGATCCTGCGCATCGTCGAACTGGAAAAAGGCGTAGTCGAAGGCGCCGCCGCGGCGACCCTCGCAGCCTGCCTCTCCGGGCAGCTTCCCGAACTCGCGGGCAAGCGTGTCGTCCTCCTGCTCTGCGGCGGCAACATCGATCCAAACGTGCTCAGCCGGGTGATCGAGCGCGGGCTCGTGGCGGACGGGCGGCTTTCGCGTTTCACGGCCATAATCAGCGACCGGCCGGGCGGCCTCGCCGATCTCACCGCGCAAATCGCGGCGGTCGGCGCGAGCATCAAAGAAGTGGTGCACGATCGCGCTTTCGCCAGTTCCGATGTCTCCGCCGTCAACGTTCTTTGCACGGTCGAAACGCGCGACCGCGCGCATCTCGAAAAAGTCCTTTCTCGCTTGCATGACCACGGCGTAAAAACCTCAGCGACTCGTTAGGCGTAGAGGCGCTTTGCTCTGCGAGGCGCGCGGGAGGAAATAAATCGCTCGTGAAAAATACTTTGCTCCAAAGCGGACGTCCGCACTAGGGAGAGGGCAGCGCTGACAACCGGCCCGCCTTGAATCGCTAACGTTCCCTCGTAGGATTCGCAATGGATTCGGTTGAGACTCAGGTCTTCGCAAAAAGGCCTCGCCGGAGGCACAGAAATCACCCGCGCCGGGCAGCGAGACGCCCGGGGAACTCAGCCGTTTTGTCGCGCGTCACATCGGCCCTAACGATGAGGAAGTGAGCGCCATGCTCGCTGCTGTCGGCTTCGAAAACCTGGATACTTTCATCGACGCGACCGTCCCGACAGATATTCGCCTAACGAATCCGCTCGACCTGCCCGCGGGCAAATCGGAACAGGAAGCGCTGGCCGAATTGCGCCAGATCGCGCAGCAAAACAAGGTCGTCCGCAACTTCATTGGGGCCGGCTACTCCGATTGCGTCGTGCCGCCCGTCATCCAGCGCAACATCTCGAAAATCCCGGCTGGTACACGGCCTACACTCCGTATCAGGCCGAGATCGCGCAGGGCCGCCTCGAAGCGCTGCTCAATTTCCAGACGATGATCACCGACCTGACCGCGCTCGATATCGCGAATGCCTCGCTGCTCGACGAGAGCGACCGCCGCGGCGGAGGCGATGACGCTTTGTCATGCGGTCGTCGGCGGGCGCGACACATTTTTCGTCTCGGAAATGCTGCCATCCGCAAACGATCGAGGTCGGTGCAAACGCGCGCCGGCCGTTGGGCATCCAGGTCACGGTCGCCAACCACGAAACCTTTCCGTTCACCGACAAGGTCTTCGGCGTTCTCCTCCAGTATCCGACCACCGAGGGCGCGATCATCGATTACGAACCGTTTATCAAGTCCGCGCACGCCGCCGGAGCGCTTGCCATCGTCGCGGCCGACCTTCTCGCGCTAGCGCTCGTGCGTCCGCCGGGCGAGATGGGCGCGGATGTCGCCGTCGGCAGTTCACGCAGCGTTTCGGCGTTCCAGTTAGGCTGCGGCGGACCGCACGCGGCTTATTTCGCGACGCGCGATCAATACAAGCGCCATCTGCCGGGGCGACTGGTCGGCGTTTCGCATGATGCCGCCGGACGCCCCGCCTACCGCCTCGCGCTGCAGACGCGCGAGCAGCACATCCCGCCGCGACAAAGCGACGAGCAACATCTGCACGGCGCAGGTGCTGCTCGCGGTCATGGCCTCGATGTATGCGGTCTATCATGGACCAGAAGGATTGCGGAGAATTGCCCGCCGCGTGCATGACCTCACCTGCCGCCTGGCCGAGGGCCTCGAGCAGCTCGGTTACGGCCTCGCCCACGAGGATTTCTTCGACACGATCCGGATGGATCTGGGGAAACGCAGCAGCGGAGAATTCCTTCGCCGGGCTTTGCAAAGAACTGCAACCTGCGTGTCCTCGGGCCCTACAGCATCGGAATTTCGCTCGACGAAACGACCACGCCTGGCGACATCGAGAGTCCTCCTCGACATCTTCGGCGAAAACCGAATCGTGCTTCCGGGAGCGGCCTCGGCAAATCGCAAATCGCAAATCGCAAATCGCAAATCCGATTTTCTCACCCACCCGGTCTTCAACACGCACGACAGCGAGACCGAAATGCTGCGTTATATGCGCCGGCTCGAAGCGCGAGACCTCTCGCTCTGCCATTCGCATGATCCCGCTCGGCTCGTGCACGATGAAGTTGAACGCGACCGCGGAGATGTTTCCGATTTCGTGGCCGGAGTTCGCGCGGCTTCATCCCTATGCGCCTGACGATCAAACCGTCGGCTATCGCGAGATGTGCGATCAGCTCGAACGCTGGCTGGCAGAGATCACCGGTTTCGCCGCGGTCTCCCTGCAGCCGAACGCCGGATCACAGGGCGAGTACGCCGGCCTGCTCGCCATCCGCGGTTACCACGCGGCGCGCGGCGAGTCGGCACCGCAACGTTTGCCTCATTCCTACTTCCGCCCACGGGACCAACCCGGCCAGCGCCGTCATGGCCGGCTTCCGCGTCGTTCCGGTGCGCTGTCTCGAAGACGGCGACATCGATCTCGCCGATCTCCGCGCCAAGGCCGAGACGCACAGCAAGCGATCTGGCGGCGCTCATGGTCACCTATCCGTCGACTCACGGCGTCTTCGAAACCACTATCCGGGAAATCTGCGAGATCGTGCACGAGCACGGCGGCCAGGTCTACATGGACGGCGCGAACATGAACGCGCAGGTCGGCCTCTGTCGGCCGGGCGACATCGGGGCCGACGTCTGCCACCTGAATCTGCACAAGACGTTTTGCATCCCGCACGGCGGCGGCGGCCCCGGGATCGGTCCGATCGGCGTGGCGCAACATCTCGCCAAATTCCTTCCCGGCCTTCCGACCCTCAAACGGACAACAGCCTAGCGCCCAACTCCGCGGGGCCGGTCGCCGCGGCGCCTTACGGCAGCGCCAGCATTCTCACCATCTCCGTGGATGTATATCCGCATGATGGGCGCCGCCGGCCTAACGAAGGCGACAAAGGTTGCAATCCTGAACGCCAACTACATCGCGAAGCGGCTGGACGCTCATTTCCCGTCCTGTTCAAAGGCAAACACGGCCTCGTCGCGCACGAATGCATCCTCGATCTGCGGCCCTGTAAGAGCGCCGGAGTCGAGGTCGAAGACGTGGCCAAGCGTTTGATGGATTACGGCTTCCATGCGCCGACCGTTTCCTGGCCAGTCCCGGGCACAGTGATGATCGAGCCGACGGAGAGCGAACCGAAGGACGAGCTCGGACCGTTTCTGCGAAGCCATGATTGCGATCCGCGGCGAAATCGACGCGATCGCCTCCGGCCAGGCGGACCGCAAGAACAACGTGCTCAAAAACGCTCCGCACACCGCCGAGCAAGTGACGGCGGACGTCTGGGACCACCCATATTCACGCGAGCAAGCCGCTTATCCGGCAACCTGGACGCGCGGACAGAAATTCTGGCCAGCGGTCGGCGCGAATTGACAGCGTCTACGGCGATCGCAACCTCTTCTGCACTTGCCCGCCGATGGAAGAGCTCCAGGCTGGAGATTGAACCTTTCGGGACGACAGCTACTGAGAGCGAATGGGCTGAGATTCTGGGCAGTCACGGAGTCAAGCGGGTCGGACATCATGACAATTTTGTAATAAAAGTCTTGCCTTCTGGCACGCCCTTCGCTCTTCTGCCGCGATGCAATTTCAATCCCGGCTCGTTATCACGTTCGCGCTTCTAGCGTGCGGCTTCTTCTTCATTCAACCGGTCGACGCCCAGGAGACGCTTCCGCTGCGCCTCGTCGAAGATGACAGCGAAACAAATGATTCCGACGACGACAAAAAGCATCCGGCTCCGCCCGTCAATCACACCGCCGCGCGGGTGACGGCCGACGGAATGCTTCTGCCCGACCCGGACGAGTCGCTTTCCCTCGCTCTCGTCTCATCCATCGCCACGAGGCCGATGAACTGGTTATCGTGGGATTTGAAATCAAGCCGCCGGATTACCCCGCGCTCCCGGCGGTGGAGGGAACGCGGATCAATTCCGGCAAGAAGACGTCGTTTGCGAAGCCGGATGAGTTCCCCACCATCACCAATAATAATTACCGTGAGGCGATGGCGACGACGCCGGGAATTCTGGTGAGCGAGGAGCCTTCATCGCCCATTGTTAACTTCGGCTACCGCGGTCTGGATTCACAACGCAGCGACGCGATGCAAATTCTGAAGGACGGCGTTTCGATCAAGAACGAGCAATTCGGGTATTCCCGAGACGCATTATGCTCCGATCCTCGATGCGGTTGAGCGGATCGAAGTCATCCGCGCCGGTGCAGCCTTGCAGTACGGTCCGCAACCGGGCGGGGCGATTAATTTCGTCACGAAGATGCCGCGAAATGATGCGCAATTTCATTTCGACACCAAGAACGCGTTTGGCACCGATGAGTTCTATCAGGATTTCACCGAAATCGACGGGACGGTCGGATCAGTTCGGCTACTACGTCTATTACGACCATCGTCAGCGGGAGGGATTCCGGGAGAATAGCGATTACCACCTCAATGCCGGTAGCGCGAAGCTCGTATATGACGTGAGCAGCGACAGCCGCTTCATTCTTACTATCGATGCCTATAACGAGGACCATGGCGAGCCCGGTGGCTTGACTGCAATCCCGGCGCCGGGCGCTGCGCTTTACCAGGTGGATCGCAACGTCACGACGCGCTTTTTCGATCGCTTCCGCCTCCAGCGCTACTACGGGGTGCTCGAATATCAGAAGATTTTTCTGAGCACACAGAGCTCGATATCAAAGCCTTCGGTGGCTACCTTTCGCGTTATAGCCATCGGCAGCGCGGCGGCGGCTTTGGCGTGGCGCCAGATCCGAATCCCTGAGCCCGGTTCGGCCGCGAGCACCGACGATATTCAAGATAGGCAAGACTATACCGAAGGTGTGGACGCGCGTATGCGCCACGACTACCCGCTGGGTAATGACTTTCGACCATCACTGGCGGAGTGTAAGTTCTACCACGCACTGCAGGATCGCAGTGACGATCGCGGTCTGACACCGGATGCGGAGGAGGGCGTCCCGCGCAGATTCAATACCGGGGTAACGTGGAACGGCTCGATTTTCGCTGAAAACCGATTCGTTTTGGGCGTCTTTCGGTGGTCCCGGGAGCGCGCATTGAATTCATACAGCAAAGCCTGGTTGAGACCCTCAATACCACCAAGCCTGTTGATGAGCTGCTTTCGAAATCGGACTTTTCGACCGTGCCACTGTTTGCCTTGGGTCTGGACTACGTTGTGATCGAAGGCGAACAAACATCAGCGGTGTCGGCTCCCGCGGGCAAAGGCGACGCCAAAGAGCGAAAACGTCGCGTCCACCACCGTGACCTCGGTAGGCCTTCCCCGGGTCGAACTCTACGCTACGGTGGCGCAAGCCTATCGGCCGCTCACTTACGGAGACTTGGTGCCGACCAGCGCCGGACGGTGTTGTCAATGGAGACCTGAAAGAAGGCCGCTCGCTGCAATTTGAATTGGGCGTGCGGGGCAAACCGCTGCCATATCTGACCTACGACTTGAGTGGGTTCTATTACACGTTCAATGATCAGGTAAGCGAGATCACCGGGATTAACTCGGCGGGCGTCTCGTTCACCACAACTGAGAATGTCGGCGACGCCCGTTTCGTCGGACTCGAGGCCGCGACGGAACTGGACATTCTCGCCTTGTTCCACAGGGGTGCGGAAAGCCCGTATGGCCAATTCAATTTCTACGGGAACGTAACCCTGCTCGATGCCGAGTTCACCTCCGGGCCCGCCGACGGATTCACGCCCCCTATGCCTCCAACTACTTGATCAAGGTTGGGGGAATTTATCGTTGGAAAGACGTGGTGAAGGTAGGTCTTCTCGGCACGCTCGTGGATGAGACCTTCGCCGACGCCAATAACACGCCTGAACGTTTCATACCGAGTTACAACGTCTGGGACCTCACGACCGAAGTAAATTTCTGCCACGGTCGCGTCGGAGTTTTCGCCGGCATCAACAACCTTTTCAACCAGGATTTCTACGCGGAAATCCGCGACGGAAGGCATTGTGCCGGCGTATCTGCGGAATTACTACGGCGGGTTCAGTCTCAAGTTCTAGCTCGTCCGGTATCCATTTACGCCAAGAGAGGAAGGCTCAATACGCGGTCTTCCTCCAAACCCGCACCCCGAGGGCGAGCGCCGTGGTCGTTAGGCCAAGCGTAATCCCCACCACATCCCTGCCACACCCATCCCCGCTGGAAAGGCTAGAGCCAGCCGACAGGGATTGCGATGATCCAATAAGCCACAAAGGCGACCCAGACCGGAACCTTGACGTCGCCCAGCCCGCGCAAGGCGCCGCCGGACGAAACCTGCATCGCATCACTCACCTGAAAGGCCGCCGAGATGAGTAGCAGGCTTGCGGTCAGCGCCGCCGCCTTCGGCTCGGTCAGAAACCAACCGGCTATCGTGTGATTAAAGAGGAAGCCCAGAGCGCTGCAGGCGGTGAAGGCCAGGGCGAGCCCCAGCCGCTTACTACAATGAAACGTAGGCGCGCATATTGAGCCGCGCCCCAGGCTTCGCCCATCCGCACCGTCAGCGCCATGGAGAGGCCGAGCGGCACCATGAAAACGGTCGCGGCGCAAGTCATCGCCACCTGATGCGAAGCCAGCGCGGCCGGCGAGCGTGCCGATGAGGAGCGTGACCATGACAAAGGCGCTCACTTCGGCAAGCAACTGGAGGCTGGCAGGCAACCCCAACCCGATCAACTCGCGCACCACCGGCCATTCCGGCGCGCGCGGAACCAATGGATCGGCACCCAATCACGGACCGCTTCCGACGCGCACGCCACCACCAGATCATGCCGGCGAGCATCGCCAGTCGCGCCAGCAATGTGGCCACCCCGGACCCGTCGAGCCCCAGACGAGGCGCGCCGAGATTTCCGTAGATGAAGAGCCAGTTGAACAGCACGTTCAATCCGCCCGCTGCCAGCATGATCCAAAGGGCGTCCACGGCTTGTTGCATGGCGTCGGCGTGATTCTTCACTGCCATCGCGCCGATTGCCGGAATCATCGACGCCGCGATGAGGAGAGAAATAACGCGGAACAGCTCTGATGATTTCGGGATCCTGGTGAAAAAATCCGAGGAAAGGTTGAATGCCCAAACTGCCCAGCATGGTGAGCGCCCCGACGGCCAGGGCCAGATACAGTCCGTGTCGCAGAGCGGCTCGGGCGGCCTCGCGGTCGCCCGAGCCCCGGGCTTGCGAGACGCGGATGGAGAATGGCCATCGAAAACCAGGCCGACGATGAACGGCACATACAAAACATTGTTGGCAAAAGTCGCCGCCGCCAACGGCAACACCCCGAGCCGCCCGACCATGAGCGTGTCGGCCAGAGAGATAAAAATCTGGCTGATCTGGCCGGCCGCGAGCGGCAGCGCGAGGGCGGCGGTTGAGGCGACCCTCCCGTCCCAGACGTTCAAGGGTGCTGCCGGATGTGGAAGATTGCATGGCTGGCGATGAAAGTGGTCGATGCGCGGAAATAATTACAGCCAGAGCGGCAGCAACCTTTCTCTGGCTTGAAGATAACGCGATGGAATACGATCTGACGCCCGTGAGAAAAGCCATCTCCAACGAGCGGAAGTCGATCTTCTCATGCGCATCCTGATTGCACCCGATAAATTCAAGGGCTCGTTAGGCGCAGAAGAGGTCGCCGAGAGAATCAGAGCGGGCGTGCGCAGCGCGCTTCCCACGGCGGAGATCGAAATGCTCCCGCTGGCTGACGGCGGAGAGGGGCACGGCGGAGACGATTCGCCGCGCTCGCGGGACGAATGGGTCTCGTGCGCAGCGCACGACGCGCTCGGTCGCGAGATCCATACCCGCTATGCCTGGATGGCGGCAGTCTGCCCTTGCCGTCCTGAAATGAGCGCCGCCGCCGGGCTCCAGCTACTCCGACCTAACGAACGAAATCCGATTCGACGCCTCCACCGTTCGGTGTGGGCGAAATGCTGCTTCCATGCTGTCGCTCGCGGCGCGACGGGGAGTCATCATCGGCCTCGGCGGAAGCGCAACACAAATGACGGCGGTTTCGGCCTGGCGCGCGCGCTTGGGTTTCGCTCATCGGCCGTGACGATCGCGAGCTCACCGGGCCGGTCACCGCCTTGCTCGAGCTCTCGCAGCATCGAACGGCCTGACGATCTCTCGCTCCGCGCGATCATCGCCGCCTGCGACGGTAACCAATCCCCTTCTCGGTCCGCACGGCGCGACGCGGACCTTCGGCGCGCAAAGGGGCCACGCCGGAGCAACTCGAGATCCTCGAGCGCTCCCTGGCGCGCCTCGCGGAAGTTGCGGCGCGAACATTTCACCGCGATCACCGCGACGTACCAGGGGCCGGTGCCGCGGGCGGCCTCGGCTTCTGGACTTCTCACTTTGCGGCGCGACGGTGCGATCGGGGTTCGGGGTGGTGGCCGAACGCGATCGATCTGCGCGCTAAAATCGAGCGCGCCGACATCGTCATCACCGGCGAAGGAAAACTCGATCGCCAGACGCTTGCTGGAAAAGCTCCAGCCGGTGTGGCGCAGATGGCGCGAGCGCTGGGAAGAAGCCGGTCCTTCGCGATTGCTCGGCCAGTCCAGCGCGAGAATCCGAGTGTGCAGGGCACTCTTCAACGGTCGTCACGACACTTGATGATACCCGCAGACCGACCATCACGCAATGCCGCGCGCTCGCTGGAGATCTTGCCAATTGGCGCTCCAGTCTGCTCCAACCTGAACAGCAATTAGCTGCTCGCACTTTTTCCAACAGCCCCTGCTTCCTCCCGATTCACCCTCAAAGTAGTGCCGTAAGCGTATTTGCCAGTGTTTCGGCTGCGCCAGAATTATTCGTTGGCATTTCGAATGAAAACGGCCGCTGCTCATCAGCCATAGCCGGCTAAGCCCAAGCCGCAAAATATCACGAGGACGGCCAAACAGCAAAACGAGTTAGCGATTGAATTTGACGCCTTGCCCGGTGCCGGGGAGATCATTGCGTCTGCGTTGTCGATGTAATGCCTCCTAAAAGTCACGTAGTTCTCGTCGAAATGTGGTCATTCGCTCAGACAGATAAAGAGCAAGCCGTCTGCACAGCCTGTCTCGTTAGCCACCCGGAAATCGAAGGAGACAGAACGTCCGGGAGATGTTATTGACGGTTGTGGCAGTATGGCAAAAATTAGACCGGGCACCTCCACCAGAAGTCGAAGCACCCGGCTCCTGTTCCACCCCAGGACGGCCGTTGTTCTACGGTACGCGATAGAGGAAAGACAAGAAAAAAAGGCAGCTTTGCCGCCTTGTAATCGTTTAGTCTGCAGAATGTTATTTTTTCACGGCTGAGCCGAGCCGCATGTTCGGCACATGAAAATCATCGAAGTCCGGCTCACTTCTGAAAGGCGCGCAGCAGCTTTCCGTAAAGCGACGAAGCCCGCGGCGAGCACGTGATCAGGGAAAGCACCATTGAGCCGAAGTGAATGCGTAGCGCAATCCTGACTGGGGGAATGACAGGACGACGAAAGACCGGGCACTCAAGGCCGATGTGGAGGGCGAAACCACGTGACGTATGTCCAAAAGATAAACCCACGGAAGTCCAGTGTGATCCAATTGCCGCCGCCTCCGCCGCTGGAACGCCGACAGTCCAGGAAGTAGATGGGAACCGCCCAGCAGCCCAAGAGCAGACAAACTGATGTAGATGTTTGCGCCAGACGGACTTCATGTCTCGCCCGCGAGAGTCGACGGCTGAGACGTTTCCCCTGCTCCAACTCGGGGCTTTGCTGAGACATCTCGGCGACGATTTCCCGTCGCATTTCACGCGGCCGGAATTCTGCGTCTTTTTCCCTTCACACAGCAATGACAAAAATGGCATTGCCCGAAGCGGCGAGAAGACCTCCGATGGCATCGAGTCAGGCTTGCGCAAATCCATTGCGTGATAGCTCGCTGCCGCAATCCTGGCATCCCTACATCGGCGGGTTGCTGCCAATAAGTGGCTCAGGAAGTGGCGCGGCGAAAAAGTTGCGCTCGAACTCGGCGACGGATGCAGCAAGCAACAAGCTTACTGTAAGCAAGTTGTGGAGGGAGCCGGAAGACGGGACTCGAACCCGTGACCTGCTGATTACGAATCAGCTGCTCTACCAACTGAGCTACTTCGGCACGCGGGCGAAGCGGAAAGATGACGCTTACCCCAGCGAGGCTTGGGCAAGGGCCCGATCGCCAGGCAGCCTCGCTCCGCGCCACACTCGTTAAAAATGACGAACGATGCCTAGGCTCCGGTTCGCGGAAGGAAGGAACAAGTCCGCATTCTGTGCGATTCAGAAGGGACCGCCGTGGTTGAGCTGGCTGAGCAGGTTCTCGACTTCCCGCGCGCCCATCTCCGTTTTGGCGTAATCGAGCGGCACCGCGCCGTGGAGCCCGCGTTGCGGCGTCTTGAGCCATTGGCGCGCCTCCTCGAGGTCGCCGAAGGGTAGCGGCATGTCGAGCAGACGCGCGAAGCAAACCACCTTGCCGGATTCATCGCTCGTTAGGCGACCGGCCGCTTTGCGTTGCGCGACGGTCGGCGCGGGAAAGCCCGAGTCGCGCCGTCAATTCATCAGGGAAAGATCCAGTTGCTTGCGAAGGGCTTCGAATTCACCGAAAGCGAGACCGGGTGGAGCAACCGTGCTCTTTCTTTCGGGGCGATTTCTTGGGAGCCGCTTTTCGCCTTCTTCGCAGATGCCGGGCCGCGTGACGTGGTTTTGCCGCGCCTGACTGACTTTGCTTTCGTCGCAGGTTTCATCGGGGCCTTGTCATACCAGATCGCTCCGGGAGTGTTACAAGTCCTCTCATTTCAACGGGAAGAGAGCCGGAGCCGCTTCTGAGATCGACTTGCGGGCGACGGCCCACCATCTCTATGCCTGATCTCATGAACACGAACCCGACGGAATACGCGCATCCCGAGGCGTTGGTCGACGCCGCTTGGCTCGAACAACACCTCGACGACAAGGACATTCGCATCGTCGAATCAGAATGAGGATATCCTGCTTTATGACACCGGCCACATCCCCGGCGCAGTCCACATCGATTGGCGGGCGGATCTGCAGGATCCGGTTATTCGCGACTACATCACGCCTGACAAATTCGCCGAACTTTGCAGTCGCAACGGCATCACGCCCGAAACGACCTGTGTTTTCTACGGCGACAAAGCCAACTGGTGGGCCTGCTACGCGCTCTGGGCGTTCCGTCTTGTTCGGACACAGGAACGTGAAGATCTTGAACGGCGGCCGCGACAAGTGGAAAGCCGATGGCCGCAAAATGACGCGCGAAGTGCCGCAGTATCCGCGCACAACATATCCCGTCCCGGCGCGCCGGATGGATAAGGAGATTCGCGCTTTTGCGGACGAAGCGCTCGCGCAGAGCCAGGCAGAAGCCGCTCATCGATGTGCGTTCGCCCGGCGAGTCAAGGGCGAGATCACGCACATGGCGGAATACCCGCAGGAAGGCGTGCTCCGCGGCGGTCCATACCAGGCGCGAAAAAGCGTGCCGTGGAAGACGGCCGACAAACGACGACAGCACCTTCAAGTCA
>ERZ1370068.2672-contig-1808_pt1 | contig 23601 bp, 27 predicted proteins | sample MGYA00561227_ERZ1370068 | MGnify/ENA primary metagenome ERZ1370068 (study PRJEB38410, sample SAMEA6850437) | metagenome | study: Metagenomic assessment of the ecological functions of the soil: analysis of the soil microbiota associated with the...
GAAGTTACGTATTGCTACAGCAGCAGGTGCTGATCCCAGTTCTGCTTCAGGATGTGAAAGCGGAATTCCAGGTACCCGAGCGCCACGCCGAGGCTCAGGCACCTGAGGTAAAGCACGTAGTCGAACGCGAAATACGACGATTCCTGCGCATCATCTGAGTACGGCGCGGATCGCGTGAAGCAGTAGGTCAGACAGCCGGCAAACAGAAGGGAAAGCGACAACAGAACGGCGGCATCGCCGAGGCTGGCGAAGTAGGTCTGGATCGTCCAGCCGACGCCGGCGATGAACGCGACGACGCCGGCGTAGAGCAGCGCGTTCAGCTCGACGAAGACGGAAACGCGATCCTGCGGAACCAGCGCGGCGAGCGTGTCGTATTGCTCGGCGCTGATGGCGTTCGCGGTCTTCCATCGCTCGAGATAGCTGAGTGCTGCTCATCGGCTGGATGCACCTCGTCCCCACTGACTGCACGCGACGGCCGCCCGGCGCTGTCAGACGAACGCGATCTCGTGAGGAATCCGGTGCTCTGCGACCACCAGTGGTCTGCGTGCTCGTTGACGAAGCTGCAGTGCGCGCCGGGCGCGATGAAGAACAGATCCCCGCACGCGCTTCCAGCGTCGGCTGGAGAGGTGCGGCGCATCTCGACGGCATCACCCAGCACGAGGCGGCCCGAGCCGCTGACGAGGTGCAGGCTCGCCGCGCGCGCCGAATCCGCTCCGATCTCGCTCACCGCGCCGGCGCCGAACCGGTACGTTGCGAGCCATCACGACGCCGTCGTCGTTCAGCAGGGCTCGCCGACCGCCCGGCACGCGGTCGCATGGGATGGCGGTGCGGCGCCACCCGGCCGGATCGGCTGCCGTCACGCCTGTGACGTGTCGGGCCAGGGCAGCCCGCGCAGGCGTTGCTCCGCGTAGTTCCTGGTGAATTCCGCCGGCACGAGCCGGTGCCGGTTCTGGTCGTGGAGGCGATCCACCATGTCGGTGGACACAGTGGCGAACTCTGCACAGCGTGCAGCCGACCACCGTGTGAACGACGTTCAGCCTGTCGATCGACGATGACGTCGCCGGGCCGCGGAACGAAACCTGCAAGCCGCTCGTACGCCTGCGTCCGGCGTCCCGCCGAGCCACGCAGCAGAAACCCGTCGCGTCGTAGACCTGCCGCCACTCGGAGATGTCGCACAGGAAGACGTAAGCCGCCCGGCAGCACGTCGAGATGAAGTAGAACAGCTCGGTCTTGTGTTCACACGTGCCGCTGGAAGCTGAAGCCCTCGCCCGGGCCGCTGGAGGAACACCGAATAGCCGAGCGGGCTCGCGCGCCTTGACGGCGTAGGACTTGTACTTGAGCAGGAATCCGAGCCGCTGCTGGAGCGAGGCGAGCTCCCGCAGCGCCGGGCCCTCGGAGACGCGCCGACAGTGCCTGCTGAAGGAGCGGTCTTGAGTCCTGCGCTCGGCCACTTCGAGGACGGCGATCGGCGAATCTGTTCGAAGCCGTTCGACAAGCGCCGCCAGCGCGGCTGAGTCCGACGATCCACGGTTATCCGACCTTCCAGAAGCGTATCACCACTTCCGATGGATAGCGCTCGCCGGCGCCGATGAAGATCGCGCGCGCGAGCGCCTGCAGTTCCGGCGCGGCCGTCTCGAACGTCGGCGTCGAGCAGAAATACACGAGCGAGGGATCGACGGCCTCGCCGGCCAGCAGCTTCTTCATGATGTCGGGCGGCGCGTGGCGCAGCCCGCGGTTCTGCACGTAGACGAGAGTCCCCGCGATTCGGTCTCTGATCGTGTAGCGCGCGTCCGCTTCGGTGAGCCCGTCCTCGTGAATCAGCTGCCAGTCGGCGCCGTCCCGGCAGCACGCGGCCCGTCAGGAGGTCGTGAAACTGTTCCCGGCCCTGGCACGTGCCGCCGAGGATCGGCACGATGCGCCTCCGCGCCGCGCCCGACCTGTCCGATCTCGATCGGAGCGCCCACCTGCACGCGGATGTCGAGCGACGGGTTCGAAGAGAGGAAGGTTCAAGGTTCACGGTTCAGGTTCACGGTTCACGGTGCCTGGCACGTGCCGTAGTTCTGCGTGACCGTGGGCTCTGACGTGAACCCGGGGATGCTCATCGGCAGGTAGTCGTGCCGGGAGTGCACGGCTCTGAACGTTTTCGACGCCGCCGTCGGACACGAAGATGGTCGTGACGTTGAGCGTGCCGGTCACGCTGCGTTCCATGAAATGCAGGCTGCTGACGGTGAGCAGCGCCGTCACCTCGACCGGGCCCGCCGTGCCGGTCACGCGGCCGCTGCCGCTGTCGGTGTCGATCTCGTCGATCGTGAGCGTGAACTGGTCCGGCCTGCTTGATCTGCGCCTGCGGCTCGCCGGTTCTTCCACGCGCCCACCGAGTAGACCGGGAACGAGCACTTGAAGCTCTTGACCTGAGCCAGCGGGTTCCTCTCAGTGCTCTGGGCCGAGCGCGGGAGGCGTCGCGCCGCCCAGGATGAACACGGTCGCAAGAACGGCCGAGCAACGCGCCTGCGCGCCGGCGGAAATCTTCGTCATGGCATCTCCGGGGAATGGGCCCGAACTATACACGATATAATCGGCGCCGCTTCGAGGCACCGGTGCACAACGTCCGTCACAGCCGCCGTTCTCGCGCTGCTTGCCGCCACGGTGGCGCTTGCTCGCGGCGCGGCCGTCGCCCAGGGAGGCATCGACGCCAAGCAGGAGGCTGCTGCTCAAGCGGCTGTTTCCCGCCGCCACGGCATTCTCGCCCAAAGGCGGCGATCCGCCGCATTTCAAGGCGCTTCACCGGCGACGCCGCGGTCGGGCCGCAGACGCTGCTCGGCCTGCGCGTTCTGGACGACGGAGCTGGAGCCGTTCGAGCGGGCGTACGACGGCCCGATCAAGATCCTGGTCGGCATGGACACCAAAGGCGTGCTGACCGGCGTCATCGTGACCGAGCACCACGAGCCATACGGCAACTTCTCGGTGGACCGTCCTGAGCTTTGCCGCCGCAGTTCCGCGGCAAGAACATCCGCGACGCGTTCAAGGTCGGCGCGGACATCGACGCCGTCTCGAGGGCCACGATCAGCGTGACCAGCGCGTCGCGCGCCGTCCGGAAACAGCGCACGCCGTGTCGCACGGCAGCTGCTCGCGCCGCCGGAGCCCGCCAAATGATGGCGGCCGACGCGCCGCGGCCGCGACGCTGATTCTGGTCGCCTTCCTCGCCGCTCGTCGTCGGCCCGCACGGTCCACGCCGGCGTGCGCAGCCGGCGGCCGCGCAACCCGAGCCACAGCCGGCTCTGCCGGGAGGCTGGCAATTCGACGACGAGAATGAGAAGGAGCCGGGGCTGGCGTGAGATCGCTGCGGCGCCCAGGCGTGGGACCTCGGCCTCTTCGCCGCGTTCACGGTGCTGGCGCTGGTGAGCTTCTTCCGCAAGAGCGTCGCGCTGAAGCAACGTGACGTTCGCGGCCTCCGTGCTCTACCTCGGCTTCTGCGAAGAGCCAGCTGATCTCCATCGTCAACATCTTCGCGCTCGTGGACTGGAGCCTGCCGATCTTCAGCTACAGCCTCGCCTGGTATCTCCTGGCGACGTTCACGGTGGTCTCGACCGTGCCTGGGGACGGCTGTACTGCGGCCGCGTGTGCGCGTTCGGCTCGCTGACGCAGCTTGATGGACGCGGTCGTGCCGGCCCGATGGCGCGTACGACGTGCCGCTCAAGATCGAACGGCGGGCGTCGTTCATCAAGTACGGCGTCCTCGGCCGGCGCGATCCTCTACTTCATCGTCACGCGCGACCGGTTGATCTACCGGTACATCGAGCCGTTCTGGATGTTCGGCTTTCACGGCTCGCTGGTGATGTGGATCGGCCTGGCGGTGCTGCTCGTGGCGACCGTGTTCGTCAGGAACCTCTACTGCCGGTTCCTCTGCCCGGTCGGCGCCGCGCTCGGCCTGCTGTCGAACCTGACGGTGTTCCGGATCAAGCGCTGGAAGGAATGCAACACCTGCAAGCTGTGCGAGAAGACCTGCCAGTGGGGCGCCATCCAGGGGCCGAAGATCATCAAGAGCGAGTGCGTGCGCTGCGACGACTGCGAGCGGCTCTACCTGGATCAGCAGAAGTGCCCGCACTGGATCATCATCAGGCGGCGCAGCGACTTCACGGCGCGTCAGTCGGCGGCGCCAACAGCGTAAGCCGTCCCCGCAGCCCCGACGAGATCAGCACTTCGTTCTTGCGCGCTCACGATGACGCCCTGCACGCCCGGCGTGCGCTCGATGAGCGCCATCCCCGCGTCCGGGCCGAGGATGAACACGCCCTTGGCCAGCGCGTCGGCGATGACGGCGCGATCGGTCACCAGCGTCACGCTGCGGCAGCCGCGCGCGGGCTCGCCCCACGCTCAGGATCGATGATGTGGTGGTAGCGGCGGCCGTCCTTCATGAAGAAGCGCTCGTAGTCGCCTGACGTGCTGAACGTGCCGTCGGTCAGGTCGAGCGTCGCGAAGACTCTGATCGGCCGGACCGCGCGGATCGCGGATGCCGAGGCGCCACGGCCGGTCGCCGCGCGTCCCGCCGACGTACATGTCGCCGCCCGCCTGAATCATGAAATCGCGCAGCCCGCTCCGGCGCAGGATGTCGACCGACGCGATCGACGGCGTAGCCCTTGCCGATGCCGCCGAGGTTCACGCGCATGCCCTTCCGCTTCAGAAACGCCGTGCCCGCGCTGATCGTCGACCTCGAGGTCGCGATAGTTGATGAGCGGCAGGCGCTTTGCGATCTCGCGCGCGGTCGGGAACGCGGTCGTCCTTGTCCTGGCTGTCGAACTTCCACAGGCCCGACAGCGCGGCGAAGGTGACGTCGAACCGTGCCGTCGGTCCACTCGCTGACCTGGCGCGCCACCCGCAGCACCTCGCGCGTGTCGGTGCTGACGCGGACGGGGTGGTCGCCCGCCGCGGCGTTGAGGCGGACGATGTCGCTGCCGTCGCGTCCAGACGCTCATCATCGCGTCGAGGCGATCGAACTCCGCCGAAGACGGCCGCGAACGCCGCCTCGGCGCCGCGAGTCGTCGGCCGTCCACGCCGTCAGCCCGATCTCGGTCCCCATCGCCGGATGCGATCGCTCGACGAGATGGGCGGCGGGCGCAGGAACGGGGCTGCGGCCGCATCGCCGCGGCGAGCGCCCGGACATGGCGAGGGCGCAGGCCGCGCGGCGGACGGCCGTCGTCACGGCTCGTGACCGAGGGCGTGAGGGCTCGAAGCCGATCGGCGGCCTTGCGTTTGTAATCGCGAACCTCGGGCGCCCACTTCTCGGTTCGATGGGCGCGTCGGCGACGCGCTGCAGGAGCGTGCGCGCTTCGTCCGTCTTCTTCTGGGCGGTCAACGATTCGGCCAGGAAGAGCAACGCGGTGACGCTGTTCGGAAACTGGTCCAGCGCGCGGCGGAAGTGCTCGTCGGCCTTCGTGCGGCTGCCGCCGAGAGAGCCGGGGAACCAGGTAGTGCCCAGCGCCGAGCGCCGTGAGGGCCGAGGCCCGCTCCCACGCCGCGTCGATGGCGGCCACGCGTTCCAGCTCGGCCTTGATCCGCGAGCGATACTTCATCCCCTGCGACGTGCCGAACGACTCGGCCAGCGCGCCCATGTCGGCGGCGAGCCAGTAGTGGCCTTCGGGCCGGTCGGGGCTCAGCCGCGCCGCCGTTTCTCCGGCAACGACCCCGCGTTCGAGCGCCGCCCGGCGCTCGCCCTCCGGTGCGTGACCGCCAATCCAGTAGGCGGCGCGCGCCAGTTTCCACGCGGCCTCGAAGTCCGTCGCGGCGTTCGGGCTCCAAATCTCCGCGGTGCGCTTCGCGCTGGTCAGGTCCTCTCGCAGCTGCCGGTAGAGCTCATCCGGGATCGTCGGCGAAGACAGGCGGTCTCGCGAGGAGGAAGAAGAGGACGGCGAGGGTAGTGCGAGCGGAGGGGTTCACGGTTCACGGTTCAGGTTCATGGTTCACGGTTCACGAGTTGCGCCAGGTGCGTCGTCAACCCGAACCGCGAACCGGAACCGTGAACGTGAACCGTGAACCGTGAACCGTTAAGGTTTCGAGAGATCGACCTCGACCACAACCGGCTTCGACCGTCGCCGCGATCGACAGACGCCGGTCGCCGGCCGCGCTCTTCACCTGCACGTCGCGCGTGCCGACTCTGGACGGGGTAATCGATCAGGGGTGTTTTGCCGACGTTCACGCCGTCGATCAGCAATTCGGCGGGAGCCGAAGTCGTCAGCGTGAGCGTCGTATGCGGGGCCGCGAGCGACAGCGGCGTCGTGACGCCGGGCTGGACCTCGATGTGGCGTGTCTCCGCGAAGCCGAACGCCCGGTTTTCGAAGCGGATATCGTGCGGTCCGGCCGACAGCATCACCTGATCGCGATCATCGAGGCGCAGGAGTCTGGTGCCCTCCGCGATCGTGATATCGAAGGGCGCAAAGGGCACCTTGATCCAGCCCGCGTAAATGTTCTCGTTCAGCGTGGCAGGCTCGTCGCTCTTGACCGTCACCGAGCGCTTCACCGAACCGGTGCCGCTCTGCAGAGACCACCGTATGCGTTCCGGATCGTGACGTCGTCGAGCGTCAGCGGCGTCACGCCGCGCGGAACGTTGTCCACGAGCACGCGCGCGCCTGCGGGCTCGGAGTTGACCTGCAGACGGCCGACGGTCCTGGGCGACCAGTCGACGAGCTCGGACGCTTTACCGCCCTGCGGACGACCACGTCGATCGTGCGTGTCTTGCCGCGGTAGCTTGAAGTCGACGCGGTGGGTGCCTGACGGCAGCGTCGCGGTCACCGGCGTGAGGCCCATCACCTGTCCGTCCACCATCACCTGGGCGCCGCTCGGGAAGCGACTCGAGGACCGCCACGCCAACGCCGCGGCGCCGAGACCGTCTTCAGCCAGTAGGCGCGGCCGGTCACACCCAGCGTCAGCACCACCGCGACGACGGCCGCCTTGGGAAGCCATCGCACGATCGCCGGGCCGACGCGAATCGAGCGCTTCGGGCTTCCTGATCTCCTTCAGCTTCCCGATGAGGGCAACGGCCCTGGCCAGACGCCGGGGCCTCTCTCCTCTTCGCTGAACGACTCGAATGTCTCGACGGGCGTGAGCGGCTCGAACGAGGTCACATCCGCCGGGAGAACTCCCGAATTTCCTCGACATGCTCGACGGAATCATCGCAACTGCCGGGGCGGCCGCAGGCACGGGCGCCGGCGGAGGGCAGCGGCATCGCCACGTCGAGCGGCGGCACGCTGATCGCGATCACGGGCGGGCGATCGTTCCAGCGCTCGCGGCGATTGCGAACCCAGGTGACGGTGGCGCGCGCGGCCGCCACAAGGTGGGCACGGCGCTTTTTCCGCGGCGGCGCGGGCGGCGTCGGCGACGGCCGACGCGGCGCCGGCGACCACATCGTGACACGGGGCCGCAGATAGCCTCGGATCAGATCCGCGAAGACGGCCGGCTCGCACTCCTCGCCGGGCTGCTCGGTTGCGTCCTGCGGATGCAGAATCTGGTTCAGCCACGCCGGGTGCGTCGACGCCGGCGCCAGGCGGCGACAGCGTCCGGAAGCTTGAGCGGCGGGATGGTCAGGGCGCGGGACGTCCGTCCCGGCCTGGTCGCGCAGGCGCGACAGCAGCTCGCCCTCTTCGGCTTGGGGCAACAGCACCGGCAGGAGCACCGAGGTCCGGTGAACGGCGGTCGAGGGCGGCGAGCGCGTCGGCGCACGACGCCGCCGACAGCAGCTCGTGGCCGTCAAGCTCGCGAGCCAGGCACGCGAGCGCCGCGTGCTGCCGCTGCTCGGGGTCTACCGCAGAATAGGCGCCATCCAGTGCCGTTGTCTTGTACTAGCAAGCGGAAGGCCCAACCGGGCCCGCGGCTTACAGATATGCGCCTGCGCGCCAAGCGCTTGAGAAAACGGCGCCAGCGAACGGAACGGCCGTTCTTGAACGCGTCCTGGCTCGGACAGGATCGCAACTGGACTTACAGATTTGGTCCCCACGCGACGCGTCTTTGAGACACACGCCCGGACACGCGCGCGCGTGATCCTCGGGGCGGCCTGCTGAACCTCGTATGTGAAGAACATGCCTGTCTTGGCGTGATGCGCGAGGCAGGTCAGGCGCCTGACAAATTCGCGCCGGGAAATGAGTCCCGGATTGCACAGCTTCGGCGGGCTGGAAGCCCGTCTGACTGCTGCGCGATCGTCATGAACACTGCCGCTACCTTGTCGTCGTCCGGAACGGGCCCATCGCCCGACGCGCTCGCGCAACTACCTGTCCGAGCGCTCGCGCAGCCGAGCTCGACTACGCTGCGGTCTGAGCTCGACGCCCGCCTGCTGGCGCTCGAGAACGCGCTCGACGAGCCCGGACGACTGCGAGTCGCTCGAATCGCTGGTCGTCGACCTGCAGCGCGCGTCGCCATGGACGAAGCCGAGGCTGTCCACGCGGCGCGCCATCTTCGACGCGCAGTCCGACGCGCAGGCGCAGGTCGAGGCGGCGCGCGCGGAGGCGCGAACCTCCATCGAGGCGGCGCGCGCACGACGGCCGCGGCGCTGCATCGGGATCTCGATACCACCCGCGCGAACACCGCGACGCTCCAGCGGGAAGTCGAAGAGTCACGCACGCGGGCTCAGCGCCGAGCGCGAGAGCCGAGCCGCGGGGCTGCAGGAAGGACCTGCAGAAGACGCGCGCGTCAGCGCTTCGAATCCGAGCGCACGGCCATCAAGTCGCTGCGCCGCGAAGTGGAACAGGCGCAGGCCGCGCTAGCCAAGGCCGAGGACGCACGCGCGGCGGCGAGCGCGCCGAAGAAGCCAGCCGCGCCGCGATCCGGAAAGCGACCGAGGACGCCGACCGCCGCCGGCTCGCGGCCGCCGAAGACGCCGCCCGCAGCCATCTGCCGGCCGCCGAAGTGCGCCAGCGACCTGCTGCGCGGTTGCCGAAGAAGATGCTGCGCCGCCGCCGTCGCGGACGCCGAAGCAGGCCGCCGGCCAGCCGCCTCGCGGCACGCAGAAGGAAGGCCGACCGCCATCTCACGCGCCGCCGAAGGAGACGCCGCCGGCGCCGTTACTCGGCCACCGAAGAAGCCGCGGAGATCGGAACTGCGCCGGGCACGGGGCGGAGTTCGCCGAACAGCTCGCGAGTGAGACGCGCCACGATCGCCGAACTGGCGCGAGCGCGCAGGCCAGCGCTCGAGCCGCCGCTCCGCGGCGGCGATCAACGGCAGCGGCGACGCGCCCGATCGGCGTGAAATCGAGTCGGCTGTCTCGCGCCGATGCGCTGAGCAGCACTGGAAGGACGCCGAGCAGGCGCGCGAGCAAGGCCGAGTCGCGCGCCAGCGCCACCGTTCGCGAGCGGTGACACGCGCTGGCGCTCGAGCTCGAGCGCAGCCCGCCAGGCGAGCCAGACTGATGCCGCCGCCGCGCTGGCGCCGCCAAGCAGGCCCGGCAGAGGCCGAGGCGCGGACGCGAAGCGGCGGTCACGAAGCGGGACGCGCGTGGCCCGCGACCTCAAGGCCGCCCGCAAAGGCAGCGCCAGAGCGACGGCCGTCGCGGCTGCCGTCGAAAAGGCCCGCCGACGAAGCCGAGGCCCGCGCCGGATGCCGCCGTCCCGCGAGCGGGACGCGCTGGCCAAGGAGCTGGACCGCGGCGACGCGCGTCAACCGCGACGCGAATGCGGCAGCCGGCGCAGCGTGCGAAGCGCTCGATGCCGAGGCACCAGCGGTTGATGCAGGAATGGCAGGAAGACGCCGTTCGTCTCGAGGGTCGCGACGCGCGAGCGCGACGTCATCGCCGCCGAGCGCGACGCGCTGGCCGCCGAGCATCCGAGGCGCTCCGTCGCTGTCGACCGGAGCCGCCCAGGCCGAGGAGCGCGCGCGGCAGCAGGAATTCTACGACGCCGCCGAGCAGCGCATCTCGCGAACTCGAGCTCCAGCTGATGCAGCCGCAGATCGAAGGCGGTCGAAGGCGCGACGCCCGGCCGCCTACCCGGCGCGAAGCGATCGGCCAAGCCGGAGCCGGCGGCCCGCGAGCGGTCTACGACGCGCCGCGACAGGCGAGCCGGCACGCCTTCAACCAGGACCTGCAGATTCAGATCGACGGCAGCGCCACGCAGCTCGTCGATCTCGTCGACGACGGGCGCGCAGGTCATCTTCGCCGACCGCGCTCAAGCCGAACCGCATGGTGAAGGTCGCGCTCCCGATCGGCGACGGCGCCGTCTCGTGCCGCGGGAAGATCGTCTGGGCGCGCCTCGAACCGCCGTCGGCGGGCCGGTCGCTCTGCTACCGCGCGGGCGTGCTGTTCACCGACCGTGGAAGAGGCGCACATCGAGGCGTTCCTCACGCACCACGCCTGCCGCCATCGGCTGATCCCGCCGGCTACTTCGCCGGTTCGGCCTTCAGCAGCTCGCGGATGCCGCCGAGCGACGCCATGATGCCGCTGGCTTCGTACGGCAGGAACACCAGCTTCTGCGCATTCGTCGGCGATCGGCGCCGAGCGACTCGAGATAGCGCTGCGCGATCAGGTACTGCGCCGGGTTGCCCGCCGTCCCGATGGCCTGGGCCACCATCTGAATCGCCTGCGCTTCGGCCTGCGCCACGCGCAGCCGCGCCTCGCGCCTGACCCTCGGCGGCGAGAATCGCCGCCTGCTTCGCGCCTTCGGCGTTGACGATCTGCGACTGCTTCTGGCCTTCGGCGCGCAGGATGGCCGACGACTTCTCGCCTTCCGCCGTCGTGACCACGGCGCGGCGCGTCCGCTCCGCGGTCATCTGCTTCTCCATCGTCAGGCGGATTTCTTCGGGCGGGTTGATGTTCTTCAGCTCGATGCGCATCACCTTGACGCCCCACTGCTGCGTCGCGCTGATCGAGGCGCGGCGCGCAGCTGCGTGTTGGTGCTGTCGCGCGAGGACAGCGTGTGATCGAGATCGAGCTGGCCGATGACGTTGCGCAGCGCCGACAGCGTCATCTGCTCGAGGCCCCACGCGCAGGTTCTGCACCTCGTAGGTCGCGCGCACCGGATCGACGATGAGGAAGTAGATGACGGCGTCCACCTCCATCGTCACGTTGTCGCGGGTGATGACCGGCTGCGGCTCGATCTTCGTGATCTGCTCGCGCATGTCGATGGTGTCGCGCACCGAATCGACGAACGGCAGGATCGACGTTGAGGCCCGGCCTCGGCCGTGCCGTGGAACTTGCCGAGGCGCTCGATGATCTTCACCTGCTTCTGCGGGACGATCTTGATCGACTTCATCAGGACCACCAGCAGGAACAGCGCGACGACGAAGAGGAAGAACAATCATGTGCGTGTCACCTCGAGAACGATGCCGTCGGCGCCGCGTCACTCGTCACGCGCGTGCCGGTCGCCACGGTCGCCGGAGCTCCGGCGCGCCCAGTCCTCGCCGCCCACGTTCACGCGGCCCGTCCCGGTGGTCGGATCGATGTCGTTCGTGACGACTCCCTCCCTGCCGATCAGCTGCTGCGTGCGCGACGGGATGCCGCGCCCGCTGGCGCGCGCGCGACGAGCCAGGGCCGCAGCACCACGAACGACACGACGAGCACGAAGCGCGAACGTCACGATCTGGAGGCGCGGCGCCGGCCGACAGCGCGCGCGATGGCGCGCGGCCGCGAGCGCGGCCACGCCGACGAACACGAGTCCGAAATGCGGGACGGAGATCTTCGACGATCGGCGGCGACAGATCGCCAGCGCCAGCCAGGCAAGCGCGGGCCATTCGAACAATTGCATCGGGAGGGGCTGATTATACCCGCGGCTCGAGACCAGGGGCGCTAGAACGCCAGCGCGACCGCGACGCCCTTTCGTTCGGGGCCGATATCGGGCACGAGCCTCATGGCTTTTGCGCGGCGCGGCCGACGGCGACCTGTAGATCGTCCTCCGCCCCTGGTGCGCGAAGTCGATGAGCGCGCCGAGCAGCCCGTAGGCGATGCCGCCGGCGTTCACACAGCGCCACGTCGGTTCGTGCAGGCACGCCTCGGCGCCGATGGTCAGCACCGAACAACGCGCCGACGCCGTAGCCGATGGCGGCGCCATTCCAGAGGAATCGCCGGGGCGCTCGATCTTGACCGCTTCCGCGGGCGTGAACGCGCAGCCGTCGATCGACGAGCGCCGACGGTGAAATCTTCGTGATTCTTCCGCCGATCTCGACGCCTTCGGCGCTGGTCACGACGATCTCGTCGCCAACCCTGGCCACGCAGCGCGGAAAAGTCCGGCGCGGTTTGCGCCGCCGCCACCGCTGCCGACGACGCGAGAGCGAATCCGATGCCGCGAGACGAGCGAACGCATATCGTCCTCCTTTGTTCTCAACGCGCCGCCGGGCTGCACGCCGTTCCACTCGAAATCCGCCATCTGCTCCGCCAGGCTGTCGAGGTCCGGGTTGTCGGCGCCGAGCACGAACGCCTTCACGAGCTCCTCGAACATCCCCACCTGCAGGTGCGCGACGATGTCCGCCGGACAGCGTCGAGCGCACCATCCCCAGTTCCTGAAAGCGGCGGAAGCGCGCGGCGAAGTGGGTGTACGCGGATCGCCGGAGCTCGGCGACGCCGCGGTCGAAACGGGGATCGATCGCCGGGGCCTCCTTGAGCATCACGGTGGCGGCCAGCCGGTGCGGTGTGAAAGAACTCGAACCAGCGGCGGAAGCTGGCGTGCAGAAACGCGCGGCCGTCAGGCAATCCGGCCGTGAGGGCCGGCGGCGCGCCGCCCTGCGCGATCTGGATCTCGAGGCGGTCGTAGAAGTCAGTCGGCGATGGCGAGGAACACTTCGGCCTTGCTGGCGAAGTAGAGGTAGAAGGTTGCCGCGCGCGACGCCGGCGGTGGCGACGATGTCGGAGATGCCGGCGGCGCGGTAGCCGCGCTGTGCGAACGACGGCGGTGGCGGCTGCGAGGAGCTGGCGGCGCCTGGCGTCGGGCTGGAGTGTGAGCCGATTGTTGCTTTGCCACCACACTGTAGACTGACACGTCAGTCTAGTTGTGATCAATCTCAAAATCGCAATGACGTAACAAGCTGCCTGCTTGCAGCTACTTAGGTGTCTGCTGTCCGATGAGAGCCAGAACCGACAACGGGTCCACACGAGAGCCGGCCAGCCGTCACACCCCAATGCAGGTGTGGGCCTGTGACCCGGCCCGTCGCCCCGACACGACCGACGACCTGGCCCGGCCGCAATCACGTCGCCCTCCTGACATCCATCGCGCGACAGATGCGCCAGCAGGGACACCACGCCCATCCCGTGGTCGATGATCACCGTGTTCCCCGTGAAGAACAGGTCTCGGGCGGCGGCCACCCGGCCGGCATTCGGCGCGCCTGACGTCCCCTCGGGGCTCAGAAATCCGCCCCGCCGTGCGGACGCCGCTGCTCCCCCATTGAAGACGCTCCGACGTGCCGAACCGGCTGTTCGCGGGCTCGCGTGGGCCGGACGGACAAAAGTCCAGGCCGGAGTCGTCGGTTCCGCGATCGCGCCGTCACTCGCGAACGAAGGCGGCTTCGCCCTCGATGCGCGCGGGAAGTCGCCTCGGGCGGGTTGCACGAATTCGGGATCCACCGCAGCGTCCGCGTCGCAAACGTGCGCGGCTTCACGGCCAGCATCTCCCGCCGCCGGATCACCGCCGGCCCGACGTGCGCTTCGAGCCACCGCAGCCGTGCCGGGCTTCCGATCGAGATCGATGCCGACGAGCGCCTGCCACGCCGGCACGCAGCCGGTAGACGGCACGCGGGCCGCCGAAGGCGCGGACGATGCGCGCCGGCGGCCGCTCGTCGAGCGTCAGCGTCAGGTTGACGACGTTCCCCCGGCCTGATCGATCAGCGCCGAGACGTTGATGTCGATGCCGGGCGCCGCGAGAGCAGAGCCAGCAGCGCGCGCAATCACGGCGGTCGCCCAGCTCCCGCGCCCCTTCACGCGGTTCCTGCCGCTCGTTCTTCGCCCGATACAGCGCCTCGTCGGCGCGCACGCAGCAGGATCCTCGGCGTTCTTGAGGTCGGTCGTTGCAGCCACGCCAAAGCTCATCGTGACGTGAGATCTCCTCGCGCTCGAGCGCGATGGGCTGCGTTGCGACGATCGAGCAGGAAACGCTCGGCCAGCAGCGCCGCCGAGTTCGCCGTGCACCCGGGAGCCACGATCACAGCTGCACCACTCTCGCCGCCTTATCGGTAATCCGAATCCGACACGCGCAGCGACGTCCGAAGGCGCCGCGCCGTCTCCGCAAACCATGGCGTCGCCGGCCGGATGCCCGTCGCGCACCGTTCGTGTCACTGTCGAAGCGGTCGATGTCCGCCATGATCAGCGCGAGCGGCGTTTCGTAGCGCTCGGCGCGCGACACTTCCTTCCTGAAGATGTCGAAGAACGCCGAGCGGTTCAGCAGGCCTGTCAGCGAGTCGTCATGGCCTCGGCCCGCAGCTGCTCCCGCGCCGCGATCAGCTCCGCCTGACGCTCGACGATCCGGGCGCCGGTCCGCACCGCGCGCCTGAGGCTCGCGGGATGATCGAACGGCTTCGTCATGGTAGTCGTCCGCGCCGGCTTCGAAGCCTTCGACGATGTCCTCGCGCTCGCCGCGGCCGGTGAGCGGGATGATGTACGTCGGGCTCGAGCGCCTGCCGCCGGATCGCGCGCGGCAGACGTCCACGCCGTCCAGATGCGGCATCGTCCGATCGAGCACCATCAGCCGCGGGCTGTCGGGCTTCGGAAGATCATCTCCAGCGCTTCGGCGCCGTCCACAGCTACGGTGACGTCGTAGCCCGCGTCCGCCAGGCAGGCCCTCAATGACTTTGCGCGAAATGGGATCGTCGTCGGCAACCAGAATCTTCATGCTGGAGGATCAGGATCGGCTGCGCAGAAGTATGGCCGTCACCGGTCGGGCGAGGGCACGACCGGGCGGTTTTTCTGGACTGATCTCGCGCGTCTTCTGAAGCTCGAGCTCCTCGAAGATGAGATTCGGGGCGATGATCGACGCAGCCGTTGCCCGCATCCACGCGGTAGTTGTGGAGTACGCGCGTCCTCCGAGGCCTCGAGGATGTCTCTGAACGCCGTCGAGGGGACGGCTCCCGAAGCGGAGGCCGCGGACCGGCTCTTCCTTGCCGTCGAGCGTCGACCTTCACCGCTTCGAGGATGATCGGGCCGCCTGGCCGCCGCCGGCGACATCGCCCGGCGCGGCGACGCGCCGCACTGATGTAGCCGATACGTCTTGTCCTGCGCCTTGAGCAGCTCCAGATACTTCGCCTTGAGCGCCGACGGCGGGGCTCGGCCTGCGTGCTCCGCACCTGGAAGACGCCGGCCTGGACGCTGCCGCTGCGGCCGTGGCCGTTGGACTGCAGGAGATTCTTCTGCGGCGTCCGGCTCGTCAGCAGCGTGACGAGCCGCCCCTTCTCGACGAGCGTCACGTCCTTCGCCGGCACGGCTTCATCGTCGACGACGTAGGCGCCGGCGACGGGACGGCCGTCGAACTCCCTCAGCGACGGCGTGTCGCTCACCGAAAACGAATCGGACAGGACGCGCAGCCCGATGCGCGTCAGGAACGGCGTGGCCTGGCCCTGTCCCGGCGCGAAGCGCGGGTTCTCGGCGTCAGGCGCCCGGCGCGCGAGCATGAGCGGCGCGAGCGTCTGGCGCAGCAGCTCGGCGCTCGCCTGCCCCTCAATCAGCAGCGGGCCCGTGAACTCGTCGCCGACCGGCGCCGACGCGCCGCGCTTTCACCTGGCTCGCCACTTCAGCCGGCGCGCTTCAGCAGCTCCGGCCATCGGCGGCAAATCGTCGAAGCGGCTCTCGACGCGCGCGCGAACACGTCCGGCACGGTCATCCCGTCACTCGGCCCGCGCGTCGGCGGAGATCGCGGAGGTACGCCGTCGAGACGGGCGTGACGACCTTGAACCCTTCGCTGTTCAGATAGAAGCTCGTGCCGTGGGCCTCGGAGATCCAGACCTCCGACGACTCGCAGTGTCCGGGTTGCCCGACGAAGACGGCGGAGAGCTGCTTCGCGCGATCGACCCACTTGCGATCGGTGGGCGACGGCGTCGAGACCGGCAGGACGGTCTGCACGGGCGTCTCGCGCGAGAAATCGGGGATCTGGTCCGTGGCCGCGCGATTCTGAAACGCCGCCTTCTTCTTCGCGAACACGCTGACCGCGCGCTTGTAGGCCGCATCGGTCGCCAGCCAGATCTCGCGGCGGATGGCGTCGTAGTTGATCGTCGAGCGGAATCGTCGGCGCTGGCGCCGGCGCCCGCGCCGCGATCCTGCGTGACGAAGCGCGAGCTGTCGAACGCGTAGTCGCCGACGCGCACCTGGACGCGCAGCGTCCGCGAGTGGTCCGAGACGTCGTCGACGATGCCGCCGAGCCGCGCGATCGCGCGCATCGAGGAGATGTCGTCGATTTCGTACTCGATGTAGTACGGCGCCGGCTCGCCCTTCATCCGCAGGTCGGCCATCGACCGCGCCATCTCGTCGCGCATGGCCGAGAGAATCGGCGTCTCCTGCGCGTGCGGCGACGGCGAGAGCGACGAGCAGCGAGGCCGAGGGCCGCTGGGCAGGCCGTGATGCGAGTGGCTCGCATGTCAGGACTTCTCCACCTGCTCGGGGCGCCGGGAGAATCGGCAGCGGGTCCTGCGGACTGCGCCTTCTTCTGCACCTCCACCTCGCTGACGAGCAGCGGCGGCGACGAGGCCGACACCGGCACGCCGCCGCTCTCGGCGCCGCAGACGCCGTTGAAGACGTCCACCTTGTCGCCGGTCGCGACGATCTTCGCGAACGCCGCGAGGGGCGTGCCGATGAGGTCCACGCCGCGCACGAGCTCGGGCTGCCGGGAGGGATCCGTGTAGACCTTGAACACCACGTTCGGCAGCACGTTGAACGCGTTCGCCGATCCGCGGCCCGTGTTGGTGAATCCGCCTTCGATGTTGTCGAACAGCAGGCCGAACGGCTTGCCCTGCTTGCGCGCTTCATCCCGCAGCATGTCCAGCAGCTTCTCGGTGGACACGGCTTCGGCTCGATTCGACGGCGAGGTTCGACTGGCGCGACACCGGGCACGTATCCCAGCTTCGGCCCGGCCGTGGCCGTTCGACCGCGCGAAACCTTTGACCGGCGCGCGATCGACGAGGAAGGTCTTCAGGATGCCCTTGTCCACGACCGTCACACGCCGCGCCTTGACGCCCTCGTCGTCGTACAGATAGTGGCCCATCGAGCTCGACGCTGCCGAGCTTTCTCAACGTCGGATCGAACACGACGCTCAGGAACGCCGGCAGCACCGGCTGCCCGACCCTGCTGCCGAACGTCTGCCCATCGTCGACATTCCGCTGGCGGTTGGCCTCCACGCGATGCCCGAAGATCTCGTGGAAGAACACGCCGGCCGCGCGGCCGGACAGAATCGCGGGACCCGAATACGGATCGACGAGCGGCGCCTTCCGCAGGCGCGCGAGCATGTCGATCATGGCGCGGGCGTCGGCGATCGAGCTGTTTCTCGTCCGGCAGCCCGGACGGCGAGCTGGCGAAGTAGCTCTGGTACAGCGGCAGCTCCATCCCGTCGTCGGCCTTCGTCGACGGCCTGAATGAACAGGCGGCACGCGACGTCGCCGGTCACGATCTGAGCGCCCTCGCTGTTGGTGTAGTAGCGATTGTCGAGGTCGACCGACAGCGAGACGTTGCTGCGGAACACGAGCGGGTCTTCCGCAAACGGCGCGGAGATCCGCCGGAGGCGCGCCTCCCACGCCTTCGTGTCGAGCGAATAGCTGGCGGTGTCGCCGGTGTAGGTCTGCGGGTCCTCGCGCGAAAAGTCCGGCGCCGGATCTTCTTCCTTGACCTTCGCGGCGACGTTGGTCTTGACGCGGATGAGCGCTTCGCTCGCCTGCTTGAACGTGCGATCGGTCGCGCGCCACAGCGCCGAGGCGGATCGGCTGCTCGTCGTCGGTGAGCGGCAGCGCGACGCGGGTGACGCGCGGGCCCATGGCCCGCGAATCGCCGCGGATCGGATGCGTGTTGTCGAGATCGTAGTCGCCGACGCGCACCTCCACGGTGGCGAAGCGGTTGCGCGACTCGTCGTTGCGATCGAGCGGCGCCAAAGGACGCCGCGAGGCGCGTCGACCGCGTGGTCGTGCAGCGTGTAGCTGATGAAGTAGGCGGGCGCGTGCTGCTGCTTCAGCGTCTGGAAGTTGCGCTGAAGCTCCGACTGCAGGATGGCCAGGGCCCGCGTGTCGGCGGCCGCCGTGGACGAGGACCGGCGGAGGCCCCTGCGCGGCGACACCCGCGACGACACGCAATCCGCCTGGCATGCGTCATATGGCTGGATGATACCGCTTCGGACAGCCCGATGTCAACGTCGATCGACGTGGATCGATCACCGCCTCACTCAAGAGGTGTATTCTCGTGCGAGACGCGACGATCCAATGACCATGACATGCGACACGGGAATCCACCGCGCCTCCTGGGTCTCACTGCCGGCGCTGGCTGCGGCCAGCGCGGCCGCTGCCTCCGCAGCAGCAAATCGACGTCGTCGGCATCAGGAGCGAGCTGCTCGCGATCGGCGCAGGCCGAAGGACACTACCTCGTTGTCGCATTCGACCGTATGCCACCGCTCGACGAGCTCCAGCAGGACAGCCTCCTGACCGGCGGCGCCGACCGCCGCGGCTACCGCCTTCGCCGTCGTCGGTCGACGGCAGCCAGGGCGTTCACCGTCACGGCGACGCCGGCCGGATCCGGACAAGACAGGGCTGGCCGACGCTCGCGATGGACCAGACCATGCAGATCACCGAGCAGCTGATGGCGTGCGGACGCTGGCGCCGAGGGCTGACGCGTTGTCGGATTGACGGAAGCTCGTCGATCGGCTCTACCGCCAGGCGCAAAGCCGAGCGATGGCGCGTGCCGGCGGATCGCTTCGCCACGCGCGCTCGAGGCCAGTGCGGAGCGGGCGTTGGGCGGTGACGGCCCGGCGCGCGCGAGCTCGAGCGCTATCTCACGTCGCTTCACCTGGAAGACCTCGCGCTCGCGTGCGCGTGCGCGACGCGGCGACGAGCCGGCGTGGGAGCACTTCGTGCCTCGTGCAGCGGCCGCTGCTCTATCGCGCCGCCGACTCGCTCGATCCGGGCGGTGGAGCCCGCGACCTCGCGGATTCGTGTACGCGGACCTCTTCGGCCTCGGCGATCACGCCGGCGAGCGGCAATCGCTGTTCCGCTACTTCCACGGACGCAGCAGCCTGACGACGTGGCTGCGCGCGGTGCTCGCGCAGCGGCATGTGGATCGCCTGCGGACGCACCGGCGCCTGGAGCGCTGCCCGAAGAGGAATTCGGCCGGCGCTTGCGGTCGCCGGCCGCCGCCGATCGAACCCGAACGGGACCGCGACGTTCGAGCTGATCCGGCGCGCGCTCACCGATGCCGTGGCAGGCCTCGCCGGCGCGCGACCGCCTCCGGCTTGGCCTGCTACTATGCGCAGGAGATTGACGCTCGCGCAGACGGGACGGATGCTGGGCGAGAGCGAAGCCACCTCGTCACGGCAGCTCGCCCGGACACGCGGCACGCATCAGGACGGCCATCGAGCACCAGCTCAAGGCGGACGGGCTGAGCCGCGCCGAAATCGGCGAGTGCTTTGCGAGCGTGTCGGAGGACGCGGGCCCGCTGGATCTGCAGCCTCGTGCTCGACGGATGGCGGCGCACGCCGGTGCTGCGCCGCGCGCAAGAAATCCGCCGCCGATCGTTCTGGTTGAGGAGAGGGCCGTGGACAGTCCTCGCAGAACGCGATCAAACGGTCGAGCGGCTGCTTCGGCAATCGCTCGAAGACACCGCACCGCGGCGGCGTGACGGACGCGTGTCTGGACGCCGAGACGCTGGCGGCCTGGACGGACGGGCGGCCTGCGCGGCGCGCGCGCTCGAAGCCGTGCAGCTGCACGTGGCGGACTGCGCGCGCTGTCAGGCATCTGGCCGGGACGCTCGCGCGAATCAGCTCGACCGTGCCGCCGGCCGAGACCGGTCCGCGCCGTCGCGGCGCTGGCTCGCGTGGTTCGTGCCGATCACCGCCGCGGCGGCCGCGGTGGCGCGTCGTGGTTCGCTGTTCCCGGCAACCTGGCGCGTCAGACCGGTCAGCGCAGCCGCGACGCCGATCGCGGCTGCGCCGAGCAGGCCGCCAGCGCGTCCGGACCGACGCAGCTGACGTCCACGGCGTCGGCGGCGCCCAGCGCCGCTCAGAACCGCAAGGCGCCGGCAGCGCCGCGCCGGTCGCAGGCACCGCAGGCCGCCGACGTCGCAGGAGCGCAGCGCGAGCGAGACACGCGGCTCAGCCAGCCGCCGAGGAACGTGGCAGAGCAGGAGTCTGCGCGGCCGCGATCTCGCGAAAGACAAGCGAGTCGAGCGTCGCGCAGCCCCCGGCCGCTCCGGCAGCAGCGCGCGGCCGCGCCCGCAGCGGCTGCCGCGTCGCGCCGGCGGCGAGCGTTTGGCGCCTGCCGCGCATGCGCGCCGTCGCCGTCGCCCGGAGATCGTCTCGCCCGATCCCGCGGTCCGCTGGCGGATTGCGGGGGCGGCCGTGCAGCATTCCGTCGAACGGCGGATCGACGTGGGAAACGGTGCCGTCAGCGGCGCCGCCGACGCTCGACCGCGGGCGCCGCGCCGGCGGCCACCGTCTGCTGGCTGGTCGGCCGCGACGGCGTCGTGCTGCTCACCGACGGACGGCCGCACCTTGGCGCCGCCTGCCGTTTCCTGAAATGACGGATCTGTCGGCCGTCCGCGCCGGTCGACGCCGGCGGGCGCGTCGCGTCCGTTTCGACCGACGGACGGCCGGACGTTTGTCAACGACCGACGCCGGCGCCAGCTGGATCGGCCCGCTAACGCCTTCAGCGTAAGCAGGCCTCCAGCCTGCCGGCGGACGTCCGGCCTGAAGCCTGCACTGCTCCTGCGCTGCAAGAATTCCCGGCGGCTCCGTTCAAAGGGAAAGGAGCCGTTCCATGTCACTGTCCATCACGACAGACATTCGCGCAGGCTCTGGGTTGCGCCCATTCGTGCTCGCCTGTCGGGCACGCTCATCCCTGCGCCCGGCCAGCGCACAGCTTCGCCGGCCGCCAACCGGCGCCGCGCCCGCCGCGCAGGCACAGGATGCCGCGGCGACGACGACGCTCGACGATCAGATCGGAACTCGGCCGTCACCGTCTACAACTCCGACATCGCGCTCGTGCGCGACGTCCGCAATCTTCAGATCGCGACGCGGCACGTCCGATCTGCACTTCATGGACATCGCCGCGACCGTCAATCCCGGCGACCGTGCACTTCCGGTCGCTGAGCGAGCCGTCGCGCGTGAGCGTGCTCGAGCAGAACTACGAGTACGACCTGCTCGAGCCGGACAAGCTGCTGCGCAAATACGTCGGCCGCGACGTCACGCTCGTGCGCACGCGGCGGACCGGACAGCGACGACGCGAGGAGGAACGTGACCGCGCGGCTTGCTCAGCTACAACAACGCGCCCGTCTGGCAGATCGGCGGCGAGATCGTCACCGGCATGCAGCGCCGATCACATCAGGTTTCCCGAGCTGCCCGGCAATCTGTACTCGCGCCCGACGCTGATCTGGACGCTCGACAACACCGGCGGCACGCGCCACCGCGTCGAGGCGTCGTATCTCGCGGGCAAGCTGTCGTGGAACGCGGACTACGTGCTGACCGTCGCGCGCGACGACAAGGCCGCCGACATCGACGGCTGGGTGACGCGTCGTCAACGGCAGCGGCACGTCGTTCAAGAACGCGTCGCTGCAGCTCGTCGCCGGCGATCTGAACCGCGTCGCGTCAGGTCATCGGCCGCATGGCCGACGAGTCGATGCGGAAGGACGCGGCCGAAGCCGCGCCGCGCCGATGGCGCAGGAAGCGTTCTCCGACTATCACCTCTACACGCTCGGCCGGAAGACGACGGTCAACAACAGCGAGACCAAGCAGGTGAGCATGCTCGGCGCGACGGCGTTCCCGGTCCAGAAGCGCTACGTCGTCGACGGCCAGGCGTTCTACTACCGCAACGCGCAGCATCCCGGCGCGCCGATCAAGGACGTCGTGCAGGTGTACTACCAGTTCAAGAACGACGAGAAGGCGGGCTCGGCATGCCGATGCCGGCGGGCACCGTGCGCGTCTATCAGTCGGACTCGAAGGGCGGCGTGCAGTTTGTCGGCGAGGATCGCATCGACCACACGCCGAAAGACGAGGCGCTCAACCTCAAGATCGGCAACGCCTTCGACGTCGTCTGCGAGCGCAAGCAGACCGATTTTCAGAAGATCGCGCAGCAACGTCTACGACGTCGAGTACGAGATCACGGTCGCGCAACCACAGTGGCAGCGCCGGTGTCGGTCGAGGTGAACGAACCGATCGGTGGCACGTGGCGGATGCGCGCAGTCGTCGCACCAGTGGACCAAGACCGACGGCGGCCGCGCAGTTCGCGGTGCCGGTCGCAGCGGATGGAACGGCGGTGCTCGAGCACACGTGTGCGGGTCACCTACTAGCCGGGCGGGCACGGCAGGCGGACCTGGCAGGCCGGGGCGGGTCGGGCAGGGAATGCAACGCGGCGACGCAGGGACGGGTGGCCGTTTCTGCGTCGCCCTCGTCCGTCGCCAGACGAGAACCCGCTCCAGCGTTCGGCACACGTCGTGCACCGCCGTGTTCGACGATGGTAGACTCGCGGCGAGACGAGGTCATGGCGGATCGGATCGACAGGCTCGACGAGCGCATCCAGGTCGTCGAGGGCAAGGGTGGATCCAGCTGCCTCTGGCGATGAATGCGGGGTTTCAGGCCGTCGATGATGGCGTTGCGCGAGCAGCGGAGTACACAGAGTTCGCCTTCGCACGGCTCGAGCAGAGACTGGAAGCCGGGATGGATGCCGGCTTCGCCAAAATGGACGCGCGCTTCAGCCAAGATGGACGAGCCGCTTCGAGCAAGATGGACGACCGCTTCAGCAAGATGGACGACCGTTTCCGGTAGATGGACGACCGCTTCGGCAAGATGGACGACCGCTTCGGCAAGATGGACGACCGCTTCGGCAAGATGGACGACCGCTTCGGCAAGATGGAGGTCGGCCTGGCGCGCGTCGAACGCAAGCTCGATCAGTTCATCGACGTGCAGATGCAGAGCGAACGAGGCTCGTCGAACGTCGTCTGCGCGCGCTGGAGTAAGGTTCGCGCTACTTGCGCGCGGCCCCTGAGCCCTGCGCCAGCATCGGAATCCCGTAGATCGTCTTCGCGTTGTTCCTGACACCCTCCGGCGTGACGAATTCCCTGCCATCCGGCCCTAGCGCACCGCTGCCGACGACGTGGAGCGTCTTCTTGTCGGCGCCAGAGAACGCGAGCGCTGATCACGCTGCGGGGCGTCGGGATGAGGCCGGAGTATGCTGCCCACCCTCGTCGAACACCTGAACGCCGGGAGCCGACGTCACGTAGAGACGCCCCGCCGCATCGATCGCCAGACCGTCGCCCGCGCCGCCGCGCCTCGAGCTTCGCGTGAACTCGCGCCTGTTGACAGCCGTGCCGTCCGGGCTGAACGTCGAACGCCAGGATCGTGTTGCCGTTCGTGACGTGCAGGACGCGATCGTCGCGGCTGAGGATGATCCCGTTGGCGCGGATGTTGTCGCCAAGGCTCGTCACTCGGCCCGTCGCGCTGGCGTAGAAAGCAATACGTAACTGGAACGAAGTACA
>ERZ1370068.11005-contig-9656_pt1 | contig 23597 bp, 26 predicted proteins | sample MGYA00561227_ERZ1370068 | MGnify/ENA primary metagenome ERZ1370068 (study PRJEB38410, sample SAMEA6850437) | metagenome | study: Metagenomic assessment of the ecological functions of the soil: analysis of the soil microbiota associated with the...
CGGAAATTGATCACGTCGCCGTCGAGGACGATGTACTCCTTGCCCTCGAGACGGAGCTCGCCGTGATCGCGGCACGCGGCCGAGCGTGCCGCGCGCGAGCAGGTGTTCGTAGCGGCACACCTCGGCGCGGATGAAGCCGCGCTGGATGTCGGTGTGGATCTCGCCGGCCGCGTTCTGCGCGTTCGTGCCGCGCGGAATCGACCAGGCGCGGCATCTCGTCCTCGCCGACGGTGAAGAACGAGATGTAGCCGAGCAGGTCGTAGCTCGCGCGGATGACGCGGTCGAGCCCCGACTCCCGCAGCCCGAGATCCGCCATGAACGCCGACGCGTCGGCCGGATCGAGCTGCGCGATCTCGAGCTCGATCTTCGCGCAGATCGGGACGGCGCGCGTGCGGGCGCCCTTCACGAAATCCTGCAGCCCCGCGAGCTCCGACCGCCCGATCCGCTTGCGGCAGATCGTCCTCGTCGAGATTGAGGACGATGAGCAGCGGCTTGGCCGAGAGGAACTGGAAGCCGCGCAGGCGGCGCGCGTCGTCGGGCGGCAGCTCGAGATCGCGCAGCGGCTTGCCGTCCTCGAGCAGCGTCGCGGCACTGCTGGAGGATCTCCTGTTCCTTCTTGAGCTCCGGCGCCGCGCCGGCTTTCTTCAGGTCGCGCTCGAGCCGCTCGAGACGCCGCTCGACCACCCCGAGGTCCGCGAGGATGACCTCGTCCTCCATCGTCCGCACGTCGCGCGCGGGATCGACGGAACCGGCCGCGTGCGGCACCGACGGATCGCGGAACATGCGCACGACGTGGAGCAGCGCGTCGGCGTTGCGGAACGGGGCGACGTCGAGCAGGGCGGCGGCGCCGGTCTTTCCGCGGCCGCGCCTCCCATGTCCGCGAATTCGACCGTCGCGGGGGTGTGCTTTTTCGGGTTGAAGAGCGCGGTCAGCTGATCCAGGCGCGGATCGGGGACGCGCGAGACGCCGACGTTCGCGTCCTGCTTCCCGGCGGCGCGGGGGCCTCCCGGGCGCTCGTCAGGAGCTGGAAGAGCGCTGTCTTGCCCGATGAGGGAAATCCAATGAGGCCGGCTCTCAGCATCGCAGATCTGCACATGCTAGCACGCCAAATGGGGCGAAAATTTAGCGTAAGTCTAAGAGGCTCTACATTTTGCCGTTGACACGACACCGACCGGCCCCTACTATCGCGGTGGACTTTAATGGAGCAAAGTGGAGTAAATAGTTGTGCTTCGGGGAAATTACGCCGCCAAAATCGATGACAAAGGGCGGCTCAAAATCCCGAACGCTTTCCGCGCGCTGGTCGAGAAGACGCACGGGGCTGAGCTGTTCGTGACGAGCCTGACGGGGAGTCCGTACGCAGTACTCCGATGCCCGTCTGGCTGCGCGCTCGAAGAGAAGCTCGCGCGCGCGCCGCTCCACTCATCCGGCGCGGATCAAGCTACTCGACCGCGTGAACTACTTCGGCCAGACCTCGGAGATCGACGCGCAGGGGCGCGTCGTGATCCACCAGCGGCTGCGCGAGACCGCGAGCATGTCGGGAGACGTCGACGTCTTCGGCCTGGTCGATCACCTCGACGTCGTGGAACCACGAGCGCTTCGTCTCGAAGATGCAGCGCGATCCGTATACGGACGACGACGCGCGCGCCCTGTCGGAGTTCGGGATCTGATCATGTCTGATCGCGCACGAGCCGGTGATGGTCGCCGAAGTCGCTGGATCTGCTCCAGCCGTCGCGCGGCGGGCTGTTCGTCGACTGCACGGTCGGGCTCGGCGGCCACAGCCGCGCGCTGCTCGAGGCCGGCGCGACGCGCCTGCTCGGGCTCGACCGCGACGCGGTCGGCGCTCGCGCTCGCGCGCGAGGCGCTCGCCGCGTTCGGCGATCGCGTCGAGCTCGTGCACGCCGACTACCGCGAGCTCGATCGCGTCCTCGACGAGCGCGGCATCGAGCAGGTGCGCGGCATCCTCGCCGACCTCGGCGTGTCGTCGATGCAGCTCGACGCCGACGGGCGCGGCTTCAGCTTCCGCCGCGACGAGCCGCTCGACATGCGGATGGATCAGAGCCGCGGCCCGAGCGTCGCCGACCTGCTGCGCGACGTCGACGAGACCGAGCTCGCCGACGTGATCTACCGGTTCGGCGAGGAGCGGCGTCGCGCCGGGTCGCGCGCGCCATCGTCTACGCGCGGCGCGAGTCGCCGATCGACACCACGGGCCGGCTCGCCGCGATCGTGCGGCGGGCCGTGCCGCACCACGGGCACCAGCGGATCGATCCGGCGACGCGCACGTTCCAGGCGCTGCGCATCTGGGTCAACCGCGAGCTCGACGGGCTCGACGCGTTCCTCGGCGGCGCGGCGCGCCGTCTGCTGGCCGAACGCGCGGCTGGCGGTCATCACGTTTCACTCGCTCGAGGACCGGATCGTCAAGCACACGTTCCGCGCGATGGAGAAGGCCGGCGAGCGGCCTGCGAATCCTGACGAAGCGTCCGCTCGTCCCGGCGGACGAGGAAGCGGCGCGCAACCCGCGGGCGCGCAGCGCCAAGCTGCGCGCGATTGAGAGGTTCGCATGAGCGGGATGGACTTCGAGTACGCGATCAAGAAGGACATTCGCAACAACCCGATCGTCCGCGAGGTGGACGAGGCCCGCCAGCGCCAGCTGTGGCGGACGATGGGCATCGGCCTGTTCCTCGTCGTCGTGCTGCTCTTCTCGGCGTGGCAGCACTTCGAGATGCTGCGCCACGGCTACCAGATCGAGCGCATGCAGCAGGAGCGCGCGGCCGAAGAAGAGGTCAACCGTCATCTGCGCCTCGAGGTCGAGACGCTGCGCGCGCCGCGCCGCATCGAGCGGATCGCGACCGAGCAGCTGCACCTCGTGGCGCCCGCCCGCGGCCAGGCGATCGTCATCGAGCGCGTGACCCCCGCGGCGGCCCCCGAGAAATCCATCGTTGCCGCGCGTTGAGACCCATGGGGACCACAGGCGCCAGACTGCAGTCGCTGCTCGAACGTGTCCGGGGCGGCCGGGCCTGGCGGACGGCGGCGCGAGCCGGCGCCGCTCGACTGGCGCAAGACCATCCGTTCGCGGCTGATCGTGTGCGCCGCCGCGCTCGGGCTGTGGACCACCGGCATCGAGGCGCGGCTCGTCTATCTGCAGGTCTTCGATCACGCCGACCTGATGGATCGCGCCGATCGCCAGCAGAACCGGACGTTCGAGCCCGCCGGCCAAGCGCGGCGAGATCTTCGACCGCAAGGGACGCGTCCTGGCCTACAGCGTCGACGCCGACACCATCGCCGGCGATCCCGACTGAAATCGACAACCCGGCCGAGGTCGCGGCGCCGAGTTGCGCCGCGCTCGACGGCTGCACCGCCGAGCGCCGCGCAGGCGATCGCGAAGAGCCTCGCCAAGCGCTCGTCGTTCGCCTACGTCGCGCGGCAGGTCACGCCCGGACGAGGCGAAGCGCGTCCGCGCGCTCGCGCCCTTCCCGGAATCACGCTGCTGAAGGAAAGCCGCCGCTACTACCCGAACAGCGAGCTCGCCGCGCACGTCGTCGGCTACGTCGGCCTCGACAACGTCGGGCTCGGCGGAATCGAGTCGGCCTACGACTCGCAGATCCGCGGCAAGGCCGGCAAGATCCTGATCCAGACCGACGCGAAGCGGCACGCCATCTTCAGCCGGGTCGAGCGGCCGGCGACGGCGGGCGCCGGCGTCGAGCTGACCATCGATCAGTACCTGCAGTACGTCGCCGAGCGCGAGCTGCGCGTCGGCGTCGAGGAGAACCGCGCGCTCGCGGGCACGGCGATCATCATGGACCCGCGGACCGGCGAGATCCTCGCGCTCGCGAACTGGCCGACGTTCAATCCCAACGCCTTCGCGAAGGCCGACGAGGACGACGCGGCAGGAACCGCGCGATCCAGAGCCTCTACGAGCCGGGATCGACGTTCAAGATCGTCACCGCGTCGGCGGCGCTCGAGCAGCAGGTCGTCGACGCCGGAGACGATGATCGAGACCAGCCCGGGCTCGATCACGTTCCCCGGCCGCAAGCCGATCTACGACACGCACCACTACGGCCTGATCCCGTTCACCGACGTGATCGTCAAGTCGAGCAACGTCGGCGCGATCAAGGTCGGCCTGCAGCTGGGCCGCAGCGGCTCGGCGACTACATCACGCGCTTCGGGTTCGGCCAGACGCTCGGTCCCGACTTTCGCGGCGAGACGCGCGGGCATCGTCTGGAACCCGGCGCAGTTGAACGACAGCGCGCTCGGCGTCGGTCTCGATGGGCTACCAGGTCGGCGTGACGCCGCTGCAGATGGTGACGGCGGCGAGCACGGTGGCCAACGGCGGACGTCGGCTGCAGCCGCGCGTCGTGCGCGCGTTCATCAAGGACGGCCGCGCGCCTCGAGGTGCCGCACAAGGAAGTGCAGCAGGCGATCACCCCGACACCGCCGCCGACGCTGACCGACGATCATGGAACAGGTCGTCGAGCGCGGCACCGCGCGCGCCGCGCAGATTCCCGGCTACACGATCGCCGGCAAGACCGGCACTGCCGGCGAAGCTGGTGAACGGGCACTACCAGAAGTCCGACTACAACGCCTCGTTCGTCGGGTTCATCCCGTCGCGCAAGCCGGCGCTCACGATCCTGGTCGTCATCGACTCGCCGCACGGCAAGGGCTACACCGGCGGCGCCGTCGTCCGCCCCGATCTTCAAGCGCATCGCGGAAGCCGCGCTGACGTATCTCGGGATCGGGCCGAACCTCAACGCGCCGCCGCCGGTGCTCGTGGCGCGGCACGATCCGTCGCACGATCGGCGACGCCGCGCCCCAGCCGGCGCGCGTCTCGCAGCATCCTGCTCCGCGACCGTCGAGCCGGCGCGCAACGGCCTGATGCCGGACCTGCGCGGCCTCAGCGCGCGCGAAGCGCTGCAAGGCGCTGTCGCGCATCGGCATGACGGCGAAGATGACCGGCGACGGCTTCGTCCTCGAGCAGAGTCCGGAGGCCGGCGCCGCGCTCGTGCGCGGGAACGCCTGCGCGCTGACCCTCGTCGCGGCGCACGCCGGCGGCCGCCGGCCGGAGGCTCGCCATGACACTGCGCGAGCTGCTCGACGGCGTGACGACCTTCCGCCTGAAGGCGGAAGCGGGCGACAGCGGAAGTCACGTCGATCGCCTACGACTCGCGGCAGGTGAAGCCCGGCGCCGTGTTCGTCGCCCTGCGCGGCGTCAACGCCGACGGCGCGCGGTTCGTGCCGCAGGCGGTCGCGCAACGGCGCGATCGCGGTCGTCGCGGAGACGGCCGCGCCGGCCGGAATATCCGTGCCCTGGCTCCAGGTGCCCGCCGCGCGCGCGGCGCTCGCCGAGATCGCGGCGGCCTTCTACGGCAATCCCAGCGAGGAGCTGGCGCTCGTCGGCATCACCGGCACCAACGGCAAGACGACGACGTCGTACGTGCTCGCGTCGATCTTCGAAGCGGCGGGCATCAAGTGCGGCCGGATCGGGACGATCGGCTACCGGATCGGCGCGCGCAGAGCTCGACGCCCCGCGGACGACCCCGGAAGCGCCCGAGCTGCAGCAGATGCTGCGCGACATGCTGAAGGAAGGCTGCGGCGCGCTGCGTGATGGAGGTCTCGTCGCACGCGCTGGCGCTGCGGCGGGCGCGACCAGCTGCGCTTCGCCGCCGGCATCTTCACCAACCTGACGCGCGACCACCTCGACTTCCACGGCGACATGGAGTCGTACTTCGCGGCCAAGCGGCGGCTGTTCGAGATCCTGCCGGACGGCGCCGTCGGCGGTGATCAACGCCGACGATCGGCGCGGCGCGGATCTGGCCGCGGCCGCCCGCCGCCCGGTCACCTACGCGATCGACGCGGCCGCCGACGTCCGGCCCGGCCCGCTGACCTTCTCGCTCGACGGCTCTCGTTCGAGGTCGCGCACACCGCGGGCACGTTCCACGTGCGCTCGCCGCTCGTCGGCCGCCCGAACGCCTACAACATCCTCGCGGCCTCGGCCGCCGCCATGGCGCTGGACGTGCCGTTCTCCGCGATCGAGGCCGGCGTGAGCGGCCTCGAGAACGTGCCCGGCCGCTTCAGGTCGTCTCCGAGGCCGCCGACGAGGTGCGCGTCATCGTCGACTACGCGCACACCGACGACGCGCTCAAGAACCTGCTGGAGACCGCGCGCCCGCTGGCGACCGGCCGGCTGGTCACGGTCTTCGGCTGCGGCGGCGATCGCGATCGCACCAAGCGGCCGCTGATGGGCGCGGTCGCCGCGCGGCTGAGCGATCTGGTGATCGTCACGTCGGACAACCCGCGCAGCGAGGACCCCGAAAAGATCATCGAGGAGATCCGGCGCGGCATCGTCATGCCCGCGGATCGGATCGCGCCGAAGCGGCAGGGGCACGCCGCGTCGCTGCGCGATCGTCGATCGCGCGCGAGGCGATCGAGAAGGCGATCCGCGAGGCGAAGCCGCGGCGACCTGATCCTCATCGCCGGCAAGGGGCACGAGAAATACCAGGTGATCGGCGATCGGACGCTGCCGTTCGACGACGTCGAGGTGGCGCGCGCCGCGCTGGCGCGCCGGCGCAGCGGCACGCGGGTGACGTAGCGAGGTGGCGGACGCGATCGCGCTGAGCGCCGCCGAGATTGCCGCCGCGACCGGCGGCCGGGTGGTGTCCGGACGTCCGGACCGGAGAACGGAGCGGTGGTCGATCGACACGCGGTCGATGGCCGCCGGGGATCTGTTCGTCGCGGTGCGCGGCGATCGATTCGACGGGCACGAGTTCGTCGCCGCTGCGCTCGCCGCGGGCGCGGCCGGAGCGGTGGTGACGGAGACGCCGGCTCTGCCCGAGGCAGGAACGGCAGGGCCGGCGCCGCTTCTGATCCAGGTCGCGGACACGACCCGGGCGCTGCAGGACGCGCGCGCGCGAAGTGCGCCGCCGATCGGGCGCGAAGGTCGTCGCGATCACCGGCAGCGCGGGCAAGACGACGACGAAGGAGCTCACCGCGGAGTTCCTGTCGGCGAAGCTACACGGTGTTTCGGAACAGGGGCAACTTGAACAATCACATCGGCCTGCCGCTCTCGCTGCTGGAACTGCGCTCCAGGCCTGACGTGGCCGTGGTCGAACTGGGCATGAATCACGCCGGGGAAATCCGCACGCTGGTCGGCATCGCCGAGCCGGACGTGCGCGTCTGGACCAACGTCGGCGACGCGCATGCGGGCTTCTTCGCGTCCGTCGACGCCATCGCCGACGCCAAGGCGGAGATCCTCGAGCAGGCGCGCCCCGGCGATCTCCTCGTCGCCAACGCGGACGACGCGCGGATTCGCGCGCGCGCCGGGCGGTTTGCCGGCAGGGTCCGGACTTTCGGTGTATCGGACGATGCGGACTACCGCGCCAGTGGCGTGCGGCACCGCGGCCTCGACGGCATGGCCGCGGCCCTGACCACGCCGCACGGGCCCGTCGACGTCGAGACGCCGCTCCTCGGGACGGGCAATCTCCTGAACCTGCTCGCCGCGGCGGCGGTGGCGGTGGAGCTTGGCGTGCCGCTCGACGCGATCGCCGCGCGCGCGGCCACGTTGAAGCCCGCGCGCCCGCCGGGGTGAGCTGCTCCGCCTGCCGGGCGGCATCACGCTCGTCGACGACTCGCATACACTCGAGCCCTGCCGCGCTCATGAAGGCGCTGGAAACGGTGGCGGTCTCCACCGGCAGCGCGCGGAAGATCGCCGTGCTCGGCGAGATGCTCGAGCTCGGCGCGCACGCGGATCGGCTGCACGCCGAATGCGGTCAGGCCGCCGCGCGCGCCGGCCTCGATCTGCTGATCGCCGTCGGCGGCGATCCCGCCAGGCGGCCTCGCGGAGGCGGCGCGTGCGCGCCGGCATGGCGCGGCCGCCGTCGTCCACGTCGCGACCAGCGCCGAGGCGGCCGATCTCGCGCAGCAGAAGGTGCGCCCCGGCGACCTGGTGCTGGTGAAGGGCTCGCGCGGCATCCGGCACCGATCTCGTCGTCGACCGGCTGAAGGTGGAGTTCGCCTGATGCTCTACCACCTGTTCTACCAGCTCCTCTACGTGCGGATGCACACGCCGGTGCCGGTATTGAACGTGTTCCAGTACATCACCTTCCGGACGGCGGGCGCGACCGTGACGGCGCTCGCGCTCGAGCCTGCTGCTGGGTCCGTGGATGATCCGGCGGCTCCGCGACTTCCAGATCGGCCAGGTCATCCGCCAGGACGGTCCGCAGACGCATCGCGCCAAGGCCGGCACGCCGACGATGGGCGGCCTGCTGATCCTGGCGTGCGCGATCGTGCCGACGCTCCTCTGGGCGAACCTGACGAACGCCGTACATCTGGATCGCCGTGCTCGCGACGACGGCCTTCGGCGCGGTCGGATTCGCGGACGACTACCTGAAGATCGTGCGGCGTTCCCATCACGGCCTGCGGCCCCGCTACAAGATGGCCTGGCAGGCCTTCATCGGCGTGCGGCGTCGGCCTGGCGCTGCTCGCTGCTCGTGCGCGTACGACCTGTACAACACGCACCTGCTCTTTCCGTTCTTCAAGCGGCTCATTCCCGACATCGGCTGGGTCTACGTGCTGTTCGCGGCGTTCGTCTGCGTCGCGTGGACGAATGCCGTGAACCTCACCGACGGCCTCGACGGTCTGGCGATCAGCGTGTTCGGCGTCGCCGCGGCGGCGCTCACGGCGCTGACCTACGTCAGCGGCCATCGCGTGTTTGCCGAGTACCTGCAGCTCGCCCGGGTGTCGCCGCTCATCGGCGAGCTGACGATTTTCTGCGGCGCGCTGGTCGGCGCCAGTCTCGGGTTCCTCTGGTACAACTCGCATCCGGCCGACATCTTCATGGGCGACGTCGGCTCGCTCGCGCTCGGCGGCGCGCTCGGCACCGTCGCGCTCCTCATCAAGCAGGAATTCGTCCTCGTCATCGTCGGCGGCGTCTTCGTGATCGAGGCCGCGTCGGTGGTGCATCCAGGTCGGGTCGTTCAAGCTGACCGGCAAGCGCGTCTTCCGGATGGCGCCGCTGCACCACCACTTCGAGCTCATCGGCTGGAGCGAGCCGAAGGTGATCGCGCGGTTCGTCATCCTCGCGATCATCTTCGCGCTGTTCAGCCTCACCACCCTGAAGCTGCGATGACGACGAATCATTCCTTCTCCGTCGCGGGCAAGCGGGTGGTGGTCGTCGGCGCCGCGCGGAGCGGCGTCGCGGCGGCGGAGCTGCTGGTGCGGCGCGGCGCGACGGTGACGCTCACCGACGTGCGCGACACGATCGCCGAGGACGCGCAGCTGCGCGACGCCGGCGTCGCGCTCGAGCTGGGCGGGCACCGGCCGCAGACCTGCTCGGCGCCGACCTGATCGTGCTGAGCCCCGGTGTGCCGCCCGACGCAACCGGCGATCGCCGAGCGCCGCGCCGCCGGCGTGCCGGTGATGGGCGAGCTCGAGCTCGCCTCGCGCTGGCTGCGCGGCCGCGATCGTCGCGATCACCGGCACGAAGGGGAAGTCGACGACGACGACGCTGACCGGACGGATGCTCGAGGCGGGCGGGCATCACGTGCTGGTCGGCGGCAACATCGGCCTCGCGCTGAGCGCCCAGGTGGACGACGTCCACCGAGGACACGATCCACGTCGTCGAGACGAGCAGCTTTCAGCTCGAGACGTCCGACACGTTCCATCCGTGGATTGCCGTGCTCCTCAACTTCTCGCCGGACCACCTCGATCGGCACGCCGACATCGCGGATACGCGGCGGCCAAGGCGCGCATCTTCGCCAACCAGACCGCCGGCGACTGGGCGGTCGCTGAACGCCGACGACGAGGCGTCGCAGGTGATCGCGCAGGACGCGCGATCGCGAGCGGCTGCTGTTCGCGATCGATCGGCCGCTGACGGAGGGCGTCGTCGTCGCCGGCGACGCGATCGTGCGGCGCTCCGGCGGCGGCGAGCAGGTCGCTGGTGCCGCTGTCGGCGGTCAAGCTCCTCGGCCGGCACCTGCTGGCGGACGTCGCGGCGGCGGCGGCGGTCGCCGTCGCTCGCCGGCGTCGAGCCGGAGGCGATGACGCGCGCCGTCGAAGGCTTCACCGGCCTCGAGCACGCGCTCGAGCCCGTGACCGAGCTCGGCGGCGTGCGGTTCGTCAACGACTCGAAGGCCACCAACATCGAGTCCGCGCTGCGCGCCATCCAGAGCTTCGACACGGGGCTGGTCGTGATCCTGGGCGGCAAGTTCAAGGGCGGCGACTTCGCCGATCTGCGCGACGCGCTGAAGGCGCGGACGGCGTCGGTCGTGGCGATCGGCGAGGCCGCCCCGCTCGATCCATCGAGGCGCTGGAGCCGGCGGTGCCGGTGCACGACGCGGCCGACATGGTGGCCGCCGTGCGGACGGCGTTCGCCGTGGCCGCGCCGGGCGACACCGTGCTGCTGGCGCCGGCGTGCTCCAGCTTCGACATGTTCGTGAATTACGCCGAGCGCGGGCCGCGTCTTCAAGCGCGAAGTCCGCCGCCTGGCCGAGGAGTGGAGCGAAACGCGAGGAGCACTGAGCGACGCGCGAGAAGTCTTGAGTCTTCATCAGTCCGGTCGAGGCGGAGAAGAGCTGGCCGCTGGGAACGCAGGCTGCCCCGGTCTGCGAGGTCGGTGTCTTCCCTCTTGACCGGACTGATGAGCGGCTCGAGGCCACTGTATTTGTCGGGCTCGGAGGGTCTGAACTTTAGATCGCTATGGCACGGAAACTCAAATCGGACAAGCTGCTGTTCACGTCCACCCTGGTACTGGTGTGCGCGAGCCTGGTCATGGTACAGCGCTCGTCGGCCGTCATCGGCCTCGAGCAGATGCCACCAGCGTCCGACGCTATTTCCTCTGGAAGCAGGCCACGTTCGCCCTGCTCGGGCTGGCGCTGATGCCGCTGCTGATGCAGGTGGACTACCGCCACTACCGGCAGCCGCTCGTGATCTGGACGGCCCTGGGGCTGGTCGCGTTCGCGCTGGTCGGCGTGCTGTTCGGCCCGCGCATCAACGGCGCCCGCCGCTGGTTCGGCGTCGCCGGGATCGGCGTGCAGCCGTCGGAGTTCGCCGAAGATCGTCGTCGTCTTCTTCGTCGCGGCGATTCTCGAGCGGCGGATGGATCGGATCGACGACCTGCGGTTCTCGCTCGTGCCCGGTCGCGGTCGTCCTCGGCGGCGTGGTCGGCTGATCATGCTGCAGCCGGATCTCGGCACGGCGCTGTCGATCATCGTCGATCGTCTCGGTGATGATCTTCGCCGCCGGGATCAACTACCGCTACATCGTCGGCCTGCTGCTCGTCGTCGGCTGCCCGCGGCGTACGTCGTGCTGATGAGCGCCGACTACCGCCGCCGCCGCATGATGGTCTTCCTCAATCCCTGGGACGATCCGCTCGGCGACGGCTTCCAGGTCATCCAGTCGCTGATCGCGGTCGGCACCGGCGGCGTGTTCGGGCGCGGCCTGATGGCCGGCGTGCAGAAGCTGTTCTACCTGCCGTATCCGCCACACCGATTTCATCTACGCGGTCATCGGCGAGGAGCTCGGCCTGCTCGGCGCGACGATCGTGCTGGCCTGCTTCTGCGTGATCGCGTGGCGCGGGCTGCGGACGGCGATGCGCGCGCCCGATCGGTTCGGCGCGTTTCTCGCGCTCGGCCTGACGGCGATGATCGTCGTCCAGGCGTTCTTCAACATCAGCGTCGTGCTCGGCCTGCTGCCGACCAAAGGCATTCCGCTGCCGTTCGTGAGCTTCGGCGGCTCGTCGCTGCTGATGAGCATGATCGGCATGGGCATCCTGCTCAACGTGTCGCAGCACGCGTCCGCGTCGCACGTCGTGACCACGGTGCTCGAGCCCCTGCCGAGGAATGACGGCGGATGCATGAGCCCCTCGACTGCCGCGGTCGGTCGATCGCCGGCGGCGGCACCGGCGGGCATCTCTTTCCGGGCATCGCGATCGCGCGCGAAGCTGCTGCGCGCGGCGGCCGGGCGCGACGGTCTCGTTCGCCGGGACCGCGCGCGGCATCGAAGCGCGCGTGGTGCCGCGGGAAGGTTTCGCGCTGGATCCTGCTGCGCAGCGCCGGGCTTGAAGGGGCGATCGCTCGGCGGCGCGCCGCGCGCGGCCTCGCTGCTGCTGCCGCTGGCGTTTCGCGGACGCGTGGGCATCATCTCCCGCCGGAAGCCGGATCTGGTGATCGGCGTCGGCGGCTACAGCTCAGGACCGGTCGTCATGCTGCGCGGCGCTGCGCGGCATCCCGACGCTGCTCGCCGAGCAGAACGCGGTCCCGGGCTGACCAACCGCATCTTGTCGCGGGTGGTCAGCGCGGCGGCGGTGACGTTCGATTCGACGGTGTCCTTCTTTGGCAGGAGGGGATTTGTCGCAGGCAACCCGGTATCGTCCCGAGTTCTTTGCGCGGATCACGACGACGCGTCCGCCTGACGGACGCGACGGAGCGCGCGGACAGCGCCCGAGGGTTCTGATCTTTGGCGGCTCCCAGGGCGCGCACGCAATCAACGTGGCCATGGTGGAGGCGGCGCCGCGGCTGGCAGCCGATGGCGGCGTGGACATCACGCATCAGACAGGAGAGCGCGACGTGGAACTGGTCCGGACCGCCTACCGGGACGCCGGGCTCGCGGCCCGCGTCGAACCGTTCCTCGACGCCATGGACCGGGAAATGAAACGGGCGGACGTGATCGTCAGCCGCGCCGGATCGACGTCGATCGCGGAGCTGACGGCGGTGGGGCGCGCGGCGATCCTGATCCCGCTGCCGACCGCCGACCGACGATCACCAGACGAAGAACGCCGAGGTGCTGGTCGCGCGCCGGGGCGGCGGAGCTGCTCGCCGCAGACGCGACCTGACCGGCGCGGTGCTCGCCGACCGCATGCTCGCGCTGCGCGCGCGATCCGGTCCGCCGCGCGGCGATCGGCGGCCGCCGCGCGCGCGGCTGGCGCGGCCCGACGCGGCGAAGGTGATCGTCGATCGGGCGCTCGAGCTGGTGAGGCGATGACGCGATGCGCCGGAGCGCGATGCTAGGACGCACGCGCCGGATTCACTTCGTCGGCATCGGCGGCATCGGGATGAGCGGCATCGCGGAGCTGCTCGCGAACCTGGGCTACGAGGTGAGCGGGTCCGACGCGAAGGCGTCGGACATCACGGCGCGGCTCGCGCGGCTCGGCGTGCGGATCGCGCGCGGGCACGAGGCCGCGCACGTCGGGAACGCCGACGTCGTGGTGACGTCGTCGGCGATCCAGCGGCGCAACCCCGAGGTGGAGGAGGCGCGGCGGCGCGGGATTCCGGTGATCCCGCGCGCCGAGATGCTCGCGGAGCTGATGCGGCTCCGCTACGGCATCGCCATCGCGGGCGCGCACGGCAAGACGACGACGACGTCGATGGTGGCGCTGGTGCTCGAGCGCGCCGGGCTGGATCCGACCGCCGTGATCGGCGGGCGGCTGAGCGCGTTCGGCAGCAACGCGCGGCTCGGGCGCGGCGAGTACATGGTCGTCGAGGCGGACGAAAGCGATCGATCGTTCCTGAAGCTGACGCCGGCGATTGCGGTGATTACGAACATCGACCACGAACACATGGAGAGTTACGGCAGCTGGGACGCCCTGCAGCAGGCGTTCGTCGACTTCGCCAACAAGGTGCCGTTCTACGGCACCGTCGTGGCGTGCGTCGACGACGGCGCCGGTGCGGGCGCTCGTGCCGCGGATGACGCGCCGCGTCGTCACCTACGGGCTCGACGGCAGCGGCGCGACCGTGACCGGCGCACGGCATGACGCTCGAGGCGTTCGGGTCGCGCTGCCGCGTGGTGCACACGCCGCGCGACGGCGTGCCGACCGAGCTCGGCACGCTGCACCTGCGCGTGCCCGGCCGCCACAACCTGATGAACGCGCTCGGCGCGGTCGCCGTCGGCCTCGAGGTCGGCGTGCCGTTCGCGAGGATCGCCAGCGGGTTCGAGGACTTCCGCGGCGCCGAGCGCGCGCTTCCAGCTGCGCGGCGAAGCGCGCGGCGTCATGGTGGTCGACGACTACGGGCATCACCCCACCGAGATTGCCGCGGTCATCGCGGCCGCCGCGCCGGGCTCGACCGCCGCGTGGTCGTCGTGTTCCAGCCGCACCGCTACACGCGCACGCGCGATCTGCTCGACGCGTTCGGCGAGGCGCTCGGCGGCGCCGGACGAGATCATCCTCACCGACATCTACGCCGCCGGCGAGGCGCCGATCGCCGGCGCCACGGCGGAGGCGGTCGAAGCGGTGGTGCGGAAGACCGGCCGTCCGGTGACGCTGGTCAAGGCGCTCGACGATCTGCCGGCCGCGGTGGCGAAGACGGCGCGGCCGAACGATCTCGTGATCACGCTCGGCGCGGGATCGATCGGCACGATGCCGGATCGGATCCTGAGGCGCTGAGGCGCTCGCCAGCGGAGCAGCTGAGGCGATGCATGAGGCAGCGCCGGCGCCGAGAAGAACTTCCGCCGCGCGAAAGTGCGTCCGGGCGGAAAGAAGGCGGCGGACGCGCCGCGCGCTGGCTGTCGTGGCGGCGTCGCGCCGGTGGGGCGTGGTCGCTGGTCGTCGTCTCTATGCGCGGCTACCGCGGCACGAACCTCGTGCTGCACGCGTCCGGGCTGCAGGTCCGGCGGATCACGGTGCACGGCAACGTGCGGCTGTCGAGCGGCGAGGTGCAGGCGATCGTCGACGGGCTGCGCGGCTCGAGCATCCTCACCGCCGATCTGCCCGGCTACCGCCGCCGCCTGATGGAGTCGCCGTGGGTCGCCGACGTCGCGCTGCGGCGCGTGCTGCCGTCGACGGTGGAAGTGTTCGTGTCCGAGCGGCGGCCGATGGGCCTCTGCCGGCTGGGCAGCTCGCTGTATCTCGATCGATCCGCACGGCACGCTGATCGACGAGTTCGGCCCGCAGTACGCGGAGTTCGACCTGCCGATCATCGACGGCCTGGTCGGCTCGCCGAGCACCGGGCCGGCCGACGATCGACGAGGCGCGCGCCGAGCTGGCGGCGCGCGTGATCGACGCGCTGTCGGTCCGCAAGGACATCGCGCAGCGGATCTCGCAGATCGACGTCCGCGACGCGCACGACGCCGTGGTCCTGCTGCAGGACGACGCCGGCGCTGCTGCACCTCGGCGAGGACAAGTTCCTCGAGCGCGTGCAGTCGTGCGTCGACCTCGCGCCGGCGCTGCGCCAGAGCGTGCCGGAGATCGACTACGTGGACCTGCGGTTCGACGAGCGCGTGTACGTGCGCCCGGCGACAGTGAAGAGCAGAGCAGGCCGAGGCGCAGGCGCTGGCGAGGAGAACCTGTGGCTCGTAAGGAACGGTACTCTGGTCGGCCTCGACGTCGGGCACGTCGAAGATCGCCGCGATCGTCGGCGAGATGACCGACGACGGCGGGCTCGACATCATCGGGCTCGGCCTGGCCGAGTCGAAGGGCATCCGGCGCGGCGTCGTCGTCAACCTCGAGGCGGCCGTCGAGTCGATCAAGAAGGCGATCGACGAGGCGGAGCTGACGGCCGGCGTCGAGATCGACTCGGTCCACCTCGGGCTGTCGGGCGCGCACGTCAAGGCGTTCAACAGCCGCGGCGTGGTCGCGGTCGCCGGCAAGAACCGCGAGATCACCCGCGAGGACGTGCGCCGCGCGATCGACGCGGCCAAGGCGGTGGCGCTGCCGAGCGGCCGCGAGATCCTCCACGTGCTGCCGCAGGACTTCGTCGTCGACGAGCAGGACGGCATCGGCGCGCCGGTCGGCATGACCGGCACGCGGCTCGAGGTCAACGTCCACGTCGTCACCGGCAGCGCGTCGTCGACGCAGAACATCGTCGCCTGCGTCAACCGCGCCGGGCGTCGCGGTCGCTCGACACCGTGCTCGAGCAGCTCGCCGCCAGCGAGGCGGTGCTGACCGACGACGAGAAGCAGCTCGGCGTCGCGCTGGTCGACATCGGCGGCGGCACCACCGACTTCGCGATCTTCGAGCGCGGCAGCATCTGGCACACCGGCGTCGTGGCGGTCGGCGGCGATCACTTCACCAACGACATCGCCGTCGGGCTGCGGACGCCGATTCCCGACGCGGAGAAGATCAAGCGCCGCTGCGGCTGCGCGCTCTCGGCGATGGTCGACGAGGACGAGACGATGGACGTGCCGAGCGTCGGCGGGCGCAAGTCGCGGGTGATGGCGCGGCGCATCCTGTCGGAGATCCTCCAGCCGCGCTCGGAGGAGATCTTCCACCTGCTCTGGGACGAGATCCGGCGCGCGCGGCTACGAGAAGTCGCTCAACTCGGGGATCGTCCTCACCGGCGGCGGCGCGATGCTCGAGGGCATGGCCGAGATCGCCGAGCAGATCTTCGACCTGCCGATCCGCCGCGGCGTGCCGGCGGGCGTCGGCGGGCTGGCCGATCACGTCAACAGCCCGGCGTTCGCCACGGCCGTCGGCCTGGTGATGTACGCGCACAGGAATCATGTCGGGAGATCGCGCGGCCGGTCGGCGCCGGCGCGTTCGGGCGCGTGGCCGGACGGCTGCGCGGCTTGTTCAAGGAGTTCTTCTGATGGAGGGCCGAATGGCTGATCAGGACGCGTCCACGCTGCGGTTGAAGCTCGACGAAGAGGGACGCGACGGGCGCGCGCATCAAGGTCGTCGGCGTCGGCGGCGGCGGCAGCAACGCCGTCAACCGCATGGTGCAGGCCGGCCTCGACGGCGTCGAGTTCATCGTCGCCAACACCGACCTGCAGGCGCTGAAGCTGAACGCCGCGCCGAACAAGATCCAGATCGGCGGCAAGCTGACGAAGGGGCTCGGCGCCGGCGCCGATCCGAACGTCGGCCGCCAGGCGGCGCTCGAGGACACCGACAAGCTGATCGAGGCGCTCGACGGCGCCGACATGGTGTTCGTCACGACCGGCCTCGGCGGCGGCACCGGCACCGGCGCGGCGCCGGTCATCGCCAGCCTCGCCAGCGAGCTCGGCGCGCTGACGATCGCCGTCGTCACCAAGCCGTTCAGGTTCGAGGGCAAGAAGCGGCAGATGCAGGCGGAGCGCGGCCTCGAGGAGCTGCGCGACTGCGTCGACACCGTGATCACGATCCCGAACGAGCGGCTGCTCGCGACGATCGCGCGGACGACGTCGCTCACCGACGGCGTTCACGACGGCGGACGACGTGCTGCGGCAGGCGATCCAGGGCATCTCGGACCTGATCCTGGTGCCCGGGCCTGATCAACCTCGACTTCGCCGACGTGAAGACGATCATGGCGGGCATGGGCATCGCGATCATGGGCACCGGCATCGCCGAAGGGCGAGAACCGCGCGATGGACGCGGCCAACGCGGCGATCTCGAGCCCGCTGCTCGAGGACGCGTCGGTCAAGGGCGCGCGCGGCGTGATCATCAACGTCACCGGCGGGTCGGACCTGTCGCTGATCGAGGTGAGCGAGGCGTCGGCGATCATCCAGGAAGCGGCGCACGAGGACGCCAACATCATCTTCGGCGCCGTCGTCGATCCGAAGATGGAGGGCAAGGTGAAGATCACCGTGATCGCCACCGGCTTCGACCGCGTGGCGGCGGCGCAAACAGGCGACCGCGTCCGTCGGCGATCACGCCGGTCGATCTCCACTCCTACACCGCGTTCCAGGCGACCGGAGAAGGTCGCGGCGTCGGGCGGCGGCGGGTCCGCGGCTGTCGGTCTCGCGGCGGCCGGTGCTCGAGATGCCGGCGGCGCCCGCCCGGCGGCGGCAGCCGACCCGGCCATGAAACGCTTCAGCCCGGGGCCGAATTCGAGCCGGTGTCGCCGCTCGACGTGCCGGCGTTCCTGCGGCGGCAGCAGCGAGGGCTGATACGCCTTCGCCGGCTCCGCCGCTTCGGCAGCGCAGGCTCCGCCGCGGGGCGAGCGGCGAGCGCAGGTGGTAGACTAGATAGATCCACGGGACGCGCGAACGCCGTCGTCTTGAACTGCGTTTCGCGGACCGTCGGCACCTGATCCATATGGCACGCTCCCAGGCCGCGCGAGGCCGACGGGGCCGCGCGCGACGTCCTCTCGCGTGAAGTCGGCTACATCCGCAAACCGCACGGCGGCCGCCTCCGCGTCGCGCTCGCGTTCCCGAACACGTACTTCGTCGGAATGTCCAACCTGGGCTTCCAGACGGTCTACCGGCTCTTCAACGAGCTGGACGACGTCGTGTGCGAGCGCGTGTTCCTGCCCGGCCGCCAGGAGCTCGCGGCGCAGCTCGCCTCGGGCAAGCCGCTCCGCACGCGTCGAGTCCGACACGCCGGTCCGCGACTTCGACGTGCTCGCGTTCTCCGTCTCGTTCGAGTGGGACTACACCAACGTCGTGTCGATGCTGCGGCTGCGCGGGCGTGCCGCGTGCGCGCCGAGGCGCGCACGAAGCACGATCCGCTCGTCGTGATCGGCGGCGCGGTGACGTTCGTGAACCCCGAGCCGCTCGCGCCGTTCGCCGACGTGATCGCCGCCGGCGAAGGGAAGTCCTCATCCCGTCGCTGATGCGCGCGCTCGGCGACGCCTCGGATCGCGCACGACCTGCTGCCGCCGGCTCGCCGCGGAGCGCGGGTTCTACATCCCGTCGTTCTACGACGTCCGCTACGCGCGCCGACGGCACGATCGCCGCGTTCGAGCCGCGAGCCGGCACCGGCGCGCCGCCGGTCGTGAAGAAGGCGGCGGTCAAGAGCACCGATCACCTCGATCCGCCGGCGACGACGATCTTCACGCCGGATACCGAGTTCGGCTCGCGGTTCCTGATCGAAGTCGTCCGCGGCTGCGCCAACCTGTGCCGCTTCTGCTGGGCCGGCTACAACTACCTGCCGGTGCGCGCCGTTTCCGGCCGACCGCATCCTCGAGCTCGCGCGCGCCGGCGCGGCCGCACGCGAACCGCGTCGGCCTGGTCTCGATCGCGCTGTGCGATCACCCGGAGATCGATCGCATCCTGTCGCGGCCTGATGGAGATGGGCTACTCGATCAGCCCGGCCTCGCTGCGGCTCGACGACCTGACGCGACTCGATCGTGCCGAAGCTCCAGCGCAGAGCGGCGAGCGCTCGATCACGATCGCGCCCGAGACCGGCTCCGATCGCCTGCGCCGCGTGATCAACAAGACGGTGACCAACGCCGAGATCCTCGAGCAGACGGATCTGATCTTCGCGAACGGCATCGACAACCTGAAGCTCTACTACATGATCGGCCTCCCGACGGAAGACCGACGACGACCTCGGCGGCGATCCGCGACCTGACCGGGCAGATGCGCGACATCATGATGAGGCACGCCCGCGCCGAAGGGGCACGTCGGCCGGATCGTCGGCAGCGTGAACCCGCTCATCCCGAAGCCGGGCACCGCCTACCAGTGGCTGCCGATGGAGGATCCGGCGATCACCGATCGCAAGGGCAAGCGGCTGCGCGCGCTGGTCGCCGACCTCGACAACGTCTACTTCAACATCAAGTCGGAGCGGCACTCCTACTACCAGGCGCTGCTGTCGCTCGGCGACCGCCGCGTCGCGCCGGCGATCGAGGCCGCCGAGCGCAACGGCGGCAACTGGCGCGCCGCCGTCGCCGAGTCCGGCATCGACGCCGACTTCTACATCTTCCGCGACCGCTCCGGCGACGCGATGCTGCCGTGGGACATCATCGACGGCGGCATGAAGTCGTCGTTCTTCCGCGCCGAGTTCGACAAGGGCCTCCGCGAAGAGTGGACGCTCCCGCCGAAGCGCTCGTCCGAGAACAAGAAGTTCCTGCCGGTGCTCACGTAGCGCTCGGCGCGTACGCCGTCGCTTCGATCCGGGCGCCGGCGTGCTCCTCGTACGCCTCCAGAATCAGATCGCGAATCCGGTTCTGCGCGGTGCTGTCGACCGCCGGGCGGAGCAGCGCGAACGAGCGGCGCTCGCCGTTGACCGAGTAGCGTGCGCGCCGGAAACGTGACGTTCCGGCCGGTGCCGGTCTTCCGTTCCCAGACGCTGAAGCCGATCAGCTTCAGCCCTTCGCAGCGGCCCGTCGGTGAAGTGCAGCTCCGCATCCGCCAGCTTGCCCGGCGGGTTGCCTTTCTCGTTCGGAATGATTTTGATCGTCATGTTTGCTTCCGGGGCTCCGCTCGACCCGTGCACGCTCACTCGCTGGCGCTCATTCGCCAGCCGTCGCGAGGGACTATCGCAAGGCGTGGACCGGACGTGGCGAGATGCGGAGTGTCTTCGGAAGTCGACGGAGAAGATGCGTGTTACCGGTCGGGCGCGAAAACGCGGCCGGGTCCGGCGCGGTGACGCGGATGACAACCTCAGATCGTTGAGGAGGAGCGACCTGCGCCATCGCGAGCGCGTCGGAATGCGTGATGGTGAGCAGCGATCGGCGGGCCTGCATCGCGTCGAAACGGCGCAGGGCGCCCGCCGTCAACCGCAGTTGCGGCGGACCGCCGTGCCGGAACACCTCGATGTCCTTCCACAGCACGCCGCGCGAGTGGCCGGTGCCGAGCGCCTTCATCGTCGCTTCCTTGGCGGCGAAGCGGGCGGCCAGGCTCGGGACCGGATCGCGGTGCCGCGTAGCATAGGCAATCTCGCCGTCGGTGAACACGCGGTGGAGAAAGCGATCGCCGTACCGCGCGTAGACGTCCCGCACGCGCGGGATGTCGGTCGCGTCGAAGCCGAGACCCAGGATGCTCATGTCCGATCCTCCAGCCTACCGGCGCCGTTCACGTGGACGCAAGAGCCGTGGGGCCGCGCGCTGCGCTGCACGCGGCTGGCCGCGCCCCATCTGTTCTCCTCGCGCGACGTCATGCTGAGAGACGATGCCGGCGAATGGGCCGCCGTCGCGGCGTCGATGGGCGTGACGGCGGACCGCCTGCGGCTCGTCAAGCAGGTGCACGGGATCCACGTGGCGTGGCGCGCCCTCGACGGCTCAGGCAGGCCGCGATCCTCGCCGTGGGTCCGCCCGAGGCGGACATCATCGTGACCGACGATCCGTCGGTGGCGATCGGCGTCCGCGTCGCGGACTGCGCGCCGGTGCTGCTGCACGATCCGGTCACGCGCGCCGTCGGCGCGGCTCACGCCGGCTGGCGCGGCACCGCGGCCGGCGCCGCGGCGGCGGGCCGTGCGCGCGATGCAAGCAGCGTTCGGATCGCGCGCCGCGGATCTCGTGGCGGCCATCGGCCCCTGCCTGGGCGCGTGCTGCGGCGAAGTGGGGCCGGACGTCGTCGAGGCCTTTCCGCGCCGGCGGCGCCGATCCGTCAGTCGCTGGCCGCCTGGTTCACAGCGGGCACCGGCGATCGGTCCTTTCTGGATCTCGAGCGCGCGAACCGGGATCAGCTGCGTGACCGCGGGCCTGCAATCCGGATGCGATCTTCGCGTCAGGGCTGTGCACGAAGACGCACCGCGCCCGGCTGCATTCATACCGCGGCGACCGCGACGCCGCCAGGCCGTATGGTCGCGGCCATTCGCGCGCCATGGCCTGACGACGACTAATCCCTCAGCGGACCGCCGTCTCGCCGCGGATGAGCGTCATCGGGCCGAACACCGGCTGCCCGAGAGGTCCTGCGTCGACGCCGACCGTGCCTTCGAGGTCGGTAGGGCACCGCCTGCCGCGCCAGGAGCCGCTGCGCCGACACCCCCAGCCGCGGCAGATCGCTGAAGCTGATCGAGATGTCGATCGGAATCACCGAGTCTCCGCCCGCGGCGAGCGGCAGTCCCAGCGGGAAGTCGGCGTCCGCCGCGCGTGAGTCCTCCAGAATAGAGGCGTGCCTTTCTTGCAGGTGCCGAGCCGCAGCTCGAACGGATTCGGATTGGTGACTCGCGTCCACAGTCGGACGCCGGCGCCGCTTCGACGCCCTGGAGGTCGAACCTCGGCAGGTTGATCGGGGACGCTGTTCGAAGCGCGGCGGCTGGATGATGGCGCCCGGATTCCCGAGCGAACCCATGCTCGCGCAGGCCTGGAAGACACCATGAGGCCGAGCGCAAGGGCGAGGAGGCGAATTCTCATCGAGACCCGAGGCTGCAAGAAGCTCGCCCCGGCCCTGATGAGCTGCCTTATTCCGGCTGTCCGATGAGGACGAACGGCGCCCACAGCGCGGGATGCTCGGGGACGACGAAATCCCCCGGCGGCGGTGTGGACCTTGATCTGTCCGGCCCGCAGCGCTCGCAGGGCGAGAGCTGCGCGCTGCAGGGCCAGCGCCGCCTTGTCGCCTGACCGCTGCCAGCTCCGGTAGAACCGCGGCACGAAAGTATCCCGCCGACATCGGCCACGTCCGACAGCGTCGCGAGCGATCGGACGGCGTGCGCGTAGAAGAACGCGCGGGTCAGGCGGCTCAATCCCGTCGCCGGTGATCTGCCCGGCCGCCGGATCGGCAGGCGCTGAGGAAGATGAGATCGGCGTGGAGATCGAGCCCGTAGATGTCGCGCGTCGTGAGCCGGCCGCCGGCGAGGGCGAGATAGAGTCGAGCGGACGGTCGTCGAAGACGACGCCGTGCGTGGCGAAGTGCAGCACCGTGCTGTCCGGTCGCGAGTGCCGGCGACGCGCGCAAGATCGGCGCGTGCGTGCCGGTGACGACGGTCGCGGTTCCGCGCGAGAGCAAGGCGCGGCGCGGCGGCTTCGTCGCGAGCGCCCGGCAGACGCGGCAGGAGTCGCGGCGCCTCCCGCCTCCGCCGGATCCGCGACCACCAGATAGCGCGGCCGGCGCGGCGCCTCCGCCGCGCGCGGGCGCCGGCATCTGCAACGCCGCGGCCGACGGCGCATAGTGCACCGGGTATAGCGCTCGACGAAATAGCGGCCGCGCGGAGTCCAGCAGCGCGGCAAACGACAGTCCGAAGAGCGGACCGTGCGGCACGATCGTGACGCGCGCCCCGGTCGCCGGCCGGCAGCCGCGGCGCGATCGAGCGCGATCAGCAGGTCGTGCAGCGCGCGATACGACTCGCGGCCGCCGCCGACCGAGCCGCGAGCCGCCGCCACGCGTCACGAGGCCGCCGTGTCTTCGACGAGGGGTCAGAGCGACTGCCACGTCTCGCACCAGCCGCTCCAGCTCCTTGCTGGCCACGACAGTCCGCTGTCCTTCGACGGTGCCGTCCGGCGAGCACGACCCAGGCGTGCACTGGCGTCCGGCTCGACCCAGAACGCGAGCATGGTCGATACTGGAGCCGCGCCGCCATCGCGGTCATGTCGATTCGCGACATGGCCGGCACGGTGACCAGGCTGGGCAGATTCGGGATCGAGGACCGACGGAGTGCCGCCCACGCCGGCGGCGCCGCGGAACGTCAACACGCTGGCCGCGGACGGCGTTGCGGACCGGCGCGCCCAGCGGCTGCGGCAGCGGCATGGACGGCCGCCGCATTCAAGCGCGTCCCGTTCTTGACCGTGATGTCCTTGCTCGCCAGCAGATCGACGAACGCGCGGCCGCGCGCGCGCTCGGCGGCCAGCATCGCGTCCGCCGTGCTGTCCGCTCTGCGGCGAGCAACCCGATCGTCAGGAGTACGCGTCGCGCCGAGCCGATCGCCGAATCCGCGCCTTGTGAAAGTCGTCGGGCACGGCCTTCGGTGGAGCTGCTCGAAGCCTCGAGCGCTTCCCGTCCGTCGGCCAGGGCCAGATCGGCAAGTCCGGCGCTCCGCCGGATGCTGGCGCGCGTCATCAGCGTCGGGAAAGACATCCCCTTTCCCGGGCAGCAATACGTAAC
>ERZ1370068.9723-contig-848_pt1 | contig 23590 bp, 29 predicted proteins | sample MGYA00561227_ERZ1370068 | MGnify/ENA primary metagenome ERZ1370068 (study PRJEB38410, sample SAMEA6850437) | metagenome | study: Metagenomic assessment of the ecological functions of the soil: analysis of the soil microbiota associated with the...
TCGGCAAGCGGAAGGCTCCGCGCACCGCGGCCGTCGCCGCCCCGCTGCCGGGAATGACGCGGCCACGATTCCGATTCACCTTCACTCGTGGGAGGCGTATGGCTCTGGTCGCTACTCGACGCCGGCCTTCCTCGGGTAGCGCCTCGGAAGACAACGGCGCTCGACGGTTGCCGGCCATGAGCCATCGAGACCGCCAGACCGCGGTCTCGAAGGTCGCCACCGAGACATGCCCGCTCAAGAGCAGGATCTCGAGCGCGCCGCGCAGGATCTCGGGCGGCAGGGTGTCGTCAGGAGCTCGCGGCCCCGCGCCATCGCCGGTGCGATCCGCGCGCGCGTCTGGCGACGCCGCTTCAGTTCCTCGGGATCGTGCGCCGCACAGTAGGGCATGCCGACCAGCGGCCACGCGTAACACGTCACGCGGGCGCCTGAGCGCGCGCGCGCCTCGCCCTGACAGCGTCGTTCGGGGTCGGTGCCGAGATGCCGGGTGCACATCCGTGTTCCGGCGTGGCCACGCGGCGCCCGCAGGAGGCCGCGCTCAGGATCTCGGCGCGTGGCATACACTCGGTCGGTGCCGCCGCCGCCCGTCTCATCGCCTGTTACGTGCGCCGCCAGAGGAACCACCCGCACGGCGGCCGCGAGCACCACGAGCGGGATCGTGGTGAGCGTGTCGCGGTCGCCGATCGGGGGCGAGCGCAACACCAGGCATGACGACGACGAGGATCGGCATGAACCATGGCCGATGGCAGGATGCGAGGGCATCGATGACACTGGGCAATTCGGACCTTAGTCGAATCGCGAACCGAGTCGGGGCAGCGAGGAGCCAGGGGCTCGGTCATCGGCCGGTCCAGTTCCTGATAAAGAAGTAGGCATCGACGCCCGCATCTTTGGCGCGCTTCACGGAGTCCGCCTGGCACTGGCGCGAGATCGCCAGCGCACGGGCACATCTCGAGTGCGAGGGGCCGCTTTTGATGCGGCGCGTGGCTTCCCAGCCGTCCATCTTCGGCTACCTAAGGGTCGCATGACTTGTGGCAGTTCGAAGGGCCGGGATGCCCTGCCGCGGGCGCCAGTACCCTAGGCCCTGCCCATGCCGCTCCGGATCGCGCTACTGACGCCTGCCTCCTCGATTCCCCGCGGCAATGCCGTGACGGTCGCAAGCACCGTCCGCGGCGGCGCCGCGCTCGTCTACCATCACCCGGCCGCACCCTGAAGGGGACCCGTCGATGGCTCGCGAGAAGATCGTCGTCGCGATGATGATGCACGAGACCAATACCTTCTCGCCGGTGCGGACGCCGCTCGCCTCGTTCCGGCCGCTCTCCGGCGCCGCGGCCGTCGAGGAGTTCCGCGACACCAATACCCAGCTCGGCGGCTTCCTGCACGTGGCGCCACGAGATGGGCGCCGAGGTCGTCGTCCCCATCGCGGGCGGCGCGCACCCGTCGGGCTATGTCGAGAAGGCCGCATACGAGGACATGTGCGACGCCATCGTGGGCGCCGTCCGGAACGGGTGCGACGCGGCGTTCCTCGCGCTGCACGGCGCGATGGTGTGCGAGCACGTGGACGACGGCGAGGGCGAGCTGCTGAGCCGGATTCGCGCGGTGGCGCCCACCCTGCCGATCGCGGTGGGCCTCGACTTCCACGCGCACATGACCGCGCGCATGGTCGACAACGCCACCGTCATCGCCGGCTACTGCACCTATCCGCACGTCGACATGGGAGCGACGTCCCAGCGCGCGGCGCGGACGCTCAGCGCGCGCGCTCGCGGGAGAGATCGCCCCCGTCATGGTCTGGGGCTCGCGCCCGATGATGACGAGCACGCTGGTGCACACGCCATCGCGCCAGCCCATGAAGGACATCATGGACATGGCGATGGCCGCGGAGGCGAGCGGCGCCGTGCTGAACGCCTCGGTGTTCGGCGGCTTCCCCCACGCCGACATCCCGCACATCTCCTGCTCGGCGGTGATCGTGTGCGACCGCCGCACCGACGAGGGCCAGGCCCTCCTCGACCGCCTGCTCGGCATGGCCTGGGACCGGCGCGCGTCCTTCCTCTACGAGGGCGCGCCGCTGGCCTCGCAGATCGCCCATGCCCGGACGCTCGGCGACGGGCCCATCGTGCTCGTGGACCACGGCGACAATACGGCGTCCGGCGGCACGCAGGACGTGATGAGCGTGATCGAGGAGGTGATGCGGCAGGGGCTTCAGGACGTCGTCGCGGGGCCGATCGCCGATCCCGCGGCCGTCGCGCGCATCCTCGCGGCGGGGACGGCGGCGAGCGTGACGCTGTCGCTCGGCGGCCGGACCGACATGCCGCAGATCGGCCTTCTGGCCAAACCCCTCACCGTCACCGGCAAGGTCGCGCGGATCACCGACGGCGAGTTCGTGGTCACCGGGCCCATGGCCACGGGCACGCGCGTCCGGATGGGCAAGACGGCGGTGCTCGACACCGGCGCCATGCAGATCGTCGTCTCCGAGGGCCGCAGCGAGCCCTTCGACACCGGCGTGTTCACCCACTGCGGCATCGATCCGCGCCGCAAGCGCTACGTGCTGATCAAGTCCCGCCAGCACTTCCGCGCGGGCTTCGAGCCCATCGCGCGACACATCGTGCTCTGCGACGGCGACGGCGTCACCAGCTCCGACCTGCGCCTCTTCACCTACAGGAATCGCCGCCGGCCGCTCTACCCGTTCGAGGCCGCGTGATGCGCGAGCGCACGGCAGGACGCGGATGACGGCCGGGCCGCCGTTCCGCGCCGAGCACGTCGGCAGCCTCCTGCGGCCGGCCGAGCTGCACCGGGCGCGCGCTCAGGCCCGCGCCGGCGCCCTGTCGGCCGGCGACCTCCGCGCGGTCGAGGACCGGCTGATCGAGAGCGCGGTGGCGAAGCAGGAGGCGATCGGCCTGCACGTCGTCACCGACGGCGAGTACCGGCGCGACTTCTGGCATCTCGACTTCCTCAGGCAGCTCGATGGCGTGGGCCTGGCCCCGATTACCGGCGTGAAGTTCCACGCCGAGGACGTGCCGCCGATGCCGACGGTCACGGGCCGGGTGCGCTGCGCCGGCCCGATCATGGCGGAGGACTTCCAATTCCTGAGGTCGGTGGCGACCGCCGCGCCCAAGCTGACGATCCCGGCGCCGGCCATGCTGCACCTCCGCGGCGGGCGGGGCGCGATCTCCCGCGAGCACTATCCGGACCTCGCCGTGTTCTGGGACGACGTCGCGGCCGCGTACCGCGCGGCGATCGCGCATATCGCCGCCGCCGGGTGCACCTATCTGCAGCTCGACGACGTGAGCTTCTCCTACCTCTGCGATCCCGTCGTGCGCGACGGCCTCGCGCGCGGGCGGCGACGACCCGGCCGCGCTGCCCCGCACCTACGCGGCGGCCATCAACCAGGCGCTCGCCGGCCGGCCCGCGGGCATGACGGTGACCATGCACCGTGCCGGGGCAATTTCCGGAGCACGTGGCTCGCGTCGGGCGGCTACGAGGACGCGGTGGTCGAGGCGATGTTCTCGACCGACGTCGACGCGTACTTCATGGAATGGGACAGCGAGCGCGCCGGCGGCTTCGAGCCGCTGCGCCTGCTCCCCGCGGCAAGACGGTGGTGCTGGGGCTCGTCACCACCAAGTCGGGCGCGCTCGAGCCGAGGACACGCTGGCGCGCCGGATCGACGAGGCCGCGCGCCACGTTCCCCTCGACCGCCTGTGCCTGTCGCCCCAGTGCGGCTTCGCGAGCACGCACCACGGCAATACCCTCACCGAGGACGAGCAGTGGCGAAAGCTCGAGCGCGTGGTCGAGGTCGCGCGCGAGGTCTGGGGCGCATAGCCAGCCGTAGCAACGCGCGCTGCCCGCTGCGAGAGTGATCGCCTTCTCGGCCTGTGGCCACGACGTATCGGCTCGGAGGCGGCTGCGGCGCTCAGGGCTTCCGACGTCCGCCGGGACGGCCGCCGATGGTGTTTAACGGCGGCATCGGTGCGTCTGAGAAGACGGCCGGACCGCCGGCGGCAGTCGCCAGCAGCGAACGTGCACAGGCGGCCGCTCCGATGATCCATCCTCCGGACGTCACGACTGGATCGCGACGCAAGATCTCGTCGCGACAGACCGGAGCAGACCGGTAAATGGCATATTGGATCGGCCGCCATGGTGTTTGCCTCGACCCGTCCGGCGCCCTACTGCGGGCCGAGCACTCGAGGCGAACGGCTGGGACGACGGCGGCCGGGGACTGCTGCGCTATGGCTTCGTGCACTCGTCGAGCCACGTGGCGTAGCAGGCGGCGTGAAACCGGAACGAGACCAACCGCAGCGTGAACTGCAGCTCGTACTCCGTCTCCGATTCCGTGATCGGTCGAACTGCACAATGCGCACCGCTCCCATGTGCCGGCCTGAACCCAGATGCGCTGCGGGTTGACTCGCGGCAACTCCCCCGATCCATCTTGTCTCGGGCCAGTCGACTGCGTTCCGCGTCGTTCATCTGGTGCCGGAGGACCAGAGAGCAGGTGCCGTGCCAAGCGCTGCAACTGCCGGTACACACGCCGATTAACACGGAACACGCGAGTCGCCTCACGCCATCGCGTCGGGAATCAGGGAGCGCCCTTCAACTTTTGGAGGTGTTCCGGCGGAGGCAATGAGGCGGGGTTACGAAAAGTGTCACGAGCCTCGAAGGTCACCACGCGGCGCACCCTCTGGACCTTCGTCCAGGCACGGGGCGAGCACTGAGACACGACCGGCCGTGGAGCGTCCTGGACAGCCGGCGCGCCTGCGCCTTACACCTCTCTACGACAAATAGAACCCCGATGTCGAGGAGGCCTGCCATGCAGCCGAACCGGGTCAAGAAGATCCTGCGCGAGGGCGGACTCGCGCTGGGCACGTACGTGGGCGGCATCGCCGAGCCGCAGATCGTCGAGATCATCGGCCATGCCGGCTTCGACGCCGCGTTCATCGATCTCGAGCACACGAGCTTCGACCTGCGCGACGTGCAGCTCATGGTGATGGCGGCCGAGCGCGTGGGCATCACGCCCATCGTCCGCACGCCCGGCTTCGACCCCGCCTTCATCCTGCGCCTCCTCGACATGGGCGTGCAGGGCATCCAGGTCCCGCACATCAGCGATGCGCGCGCGGCGCGGAGGCCGTCCGGGCCGTGCGCTATGCGCCCCTCGGCGATCGCGGCATGGCGGGCGCGAGCCGGGCCTCGGACTACGGCGTGATCCCCATGCGCGAGCACCTCGAGCAGTCCAACCGCGAGATCACGCTGGCTGTGATGGTCGAGGACCTGCCCGCGCTCGCGGAGATCGACGCCATCGCGGCCACCGAGGGCGTCGACATCGTCGCCGTGGGCCATCGGACATGTCGCGGGCGCTCGGCGTGAGCGGCACGCCCGACCACCCGAAGCTCGTCGACGTCGTCCATCGGGTCGCGGAGGCGGTGCAGAAGGGCGAGTGTGGCGCGGCTCGCGCTGCCGATGAACCATGCCGCGCTCCCGCGGAATGCAGCGCAGCTCCGGAGCTCGGCGTGGGTTGCACCAACTGCGCCCTCGCCAGAGGTGCGCATCCTCCGTTCCATGCAAACCCAGGTCGCCGAGCCCGCGCAGGAGGCTGAAAGGCCCATCTGCTTCGTTGGCGCCTCGGCCGCACGCTCAACGCAGAGTACGCCTCGCGTGCGGCCTTCGGGCGCCGCCTCGCATCTGGCCTTTCTCAGCCTCCTGCGGCGGTTTTGAGCATCGCCGCTGGCGAGTGCGGGGCGCGGTCAGGATGAGCCCGGTTGCTGGCCGGCGCTGGTGCTGGTCGAGGAGTGCCGGAAGCGGCAAATCCACCACGGCACGGTGGCTCGCCGGCGAGCTCGAGCACCAGGGCCGCCCGGCGCGATGGGTGTATGAGGAGGTGCCGCACCCGGTGGTGGCCCCGTCGGTTCCTCCTGCGCGACTGGAAGAGATCCTCGGCCGCCATTTCGCCGGCTGGTCGCGCTTCGCCGCCGCCGTGCGGGCCGAGAAACGGTCGTCGTGGTGGAGAGTGCCTTTCTTCAGAGGTCCGTGGCGGTCGACGCTGCGCCGCAACCTGGACGGTGAGATCGTCCGCACGTTCGTGGCGCGCATCGCCGACATCATCCGCCCGATCGATCCCGCCCTCGTCTACTTCCGCGCGCCCGACCCGGTCACCGCCTTCCGCGCCATCTGCTGACGAGCGCGGCATGGCGTGGACGCTCCAGCACATCGGTGTCTTCGACGGCTCGGCGTGGGCGCGGATGCGCGGCGCAAGCGGCATGGACGGCGTCCTCGCCTACTGGCGCGAGCACGCGGCCATCTGCGATGCCGTGGCCGAGGATGCCGGGCTCCGCACCGCTCATCGTGGGGCCCGAGGTCGGCGACTGGCCGTCGCGCCGGCGCCATATCGCGGCGTTCCTCGGGCTGACGGCTCCGGCAAGCGCGGCTGTGGTCGTGCCCGATCTCGCGCGGTTCGTCGGGAGCTACCGGAACGAGCAGGGGCGCCAGGCGCGCTTATCGATCCACGACGGCGGGCTGGCCGTCGACGGCCTCCTCTGGCACCGCAACCGGCTCGTGCCTCGCGCGCCGAGCATCTTCGAGGCCGAGTCCTGGCCGTTCCGGCTCACCTTCGAGGCCGATCCGAGCGGCGGCGTGGCGCGCTTCCGCCTCGAGGGACCCGATCTCCCGCACACCCGGCTCGCCGGCATCTACGAAGCAGGACTGAGTCGCGCCCCGGCACCCGCTCACGGCGTGGCGCGAAAGACCGTTTTCAGATCGTTGGTGGGAACCGTGTCGCGGACCCACGTGAACCCGCCCGCATCCTTCATCTCGCGCGCGCCCTTGAGAAACGCGGCGAGGGCGAGGCGCGACAGCGCGCCCCACGCTGATGCGCTTGACGCCCGCCTCGGCGAGCTGGGCCTGGGTGATGGCGGGGTCGGCCGCGCTCATCACGACGTTCAGCGGCTTGCCCACCGCGCGGACGACGGTGCGGATCGTCGGGATGTCGCGAAGCCCCGGCGCGTACGAGCACGTCCGCGCCGGCCTTTTCGAAGGCCTGCAGCCGGCGGATCGTGTCGTCGAGGTCGGGCCGCCCGTGCAGGAGGTTCTCCGCCCGCGCGCGTCAGCACGAATGGAACGGGCAGCGACCGGCCCATCTCGACGGCGGCCTGGACCCGCTCGACGGCGAGCGCGAAGTCGTAGATCGGGTTCTGCGGGTCTCCGGTCGCGTCCTCGATCGAGCCCCCGACGATCCCCGCCTCCGAGGCCAGCCGGATCATCTCGGCCGCGGCGCGGGGCTCGTGCGGCATAGCCGTTCTCGAGGTCCGCGTTGACGGGCAGGTCGGTCGCGGCGGCGATGAGCCGGCAATTGTCCAGGACCTCCTCCCGGCTCACCACGCCCGCCCCGTCGGGCCGCCCGAGGCTGTTCGACAGCCCGAGGCTCGTCGTGGCGAGCGCCTCGAAGCCGAGGGAGGCGAGGAGCTTCGCCGTTCCCGCGTCCCACGGATTCGAGATGATGAAGGCGCCCGGCCGCTCGTGCAGCGCCCGGAACGCCGCCGCCTTCTCTGCTTGCGTGCGCATGTGCGTGACCGCCCCTACGCCTTCTCGAAATCGATCCTCTCGTAGACGGGCAGCCCCTGGAGCTGGCGGCGCAGGCAATCGAGCCCCATCTCGACGGCGCCGAGCCGCACCCACTCGCGGCCGCCGACGATGCGGCTCCGGCGCGACTCAGCTCCCTCCGCCGTCGCGATCGCGAGGCAGATCGCCCCCCGAACTCGATCCGGTCCGCGCCCTCGTCGAGGTCGACGAGGACGGCCAGCGCATGCGTCGCGCCGGACTGCCGCCGCACCGCCGTGTGCCACCGCCTCGGCCGTCTCGCGGGTGAGCTCACCCGCGGGGGCGCGCCCGTGAGCCCCACGGCCGCGAAGAGCTCGCTCACCTCGCGCGACACCACGCCGCGCCGGAACACCTTCTCCGCCCCCGACAGGGGACCGATGCGCGCGGCGATCTGCCCGCTCGTGAACGTCTCGGCGATGGCCAATGTCCCCTGGCGGCTCGCCAGCTCCGCGAGCACCACGCCCTCGAGCGTCTGGTCGTCCTCCGCGAGGATGAAGTTGCCGAGGCGCTTGCGCACCTCGCTCTCGACCGGCGCGAGCTTCTTGCGGATGTCGTCCATGTCGGCCCCGCGCATGGTCAGCTTGGTCTCGAGCTGCGGATAGTGCGCGCGGAAGCCGAGCTTCACGCTGCCGTCCGGCACCATCTCCTCCACGCCGGTGAGGAGCGCGTCCACGTGCGACTCGCCGAGCCCGTAGGAGTGGAACCGCTTGAGGTGGATCACCGCCTGCACGCCGCTCTTGGCGAGGATCCGCGGGATCACCTGCTCCTCGAGCATGCGCCGCAGCTCGCGCGGGACGCCGGGCGTGAAGAAGAAGCGGGCGCGGCCGATGTCGAGCGCGAAGCCGCACGCGGTGCCGATCGGATTGTCGATCACCTCCGCGGTGGTGGGCAGCATGGCCTGCTTCCGGTTGTTGGGCGGCATGATGCGGCTGCGCCGGTTGAAGAAGTCCTCCATCCGGGCGAGCCACTCCTCGTTCAGCGCGAGCTCGACGCCCGCCGCCTGCGCCGCGACCTCCTGCGACAGGTCGTCCACCGTCGGCCCCAGGCCCCCGTTGACGATGACGCGCATCCGCCCGCTCTCCGGCGAGCTTGAAGGCCAGCAGCAGGCTCTCCCGATCGTCGCCGACCGTCGTCTCCCACTGCACCGCGAGCCCGACGTCCTCGAGCTTCTGGCTCATGTAGCTGAAGTTGGTGTTGATGATCTTGCCCGTCAGCACCTCGTCGCCCGTGCAGATGACCTCGATGCGCATGGTCCGCCTTTCCGGGAAGCCCTCAGCCCATCAGGAGCGCGGCGGGAGTCTCGCGCCCCATGGTCTGGATCTGGTCGCGAATGATACCGGACGGCCTCGAGCGGCCGGCGGCGGGGGTGAATAGCCCTGTACGCCCTGGTTCTGCCCGGCCTGGCGGTCGCCGGCGCGCCGTGTCGGCCCCGCGCGGGCGGCGTCGCCGACGGGCCGTGGCCGCGCCGCGCGGCGAGGGCGACAGGAGCGAGCGTGCTGGCACAGCAGCCGCACAGGAGGGAGCGCGTCGGGGTCATCGGTAGAGCATCATACACCGTCCCCGAGACGATGCCTGCCGTGTGGGCACGCAGGTCCGAGAGAACGCTGCGAGCGGGTAGTGGTGGGCCACCTTGGGCATCGGCACTGGGGCAAGTTGCGAGCCAGACGAGGCGCGCGCGACGAGGTATGGCGAAGCAACTTGCTTGCCCCAGTGCCGCGGGATTGGCGGGCGGGGCCGTGGCTGCTATGGTCTGACGATGGCCTTTACGAAGGACACCTTGCAGGACCGCGTCGCCATCGTCACCGGGGCCAGCCAGGGCATCGGCCGCGCCATCGCCGTCGAGATGGCCAAGGTCGGGGCTCACGTGGTGGCGGTGAGCCGCCGCCTCGCCGCGCTCGAAGCCGGTCGCCGACGCGGTGCGCGCGCAGGGGCGCCGCGCGCTACCGCTTCGCCTGCGACGTCGCCGACGCGGGCCAGGTGGACGGCGTCGTCGCTCGGACGCTCGACAGCTTCGGGCGCATCGACCTGCTGGTCAACAATGCCGGCTATCGCATTCGCTCGCGCCTCGAGGACCTGCCGCGCCACGAGTGGGACGCCATGGTGGGAACGAACCTCACCGGCGTCTTCCTCCTGAGCCAGGCCGTGGGCCGAGTGATGATTCGCCAGCGCGCGGGCAAGATCGTCAACGTGACCTCGGTGGCGGGGCGCACCGGTTCGCGCGGCCTCGCCGCCTATGCCGCGACCAAGGCGGGCGTGATGGTGCTGACGCAGAGCCTCGGCGCGGAGTGGGCCAAGCACGGGATCACCGTGAACGCGGTGGCGCCCGGGCCCGTCGAGACGGAGGGGGTACTCGAGGTCTGGAAGACGCCCGAGATGATCGCCCAGGCGTCCCGCGAGGTGCCCTCCAGCGCCTCGGCCGCCCCGAGGAGATCGCCTGGGCAGTGATCTTCGTCGCCTCCGACCAGGCCAACTTCATGACGGGCGAGACCGTCTACGTCAGCGGCGGCCCCGCGTATCGGAATCGCGAGGACTCGAGTTGCACGTCGAATCTAGGCCGCGACCCGAAGAATCCCAGGATGGCGACGACGACCACGACGAGTCCGATCAAGTAGATGATGTTGTTCATCTCATGTACTCCTTCCTGCCTTCCACCTTAGTCGCGACCACGCCGCCGGCCTAGTGGACCAAAGGCCACCGGTGGCTCGCGTCGGGCAGACGCGAACATGGGCTAAGGTCCACTCTGGCGGGCGGATCCGCGTCCTCTAGAGTGAAGGGCGTGAAGTGATCGGTTCGGATGAGGAGTTTCTGTCGCTTCCTCCTCTTTGATCGATCCCCGAAGCGGAGCGACGTCAGGGGATCGGACGAGTCGGTCGCACGAAACACACGGAGTCCACGAGGAGATAGTCATGGGTCGAGACCGGATACTCTACGAGGGAATTCTGGTCGGCCTCGCGGGCGCCGCCGCGGTCGCCATCTGGTTCTTCCTGTACGACCTGGCTCTCGCCACGCCGTTCCGGACCCCGGCTCTTCTCGGCGCGGTGCTCTTCGAGGGCCTGCGCGATCCCGCCGCGCTGACGATCACGCCGGGCATCGTTCTGAAGTACACGGTAGTCCACGGGCTGGCCTTCCTCGTCTTCGGTGTGGCGGCGGCGAGCCTGTTCGCGCTCAGCGAGCGTGACCGGCACGTCCTGTTCGGCGTGTTCATGCTCTTCTGCTGCTTCGAAGTAGCCGCCTTCCTGGCGATGGTGGTCCTGGGCTCGTGGCTGTTCGATGCGCTCCGTCCGTGGGCCGTCCTCGGTGGGAACCTCGTGGCTGCGCTGATGATGCTGGGCATCCTCTTCCGCGATCATCATTTCTCTCTTCACGAGGCGTTGACGTCGGGCGAGTGACCGCCATGAAAGCTCCGGCCATGCTCATCGGCATCGCGCTGATTGCGTTAGGCCTGATCGCCTTGGTGTACCAGGGCATCACGTACACGACCAGCGAGAAGGTGGTGGATCTCGGTCCCCTCAAGATCACCGCGCAGAAGGAGAAGACGATCCCACTGCCCCCGATCCTGGGGGCCTCGCGCTGGCGGGCGGAATCGTCCTGGTCGTCGTTGCGTCGCGCAAGTCCAAGACAGGCTGAGGCGCGCGCCGTAACACACTCGGCCTGACATCCGCGCCGCTCATCACGTCCATGCGGCGCGGCGTCCCTTGACCTCGCCCGATGCCCCGGCTATCGTCCGCGCTGTGAGCCTCGTGATCGCGACACGACTCGGGTCGTGGGCGAGATCGCGCGTGGCCGGTGTTCCGTCTCGGTCGGCGTCGCGTCTCTTCTCCTCGTGCTCGTCGAAGGGGCATTCGTGGCCACCTCGGCAGGCGGCATCAGCGGCGTCGTGAAGGACGCGCTCGAGCGGCCGCTCGCCGGGCGCCGCCGTGAGGCTCGAAGGCCCCGATGGGCGGGTGCTCGGACGGACGACCGCCGACGGCCAGGGCCGCTTCACCTTCGCCGACGTGCCGCCGGGGACCTATGCGGTGCTCGCCGAGCGCGAGGGGTTCGAGACGGCGACGGCGATCGGAACGGTGTCGGAGGCGGACGGCTGGAGCGTGGACCTCACCCTCGCCTCGCGTCAACCGCTCGACGTGGCGGTGGCCGCCAAGCGGCTGGACGACCCGCGGATCACCACGCCGCGCTCCATCGGCACGCCCGCCTACGAGATCACGAGCCGCGCGATCCAGGTCCAGCCCGGCGGCGAGAACAACTCCCTCACGCAGGTGCTCTTGCAGGCGCCGGGAGTCACCCAGGACGCGTCGAGCGTCGGCGGGATCCACGTCCGGAACCAGATGGGCAACATCCAGTACCGCATCAACGGCGTCGCGCTGCCGGAAGGCGCGACGCTGTTCGGCCAGAGCGGCGGCCTGAGCCCGCGGCTGGCGCAGTCGGTGACGCTCCTCACCGGCGCCCTCCCCGCCGAGTACGGTCTCCGGACGACCGGGGTCTTCGATATCGAGACCAAGAGCGGCGCGCTCGAGCCGGGGGCTACATCGGGATGTACGGCGGCAGCCAGTCCCGGCTCCAGCCGAGTGCCGAGTACGGCGGCTCGGTCGGCCGATTCAGCTACTTCGTGACCGCCGACTATCTCCAGAACAGCATCGGCATCTCCCCGGCGACCCCGGCGGCGCCATCCACGACGACACGCAGCAGGGGCACGGCTTCGGCTTCTTCGAGCTCGTCCTCGACGCGACGAGCAAGGTGAGCGCCCTGTTCGGCACCTTCGTCGGACACTTCCAGATCCCCGACAGCCCGGGGAACACGCCGAGCTTCATCGTCAACGGCGTGTCCGAGTTCGACTCCGCCAAGATCGACGAGACCCAGCTCGAGCAGAACCACTTCGCCGTCCTGTTCTATCGCAAGGCGACGCCGGAGTACGGCGTGCAGGTCGCGGCGTATGCCCGCTACAGCAGTTTGGCCTTCCGCCCTGACCCGCTCCCCGACCTTCTCTTCAACGGCATCGCGCAGCGCGTGGACCGGAGCAGCATCGCCACCGGCCTCCAGGCGGACGCCCGCTACGCCCTTACGCCGAGCCACACCCTGCGCGGCGGGCTTCTCTTCGGGGCGGACCGCACCAGCGTCCAGGCCACCTCCTCGGTGCTGCCCGCCGCCGACGGCGTCCAGACGTCGGAGCAGCCCTTCGACGTCATCGACAACACAGGCAAGACGGGCTTCACCTACAGCGTGTATCGTCCAGGACGAGTGGCAGCTCCTGCCCTCGGTGACGCTCAACGCGGGCCTCCGGCTCGACGCGTATGACGCCTTCCGACGCGAATGGCAGCTCAGCCCGCGCGTGAACCTCGTCTGGCGGCCGACGCCGACTACCACCGTGCACGCCGGCTACGCGCGCTACTTCACGCCGCCGCGCCAGGAGTTCATCTCGTCGGCGACCCTCGCCAAGTTCGCCGACACGACGGCGGCGCCGGAGGTCACGCAGAACTCAGCCCCGCGCGCCGAGCGCGCCAACTACGTGGACGTCGGCATCACCCAGCAGATCCTCCGCGGCCTGAAGGTCGGTCTCGACGCCTATTACAAGCAGGCCGACTACCAGCTCGATGAGGGCCAGTTCGGCGCGCCGGTCTTCCTCACACCGTTCAACTACCGGACGGCCAATACGTACGGCGTCGAGCTGACCACGACCTATGTCGTGGGAGGATTCACGGGATACGGAAACCTGGCGGCGGGGCGGCAATGGGCGAAGGGCATTGCCTCCTCGCAGCCGCTCTTCTCCGCCGAGGACTTCGACTACATCCAGCAGGCACTACATCGTCACCGACCACAGCCAGCTCATCACGGCGTCGGCGGGCGTCTCCTATCTCTGGCGGAGCACGCGCGCGAGCGTCAACCTGATCGCGGGCAGCGGGCTGCGGCGGAGCGTGAGGCACCCGAACGACTCGTCGAACCCAGCCTATCAGCAGCTCAACGTCGGCCTGACCCAGCAGCTTACCCTGCCCGCCATCGGCAAGATGGAGGCGCGGTTCGACGTCATCAACGCGCTCGGCAACGACTACGTGCTGCGCGACGGCACTGGTGTCGGCGTCTTTGCCACGCAGTTCGGCCCGCCCCGCGGCTTCTTCGGCGGGCTCCAGAAGGTCTTCTGATGCCGGAGCTCCACGGGCTCGTCGCCGCCATCCGGCTCGGCGGGGCCACGATCTATCCGCTCCTCTTCCTGGCCATCGTCGCCGTCGTGGTCATGCTGGAGAAGGCGTACCTCTTCGCCACTCGGGCACGGCCGCCCGCCCGTCTCGTCGGCCTGGCCGAGGCCGACGCCGCGGCCTGGGACGCGCTCGAGCTCGAGATCGCCGGGCTCGACCGCCGCAACTGCTTCGTCCGGTTCGTCCGGCTGATCGCCGACCACCGGAAGCGGCCCGTCTGGTGGATAGAGTCGAGAGCGGCGGCAGAGGCCAGCCTGATCGAGCGGTCGCTGGGACGCTGGCTCTGGGTGCTCGAGACGATCGTGACCGCGGCGCCGCTCCTCGGCCTGCTCGGGACGATCATCGGCATGATCCGCGCGTTCCGGCTCTTCGGCGCGGAGGGCCTGGTCGATCCACGCGGCGTCACCGGTGGGGTCGCCGAGGCGCTCGTCGCCACCGCGGCCGGGCTCCTCATCGCGATCGTCGCGCTCCTGGCCTTCAACTACTTCTCGCAGCGCCTGGCCCAGGTGATGGACGAGCTGGAGCAGCTCGGCACGCGTCTGGTGGACGCGCTCCGGCTCGAGGAGCGCGAGGCGCCGTGAAGTTTCGCAAGCTCCGGCAGCGCCGCCGCGGCCGCATCGAGGTGATCCCGATGATCGACGTGATGTTCTTCCCTCCTGGCGACCTTCATGCTGGCGTCGCTCACCCTCCAGAACTTGCACTCGTTCGCCGTGAATCTTCCCCAGGGGCGTGCCACACCGCTGTCAGGCCGCCGGCCCCGTGACCCTCACCGTGGACAAGAGCGGCGCGATCCTGCTCAACCGCACCGCCGTCACGCTCGAGACGCTGCCGGCCACGCTGCGGTCGATGCTCGGCCTGAACGGCGCGCGGCCGCGGACGCCAAGCTGATCGTGGCGGTGGACAGCGGCGCTCCCAGCGGGATCGTCGTGCAGGCGATGCTGCGGGCGCGAGAGGGCGGCGCGGAGCACTTCGTCCTCGTCGTCGCGCCGAGGTAAGCGCGGTGGAAGCGGTCCGAAGGCGGGAGGATCCGTGGGGTCGACTTGCGTGGCAGGTGCCGCTCGCCACGTTCCTCACGCTCGTCGGCCTGATGAGCTTCCTGCGTCTGCTCGAGCCATCGGACGTTCCGCCACCGGCCCCGCGACCGCTCCGACGTGGAGGTCGCGGAGCTGCCCCGCCGCCCATCGTCGCGCCGCCGCCGGCCGCGCCGACGCCTCCAGCTCGACCGACGCCGCCCCCGCGCGCGAGCGGCGTCCGCCCGACATTCGGCCAGCGGTCGAGCCGCCTCCTCCCTCGCGCCGGTGGCGGCGCCGCCCGCCGTCGCTCCGCCGCAGCCGTTGGACTCAGCCAGGCCGGCGACCGAGGCGCGTGACGCCATTCTTGCGCCGCCGGCCACCGCGCCTCAGCCGGTCGCGCCTTCGACGGCAATCGCGAGCAGCACGGAGCAAGCAGGAGGGCGATCGAGCGTCTCGCGCGCCACCCGAGACAGCGCGCGATCCGGTTCCGGGACCACGCGGCGGACCACTGGGCGGGGAACGCGGGCGCCCGCGCGATCTACCAGCCGCTGCCGGAGTCCCGAGGCGCTCCGCCACCGAAGCATCGAGATCATCGCGGTCGCCCGCTTCAAGGTGGCGGCCAACGGCAGCGCCCAGGTCGAGCTGACCGAGCCCACCGCGGATTCCGATCTGAATCGCGCGCTGCTCGAGTCACTCAGGCGCTGGCGGTTCTTTCCCGCGATGCAGGACGGAAAGCCCGCCGCCTCCACCGTCGAGATTCGGATCCCGATCTCCAGTGCGGTAAGCCCCGAGAGGGGCGGAGACTAATGGGACCCAGAGCTGTCGGCGCGATGCTCCCCGTGTTGCACGTGGCGGGGCGGTGTCGAATCGACGAGGATCGCGGTGCAGGCGAAGACTGCGACCGCGAGCAGAGGCCTCGCGTGCCACGAAGGTGCTGAGTCGTGACGGCGCGGCGCGACGCCCGCGCGAGTGATTCGCGGAACACCCATCGCGCGAGGCGAAAGCCGCGCTCGTCCGAGGTCGACTGGACGGTCTCGTTGTCCAGTGCAGGGACGACGGTGTAACGGTTGACGGCGCCCCACCAGAGCAGCCCCAAGACCAGGAGCAGCTTCACCGCGAGCGCCCGACCATACATCGTGGTCACGAGTGCCGAGGGACCCGGAAGCTGCACCCAGGCGTTGTAGAGACCGGTGGCGAGCACCGCGGCGACACAGAAGCCGGCAAGACGCGAGAAGCGGCGCATGCAGCCGCCGAGCACCCCGAGCGGCCACGGGCGCGCTTCCCCTCAGCACGGCCAGAGCGAGCGCGATCAGCCCGCCGGCCCACGCCGTCGTCGCGACCACGTGCACCCAGTCGATGCCGGCACTCAGCGTCAGGTCGCCCCAGTCCGCCGCGTGCCCGGTGAGGGTCGTCGTGAGCGCGATGGCGAGCGCCAGGCCAAGCGAGGCCACGCGCAGCGCGCGCGAGCTCCCCGCCGCGAGAAGGAACGCCAGCGCGAGCAGCGCGAACCGGGCGATCCAGATCACACCGAAGTGCGTGCGCGTCAACACCGCCGGGAGGGCGGCGATCGCGGCCGGCAGCGCACCATCGGCCATGGTCTGGGCCCGCGTCACCAGATCGGCCGCCGTGGTGGCGAGCAGGACGACGAGGCACAGCATAGCCAGTCGGCGGAGCCGCCGGCGGGCGCCGTCGACCACCGGCGTCGCGTGCGGCAACACCACCAGCTCGACGACGAGGCCGCCGACGAGCGTCGCCAGGGCCAGGAAGCCGACCCAGCGGATCCCCGTGGCGATCACGAACTGCGGGCTCACGGCTTACTTGACCTGAAAGGGAACGCCCCTTCGGTCCGGTGGCCGTCACGCGCCACCACGCTCCAGAAGACCTTGTAGCTGCCGGGCGGCAGCGCCGGCAGGCTCACCTCGAGGAGCGTGCTGTCCTTCGTGTCGACGCGCGCGTCTCCGGCGTCGACCCGCCGCTTGTCGCCATCCTCGACCCGGACCGTGCTGAAGACCGGCTCGATCGCGCCGTCGAACCAGATCCGCACCGAGCGGGGCGCTTCCACCGAATGGCCCACGCGCGGCTCCGAGTGATCGGGAACGCGTGCGCCGACACCCCGGCCGGCGTCAGCGCCAGCGCGACCGCGATCGCGAGCGTCTTCACTACTGGGGCTGGGTCGGCCCGAGGATGCCGTGGAACGGCGTCCACGAGAAGATCGTTGGGCAAGATGTCGTCGAGATAGAAGTGGACCTGCGCGAGGAGGCCCACGTTCTTTCCGGATTCCCGGTTCACCGGGATCTGCAGCTCGAGGCCCAAGCTGCAGGTAGCGGCCGAACCAGATCACGCCCGGATTGATCGTCCCGGTCGTATGTCCCGATTGGGGACCCTGGACCGGTGTCTCCATGGCGAACTCGACGAGCGGAATCATGCGATTGAAGGGCGCCGGCAGACCGACGTCACGGACGAACGACTGTAGATATTGCAGGTTGTACTGGAGCGTGAACCCCACTGCACGACCAGCGGATTTCGCCCTTCTCGACGGTCACCGTGCTCGGTTCCCCTTCCTCGCCCTCCTCCGTCACGATCGTCTTGTTGAAGCTCCGCGTCGGGATCGCGACGCCAAAGGCCCCCGTCAGCGCGACCGGCTTGAGCCATCGGAGGCTGTCGGGCAGGTCGCCGAATCCCTTGCCGAAGAAGAGCTTGGGGGTCACCACGTCGAAGGACTCCGCCCCGATCTGCTTGCTGCCCGTGCCACCGACCTCCCAGGACACGCCGGCGGAGAGCAGCGTCTCGTGCTCGGCGCTCTTCCAGTAGACGTACTTCAGCGAGATCTCCATGTTCTCAAAGCCCGATTGGGTCTTGCCGTGGTCCGGGTCCAGGATGGTCAGGTCCCCGCCCAGTGAGAAGCCGAGATTGGGACTCAGGCGCTTGGAGAACTCCCCGCTGATGTTCGTCTGGCGAAACGCGGGCGCATCCCCTGAGCCCGGGAACTGCATGAAGGAGACGGTCGGCAGCGACAGCTCGTCCGCCACGAACGGGTCGTCGATGGCGAGCGTCGCCGGGAAGAACCGCTGGCCGATCATTCCGTGAGCCCACGCCCCGGGGGCGCTCGTGAGCAGGACGACGATGACGGCGAGATAGACTGCGGACCGCATGCATGCCATGGGTTGCCCTCCCCGGTCGCCCGCCGTGAAGAGACGGCGAGCGACCCGCTCTCTGGGTGTGGAGTGCTGACGCGGTGCTAGACGGCAGAGAAGGCGGGAGGAGCGCGGCCTTCGTACGTCCGAACGCTTCTGATCGGTGGTTCGAGGTTGCCATCGACGGGGATCGCGGGCGTGGCCGTCCACAGCGGACCGCCCGCGTCTGGAAGGGCGGGGACGCCGTGTCGAGCATGCTTCGACCCCGAGAGGAAGCGTGCAGGAGTCGGCCGCGGTCGGATCCGGCAGGTGGTGCACCGAGTGAACGGCCGACTCGAATCCGAAGACGGCGACGAGGAGCGCGAGGCCGAACACCGACCGATGCCACGCCCGTCGACGGTCGGCGAGCAGCAGCCCAACGACGAGCAGCAACCCGAGCCCGATCCAAAGCGGCCGGCGAGCCATGCGCGGAGCGTGCGAGTGCGCGTGCGTCATATGGCGCTCTAAGCCTTACGCCCCGCCCGATGAGCTGTCAAGCGGCGCCGCGGCACGCGCGAGTTGACCGGCTATGCTTCGTACTCGTCACCGCGGCTAGATCACGCCCGCCTCGCGCCAGCGCGCCAGGTCGTCCCGGAGTGGCCGAGCAGGCCGACGAAGACCTCCTCGTTGTGCTCGCCCGGCTGCGGGCGAGCCAGCGGATCTGGCCGGGCGTCTCCGACAGCTTGAGCGGCGTGCCCGTCGTCTTGAGCGATCCGTAGATGGGGTGGTCGACCTCGACGAACATCTCGCGCGCCTGCACCTGGGGATCGGCGACCATCTCGGCGACGTTGTTGACGGGCGCCGCCGGAACGCCCCCGCCGTCAGCGTGTCGACCACCTCGGCTTTGGAGCGCCCGCTCGTCCAGCCGTGGATGATGCCGGCGATCTCGTCGCGGCGGTCGCGCCGCGCCGCGGCCGTGGCGAAGCCGGGATCGCGCACGAGGTCGGCCCGGCCGATGAGCTCGCAGAAGCGCTTCCACACCGCATTGCTCGCCCCGGCGACGACGGCCACGTGGCCATCCGTCGTCGGATAGACGCCGGAGCTGGATCCGGCGAAGGAGACATTGCCGGCGCGCGTGAGCAGCTCGCCGCCGACCGTGTACCGCTCGCCGAGGTTGTCGAGGGCGATGAGCAGGCTGTCGAGGAGCGCCAGATCGATGCGCTGCCCCTTGCCGCTGCGGTCGCGGTAGTGCAGGGCCGACATGATGCTGAAGGCGCAGAGCATGCCCGCGTAGTAGTCGGAGATGGACTGGCCCGAGCGCGTCGGCGGGTGCTCGGGGAAGCCGGTGATGCTCATGTAGCCGCTGATCGCCTGGGCCAGCATGTCGTAGCCCCGTTGCGCGGCATAGGGGCCGCTCTGCCCGAACGCGGTGATGGAGGCGTAGACGAGCCGGGGATTCACCTGCTTCAAGTCCTCGTACCCGAGGCCGAGGCGCTCCATCGTGCCGACGCTCCAGTTCTCGGTCACGACGTCGGCGCGGGCGACCAGCTCCTTGAACAGCTCGGCGCCCTTCGGCGTCTTCAGCTCGGAGCGTGATGCCGAGCTTGTTGCGGATCGCGGTACTGCGCGGCCGGCACGCGCTCCTCGACGCCGTCGCGCACCCGCTTCACGCCGAGCGAGACGCGCTCGCGCCCGCGCTCCCGCGATTCGACCTTGATCACCCGCGCGCCCATGTCGGCGAGCAGCATGGTGCAGAAGGGCATGGCGATGACCTGTCCCAGGTCGATCACCGTGACGTCGCTCAGGGCCTGGTCCATGGAGCCTCCTGCGGACTGTTCAGCATCCTGTCAGCCTGGAACATTCACGAACGATGAAAGAGAAGGGCCATCGAGCCTCGCCCAGGTGCTATGGATGCGGTGTCGAGACGCGTCCACACGCACACACAGGGAGACTCGATGGCTATAGCCTGTATACCGCAAGTCACGTTCGGATTCGAGCCTCACGGGAAGCCCGGTGACGACTTTCCGCCGCACAGCGAGAACCCGAGCCCCGGCGGCACGTTCTGCCGAGGCTCGGGACCACGCGGCAAGGCGGCCCGGTGTCGCCGACTACTGTGCGTCGGTGAGATAGCCCATGATCTGATAGACGACTCCGACGTTCCGGGGGCTTGTCCCTGCGAGCCCGTCGCCAGGCAACACTCGCTCGCCGGCGTAGTATTCGAGCCCGGTCGCGAGGCTGGCAACGATCTGGTCGCGCCGGAACACGCGGAACTGCCAGCGCCGCTGCGCACGCCTCACAGTCGGCCCCGACCGCGGCCCGACTGATGTTGCCCAGGAAGTCATCGTTGTCTCCGATCACGTGATCGTTCGGAACACCGATGCTCACGATGAAGTCGGTCAGCACCAGTTTCATGCCCAGTGGCACGACCGAGAAAGCGCCCCTTCCGTCAGCGCGTACGATTGTCCCTGTCACCGGGCCGCCGTTTGACGAAGACTCGCCGACGATCGAGATCTGGACGCGCCTGGAGTTCACGATGTTGACGTCGACGCTCGTTGCTCGACCGTGACATCCTGACTTGCAGGGAAGTTGGTCACGGCCACACTGCCGGTCACCTCGGTCGGGGCCTGGCCCGGAGGCCCTCCGGCGGGCGGAGCCGCCTGCGCGGCCCCAGTGACCATCAGCGTCATGCCCAGAGCCACGATACCGACGCGGGTGTTCCGATGTGCCTTCATGATTGATTCTCCTTTGAAGGGTTAGCGTTATCGTTCCAATTGCCCGTTTGCCGTGTGTGCCGGTCCATTCGTCAAGCTGGTCAGCCAGTCTCCTGTCTTCGGTGCTCTCCTCGTCCGGACTCCTTCCTCCGTGGCCGCTGTACGACCCCGGTTGTCTCGGGATTGTGCGAGACATTCTCGGGCCCGGCCTCCACGCTTGGCTGCGCCGCGCCTCGGTGTGGCCGTCCGAAAGACCAAAGGTTCCTGTCTCACGCGACCGTTGTAACCGGGTGGCCGTCTGCGCTGCATCTGCGGAAGCGTCAAAAATAACGTTGCATCAGGGTCCCGGTCACGGTCGGGGACGTAGGCACCACTCGCACGCTCCGGCCGCGGTCGCCCCCTCGTGGCCCTCATCCCCGTGACCGAAGCTCCCGGACCCAGACACCGGCCGCCCCGAAGCCGGTGGCACAGCGCACATTTAGCCCCCACCTCGCGCGCCCACCACGCCCGCCCGGCTGAGCGGATAAGCGCTGAGGACGCCTGAGAGCTCCAGAGCGCGCTCGAGGACAGCCGGCCGGAGCCTGTTCGAGTCGAGCGGTGACGCCGCCGTCGCGGACAAGCACGGGCGCCGAGATCGCTCTCGGCGCCCGCCTGGTGACTGCCGTCTGCGTTTCCGGGCTACGGCAGCGGAGGCAAGCTCCAGGTTCCGATGATGGAGAACGGGTTCCCTCGCGCGAAGTTGAGCGCGCCCGAGTCCCTGCACTTCGCCGATCGCGGCGGTTGGCGCGTTCGCGTCGAGGAAGCGCGTGGTCACGCCCGTGCTCTGCGTGCCCCGCACGGAGTGCCGTCCGAGTGGAGGAACAGATCCTCTTCGGGACTGGGAGCGATCGTCGCATCGAACCGCGAGCGGCCGGCTCGTCGCATCGTAGTACAGACGCAGCCCCACGGCGCTGTTGTGGCTGCCGCCGGGCCCGGAGCACTTCGTGTCATCCGGCTTGGTGCCGATCCGAGCCGAGACCCTCAAAGCCAGCACGTCGCCTGACGCGATCGGCACGAGGCCGAAGGGGTCGAACTCGGCGACGGCGTCCCGCGCCAGGTCCGGATTCCTCGTCACGCCGGCGATGCATCGTCCCAGTCCTGAGGCCACCGAGGTCCCGTTCCGGAGCAGCTCCACCTTGAGGTCGAACTGCGTGCCCTGATCGTCGCTGTTCTTCAGTCCGATGAGGAGGTGGGCGGGAGAGAGTGCCAGTGGCGACGAGATGACCTGCCCGAGGAGCGCGAACGTCCCGTTGAACGCGCCCGCGCCGACGATGTCCGTGCCGACCTTGAGCCAGTCGGGGTCGAGGTCTCCGTTGCTGGATCCAGGCTTGCAGGTCCGCGACGATCGGCTTCGGCGCCGAGAGCCAGAAGAAGTTGCCATTGTCGAGCTGCACCTGGGGCACGAAGAAGTAGTGGTCGGGGGCAGCAGGAAGGGCTTCGCGAAGGTGACGGTGAACTGCACCTCCTGTCCGGTGACCGGCCCCTCGCCGTTCGTCGTCTGACCGGGCTTGGGGTGGATGCCGTTCAAGACCGAGTTGGCCGCGGTGAAGCTCGAGCTGAGCACCGCGGTCGTGTAAGTCAGGCTGCCCGCCTCCGAGTCGCGAGAGTCAAACGCCACGTCGGAGGGGAGTTGGCGCGAGTCGGCACCCTGGGCGTGCGCACCGCATCCGAGTCCTTGGGGAAGACCCGGTAGATCTCCACGACCACCTTGGAGACCGTGGCCCCGGGGGATGAGCCCCACGAAGGTCGCCCCGGTCAGGCCCACCGGATTCGCAAACAGAAAGTCGTCCGCCGCCTCGATCTCGATGTTCGGACCGCTCTCCGGCCGGGAGGCCATCGCCATCTTCCCGTCCGGATTGCCGGTGCTGAACAGCGAAGTCGGGGACGAGAGCTCCTGCCCCAGGAGTGCGAACGTCCCGTTGAACGCGCCCGCGCCGACGATGTCCGTGCCGACCTTGAGCCAGTCGGGGTCGAGATCCCCGTTGCGGATCCAGGCTTGCAGGTCCGCGGCCAACGGCTTCGGCGCCGAGAGCCAGAAGAAGTTGCCATCGTCGAGCTGCACCTGGGGCACGAAGAAGTAGTGGTCGGCGGGAAGCGCGATCGGCGGCGTGAAGTCGACCGCGAACCGCACCTCCTGTCCGGTGACCGGCCCCTCGCCGCTCGTCGTCTGAGCGGGCTTGGGGTGGATGCCGTTCAAGACCGAGTTGGCCGCGGTGAAGCTCGAGCTGAGCACCGCGGTCGTGTAAGTCAGGCTGCCCGCCTCGGAGTCGCGAGAGTCAAACGCCACGTCGGAGGGGGAGTTGGCGCGAGTCGGCACCCTGGGCGTGCGCACCGCATCCGAGTCCTTGGGGAAGACCCGGTAGATCTCCACGACCACCTTGGAGACCGTGGCCCCGCGGGGATGAGCCCCACGAAGGTCGCCCCGGTCAGGCCCACCGGATTCGCAAACAGAAAGTCGTCCGCCGCCTCGATCTCGATGTTCGGACCGCTCTCCGGCCGGGAGGCCATCGCCATCTTCCCGTCCGGATTGCCGGTGCTGAACACGGTCTGGGCACCTGCCGCGTGTGCTGCGAGACTCGCCGCGATCAACATGACGCCAAAGAATGCTCGTTTCATGGTTCCCTCCCTGTGGCTGAGTGCTTCCTGCCCGGTATATTCCGCGGACCCCGGCGCCGGTTCACGGCCGACACGATTTCTTCGCGCCGACTCCGAATGCGGCAGCAGGGCGGGCGATTCAGGAAGGGGGCCGTCAGGTGACAGTGACGTGAGCCGAGGCCAGCCCCGGAAGCGGGCCGCCGTCGTGAGCGTGCTTCGAATGCTGCCCACGCTCAGCGCGCGGTGGGAGTTCTACGAGGCCAGGCGCTCGACGCGCTCGGCAGACTGACGCGCGCCACGGACAAGGACAGTCGCGTCGTGGACGCCCCGTCGAGCTGTCGCGCCCCCTCACTCGC
>ERZ1370068.10437-contig-9137_pt1 | contig 23583 bp, 37 predicted proteins | sample MGYA00561227_ERZ1370068 | MGnify/ENA primary metagenome ERZ1370068 (study PRJEB38410, sample SAMEA6850437) | metagenome | study: Metagenomic assessment of the ecological functions of the soil: analysis of the soil microbiota associated with the...
TGTGGAAAACGGCCGATGACGTCGCGGGTGTCCGCTGGATTCCGGTTCTCGCTCCACTCGCCCGAGCCCCGGACCCAACGTCCGCCAATGTAGTTTTGATAAGACTTTGGACTTTTCGCAGCGCGTGACGCGCGAGTCTTTTTGCCAATGCTTTTTTGCTTGCATGATCTAGTAAAAATCAGAGGCCAGTGAATCAGAGATCAGCAAGCTTGCTGACCTCTGATCTCTGACCTCTGATTTCTGCTTCCTTACTGATATGTGAATTGAACAATTCGCTGAACGATCCCGGCGCGTTCGCCGCGGCGATCGTAGCGAGACAGGTTGAGCACTACCGGGTCGCCCGGTTTCAACGAGTCGAGCACGCGTTGAAATTCGGCCAGCGTGGACACCGGCACGCGATTGATGCGGGTGATCACCTCTCCGCTGACAACCCGGACTGATTCCGGAAGATCGGCGGCGAGTCCATTCGGATCGACGTCCTTTACGTACAGACCCTTCACGCCGCTGAGATGCTTGTCTTCGATCATCTGCGGCGTCAGCTCGGCCAGCGTCAGACCGAGCCGCGCGCTGTTGCTCTTGGTCTCGTCTGCTTTTTCCTTTGGTGCAGCGTCGCCGCGGGCACTGAAATCCGGCCGTTCAACCAGCGTCGCGGTAACCGTGCGCCGATCAAGTTTGCCGTCCACGTCGCGCAGAATCGTGAGCGAAACGGCTTTGGCCGACATTCGTGGCCGCGACCTTGGCGATCAAATCATTCGAATCCTGGACCGGCTGTCCGTTAAATTCGACGATCACGTCGTTAACCTGCAGGCCGGCTTTGGCGGCCGGCGTCATTTGATCCGGCGAGCTGGGCTGCATATCGGCGATGACGGCGCCCTTGGCATCGGGCATGTGATAAACGCGGGCGAATTCCGCCTGCACCGATTCGAGCGTTACGCCGAGAAATCCACGTCGCACTCTGCCCTGCGCCAGAATCTGTTCGGTGACAAACTTCGCTTCATTCGAAGGCAAGGCAAATCCGATCCCGTTATAGTCTCCAGTCAAAGTTGCGATCTGTGAATTCACCCCAATCGCTTCGCCGTGCATGTTGACCAGCGGTCCGCCGCTGTTGCCGCGATTGATGGCGGCATCGGTTTGCAGAAAGCGTTGAAAAGTCGTGAACGAAGCCGAATCGCGATCCTTTTTCGAAATGATTCCGGCCGTTACCGTCTGTTCCAAACCAAAGGGCGATCCAATCGCCAGAACCCAGTCGCCAACCTGCGCCGCATTTGAATCGCCGAACTTCATCGTTGGCAGATTCATGGTCGGCGTCGATTTTCAGCACCGCCAGATCGGTTTCCTTATCGACGCCGATTACCTTAGCGCGAAAACGCTCGCCGCTGAGCAAGCCAATCGTGATCCGGTTAGCGCCCTCGATCACGTGATGGTTGGTAACAATGTATCCCTTCGGATCGATGATGAAGCCGCTGCCGACTCCATGGGTCGGCCGTGGCGGTGGACGGCGCAGCATGTCGTACAGAGGATTCTGTGCGCGACTGGTGCGATCTTCGTTGTCACTCTCAGATGAATCGGCCATCTGGCGTCGTATCGATATTCACGACGGCGGGCTCAACGCGTTGAGCGATTTCGACAAACGAAGCTGACAGCGCTTCGGGCGCGCGACTGGCGGACAATCCGTTCTGAGCGACTGCCGTTCGGCCGGCGAGAATTGCGCCAATGCCGATGCCGGCTAAAACGCAGACGGCAGCCAGCGCGGCAATCCAGACGCGCAGCTTTCGCAGAATTACTTTGTCAGCGTCGGTAGTCTGATTGAATGACTCGAACATTGATTCACCGCCTTTGAAAATTACAATCGGATGTCTCGCGGAGCCGCCTCGCCCAGGGTTCTGTCAAGGGGAACAGATGTGGACGAAGTATAAACGAACATTGCGGCCACGAGAAGTCAGGGCCGCAAAAGGATTTTCATGATCCCCGGATCGGCCGCGCGAGCCATCGCCCGGACGCCATCAGCCAGTTTGAATTCTTCCGAAATCAGGCTTTCGACGTCCACGGCGCCGCTTCTTAACAACTCGATCGCCGGCGCGAAGCGGCCACAGCGCGAGCCAACCACGCTGATTTCATTGACGACGATGCGCGCGGCATCAACCTCAGTAGCGCCATGAAAAGTTGATTTCAGTACCAAAACTCCGCGCGGTCGCAGCAAGTCGAGCGCCTGGTCGAAGCCGGTCGGCTGAGCCCGAAGCTTCGACCACTACATCAAATTCACCTTTTCGCTGTTTGGCCTTGTCGCTCAACATCGTTTCGATATTGCGGCCCTGCGCGATTTGCAATTTGTTCGCGTGTTTACCGATCAACGTCACAACCGCGCCGGTGGTTCCCAAAACCTGCGCACATAAAAGCCCGAGTTTGCCATCCCCGATGACCGCGACTCTTGTGTCCCGCGCGATCGCCGCGCGTTCGAGAATGCCGTTCGCGGCGGCCAACGGCTCAGTGAAGACCGCCTGCTCGTCTGAGATTTCATCCGGAACCTGGCATCAAATTGACCAATGGCAATTTCAGAAACTCGGCATGCGCGCCATCCCGTCCCACGATTCCCAGCACGGTTCGCTGCGGGCAGTGGCGCGAATCTCCGCATCGGCAGAGCTCGCAAAGTCCGCAGCCGGCATTGATCTCGCCGACGACTCGATCGCCGCGGTGTCAGAGGCCCGACCGTCAGGGAGGGCTCGTCCGCTACTGACGCGCGCGCATCCGGCACTTCTTCGATCACGCCGACGAACTCATGGCCCAGCGTTCCGGAAAAGCCTGCATAGCCCCGGGCGATTTCCAAGTCGGTATTACAGATTCCTGAAAGCGTGACGCGCACCAGAGCTTCGCCTTCAGTCGCCGGTCTGGACACGTCGTCAACTTGCAGCGTGTTCGATTTTCGTAACGCAGAGCCTTCATAAGAGAGAAGTCAGAGGTCGGAAGTCAGAGGTCAGAGATCAGACGTTACACGTCGAGTCTTGCTTGAACTGACTTCTGACCTCCGACCTCCGATCTCCGGCCTCCGTTCTTCAAAACTTCTTCGCTCTTTCGTACGCATTGTCCTTCGACAATTCAATTGTGTGCGCCCGTTGAGAAATCAATACCGGCATCGCGCCATTCCATCGCTTCACCGTTTGACGGTAGTCGAAACCGCCCGCATCCACCAGTTGCCTTCGCTCAAGCGGGCGACGGCGCGTCCATTTTGATTTACGCTGCACGCGGACGGGCGTCAGGCTTCTTGAGTCGTTGGCCCAGGTAATCATCGATAGTTTTTCCCGGACGGCCATTCACGACGGAAATCGCGATCCACGAGCGGCGAAAGTCGATCGGATAAAGTTCGACCCGGGTTTCGCCATCCGTCAATCCATCGCGTCCAAACGATGGTCAATTCTGAGTTCGCGGCGGCCTCGTTCACTTGTACTTGTCCCGGCCCGTTCACCGGCAAGGATTGATAAACACGCCGATCCGGCAAGAAAGAGACTTCCCAACAGCAGCGAGCGCCAGAAGATACTCTGCCAATTGAATTGCCGGGTTCTTTTCCGGCACTACGAAATCTACTTCCTCAGTTGTCTGACATAGCTGACCAGCGAATCAATTTGCGCGTCAGAAAGCTTTTTGAAGGCCGGCATCTTGCCTTTGCCGCGGCTGATCGAGTTGAAGATTCGTTCGTCCGAAACATCGTTCTGCCATTCGGCACTCGTAATATCGCGAGTATGCGTCTGCCTGCCGCTGCTTTGTTTTTGCCCGGCCGTCCCGGCCATGACACTTGAGCGCACTGGCTGTTGAAGAGCGCGGCCGCGTCGGGCGCGGCTGCCGATGGCAATAGTTAACGCTGCGTTGTATGAACGAGCCGGCTCGGCCACGGCAACCGCGAACGCGGCCAAAAGAATTAGGAGACTATCGCACGAGTTTGAACCTTCGTATCACGCCTCGGCCTCCGTTCGATCGATGAGTTCACAGGTCTGACTTTTATAACTTAGATCGCGTTGGTTTGTCTCGCTGTTGACCTCATGCCGTGATGATCGGGTCAGTACCGGGAGCGATAGCGACCGGGTTTCGGGCTGTGCGCTGGATCAAACATCCCACAGACCCGGTCGCTATCGCTCCCGGTACTGACTTCCATCACGATCGTTGTCATAGTGAAAAGCTGTGACAGCCATTATAATCGAACGCGAATGATGAACCTTCACGACGACAAGCTGCACGAAGAGTGTGGTGTCTTTGGCATCTATGGACACTCCGAAGCGGCGCGCATGACTTATCTCGGGCTGTATGCGTTGCAGCATCGCGGCCAGGAATCCTGCGGCATCGTCGCTGCCAATGGCGAGCAACTCTTGTCCGAACGCGAGATGGGTTACGTCTCAGAGGTGTTCGATCAGGCGCGTCTGGATCGGCTTTCCGGGACCAGCGCCATCGGCCACGTTCGTTACTCGACTGCCGGCGAAGTTTCAATTCGCGAATGCCAACCATTCCTGGTCAGATGCCAGCATGGCCAGATTGCCATCTGTCACAATGGAAACCTGCCCTTCGCGCGCGAAGAGCGAAAGCGTCTGGAAGGCGAAGGCGCGATATTTTCATCAACCTCGGACACGGAAGTTATTCTGCACGGCGTGGCGCGCTCGCGCGCCGCAAGCGTAGCCGAAGCGATCCCCGAAGTTTTGCGCGAGACGGAAGGCGCGTTCTCAATGTTGTTTCTCACGCCGTCTGAGTTGATCGCGATTCGCGACCCGCGCGGGTTTCGTCCGCTCGCTCTCGGTCGCCTGGGCGATGCCTGGGTGGTGGCGTCAGAAACATGCGCATTCGATTTGATCGATGCCACCTATGTGCGCGACATCGAGCCGGGCGAGATGGTCGTCATCAACGAAGATGGTTTGCGCTCGACCCATCCGCTGCCCGCGCAAAAGCATTCGATGTGCATCTTTGAGCATGTTTATTTCGCGCGGCCTGACTCGCTCATCTTTGGTCAATCCGTAAATCGTTCGCGGCACAAAATGGGAAAGCGGCTGGCAATTGAACAACCGGCCGATGCCGACATCGTGGTGCCGGTTCCTGATTCCGGAGTGCCTGCCGCGATCGGTTATTCGGCCGAAAGCGGTTTGCCTCTTTCGTTTTGGCCTGGTGCGCAATCATTACGTCGGCCGCACCTTCATCGAGCCAAAGCAATCGATTCGTTCCTTTGGCGTGCGTATCAAACTGAACCCGGTCCGCCATCTGATCGAAAACAAGCGTATCGTCCTGATCGATGATTCCGATCGTCCGCGGCACCACCTCGAAGAAAATCGTGCGTATGGTGCGCGAAGCGGGCGCGAAAGAGATTCACGTGCGCATCTCGTGTCCACCTACGGTCAGTCCGTGCTACTACGGTGTGGACACGCCTGATAAATCCCAGTTGATTGCGGCCAATAAGTCGATTGCGGAGATTTGCCAGTTCATCGAAGCGGACTCTCTCGGCTATCTGTCTTTGGCCGGAATGCAGGAAGCCACCGGCATCAGCGCCAACGAATCCTGCGTCGCCTGCTGGAACGAGAGTTATCCAACCCGCATCACCAGCGCGGCCGAGACTATGCACTCGCGCGAATCGGCGGCGCCCACCCGGGTGGCGGTCGAGTTCTAGGTGCGCACGCCGCGGCGTGCCCGTTTTTGCGTTCCCCATAACTGCACTCTTGGATCGAGGAGAAAGAGATTATGAGAAAGCTAACTCTCGTGCTCTTGTGCACCGCCCTGGCGGTGGCCTTGTCAGGTTGCCACTTCGGCAGAGGCATTAAAGGCTCGGGCAATCGCAAAGCTGAAAAGCGCGAACTGCAACCATTCAAAGCCATCGACACCACCGGCGCGTATGAAGTTGAGGCGAATTGTCAGAAGCCGGCCAGTTTTGAGATCGAGGCTGACGATAACATTCTGCCGCTCATCAGGACCGAGGTGCGCGACGGCGTGCTTTATGTCAGCAATGAACAGCGCTACAACTCTCAAAAAGGCGTAAGACTTCGCATCACCCTGCCCGAGCTCATTTCCGTTTCGTCGCGCGGAGCCGGTGACATGACGATTCATGACGCGAACAAAGACCTCAAGATCGAATCGACCGGCGCGGCTTCGATCAAAGTTGACGGTAAAGTAACCAACGCGACGATCTCTTCAACCGGCGCCGGCGATATCGATGCCGGCAGGCTCATGGCCGAAAAAGCCCGGGTAACTGTGACTGGCGCAGCCTCGGTTAATGTCTACGCGACCGAACAATTGGATGTGAGCGTCTCTGGTGTGGGCAGCGTCAACTATGGCGGCGACCCGAAAACTATAAATAAGAGTGTCAGTGGAATTGGAAGCGTGAATAAGAAAGAGGAGTAGACGCCGTTCGGAGCGGAGCTTCAAACATGACGGCCGCGAAGAAGCCACGCAAATCCAAAAGCATCCGGTCGAGCAAATCACCCTCGCCAAAATCACCAGCCTTTGAAACGGTGTGCGAGCTGGCTCGGACTTTGCCCGGCGCCGAAGAATCGACGTCCTATGGCACGCCCGCTTTCAAAGTCCGGGGAAAACTCTTTGCCCGGTTCCATCAGGATGGCGAGTCACTGGTTGTCAGCGTTGATTTCGACGAACGCGAAGAGATGATGAACGCTGATCCTGAGAAGTTCTACATCACCGATCACTATCGAAACTATCCATGGATACTGGTGCGACTGTCGAAAGTGCGGCCCGACGAGCTGCGTGATCTATTGCTGGGCTCGTGGCGACGCGCGGCGCCGAAACAGATGGTGGCATCGTTGCGCGGAATTGGGCGCTGAAAGGTAGGTGGCACGCGCATCATGCGGTCCACTCAATTGCTCAAATTCACAGGCTGTCCTTGCAGCGACGATTCGTAAATCGCCTCGATCAACTGAACACTCCGCCGCCCCTCAGCTCCATTGCAAATCGGCTGCCGGTCTTCGTCGATTGCTCTCAGAAAATCTTCGAGCAGACGGCGGTGACCGCCGACGTCGGAAACTATCGGTGAAGAAGCGCTTCGGTTTGTGTCGCCATCAGCCGGAGTGACCAGACTGGGATCCGGATCGCGCAGATCGGCAGCCACGATTCGATCGTGTTCCATGATCAGCGTGCCTTCTGTGCCGCTAATCTCCACCCGTCGTTTGTAGCCGGGATAAATTGAAGTGCCTGCCTCCACGGTGCCGATGGCCCCACTGGCAAACTCCAAAGTCGCCACCACTGTGTCTTCGACTTCAATATTGTGCAGCGCGGTAATCGTTTTCGCGTAGACTCGCTCGACATCGCCCATCAACCAAAGCAGCAAATCGATGGTGTGCACGCCCTGGTTCATCAGCGCGCCGCCGCCGTCGAGCGCGCGTCTGCCGCGCCAGCGCGAATTGGCGTAGTACTCGGGTGGGCGATACCACTTCACGTACCCGTTCGCCATGATCACTTTGCCCAACCGGCCCTGGTCGACGAGTTGTTTGAGTTTTACGATGTCTGGCGCGACCCGATCCTGAAAGCAGATGCCGAGTTTCACGCGGGCCTGTTCGCAGGCCTGGATTAAGGCATCAGCCTGGGCAGTCGTGACGTCAATCGGTTTCTCCGTGAGCACATGCAAGCCCTCGCCCGCTGACGCGATTCCCTGTTCGGCATGCAACGCGGACGGGCTGCCGATAATCACCAGATCCATCGGCCGGTGATTGAGAAACTGTGCGAAGTACTGATAGACCTCGCCGCCGAAGCCTTTGGCTAACTGCTGGGTCTTTTCGTAGTTGTCGCCATAAAACGCCGCCAGCTCAACGCCCGGGATTTCGCGCGCCGCGCGCGCATGCGTCTCGCTGATGCCGCCACCGCCAATGATGCCAATATGTTTCATCAGGATTTGAGCTCGGATTTCCGAGATGGCGGAGATACTAACATTGAATCGGCGTACGCAAACCCTCTTCGTGCCGTCAGGCACGAAATGTTCATAGAACCCAAGCTTTCTTTTTGAATCCAAGTTCCATAGGAGCGAAATGTTCATGCTGCTCCGGAGATCTGTGGGTTTTCCATACCGACGAAGGTCTATAAACATGTGCCGCTCCCAGGGCCTTTTGGGACTGTCGTGGATCTTGCCTCAAATTAATGACAATCATTCCCCGGCTGATGTATAAGGCAGAGCAAAGCAACTCTCAAATTCTTCGGAGTGCTTATGGCTAAGACATCCAGATCCCACGGCAGACCCGATTTTGTCTGCGACTGCGAAGAGTCAATGCGCTCTGCTTGTGCCGGCGAAGCGTTCTATAAAGCGCATGAAGGCAAGCGCTACTGCGTGCTTCATTTTCCAGATCGAGAAAAGAGCGAAGATTTCTCGCGAGCTCTCAAACGAAAGCTCGAAAACGAAGAATTCGATTTTCGCGGCGTCTCGTTTCCCGAAAGGTGAGCTTTAAAGGTTTCGAGTTTGGGTCCGATGCCGATTTCGGGCACGCCACTTTTTGGAACGGAGCCGACTTTAGTCATGCCCACTTCAAAGAGAAGGCCTACTTCAACGCGGGCAGTTTCAATTACCTGCCGGTTGACTTCAGTTTTGCCTTGTTCGACGGACCGGCCTACTTCGGCGGGAGGCAATTTGAGGTTCTGGCTGACTTTCGATCCGCAACGTTCGGAGCTCAGTCATTCTTTGGCGGCTGTAAATTCACTTACGGGGCAGATTTTCGCGGATCTAGCTTTGCCGCGATCGCATATTTCGCCGGAGTCCACTTTCATGGTTACGCGTGGTTTAGTTCCGTCACTTTCGGCGTCCCCGGTGGCCCTGCCAATTTTGACGCGGCGTTCCGCTCACGGCCCAAGCCAAAGGACTCAAAAGACGACTCTCTCTCAGAAGACTCTCTTTTGCGAATGGACCTACGGGCAGACTTCAGCGGGGCCAATTTTCACAGTCAGACTTCTTTTCGCGACGCTACGTTCAACTTGCCAACAGACTTCCTCCGTGTTAACAAAAACACCGAAAACAAGACCGAAAAGACTGAATTCGTCAGTGCGGTCTTTAACGCAGAAGTCAGGTTCCAGGATGCCATCTTCCCAGCGATGGCAGATTTTAGCTACGCCCGCTTCAATGAATCAGCAGCCGATTTCTCCTCTGCCGGGTTCGGCCCGTCAAACTTCAGTCACGCTTTGTTCAAAGTATCTTCGGATTTTCGGCTTGCCTCATTTAATGAGCCGGCAGATTTCTCGAATACCACCTTTGCCGGTCAGACAGATTTTCGCGCCGCCCAATTCAAGTCCACCGCGAATCTCAGTTCAGTCCTGATCGAAAGTTACCTTCGCTTTGCAGGGGCCAATGGCAAGCAGTCATTCGGCAGTGAATCATCGCTGGATTTACAGTTCGCCACCATCGAGAAGCCCGAATGCGTTTCCTTTCACACGCTCACTTTGCGTCCTGTTTGGTTCGTCAACGTGGACGCCCGCGCGTTCTCGTTCACCAATGTCGATTGGGACTGGCGCAACATCAACGACGAGATCGAACACCTGCGAACCAAAGCGATCTCAACGCCTCATCGCTTGATGGCGATCGCCTATCGGCATCTGGCTGTCAACGCCGAAGACAATCACCAGTACGAGGATGCATCACGCTTCCGCTACCTGGCTATGGACGCCCGCCGGTTGGACGGTTGGCGCGGCTTTACACCCTGGCGACTAAGCTGGTGGTATTGGTTAGCGAGCGGTTATGGCGAAAGAATGTTACGAGCGTTCCTGGTGATTTTAGCCATTTGGTTGGTAGCTGGTTTGCTCTACACTCGCGTCGGTTTCGCGCGTTGGGAGCCGCGCACCGCGACTGAGAGCGATGTGGTAACGGCGACCCGAGACAACGTTGGCGCCGCGCTGTCATTCAGTCGCGCGTTGACGTACAGCGCCGGCGTGATGACATTGCAAAGGCCCGAGCCTCGACCGGCGACGACCGCGGCCCAGACGCTTGTGCTGCTGGAAACGATTCTCGGTCCGGTGCAAGCTGCTTTGCTCGCGCTGGCAATTCGCCGCAAATTCATGCGCTGATTTTGAGGCTTGCCGCGAATGCTGAGCCTCTCGCCCCAGCCGCCAGCCAGCGACGCTTCCACATCGAAACCTTCTTTAATACAATCTCGGCCCGTACGCGAAAGGAATCTTCGATGAAACTCGTCGCCACTCTGCTTACAACTCTGTTCGCACTGAGCGTTCACGCTCAACAACCGCTCCAACTCAAACCCACGCCCAAAACCATCGCCTGGGGTTATTACGACGCCAGCACGCCGCCGGTCGTGCGGATCAAATCAGGTGACACGGTTGAGGTGCAGACCTTGATCACTTCGAGCCCCACAAGATTGGAAGGCGCCGGGGTGAAGCCGGAAGATGTCGAACAACCTCTGCGGGATATCTGGAAGGAAGTCACCAACAAAGGGCCGGGCGGGCACATTCTCACCGGGCCAATCTTTATCGAAGGCGCTGAGCCGGGCGACGTGCTCGAGGTTCGAATCAAAGATATCAAGCTGGCGATTCCTTACGCTTACAACGCGTTCAGTCCCGGCCGCGGTTACATTCCTGAGGATTTTCCTTACGCGCGGATGCGCATCATTCCGCTCGACGAGAAGACGATGATGGCGCACTTTGCCGACGGCATCGAGATTCCGCTGCGGCCGTTCTTTGGCAGCATCGGCGTCGCGCCGCCGGAGGTTTCGGGCCGCATCTCGAGCGCGCCGCCGTGGATTCATGCAGGCAATCTCGACAACAAAGAGCTGGTCGCCGGTACCACGCTCTTTATTCCAATTCACGCGAAAGGCGCGCTGTTTCTCGCCGGTGACGGGCATGCGGGCCAGGGCAACGGCGAGGTCGATATCACCGCGATGGAGACATCGCTGATTGGAACGTTTCAATTGATCGTGCGCAAAGATATGAAGCTGCGCTGGCCGCGCGCTGAGACTGAGACGCATTACATCACCATGGGTATTCATGAGGATTTGAATGAAGCGACGAAGATGGCTTTGCGCGAGATGATCGATTTTCTGGTGACTGAGAAGGGTTTGACCCGCGACGATGCCTACATGCTTTCGAGTGTGGCGGCCGACTTGAACATTACCCAGTTGGTCGATGGCAACAAAGGCGTCCATGCGATGATTCCGAAATCGATCTTTGTCGGCCAGAAAGGAAATAGTGATCAGATTACTCTGGAAAGGACCGCCTGCTTTGGCACTTGCCCCATATACAAAGTCACCATCACGTCTGGGGGCGCAGTGACCTTCAAGGGCGAGCGCTTTACGAAGACAATCGGAATCGCCAAAGGAACGATCAGCCCGGCTGAGTTTCGCCAACTGGTTTCAGAGTTTGAAAAGATCAATTACTCTTCCCTGCCGGACAGTTTTGCGCCGGGAACGCCGGTTTGTCCTCAGAGGGTCACCGACATGCCTTCGGCTAATACTTCGATCAGATTGAAGGGCAAGACGAAGAGCGTGTCGCATTATTACGGTTGCGGCGATGCCGGAGCGCTGCCAAAATTAACGGCCCTCGAAAAGAAGATCGACGAGGTGGCGGGAACGCAGAAGTGGATCGAATGATGGTTAGTGTGCGTCGACCCGGCCCGGTTCTAAAAATATAATTGTGCGAGGTCGCATGTTCAGATTTCTTATCAGGCTTGGCCTGACAATCGTTTGTTTGAATTCAATCGCAGCTCAGGCCGCTGCGCAAAACCCCAGTCCGAAAAGTTTCAGCACGCCGTTGAGAGGTCGAAGGACGCGGCGAGAATTGTCCCTTTGTTGACGGTGTCGCCGGAAGAGGGAATTCCCAAAGATCTGATTGATAAGAGCACTGCCATCGGCGTATTCCCAAAGGTAGAAAGAGACACACTATACTTCACTCATTTCATCCGCGGTTACGGAGTCATTAGCGTGCGTCGCAGCGATGACTGGACGACGCCGGCTTTCTATCAGTTCACGGGCACCGGTTACGGCAAGCCATTTTCAGGAAAAGAAAACTATGGCGTGGTGCTCCTGTTTTTGGGCCGGATGCGATCGCTGCATTCGAGCAAGGCGGCGTTCGCCTGAACAAAGAAAAGCAAACGGTCGCTGGTCCGGTCGGAACAATCAACGAGGCCCAAAGGAAAGAGTTGGAAAACGCGAGCGTAATCGCTTACGCGTATTACAACGGCAAACTCAAAGGCGTGGAATACAACAGCCGCTTCGCATTGAACCCTGACAACAACATCAACACCCCGGTGTACGGCATGAAAGGACGGGAAGTTCTGACCGGCAAAGAGCCAAATGCAGCTACAATGCCTGATGGTATTGAAGCGTACCGGCAAGCGCTGAAGAAGTATTACAGCAAAGAATAGTTCAAGCGTTATGAGTGCAACATTAACCCCAACAGAAGTCCGCGTCCTCGGCTCGCTGATCGAAAAGCAGATCACGACGCCTGAGTATTATCCGCTCACGCTGAACTCTTTGACCGCGGCGTGCAATCAAAAGAACAATCGCAATCCCGTTACCTCTTTGCCTGAGAGCGAAGTCGATGACGCGCTTTACACCTTGCGCGACAAAAACCTTGCCTATGTCTTTCACGGCAGCACCAGCCGCGTGCCCAAGTACAAACACGTCGCGCCGGAAGTGCTGCACCTGACGCCGCCCGAGTTGGCTGCGATGTGCGTACTGATGTTGAGCGGGCCGCAGACGGTCGGCGAGATCCGCACCCGTGGCTACCGCCTTTATGAGTTTTCCAGCCTCGAGGAAGTCGAGCAGACGCTTCACTCACTGGGCGCGCGCGACCCTGAGCCTATGGTGGTCAAATTACCACGCCAGCCGGGGCAGAAAGATGCGAGATACGTGCATCTGCTTTCGGGCGAACCAGAGATTGAGACCTACGAAACGGCAGCTGAAAGGCATCCGCGTCGCGCGAACGATTCAGAAAGAATCACAAAACTTGAAGAGCAGGTGCAAACACTCACGCAGCAAATCGAAAGCCTCAGCACGCAGTTTGAAGAATTCAAGAAACAGTTTGAGTGATGAAGGAATGCCCTCACTGTCACGAGGATTCGTTCGGCTGGCGAGAATTAATACTCCTCGACTATTTCAGCTCCAGGGAATGTAAAGCTTGCGGAAAGCAGGTTCGTAATGACGGAGTCAGGCAACTCCTCACGATTCCAACAATGCTCGTCGCCATGTTTCTCGGCGTGGTAGCGTTCTCTATTGCTCCCGACGTGTGGCGACCCCTGAGCGTGGTGTTCATTCTTGTCCTCATAGGTCTTTCGGTGGTCCTCCTGGCAAAACCAACTCAGTTCGAGGCACCGAGCGCGGGTGTCCCGTCTTTTACGCCGGACCCAGACAACGACAAGGCGATCGTGATCAGTGGTTGGGAAGAAAGCGAGCTGAAAAGAATAGTTGACGACTTTAGAGCGCAGGACGAAATCGCGCCGCCCACGGAGATCGAGATTCAGCCGCGCCATGATCAGTTCCTGCTGACTTTTCCAGAGGACATTGCGCCATGGGAATTCGCAGCGCTGGTCAATTATCTGAACTATCCGATCGACTTCGATTTGGCGGAACGCTCGCTCGAGGTCGCTGGTCGAACCACTTTGAACTCAGACTTTCACGGTATACCCGAATCACTCATGGGAAAGAAAGCGGTCCTCTATGTGCCCGATGACGATTACACGGTCGTGTATATGCAAGCTGAAACTGGCGACACCTTTGCTCAGTTCATGAATGAAATGGCCTGGCAGAGTGCCGGCGCTCCCACTCCTGCCGGCGGCCATCAGGATGCTGGCCTTGCCTCAAAAGTTTGAAAGCGGCACCTCTCATTCACACCGGGCTTGAGCCCGGTGACCCCAAAGCCGTGAATGAGGTAAGAAACCGTTTCAACGGTTTCTCGCCACTCGGTGCCGTAAATCCTTCATGTCTCACCAGCTCCGTGCGCTGTAAGAGAAGGTAAACCGTTAAAACGGTTCACTCTCTTCGTGCCGCTGATCACCGGGCTAAAGCCCGGTGTGAATGAGAGGAGGGACTCTTTGAGTCTTAAGGCAAATCACGACGCCGTCATTATCAACCGAACCGGCGCGTCGGCTCTGCTATTAAACGGTTCGCAAGCGGCGCCGTTTTTCCCGTCATTTTCACTGGAACAATGGAACCCGTCATCGTAAGCTGACGGTTGCTTAAGAAGACAATCATGAAAATTCCCTGTTCTCGCTGACAGCGCTTTTGTTGGTCGCACTGACGCCCGGCGCGGTCAGCGCTCAAAAGAAAAGCCGGTTCCGGTGTGCAGTCAAATGGCCTTCGCCGCCTTCAAAGCCTTGCCGAAACTGGAATACGAGTGTCCCGAAGAAGGAACGGAATGGGACGATAAGATTCTTAAACTGCCGCGGCGCCAGACTGGGATTGTTAAGCTGATCAAACAGTTGACTGAATTCAATAGCCCCGGCTGGTGGCAGGCAAGTGTCGATGAGTTGAACGCCTGTGCCGTGCATGGCAGTGCGGGCGAACTAACCGACGACGAAAAGCAGCGTTGGCGGGACGGGGACGTCGTGATCAATTTGGAGGGCAATCACGAAATACGTCTGGCGCTGCTGGATGATCCTTGTTATCAAACCGGATATGCCGGCGCGAATGCCTTTTTGCTTTATCGCAAGGATGGAAAGGTCGTGGTCTCGCAGGTGCTGAACGGATACTACTCGCGCGTGGACAATTCGGTCGGGAATCGATTTCGCCAAACTGAACGGCCAGCAGATCATTGAAATCTCAACCGCGAACAGCATGCCGCCATCGATGCTTTACCACTATTTCGCGATCGATCCGGTCACCGGCAAAGCGGTCCCGAAAAAGATTTTCAAAGAGGGGACTAGACTCACGAATCAGATTTATTCAGACATGCTGTTGGCTGATCCGAAGGATGCAGGTCTACCGGCGAGTGCGTCTGGAGCTGAACGTGATTGTTAAGGGCCGGCTCGCGCCGAGCTTCAGCGCCTACGATGAAAATGAACGTGGCCGCATCGAAGCCAGCGGACGCAAGTTTCACCGGATCATCTACCGTTGGAATGGCAGCTTCTATGCGCCTTCGCGTTAGGCGCTCACTTCGCCAGGCCCGTTTCGGAGTGAGCGGGAAATCGCAAACGAAATAAGAAACAGAAAGCCGGGCGCGGCGAAGACCAGGAACCATACTCCTGGCTAAGACTCCCCTTCAGCAGCAAAACAAAAATCAGATAGAAGGTGAGCAAACTCGCGATCGTAATGGCGCCGCCCAACCCTTCCTTCCACCAGGCGACCACGAAACCGACGATGATCCCCAGACGGAAAAAGATGAAGTCCCAGCCACTGGCTGGCGGCAACCTTCGATACTTCAAACTTTTCTCCGAACACGGAACATGAGCAACAAGACCGTGCTGGCGATGCTCAAGAGTCTGGCTGACCAGCGAATCAGAAATAGAGCCACGCCCGAATTATTATTGTGAGCCGAGCACGAAACCCCCCTTCTGCAGACGCAGCGCAGCTCAATATTTCCAAATAGCTCCCAGTCCCGCATCCCACATTCTCTTATTCAGCGCCGGGAATGTCCTTGTCGAGAATCTCGTTTGCCTCGCGCTTTCAAGACAGCCCACTGCCCATTGAGTTCCTTCATGCCGATCGAGCGACGGCTGATTCACTCGCGGCAATGTCACTCTCTGTCTGATTGATCAGGAACAGGTAATTGGCCGGTGAACTTATTCGGGAAGTTCTCGACGTCGTCGTATGCCTTTGATTTGCGCTGGACCATGTCTTCATCCCACGCCTTCATCTTCTTGAGCAGCGCCTCGCCGTCTTTCTTGACCGCCGCAAACTTTTCACCCGCGGGCAGCGAACTGAGCAGCGATTCCAACTGTTTCTGTTTGTCGTAGAGGCTGTTTATCATCCGGTGCATGGCAGTCAATTCGTTTTCCATGCTGAACATCGTGTTGTGGTATTCCGTGTAGGTGGCGGCGTCAGTCGGGTAGAGCGGATTCGCAAGTATCTCAGCTTCGGTTGAGACTGTCTGTTCGCCCATCTTCACAGTGATGAATGTATTTTCCCGGCGGCGCTTTGTGTCCAGCGTAGCTGCTCTCGATGCGAACGTTGGGCACGCCGGGCATCGTTGCGATAGCGCATATCCCAGACAAACCGGTTCAGTCCTTTATTCTTTGGGAAGCAAGCGGATCTTGCCTGGGAGCGCCATCGTATTTCTTGTACTTCTCATCAGCTTTCGAAGAGAAGGTGCGCACCAGATTGCCGTCCGCGTCTTTGATCTCCATCGTGATGTGGTCGTCCTTCTTCAACTCGGGCAGTTGATAGTAGATGACGACTCCGGTCGCCGGATTTACGCCTCGGAAGCGGTTTGCGCCCGTGAACTCTTCACTGGTCGCATCCAGTTCGCTGGAGCCATTTACGAGGTAAGCATTATCGGGTCGGTAGATCGCGAAAGCAGGCGCGTCTTTCTTGTACTGGCGAATGACAGTCAGGTCATCGAGAATCCAAAACGCTCTCCCGGAAGTGGCCGCGATCAGGTTTCCCTGGTGAACTCGCAGATCGGTGATTGGAGTGATCGGCAAGTTCAATTGAAACGGCGACCAGTCTCTGCCGCCATTCCAGGACAATGAATAGACCGAGCTCCGTGCCCGCAAACAAGAGGTCCCTGCGCACGTCGTCTTCGCGCACTACTCGGGTGAAGGCATTCGCGGGCAAGACCGTTGTTAATCTTCGTCCAGGTGCTTCCGTAGTCCGTGGTCTTGTATAAACCCGGGCGTGTGATCGTTGAACTTGTAACGCGTGGTGGCGATGTAAGCCGTCGCTTTGTCGTGCGGCGAGACTTCGATCGCATTGATCAAGCACTCAGCCAGACCCTTCGGCGTTACATTCGTCCAGTTGGCGCCACCGTCACGAGTCAGGTAAACCATGCCGTCATCGCTGCCGGTCCAAATCACACCTTTCTCGTGAGGCGATTCCATGATGTAACTCAGCGTGCCGTAGTTTTCCGCGCCCACCTCTTCGTTGGTGTATGGTCCGCCGGCCCTTGCCTTGCTTCTCTTTTTCATTACGGGTCAGGTCAGGTGAAACTTCTTTCCACGTCTTGCCCCATATCGCTCGTCTTCAAAAGGTATTGCGAGCCGTGATAGAAAGTGTCGGGTTCGTGTTTGCTCCAGATGATGGGCGCGTTCCAGTTGAAACGATACTTGATGTCCTTCGCATCCATGCCGAGGTATTGAATGGGCGCCGCCATGATGCTGGTGGCTGCCTTTCGCCCTGACATCGAGCACCTCGATCGTTCCCTGGTAACTTCCGCCCAACACGTATTTCGGATCGTCGGGATCAAATGCGAGAAAGGCGCTTTCGCCGCCGGCCGAGTGGCGTCCAGCTCGCGTTGGTGATCCCGGCGCTTCCCAACTCGCGGCTGGCGATCGAAACCGACGTGTTGTCCTGTTGGCCGCCATAGATGTGATAGGGAAACTGATTGTCGACGTTGATGCGATAGAACTGCGCCGTCGGCATGTTCGCTTGCGTGCTCCAGCTTTTGCCGCCGTTGAAGGTTATCGCCGAGCCGCCGTCGTTTGAGATGATGAAGTTGTTGGGGTTGTCGGGGTTGATCCAGAGATCATGAAAATCGCCGTGCGTGCCCGAAAGGTTCTCCCAGGTCTTGCCGCCGTCGGTTGAACGCAGGGCCGGCGCGCTCATCACATAAATCGTGTTTTCATTTTTCGGATCGATGAAGAGTTCGATGTAATACCAGGCCCTTTGCACCAGGCGGTGATCATTGGTAATGCGGCTCCACTTCTTGCCGGCATCGTTCGAAACGAATAAGCCGCCGGCTTCTTTGTCCGAGTCGCTTTCGATCAGCGCATAAACTTTTTCCGGATTTGAACGGCTGACCGCAATCGCCATCTTGCCCATTTCTTCCGGCAAGCCTTCCTTCATCTTTTCCCACGTGTCGCCGCCGTCGGTAGATTTGTACAAACCGCTGCCCGGTCCGCCGCTGATCACTTTCCACGGCAGACGGCCGTGTTCCCACATCGCCGCGTAGAGGATCCGCGGATTGGTCATGTCCATCGACAATTCCACCGCGCCGGTTTTGTCATTCACGAACAAAACGTTTTTCCAGGTAGCGCCGCCGTCGGTTGATTTGTAAATGCCGCGTTCTTTTGAAGGAGCTGTAAAGCGCGCCCTGGGCGGCGACGAGTACGATGTTAGGGTTCTTGGGATCGATGACGATGCGCGAAATGTGTCGAGTTTCATCCAGTCCAATCTTCTTCCAGGTCTTTCCCGCGTCAGTTGATTTGTACACGCCGTCGCCCGATGAGGTCATCACGCCGCGCACCGCATGTTCTCCCATGCCGACATAGACGACGTTTGGATCGCTCTCCGCAACCGCCACCGCGCCGACAGAACCGGTCTTGAAAAAACCATCCGAGACATTCCGCCAGCTGATTCCCATGTCGTCGGTCTTCCACAAGCCGCCGCCGGTCGTGCCCATGTAATAAGTCTTCGGGTCGCCGACGACGCCGGTGCCGCAATTCGAACGGCCACCGCGAAACGGGCCGATAGATCGCCACTTGAGCGCTTTGAAAATTGCGTTGTAGTCATCGGCGGCAGGCGTTGGTTTGGTTTGCGCGGCGAGATTGGTCAGAAAGCGAAGCAAACGAACGATCAGGGGAATTAGAGCGTTTTGTCATTGAGCGATCCTCAACGGAGCAAGATTTTGCGCGCGATGATACACCAGGCGTCGGAAGGGATTGCATTGAGTTGAGCAAACTGGTCAGTGACCCTAGTTGAAGTTCTCAGCGCCGCCTCAGCGCCCTCTGCGTCTCAGCGGTGAGTTTTTAAGCCATATTCACCGCCGAGGCGCGGAGGTCGCAGAGACTACGCAGAGAAAAACCGAAATTAGGCAGCGTAATTGAACTTTAGACTCCGAGGGCCTGACCCCCGACGATTGCCGACACGGTTACGGCCCCGAACGCGATTTCGCTGAAGCCAAGTTGCCTGGCCGTCAGGACTTCTGCTCTGGCGAAGCCGATCGCGGCCCGAGCAAGCAGAATTACCATCACAACCACGGCCAGCCGCGGAGCCAAATCCGCACGCGCCAGGATAGTAACCGCGACCACCGCAAGCACATGCGCGATCAACATCGGCAGAGGCGATACCGGCCGGCGGTGTAGCCGCGCCAGGCAAGCGCGCACGTAGGCGATCGTAGGCACAGCACGCGCGGCCATAATCACCCAGAGTGCGAAGCCGGCACGATACGACCAGCCTCCCGAAAGTGCTATCGCCGGCGCCATAGAAGCGATGGCAACCGCGCCCGAAAGCTCGGCTAACAACACCCGCCGGCGGCCTGTACGGTCATGGGCCAGCTGGACCACCGCGAGGGGAGCTGCGATGACTAAAGGCAGGAAGAATGAATGTTGCGTAAAGCAGATCGCTGCAGACCAGCGAAGCTGTGCCGACCACGCAGGTAGAACGCATGGCGAAGCGTTTCGCGAGTGCAGTTCGCGGTGAACGGGCGGCCCCGATTTAGCATCATCAGCGTCACCGGATGCCGTGCCAGAAATAATCCGATCGCGCTGAGCGCGAGATAGAAACCCGCCACAGACGGCGCCAACATCAACCCGAGCACGACTGGCTCGAACAAAGGCCCCACCCGCCATGTTCGGCGGGCAGGGCGATTGACTTAATGCGCACACCGCTGCTACGAGCTTGTGTTAGCTGATTAGCCGTCATTGCTCTCTTGATTAAGAATCGTCAGGCGGCCTCGACTGAAGCTCTCGACCGAATCGCGATCTTCTCACGGCCGTTGCCACATCACCTGCACCTGCGAGCAGGGCGAAGCAAAATAACGAGGTCGTCGTCATATAAACACCAGCCGGAAGCGACTAATGTTCCGGGACTCAGCGTGTGTCTGCTCCGGAGAGTCCCTCTGTAAGTCGCCAAATCTCACTGAAAGGGCGAAAAACACGGAATGCTTGCCAAGAGTTCAAACCAGGAGATTTACCATCTTTGGAGCCTGATGAGGAGAGCACGCTCTGCGGGTACGAGGTCGCGCCAATCATTATTGACCGTCACGTAAGCGTCTCAGCGCTCCATCTCACCAAGATTCGGCCGATTGGGTATCAGGCTGTGCGAAGCCTGCGTGCCGACCAGAAGGCCCGCCGACTCAGTCGACAGAGCCATTTCTTCAATTTACGGGCCGGTAGGAATCCAGCACCCTCATGTAGTTCGCCCGCTCAGAACGCGGCTGGTTCCGCGCAATGTTGCTGACTCATGCTGCCAATCATCTGGGCTACCGAAACGTACTCGTGCTCGTCCATCCAGTTTTCGATCTCAGACAGCACCTCCTTGATGCGACGCACGCCGTTTTGCAACAGCTCAGAAGCCATCATCGTCACCTTGGCGCCCGCCATCAGCCCTTTCAAAACGTCTTCCGACGTGTGAATTCCGGTGGTGATGGCGAGATCGGCCATGATGCGGCCGTATAGAATTGCGACCCAGCGCAGAGGCAGGCGCAGTTCATGCGAATTACTCAATACCAGGCGGGGCGCAACTTCCAGCTTTCCAAATCGAAATCCGGTTGATAAAAGCGGTTGAAGAAAACTAATCCGTTGGCCCCGGCGTCGGCCAGCCGTTGGGCCATGTTCGACACCGAGCTGAAGTAACGGATTGAGTTTGATCGCCAGCGGAATTGTCACCGCCTGCTTCACCTGCTGAACCAGGTCTGTATAGCATTTCTTCGACTTCGCGGCCGGTCATTTCAAGATCGGTCGGCAGGTAGTAGATGTTCAGCTCGACGCGTCTGCGCCGGCGTCTTCGATCAGGCTGGCGTAGTTGGTCAGCCACCCGTCGAGACGCCGTTTAAGCTCCGATGATGGGAATGTCGACGGATTCGCTTTGCGCGCCGGATTAGATTCAGATATTCGTCGAGGGCCAGAACGTTGTAGCTGTCCATCTCAGGAAAGTAGCTGAGCGACTCGGCGAAGCTGTTCGTGTTGTGGCGCAGGTAATGATCGACGTAAAGACTGATCGAAGGTAATCTGTTCCTCAAACAGCGAGTACATCACTACGGCGCTGGCGCCCGCGTCCTCAGCCTCTGGATACTGTCCACGGTGTGCGACAGCGGAGAAGAAGAAGCCACAATCGGGTTCTTCAGCACCAGACCGAGATAGTTGGTTGATAGACTCATGATGTGTTCTCCGAACCGCGGGGATCGTTCTCCTCAACTTCCATTTGCAGATCCGGTGGCTACTGCACCCAGTTCTCAAGAAGCGGCCAGTCTTTTGTATTGCCGCCAGCGATGCGTTACAGCCTGCTGAGCCTGCCCCAACAGAACTTTCGCCGCGTCCGGATCGCTTCGCTGCAAGCATCCGATATCGACCCTCGGTGTAAATGTAGTCCTGCAGCGGAATCTTCGGGTCGCGCGAATCGAAGCTGGAACGGATTCTTGCCTTCGTCCTCAGTTTCGGATCAAACGATAGAGCGGCCAGTAACCTGATTCGACCGCAAGTTTCTGTTGCGTCATCCCCTTGGCCATATCGATACCGTGGGCGATGCACTGGCTATACGCAATGATCGAGCGATGGGCCCGGATGCGCTTCGGCTTCGAGAAAGGCCTTGACCGTTTGCGTGTCGCTCGCGCCCATGGCGATCTGCGCAATGGAAACGTTGCCGTAACGCATCGCGGTCATGCCCAGATCTTTTTGATCGTTGGTTTGCCGCCGGCAGCAAACTTGGCGACTGCGCCGAGCGGTGTTGGCTTTGGACGCCCGACCGCCAGTGTTGGAATGGACTTCAGTGTCCGAGGACAAGGACGTTGACGTCCTGGCCGCTGGCAAGTACGTGATCCAATCCGCCGTAGCCGATGTCGTAAGCCCAGCCGTCGCCGCCGACAATCCAGACGCTCTTTCTTCACCAAAGCGTCAGCGACGCTCAGAAGATCGCGTGCGGTACGCACGCTTCCAGCGTGCTGCACGCCGAGAGGCGTGCGCAGCAGCTTCGCCTTCAATTCAGCGACAAGTTCCCGCCTGGCGTTAATGCCTTCCTGAGTGTTGTCGGTTCCATTCAGCAGACCAGTCGGCTAATTCGTTGCCGATTATGCTCGCGAAAACGTTCGACCAGATGCTTCGCGTAATTGCGCTGATGGTCGAAGGACAGGCGCATGCCGAGGCCGAACTCTGCATTGTCTTCAAACAGTGAATTGCTCCAGGCAGGCCGCGGCCTTCGCGATTTATGTGTGTAGGGAGTAGTCGGCAGGTTGCCGCCGCGTATGCTCGAGCAGCCCGTCGCATTGGCGATCATGGTGCGATCGCCGAAGAGTTGGGTCATCAACTTGATGCAGGGAGTTTCGCCACAGCCGGAACAAGCCCCTGAGAACTCAAACAGCGGCTGCAATAGCTGGATGTCTTTGATTATTTCAGGAAAGTCAGGGTGCCGCTGCGTTGAACTTCAGGCAGCTTCAGAAAGTAATCCCAGTTAGCGCGCTTCGCTGTCACGCAGCAGGCAGCTGCGGCTTTCATGTTTAGCGCGTTGCGCGAGACGTTGCTCTTTGTCTTTCGGCGGGACAAACTTCGACGCAAAGCTGACAGCCTGTGCAATCCTCGACGGCAACCTGAATCGTGTAGAGGTGATCGGGAAGTTCACGCCATTTGGCCGGCATCGCTTTGAATCCGGCGGGTGCATCGGCCAGATCTTCCTGCTTACAAACCTTTGCGCGAATCGTCGCGTGCGGACAGACCAGCATGCACTTGCCGCACTCGATGCAGAGATCCGGCTCCCACACGGGAACTTCCTGCGCGATGTTGCGCTTTTCCCATTGCGCGGTGGCTACGGGATAGGTCCCATCAACCGGAAGGCAGCTGACCGGTAGCAGATCGCCACGACCGCTCACGTGATTTCCATGGTGACATTGCCGGACGAACTCTGGGATTTCGGTTGAGGTGGGTCGGTGTGAATCCCGGTGAAGACTTTGTGCCTCGGTAGTCAAGGCTTGGTCGGGTATCAGAATCTCGTGCAGTGTTCGAGCGCCGCATCGACCGCGGCGAAATTCTGCCGCACCACGGGTTCACCACGTTTTCCGTAGGTCTTCTTGATTGATTCCTGATTTTGACAATGGCTTCGTCGCGTGGCAGGACGCCGCTGATGGCGAAGAAGCAGGTCTGCATGATCGTATTCGTCCGGTTGCCATGCTGATTCGCCTTCGCCACTGCATAAGCATTGATCGAATGGACCTTGATCTTCTTCTCGATGATTGTTTGCTGAACTGTGCGGGGCAAATGCTGCCAAACTTCTTCAGCGTCGTATGGACTGTTCAGGAGCAAAGTTGCGCCTTCCTCGGCGGCCTCAAGAATCTGATAGCGCTCGAGAAAGTTGAACTGATGGACAGCGATAAAGTTTGCGCGCTGGATCAAATAGGTGCTTTTGATTGGCTCGGATCCAAAGCGCAAATGCGACACAGTCATCGCGCCTGATTTCTTCGAGTCGTAAACAAAATAGCCCTGCGCGTAGTTGGGCGTTTCCTCGCCGATGATCTTGATGGAATTCTTGTTTGCGCTCACGGTGCCGTCGGCGCCCAGACCCCAGAAAAGAGCGCGCACTTAGCAATACGTAAACTGGAACGAAGTAC